>Ga0179591_1293139_pt1 | contig 10203 bp, 7 predicted proteins | sample CZOMad2_1_08_16f_FD_182891 | JGI IMG/M metagenome (GOLD analysis project Ga0179591, IMG submission 182891) | Vadose zone soil fungal communities from Angelo Coast Range Reserve, California, USA - CZOMad2_1_08_16fungal (PacBio error correction) | ecosystem: Environmental > Terrestrial > Soil >... | reverse complement strand
AATCTAATAATCACAGAGTAGATAGAGTCCCCCCTTACTTATAAGGCTTTGCTTTCTTAGGCTTTCCTGTTTGTGTATCTTACCGGCCCTCCCTCTAGGTTACAGGTCTTTTTAGGACTTTCTTCTCCTCTACTTAGCTGTTATCTCTTAGGCCCACCTACTACCTCTTAACTCCGTGTTGTTCCGTATCTGTAGTCATCGATCCCCGCCCTCTTCACCCACTCTCCCCTGGCTTTTTTTCCTCCCCCCGTGTCCATTCCCCCCCCAATCCCTACTAAGGGTATCGTTGTCGACCGGCGTAATTTTACACTGTTTCTACAGCCCCTTCATCCGCTTCCTATTCTTTCCCCTTCCCTCTTCTGTTCTTTCTCTCCTTGACCCCATCTCCTATAAACAGATATGAGACGGAGGTATGGCTTTGCTTAGTTGATCATTCCCAGAAACCTCTTTTTCCTTAGCAGGTCCCTATATTGGCCTAGCGATTTCCCCCCTTCCCAGACTTTTTCCCCTTGCTCTATTACCAGGGTTTTTAGGATGAGTCAGTATAGTAACGGGATTTCCTAACGCTAGCTCAGTTCCGGTCTTCCTTGCACTCTTAGTAGTCGTTTCTCCTCTCGTCCTCTTCTTTTTTCTTTCAGACGGTTCTTTCCCTTAGGGAGGTAAACCCTATTCCCTTAGATCAGACTAGTTCGCATCCATTTTCTCCTCCAGTTATATTTTTTTTCCTTTTTTCCTTCAACTTTTTCTATCGCTCCTTCCCTCTCTATATAGAGACTAGAAATCTTTTAAATAGCTGCGGACAGCCGTGTGGCATAGGCCACGCTACGCCGACTCCCGTCAGTCTAGGCGCAGTGCATAGCCCTTCTCCTCGTCTTCTCTTTAGCCACCTTCCCTCCTCTCCTGACTCCTAGAAAGAAGATTTAACTCTGATCCTCTCCTATTTAATAGGTTATCCTAGTAATACCACACTAATTAGGGTTATCTTACCTCTAGCCCCTCCTTCTCTATATAGCCTCTTCTTTCCACCTGTAATATAGGGAGCGCACCACCCTTATGGACGGCTTAAACTGTTTCTCCCAAGTACTTTTGTTTTTTCGAGTGAATCTCTTGTACATCCCCCTTTCTCAATGTTTTTTTTCCCTCTTTATAACTATTTTCCCTCTTTTTTTGCAGAATTCCTGTGCTAAGAACCTCTCCCTCCATCAGTCTGGTTCTCATTACTGTAGACCCCCCAAGTTTTTAAAGGCCTTCATTTTCGAATTGGTAAGATCCCCCACCTTCCTTTTAATGACTCTCTCTACCTATATAAGAACCTTTCAGGGCTGCTTTCCATGATGTTACGATTCCCCCCCTTTGTGTTTGGCATTTTTTGTTGGCTTTTTATTTTTTTCTTGTCCCTAGCGGTACTGGTCTGGTGTTTTCCCCCGCCACGGTTTCCTGTTAGAAGAACGCTTTCTGTCCTTGTGTTCCTCCCCTCCCAAACTTGCTCGATTGCGAATGCGAGTGTCTTCTGCTGTTAACCCTGATCGACAATAGAAGGAGTTTGATACTCTTTTTCTTACTGTGCACTTTTTTTCTTTCATTCTTCCAGTACAGGGTCCTTCAACTCACCGCACCTTTCGAACGGATTTTTTTCCTCTAGCTGCGATTCTGGTTTGAGCGTCTTGATGGAGGTTGCCCTTTTTTTTCCCCTTTTCACATCTCTCCCTCTCTTCTGTGAAATGTGCTGTTCGGTGCGCTGGAGCGATCTGTGCTGGGCCCGACGTGCTTTGCCGGTCACCCAACCTGGGATGGTAATAAAGTCATTTGAATCCGGGTGTCCCTCCTTTTTTCCCCCTTTTTCCTCCAACAGCAATCGTAGTCGTATGTCGTAAGCCGGGACCGGCCTTTCGGTAGTCCTTGAGTACGGCCCCTTTCTGCGAGGTTCTTACCGGTTTTAACATTCTCTTTACCCTTATGGTCTTGTTTGATGCTCAGTGTCCTGTCCGTCCTTTTCTACCTAATTGTTCTATTTCTCCTTCCTTGGCTGGCGATGGCCGGTCGTTTTTAATAGTAGCCGGAACGATCTTTTTCCTCGCCATCACCGGTCGTGTCTTTCGACTCTAGGCCGACCTCCCCTTCTCATCTTTTCAAATGTTCTTCATCTCTCTCTGCACCCCCCTTGTCCTTTGGTTTAGAGTTGCCGGAACTTTTCAACTTTCCCGACCCTTGTGTCCCAACCCCTACCCATGCTCCTCTATTCTGGTTATTTTTATTTCTCTTTCATGTCCTCTTTCTTGAAGGGGGAACTTGGCACCCACAGGGACAACAACTGACCGGCTGAACCACTTCCTTATGGTTCGAGGGACCTCTGTCCATAGTTCCCCAGATAGCCTTTTTCTTTTCCTTCGCCCCTCCTGACTAGCTGACTGTCACCGATCTCTCGTTGGGCAGCGAGGGCGGTCTTTTTTTTTGCCATGTAATCCACACGCCCTGCTCAGGGACGGCTTGCCGGGTAGAACCCTTCTCGGCAAGCCCCTCATTTCTTGTTCTTCCCTCTTCTTTCCTGCTAGAGCTCAGGGGGAACCACCCCCAAACTTCACCTGCCAGCCCTTTTTTTTTTTTTTGCTTTTGGGCTTCTGGGTTATTTTTTTCTTTTAGTCTACGTGTGAGGCCTTCTCTCTCCACTAAATCTTGGCTTATAGACCTCCCTTAAGGCTGGAGGGATTTTTTACCGGCCTGCCTATTTCTCAGTATTGGGTCAGCCTTTCCCCCCTTCGCGAGACCTCCTCCCCTTTGTACTTTTCTTTCGTAAGAGGCGTTGACTAAGCTCCGTTGTGCCTGTGCCGGCCGAGCTGTTTTTTTTGGTCTTATTGCCGCGCTCGCTTGGTTTTTTAGATTCGCCTCCCAGGACCTCCCTCCCGCTTCTTCGGTATATGTTCAAGTGGGATGTTTTGGAGATCGCCGGTGGGTAGTTCTTTGCCCGGCGGGCATTTCTATGTTCTACCCAACTTCCTTCTCCCCTTCCCCTTCTTCTCGGAGTTCTCCTTTTCTGGTCCGGGGTTATTTTTTTAACAGGTAGGGCTGAGTCTGGAGTTTTTCCACCTTTCGCAGTGCCGTCGGTCTCTACAGCCCGTGCCCCGTTTTGCGTTGTCCTCTTCTCCCCCCTCCGAGTAGCTTTTTCTCCTTTGATGCCAGTCCTTTCCACTTTCCAAAGCAGTCGTTGATCCTTGTCCATCCTTTTCTTGATGGCGGTTGCAAGTTCAACTTTTCGTCTCCTCTGATGACTTTTTCCCCTCCTAAGGGCTCTTTTTCTGGCTTCTTACAGGTTCTTTCAATCTTGAATAGTATACACCCACTTATTCATGCGCTCTGCGGCCGTACCCGTCGGCCGCATCCCCTCTCTTCCCTTTTTTTTTTTGTGAGAGAGTTTCCTTTTTTTTGCTTTTCCCTGGTATCTTCTCTCTTTGTCCTGGGTGTCTAAGGACGATGCCATTGACAGAGGCACCGTGGAACCCCGCTCCGGCCGGACCAGAAGACCTCCTTTCCGGTGGTTCTTTTTGGTCATCATATCTTGTGATTGCAACTGTTCAACGCACTTGTCTCCTTCTTCCCCTCACTTCTTTCCTTTATCCTCGCCTGTCTTTAAAGTGAAACTGATGGCCATCCTCGCGGAGCGTACTCGCGGTTGATTGATGCCCTACCACTGTTCCTCCCAACCCACACTTTCAGGGTCTTCCTATATCGAATTCCCTTCCCCCCCTCTTTCCCCCTCCCCAGATAAAATCTCCTCTTCCCACTGTAAACCTTACCCGACAGCCCTTTTAGTAAGGACGGTTGTGTCGACGACTTTCTTGTACCCGACCAGGGCGATTCCGCCTGGCTCCCCTAGAGTTAAAAAGGACCCTCCTTTTCCTCTATTCCCCTCTCTTCCCTCTTTCGTAAGAGGAGATGTTCTTTTTCCCCCAAGATCAAGAGCAGCCGTTTCTCTGCGACTCTTCAGCTCGAGTCCAGGTCTACCTCAGTGAGTGCACGCCCTGTGCCAATCCTCGCCCCTTTGTTCCTCGAGAATTTCGCGTCTTCCCCTCACAAGACTTCGAAGACCATCAGGCCCTTTTTCACTCCCGCCAGTTCTGCCCCCAGGTCGGTGACTTTCAGTCCTATTTTCTGTCCTTTATCCCAGAGTGACTTCTCTCCCCTCCACCCAAAGATGACCCCTCCCTGCCACGAATTACAGTGCAGCATCTGTTGCCCTGCGTAAGTTGAAGTAGTTGGGTGTTACTACTTTTTTCGAGACTCCGCCTGGGCAGAACCCCCGCCGGTACGGTGTCCGTAGCCGTCTTTCTCTTCTCAGGACTTTCCCTTTGTCTTTGTTGAGAAAATGTTCACTTATTTTGCAAAGGCACGTCGTCTGCGCCGTTTTGAATGAGCACTCTGCGGTTTTCTTTGACGTTCTCCCCCTCTTGTCTCTCGTGTCATATGTAAAGATCTCGTTACCAGCGCCGTTGCGTAGGGTTCCTTTAGTTACACGTAGTGTCTCTTCTCGCAACAGTCCCCCTCTCTTAATGCCTTTTCCTTCTTCTGTTTTTCAAAAAAGAGGGTACTTTATCTCATCCGGCCACTGAATACCCCGTTTTTTTTTCAGTACGCCGTTTACCAGTTCTTTCCTCTGCTTCGCGGTCTCCCGTGCTGGATCTTCGTTTTTATTTCTGCCTCTTTCGGTAAGGCTAGATGACCGCGCCTCAGAGGCAGGCGATCGCCAGCTTCTCGGTGCCTCACGTGCCCCAGGACTTCTTTTCCCTCCCCCCAACCCACCCTGTCTGCCTTCCTTGCATTTTCCCTTTGGAACCGAGCAGAACCTCATGACACGGGCAGCCTGTAAACGGCTCTGAGCAGTACGTCGAGTGCAATTTTTTCTTCCCTTTGTTGCTTCCCCCCTCCCCCCTTAACGGGATTATCCCTCCATGGTGAGGCTAACCTTTCCCAGTCCCGCGGTCACCCGCACAGATCGCGTGCAAGCGAACCGTCAATACACCAGGGCATACTGCCCTTTCGATTTCCCCCGTCAAAGCACCCCCCCAAGGCACCGACCACGCGGACACCCACTCTCCGAATATCCCTACTCTGTTGTCTTTTTTCCATTTCCAATTGAGAAGAATCTCCCAAAAAGGGCACGCGCTTTTACCAGTTTGCGTCACGCCCGCTCCGGCGGGTTCCTGATCTTGGTTTCCCATGAAGGCCGCACCGCCTTCTCCTTCGGCATTGGTTTCTTTTTAAAGATGAATGCCCTTCCTTTTGGCTCACTTTCCTCTCGGAAGCAGCACAGGCCCAAGTACGCGCATGGAAGGGAATCTTCCGTCCTCCCCAGAATTTTCCGAAGCCCTGCCTTTTTTAATAGTTTATATAGAGCGCAGTCGAGGGAGAGTTTCGCTCTTATACGTAAGGAGTGTCCATTTTTGTTGTCTTCAGTCCCTTCTCCCCTGCCACCCCTTTTTAGATGTTTAGGCGGAGAGGTTCTAGCTCGCTAATGAGTCTTTACCAAATTTTTCGTAGCTTCTTTACCACTGGCCATTTATAGCCTTTTTTTTTCTTCTCCCCCCTTTTCAAGTCCTTCCCCTTTCCGATAAGCGGTCTATAAGGTTTTTCTTGCGAGTCACGAATTTACTTTTTTCTCATCTCCCTAGATTCCTGCTGCTTTCATAGTTCACCCCTAATTAGTTTTTTTTTGGGTTTTTTTGGGTGTTATTTTTCCTACGGCTCCCTATTATAGGGCATCATAGTTAACCCTATAGTATATTGATATACTGATCGTTCTGGATTTTCGATCTCTTCTAGGAGTCCTTTTCTTAAGGTCCCTGTTCGGCCTCGATCGCTGTCTCCGTGGCTCGTGCAACGTGACTATTCCGGTATTGCTATCTATTCTAGGCTCTATTCTCTCTCCCTTCCTGTCAATTTTCCCTCCTAATATAGAGAGTCTTTCCCATTCCTGAGGGCTAACCTCTGTACTTATATCCCGTATAGGGTTTTCCCCTACCTAGGCCCCCTATTCAGTAAACCGGCTGATCCTTCCTCCTCCACCTACGTCCTCCCTCCCCGTTAGTTCCCCCTGAACGAACTTCTTCTTTATTGAATCCCTTTAGTATACGGCTTCCTACAACCCAGCTTTTTAAGGCTTTTTCCCCCGCGTTCTGAGGTGCCTATCTCCCATCGCTTCTTTCACCATACAAGCTATTGCCATTATAACTTCTCTGTTCCTTTTTATTTATCGAGTGTTTCTCTCTCCTAAGATTTTCTACTCTCGACTGTTCTTTTTTTCTCTTCTTTCGGGAGGAACTTCGCTTCCTCGCCACTCATCCCTTCAGTGTGTAATGCCAACTGCTCACTACGGTAGGTTGTTATAGGGGGGGCCTTTTCTATGTCAAGAACTTTATCCTAACACACCCCTGCTGTTCTTCATCTTTTTTATTGTTGCCCCCCTTCTCCACTCAATTATATTCTACTGTAATTACTATAAGGAAGGACCTCCCTCTCTTTGGCATGCTTCCTTCCCGAAAACACAACCGTCTGAAGAAGACCTCCTCCTTTTTACGTATATCTTTCATCTGTTATCTATGATCTCCCCTGATATATAGATTATATAGTGACAGTTACTCTTTGTTCCTATCTTAACTTTCCTAAGGGAACCTTTGTGACAGTAACCCCAAGCTCTCTCTCCTTTAGTAGTGAATGAATAAAAGCGTCCCCACTTCGGCGATTTAGGCTATCTCCCTTTTCCCTTTTTTTTTTTTCGCGAGAAGAGATAGCTCTTCCATAGGCCAGCCCTTTACGTTACGTCCGATGTCACTTCTTCCTACTAGGAGTTTTCTTGAGTTTTAGCCGAAGCAGCTAGTTGGTTATTAGAATCTTTTTAACTTCTGGCAATTTACGTCTACTTCCTCTTCAATTGCCTTCAGAGTTCCAGGAGTCCATCCCTTTTTATCAATTAACTAACCAGAGTAGATATTTTCTCGTACTTACGTAAAGAGGTCTTTGGTTTCGGTGTTTCCTTTTCCCTGACACCTCCCTTCCTACAGAGATCTTTCTTCCTTCATGACGGTATTAGAATTTCCTGCTTTCTTATTGTGCAACCTCTCCCCGAGCTCTTTTCCTTTTTTTCGGGAAGCCTTGAGTTCTCGAGAACCAGCCGTAGGACCCCAACAAATCCGACGTAGTGGAAGCTACATGGTTCCATACCAAATGACACTAGGTTGATCTCTTTTTGCGGCATTGCTCCTACTTTTCTCCACTTCCCACGTCAACCCGTCCCCATCTATCTATGTCCGCCCTCTCTCCGCGTAGGCTTCCCCCCTAGATATAAACATCACTTTCTCCCTCTTATAATATGCAGTTAGGAGTATTATTACATTCCCACGCTGTTCATAGGTCCCCCTATAGTCCTATTCACATAAAAAGCAAGAACCCTTCTCCTCCCTCCCCCAAGTTTAGGAGAGCCTCTAAGCTAAAGGTATTCCGACCCGTTCTTTAATTAAATGGACGAAAGGTCACTAGGCTAGCGTATTTTGCTTAATTTAGCTTCCGGAGGTCTTAAAAGTTCGTTTTCGGAAAATCTGCTTCTGTTAACCCCCTATATTACCGGCTCTCTACTCCCTAGAACTACTAATTAGAGTCCCTTTTAAGCTAGGAAAGAATTCTTATTAGACCCCCAGCCTATTCCTCTCCTTGAGAGACCTTTTTCTGGAAGATTTAACTTGTGGTTTTGTGTTTTTTTTTTTTTTTTTTTTGGGCCCCGGTAACTTTTCGAAGCGAGCGAGGCGTTCTCCAGCCTTCTTCTAGTTTCGCCAACTCCCCCCAATTTCTTATTTCCCATTTAGCCCCCCTATATTTTTTAACTATATTTTTCTATCCTATCTGTATCCCTTTTTTCCTTCAACTTCCTAGGGTGATTACTTATTAATCCTTTTTCCAATGAATCTATATCTCTTTTCTGGTTACTAAATTCGGGATCTTGCTCCCCCCACCCCCTTTCGGAACGCTTTTTCTCCCTAGTGAAGAACTCACTTCTATGATGTCCTATCCTCTCAATTAGAAATTTTTTTCCCCCTCCCCCCCTCCGCCCTCTTTACAAGTACTTGTTCCTCATTAGATCGCTCTGACCTATACCTACCCTCCCCACCTCCCATTCTTATGAGTTGACACCCCCCGGTTTAAAAGGACTTAAGCTAATTGGTAATACTCAACATCTCCCTCTACCTGACGCTCTTCTCCCTTACCTTTTCGGCTTCCGGTTCCTGCTTGTTCAAGACCTGTCGAGTTTTTCACCATCTCCGGTATGGGCTTTTGCTTAGGAAACTCCTCAACCTTTTGATCCGCACCCGCGCGTGTCGGGCAGCTTTTGACATGACTTTTTCATGCGAATTCCCAGTCCTCTTTCCCTTGTCCCCCTGTCCTCTCCCCCGCAGTCCGTGCTCTTTTTCACCCCTTTTCGGTGATGACCTTTTGTGAGTGATTTTTCATTCCCCCTTTTCTAACGGTAACGCAAACTTCCCCGTATTAAGTGCTGATTCGCGGTTGATGATGGCTTCGCTCTAGGATGTATAGGAGGTTACTGGTGATGAAATTGTTTCCCCCCTTTCGCAGACTCTTTACGGCCATTTCTGGTGGGGCGTGAATCAGATCATGTTGTTCTTTGTTATAAAACTTTTGAGAATAACTTTCCCTGTTTCTTTTTGGGCCCTTCCACTTTGTTCCTACACCCCCTACCTCTGAGTTACTGTCTCGGCTTTTTCCCATTGGACGAGGCGTGGTATGATTCATCTTTTAGTTCGAGTTGTCCCACTCTTCACATCCCCCTCCGTTTCCATCTTTTTTTGTTGCGCTCCCCTGGATGTGCCTTGACGCTGCTTAATGCAGGCGGCTTGGAAGCCAACTTTCAGTTGAATTTCCTTCCCCGGACCCCGCTTCGACTCAATCGAACAGGGTAGCGGTTGCGCGCGCGAGGCCAGACCTAAGAAACAGAGCTGCTGAACGGGTTGAGCTCTCCCAACGGGTCCGAGGTTGTAGTTTTTCCTGCATTAGTCCACCCCTGAACCCATTTTTTCCACATCCTTAACCTGCCCTTCCATTACGATCTAATGGGGGACTGTTGAGCTAGGAGAGTCTTTGTTTCCCTGTCCACAGGAACACATTCCGGCTACACGGCGCTTTGTCGCGGGCGCCTATGTCAACTCGGCCGATCTCCCTTTCAACGCCGACGAGCTTCCGAATAAAAGATCGCGGTCGTCTGCGACGTTACTGTCTTCTCGTCGGAAAATGTTCCCCAATTTTTTCCGGACGGCTCTCGCTACGGTAAGAGTCGGTCCTGGTTGATTTTTTTTATTTGAAACTCTCTGATCCCTGATGCTCTCTCCTTTTTACACCCCAACCCCCACCCTCTTCACTTACTCCTTTGAGATCTTCATCTGCTTCTTGCTTGCGTTTTGCCCTGTTGCTGGTTTCCCCATAGGGGCACTGTGTGACTTGCTTTCCCTATCTACCTTCAAATCGGGACTGCTCGCCCCGATGGGCCCCGGGAGTGCCGAACGGAATGCCGCTTCTAAGTATGGGATTCGTCCCTCCCCCTCTAATTCGTACTATCAGCACCGGGCTTCTTTTCCAATGGTCCTTTACCTATGTTTTACTTCTAGCTGTTGCGCCTCGTCTATTTTTCAGGCCGCCGCGCTGCCGAGCCCCGTTCCCCTCTAAATCACAGCTCGTCCCCTTTCCTCTTGCCATGCTGTTGTTTTGTCGATTCCCAGATCTCTTTTCACGCTTTAGGTTCGCGGTCGCAATGGGGGTCCCCCCGTTTTTGTGCAGTTTTCTTCGGTTCTTTTTTTTTTCTCCCCTCGGTACCTTTTTGGTTGGGTTACAGGGTCTGTATTGATGGTTTCAAGAGTCGTCTTCCCTCGCCGATCCACGGCCCCGTTGTGGGAGATTGTTCCCTCATCTAACCTTTCCTTTTTGCCTATTATTCCAGGCATCCCTTTCACCCTCGTCGTTCGTTAGTATGATTTTGTCCAGCAGTTCTTTTCTGGACCTCTGCCTGGGTTTCCCCTTCTTCTCAGCCCGTCGATGATGCCCCAGTGCACTTCCGCTTTCTTATGGTCGGCCTTTTATTGCCACTTTGTCTGCGTACCTTTATCGTCTCCTCACCCCCGCGTCACTTTCTCCGGCTTCTGTGGCCACGCC
>Ga0179591_1437959_pt1 | contig 10204 bp, 8 predicted proteins | sample CZOMad2_1_08_16f_FD_182891 | JGI IMG/M metagenome (GOLD analysis project Ga0179591, IMG submission 182891) | Vadose zone soil fungal communities from Angelo Coast Range Reserve, California, USA - CZOMad2_1_08_16fungal (PacBio error correction) | ecosystem: Environmental > Terrestrial > Soil >... | reverse complement strand
CCCTGATAGTTTCCCACTTTTTAGACTTCACCAATCAACCCAGAACACCGACCCTCTGCGTTGGGCAACTCCCCCTTTCGGGATTTCCTTTTCATGAAGTGACTTCATTGTTTTACAAGGCCCTTTCCATTCACGTCCTATGACCCTCCCCTTCTACGATTCAACTTTCATTTCGAGTAGCCCCCCCTACAAATCTTCCGACATGTTGGATTTGTCCCTCCACATAGCCCCCACCCCTGTAACTTTCCCTTTCTTTGTGAAGCCCATTCCCGTTCCATCCTTACTGCTCTCCCAAAAATTCCCCCCACCCTCACCAAGAGGAGTTTGTCTCTTCCTGTGCCCACATGATGGCCCCCCCCCCTTCTCTTTTCTAGTGAGCGACTTACTTCCCCATCTTTCCCGACACTAGCTGACGAACATCCTTTTTGCCCAGCCCCGCGGAGAACGCCTTCGCTTCTTTTCAGTCAGTCATGTTTTTTTGCATCCCCTCTTTCTCACCCCTCGTGGCGGGCCCACGTCAACTCTTTCTCTTGCGGTAGTCTCCCTGCGGCACCCCCAACCTAGGGCAGGTGTCGATCAGCCCCCCCCGTGTAGGTCCTTCCTCTCTTTAATTAACCTTTTCCGCTTTTTCTGAGTTTTCCTTTTTCTCCTTCGCCTCTTGTCCACGTAATGCAATTATTTCAACTGAATCCTCGCCTCCACCCTCTCAACTGCTCTCCTTGCCCTTCCGGTTTCCTCCCCCCTTTCCCCACCACTTGGCACACCTGAGCACCCGTAGTTGAATCCGAATAAACGCTCTTGGCCCCCAGAGTTAGACCCCCTTACTTCCTTGTTAAGTCAGGCGTAAAGTTTTTTCACAGCGTTTCTTTTCCAGGCTGTTTACCCTCCCATCATACCTAACGACAGGCGCTCCCCCTCTGACTTTCCGAACATTTTTGATTCTGCTCAAAAAAGTATTGTATTCCCCCGTTTAAGTTCAAGTGTGGTCTTATCCAGACCAGCTACCAGTATTAGCATCTCCCCACTAGCTTCTTCTTCCTCTCTTCAAGAGTAAGGACCTTGCGTTTCCCTCCTTTAGTTGGAGTTCTTTCCCCACAGCTTTTTATTCTTCTTTTCTGAAGCTATTCCCCCCCCCTTTTAGATTGTTCCGGTTCCGCAACAAGTTTACCCCTTCGCTCCCCCCTTTTCCAAAAACCGTTCGACGTGATGTCTTAAACCTCCCCTCTTTTCTTCCTGAGAAAGGATCCCCTCTTTCCCCCTAGTGATTCTGAACCCCTAATTTGATCAATCGGCACCGTATTTTGCCTTTTTTGGTCACAATCAATAGCACCCCCCCTCTTCCCGAGTTCCTTTCCTCTACTTCGGCGGATACTCGTAACTACCTGGAAATTTTCTGGGAAACTTCCTCCATTTCATATTAAAGCCCAAAAGACGCCAAGAAAAATGGCGGGTTTCATGCGAGCCCTTCCTACTTTTCCTTTTTACCTTCTTTTCTTATATAATGATGATAACCCATCCCTACCCCTCTCATTTATTCGTGATATCTCCTTCTCCAAAAGAATTTTGGTAGGCATATACTGAATTTTTTAGGTCCCTTTTTCGATCCTACACGGATGTTGGCTATGAATAGGGCGACCCCCTCCTACCGAGAATCAATACTCTTCTCTCTCCCGAGCACTTTATGGACCCCTTCCCCATTGGCCTCTATCTTCATTCTCATTTCTCTTCAACAATTAAGACTTTTTTCCTTTTTTGCTAACCCTCAAAGCCATCACTCTTCCTACAATCTGAAGCTTTTTCTCCGGAAAAATTCATACTAAATAGAATGTCTTTTCCTGTTCTAGCACCGCGCTAAAAGACATCGTCTTCTCGGCTTTTCTCCCCCTCCTCTTTTCAAAAAGCAAAAATAATTTTTCCATAAACGCGATTTTATGCGATTGTTCCTTTTTTTTCGAGAGTTTATATACTTGTTTGAAATCAAAAGGGGTGCTTGTTTTTGTTCCCTTCCTTTTATTTTGAACGCCAGCCTGCCATTTCTTTTCATCCCCTCCTCCTTTGAGAGAGATAGTTAACCTTCCGTTTTCCTTCCCCCCCATCAAAAGTACGCACACCCCCCCCAGGAAGGGAATCTCTTCCTCTGAAACACGCCTAAAAAGAGACAAATTCAATCAGCGTTATTTTGGCCAATTATTTTGGACTCCCATCCCTCTTTTCGTTCCTCCCCCCTCCTTCTGTGCTTTTAGCCCTGTCTCTCCTCCTCCAGTCGCCCATTTAGAGTTATTCTTCCGCTTAAGATTTAGGCTCTGTTATGGCCCCCCCCGGTGATTTCGAATCTTTTTTTTAAGCAAAAATTAGAACCCACCATAGGTAATTGGATCTTTTTTTCTGCAAAATTTGGAATTGTTCTCTTGTTCTCTGATACGCGATACTTCCCCCGGAAATGGGGACGGCTTGAGCCCGCCTTTGCCTATGCATTCCCTTTGAGGATCGCCAATCTATTCACTTTTTCCTTTCCCCCCCTTTTAGCAGAAACTTTTGGAGTCTTTTCTCCTCCTAACTGCTCATCTTAACTTTTTCATCCGATAATCAATTTCAACTGAAAAGTATTGAACAGGCTCTCTGGCTCGCATTTTCCCTTCAGGGGATGTCAGTTTAATTGGCTTTCCCTTTTTCAGTTGCACTTCTTTCCCAGACCATCCGGAAAAGTCTTTGGAGTCTCCCGCCGATTTACTTTTCCTCTTGTTCCCCTTCTTTTCCCTTTTTGAAATACTTTTCTTGGGACCCCCAATCACCTCGGATGTCAGCGTCTTCAATTTGTACTTTCCAAGAATCACTCTTCTACTCTCTGTTTTCGGAGAGTTCCTCATGCCCTTCCTTTTTTTCCTACATTGTTCCCTTTTTTTATTGAAGACAATTGTTTAAAAGCATTCGTTCGTAAACACCCAACATTTCCTTTTTCCTTAGCAGAATTAATACCTCATTTTTAGGCTGCATGAGCCTCAACTAACTTTCCCTTCCGCTTGAAGAGGAGTCTCATTTCCAGCCGTTGGAGAACGGACTCACCAGGCATAAGATTTGATGATCAGCCACCCTTCCGAAAAGCAAGCCACACCTTTGTTTGCAGTTTCCCTCCCATGGTATAAAGCCTGATGGTGTTCCTTGCGTGAGGATGAAGCCTTTCCTTCTTTGAAGACCCCTCTTCCCTACTCAGGCATGACTAACACGGAGCTTCTTTTTCCTTCATCTGTGCCATGCCTAATAAAAGCCCCGAGTTTCGGATCCTGGGCGAAATCGCATTTAGTGTGTGGGCTTCCCCGCCCGGGGATTAACCTTTCCTTCCACTAAATGATAGTTTGGAGGGGAGCAGACTTCTTTTCTAATGCGTAGGATATCGTGAGGCTCCTGAATTTTCCTCAATTGCTGACCCTTTCCTAAAGCGTGGTTTTTCCCCAGGATTAGATCCCCTCTGTCCAGCACTTAACCCTTACAATAGGTCTTGTCCTCCCCCAGTGCCCCCCCTTTAAGTGTGCAGCATGTTCCTTACGAAAGGATATTACTGGGACAAGACACCCTTCTGGTCTATGTCTACAATTCGATGCAAACGCTACCTTTTCCCTTCCAGGCCTGACCCGCTGACCTTCCAATTCGGGGCTGGTGCACATTTGCTTGCACCCTCGTGTTGTGAGCTTCTGTTAAGTCGTCCCCGACTCCCTGTAATTAGTTGCCATTTTGTTCCATCTAAGGAGGAACCCCCTTCGGGTTTGGAAGGTGGGTCTCCGTTCCCTAAGTATGTCCTGCCTGGCTGACACAACTTACTCCCCCTCGGGGACTCCCTCCCGCCCTTTGAGCAAATCACTCAAAACCCTTTTCCCTCCTTTTCAGATTGTAGTCTTTTTTCCCCCCCCTCATGAAGGTGGTTCGCTTAGTAATTGCGCCCTCTACGGCGCCGTGAACCTTCCTTTTCCACCCACGTTCCCTCCGGGTTTAGCCCCCCACCAGGAAATGGAGCATCCCCTAGTTATTGTGTTTTTTGGGAAGAAGTAGTCAACAGATCTCTCTTTTTCCGTTGTTGTGTTGCAGCTTTCTCCGGACCTTGCGTAAAAATCACCATTCCCTCTTAGGGAGCAGCCCCTTCTTGCTGGTTGTCCAAAGGCTCCAACATTTTCTTCTTAGGAGGTTTTTGTACACTTCCAGTGAAAGTATTCACGTCGGTAGCGATGCGAAGTACCCCCCCTCAATTTTCTCTCTGACTAAAAGCTGAACTGTCCTTTTTTTGAGGATGTGAATTCCCCGGATTTCGTCCTCCAATCTGTCCTTTTGTAGTACGTTGCGCTTCCTTCTCATTGGACGTATCCCCCCCCCCTTCCCCCCTCCAAAGAGGTTTCGGGACCCCTGTTTTGGCAACTCAGTTCCTTTTTTTTTTCGCGAATCCACCACCTCCTCCCTCTCCAGCCATGCCAGCACCCGTGCATTCCTGAGAAACGAATCTTCTTTTCTAGTGATTTTCCCCGAATGTGTAAGCTTTCTTTTCATGAATTGATCCCCACGCTTGTGCTTCCACACGTTACAATTCTTTGAGTCCGTAGTTCCAGGCAAAGTTAGACTTGGGAAATTTTTTCTTTTTTAATCCTCCCCCTTTTCTCCATAGTGTGCACTTTCTTTTTATACAGGGGTCATCCCAAAGATTGGTGTATGCGTTTCCTTCAATTGTCCAGGGAGCAGTTTCTTCCTACCCCCCCTCTTATCCTGAGACACAGGAATTCTGTGCCCCCTTTCTTCTATCCCAGTAGTTTTAGTCTTCCCCCCAAGGGATTCATTCTCCCCACGGCCAACTGAGACACCTTCCCCTCCGTGAAGCCCCTTTCTGTCTCTGTCTTTTCCTCCTTTTTTCTCCCATGCTTCATCTCCGGGGCTTACTTCTCTTTTCCATTTGTTAATTGAAGTCTTTCTTGTTTTTTAAAAAAGAAGGTCCATTCCCCCTTCCCCCGAGGCTTAGCACCTTGCTTCGCCCATGTGAATTCCCCGTCGGTTCCCGTTCCAGTGGGGTGCTTCTCATACTCTCAGTCTCCTTAGGCCTTGGTGAGGCGTTGACTGTTACAATAGTTTCTCGCGAACTCATTCTTCAAGAGTCAGTCTTTCTGGTGAGGATTTTCCTTTCGCTTCCCCACAGGAGGTATTAAATTCGGCCTTCCCTCCTATAACCACCCTTCTGCACACTTCGCCCCCCCCCCTTTATATCGTGAGTTCAAACCCCCCCCCTGTTCGTATTTCCACAACGCCGCCCTTTTGAGCCAGATAAAACTCTCCTGAAAAACAGAGCTACATAGTGTTCCTTGAACTACACCCGCCCCGTAGTTTGAATTTGGGGTAAAAACACCTCCCCCCCCTTTCCCTTTTCAAAGAGATTCCATAGTTCCCTCCTTCTTGATAATCCGAAATACTTTTCCTCCCTTTTGGTCCCTTCCGCGAAAGAGATCATCTCACAGCCCTCACCTAAAGCCCCTTCATGATTTGACCATGCGCTCCCCTCTCCAAGTACTTTTTTTTACAAGTCCTTCCCTTCTTCTATTAATTATTGATAACCCTTTTGCTTATTCGTCTCTCCCCAAGCTCGATTCAAAACTGCATTTTTTCTGCCAACCAGTATCTGTACTTTTTCGATCATCATCGGCTTTTCCTCATGAAGCGCGGCCCCTGAGTTGCGATCCTCATTTTTTAAGAGACTCAAAGCCGTTGTTGTATTTTATTCGAAGCCAAGATTGACCTTTCCCTTTAATTCATCTGTCCGCGCCATTCCCCCCTCCAAATTAGCATATTGATTCTCTTCCCTGTTTTCTTAACAACCTTCTTTTTTCCCCGAAAGTCAAAAGAATTCGCCTCTTGCTTGAAAGCACGGGCCCAATTAATCTTCTTTCGAAGCAGTTCCTTCCCCTCCCCCTTCCCTTCTGGATTTCGAACTGTCCCCCCCCCTATTTTTCTTTCAAAAAGCCAAATTCCCCCCCCGATTTTATGCGCTTTTTGCCCTTTTTTTTGCGGGTTTTCGAGAGTTTTCTCCCTCCTGACTTATGAGAAATAAAGTTTTTTCCCTCTTGGAACCTTTGCCCCCCCTTCTTTCTCATCCTCCAGTTGTGTGTTGATTTTTTTCCCCCCTTTGCAGGCTGGCGTTCTTTTTTCAACAAGAAAACCTTTTTTATAGGCAGGAATCTATAGAAAATCGTACCTCCTACACAGAGACCCTTTATTTTGCCCCTCTTTTTTTTTTTTTTGCCGAATACAGTCCGTTTTCGTTCTACCGCTCTTCTTCTTTCCTGCGAGCATGAACTTTCGTCGCTTATTATGAATGGTCCCTATGTCTCCTCAGGATTTTGCGAATTCTGTGATGGCGTTTCTTTTTGAGAAATCCCCCCCCCGAACAGCTCGAATCCTTTCTTCCCTTGTGCTCCTCAGATGAAGCTGCCACCTCTCCTCTTTGGCTTTCGACTCTACACCTAGTGAGTAGAGGGAATTTGCGTCCCCCTCGCCTCTGCCCTATGAATTCCCATTATCCCCATCGTATCCTTTTTTCCCCCTTTCTGCCGTAAAAAAGTCTTGGATTCCCTTTGTTTCGAGAGAGACGACTCCCCTTTTTCCCCGATTGGTTTAAATAATTTCCCCTATTCAATGCTGTAAAAAGTACTCTCTTTTTTTGAATCTCGGGCTCTGCATGTTCCCCCTCCCTTTCTGGGGTCAGTGTCCTTTTCCTTTCCTTCTTCGGCAAAATGCGGCTCTTTCTTTCTCTTCCTTTCCCCCCCAGAAAATTTACGGAACTTCCGAAGTTCAATGCTTGACTTTCCTCTTTAAGGCTCTTGAAATTACTTTTTGATTGGACCCCCATCAAAATTCAAATTCTTCACCCCTTTCTCCTTCCTGAAACGCTCTGTTTTCGAGAGTTTACTTGCCTCAGAATGAAAGCTGGCGGATTTCCCTCCCACCCCTTTTTGATTGAAGCGCCCCCCTATAAATCATTGCGAACTTTACACACACAATATACCTTACGTTTTCCCTCGGCGACAGAAGAATGACTCCCTTTCGAGGCTCTCTTGAGACTCCCCCCAAGTCCTGACAGCATTACGCTTGAAGAGGAGTGGGCCTCCCTGAGAGGTGCTCACCAAGTCAAGACGGGTAGCTGGTCTTCGAGGATGATCTCCCCCCCCCCACCGTAATAAAGGTCCGAAACTCCAGCAGGGTATATCACAATTTTCTCGCCTTTTCTGGGATTCGAGGTCTCTTCCTTCTCTTTTTCAACTTTTTTTTGGGAGACACCTCTTCCCAGTTACCCTCCCTCCCCCGGAGAGGATGCAGTGGCTAACTTTTTCTCGCCTTTCGTTCAGACCAGATGCGCAGCGTGATTCGTTGGCGTAACCTTTCCTGAGAAGGTGGCCCATTCGTGTCCAGCAAGGGGCCCCCGGAATTGCACTCCCTTTGCTATCTTTTTGGAGACACGAATTCCGGTGTTTTGTAGAAGTTTATATATAGTGATGTACCAGAGGCGAAGGAGTTTCTCCTTTTTCCCCCCCTCACTAAGGAAAGACCGTTTGGAGCAAAAAATTTTCTTAGCTACCCATCCCGCCCCCCCCCCCCTTCGGGGCTCCCCCTTTTTGTCCTCTCCCACACTGTCCCAAGATACAGCGTTTTTCATTGCCTTTAGGACCCTGCCCCAATAAAAGGGAATTGACTTTGTTCCCCTCACCAAGCGTTTCTTATGATGGTAATTCCTTTATGCCAAGCGAAGTAACTTCCCATTATTGGACTGCACTACCGATGCACAGGCTTTAGGTTGTTCACGGTGTCGTAAGCTTTGTAGTGAGTTGCGTTAAGTCTCCGCAGAGGCGGCAACCCCTTTCCTCATTAAGTGGGCCTAACACTTTTGATTAGGTTGGGATGGAAGTTCCCTTCTCCTTAAGGCCTGTTATCACGTACCCCCTGCCCGGTATCCTCAAGACTTCTTTCAAAATCCTCCCCCCTTTCCAAGTTCAGCTTTCCCCCCTCCTAACATGAGTTGGAACTAGTATTTCGAATAAGATACGTTTCCTTTTTTCCCCTGGCTTGTACACACCGTCCCTCGGTTTCGCCCTTCCCTTTCTTTTTCAAAAGCAATGGAGGCTGAGTCCCATAAGGTGAGGCTGTTTTTCCTCTAACAAGGTACCCCTATCTCTCTTACTCATAATACTGTTTTTGTTCCCCTTGTTAAGTCTCCTTCCCCAGACTAAATTAGGGCTCCCTTCTTTGTTGGAAAAAGAACTCCTCGCTTTAATGAAGTGAAGGGATTGTGTTGTAAAGGAAAGTTACGTCTTACTCTCTATTCCGCCATATTACCTTTCAACATTCTGTCGAGTTTTCCCTTCCCCCCTGGTCCTTTTTTGAGGATTGATCCACCCCTTTTCTTTCTCCCTCTGTAAGGTCTTTTCAGCCAAGGCAGTCTCCATCCTGACTTGACCCCCCCTCCCCACTCGTTTTCTAGTAGAGTGAACACGAATGATGTCTTTTTTGATAGTTTGCGCGGACTTACGGAACATCTCACTACCAATCTTCCCCCAGCCATGCCGCACCTCTACCGTGATCCTCTTGTATGTATAGTGATGTCAAGTGCCTGGTAATTATCTTTTTCCTTGATCCACAGAAACCCCCTCCTTTGCCGGGCCCCGTCCTGAGTTTTTAGCCTTGAGGTTCTACCTTCCCCTGGAGGCACACTCCTCTTTTTTCTCTGGGGCCCTTTTTTTCCTCCGCCAAGAAATAGTTTGCAGTTTTAGGGCGTGGAATACCTTGGTCTAATCCCTTGCTCCCCCACTTTTTTTTCCGCACTTTCCCCTTTCTCCTTTCTTCCTCCACGATATCTACGCACTTCTCCACGTGAATTCTTCTAGAACAGTAGTTTTAGTTCAAGGGGGTTACCCACGGTCCTAAACACACTTGGACACAAGGCTTTCCCTTTCTTAATTACCTCTTCCTTTCCCTTTTCTGGTATTACAGAGGCTTCCTTCCTCTTCTCGCACAATGCTTCTACCCCCATGTTAAGTAAGGTCAGCGTTAACGTGAAGCGTTTTCTTCTGTGAACGATTTTAAAACCCTCTTCCCCCCCCTCACCGCGGACGTTTCACCCTTCTTCTTTCTCCACATTGTGCTCCCCACTGCTGAAACCCGTAGGTCTTCGGTCCGTGTTTTTCCAGTGTGGTGATCATATAAACGTTCTTATCTGTTACAATCGCCACTATTTCTAGGCCGCGAATCCTATGCCATTCTCCTAGGTTGAGGATCATTCTCTACCTCCCAACATTCTTTAATGGCTTTCCCGAGAGATTCCCTTATAGTGTTCCCTTTTCCTTTAGACAATGCTTTATCTCAACTTGCCCCCTCCAACCCCGTTTAGACTTTCCCCCGAACGACAGCGTTCCTTGCGCAGGTCCCCACTCTCCGAACAACCCTAGTTCAGACATAGTGATCTGAACTAATACTCCCTAAATCCCCTATTTTGAATTGATTGGGTTCCCAAGTTAAATTTCAATACCTGAGGGAAGAGTTCCCTCTACCCCTTCTTCCACTCCCGTCCAATAATGTTCCTTCCCTCTCCCTCCAGAGCCCCACCTCCCTTTTCCTTTCATCTGCACCCGCAATTCCCTTCCCAGCCATTGAAATGCTCCCTTCCGAGAACCATATCCTGTTAATATATTTCTTTTTAAATTATTATATTAATTATGATACATGTATCCCTTTACACCAAAAATTCTGCCCGTCCTTTTTTCCTTCAACCGTATCTGTACTGCTTTTCTTTCCCTCCCGGATGTTGGGAATCAATTCTTTTCATAGGCTCTCAATGACCTACCTTCCCCATCGCGAATCAACCTTCCCCCCCCCAGATTCCATCCCCCCCTTTTTGCAGCCATCCTGAAGCGTCCTTTATTAAAGCCAATAGCTATGATTCGACTTTTTCCCACCTATTAGGACCCCCCCTCTCCAACAGAATTCGTCCTACATTTGTTGGAAGCATCGGGAACATTTCCATGCGATCTTTCCCCGTGGAGAATATAGGCTTTTCGAACTCCCCCCCCTTGACTGTATTATGCATTTTTCCTCCCTCCCCCCCCAAAATAAAAGCGATTTTATGCGCTTTGTGTTGTAGGCGGGTTTTTCGCGTGCTCTTGCCCGTATGATAAATCAAAGGTGTTCC
>Ga0179591_1240638_pt1 | contig 10204 bp, 9 predicted proteins | sample CZOMad2_1_08_16f_FD_182891 | JGI IMG/M metagenome (GOLD analysis project Ga0179591, IMG submission 182891) | Vadose zone soil fungal communities from Angelo Coast Range Reserve, California, USA - CZOMad2_1_08_16fungal (PacBio error correction) | ecosystem: Environmental > Terrestrial > Soil >... | reverse complement strand
GACACGGACTCGCGAGCGTCTTCCCCCCCACCAGTTTATGATGAGATCTGATGCTCTCCCTATCAGCATTTAAGTCGCGCAACTTTTCTCCTCCTCGCTTTTTGGCAGTGAACAACTCCCTTTCCCTTTCTGCTTTTTTTTTTACTTCGTCCTCCGCCTTAATTTTCCGGGTTGTCTTCATTTGGTTTCGGTCTACCAACCCCGTGATGGAAGCCCTCCTTAAGTTTCTCACACTCAACATCCTCCCCGCCGATACCTTCCTCCTTGCCGGACCAACCCCCCCCCAAGGTGATTCGTCCGCACTTGTCCGGAACTACCGCGAGAACCTTCAGAACGTCGCCTTTCCCGAATCGTTGGCTGGATTTTCTTTACTGATACAGATTCGAGAATTGTCAAGGCTATCCACAATTAGCGTCTGACCATTCATGCGCTCTCATCTCTCTGGATTAGAGCTGGTTTGAGCGCCCTTCCCATCTAAATTATGACCATGTTTCAGGGATTTTGGACGTCTATGTGTTTCGCCTACTCCTCTTCCTTTCAAAGTGCTTGTCCCCCACATCTTCGAGTTTGGCCTCCCGCCGCTTCCTTTTTTGACTCAGACGGATCGGTGCGTTTCTTGGAATCTCCCCCAAAAAAGTGTGACCTTGCCCCGGCCGCTCTTGACCTATGGGCCAGTGGTTACGTTCCATTTTTTGCGTTTTTGTATCTTTCCGAGCATGACTTTGTGCCTCGATTCCCAATTTTTACAGGGGGGCCCCGGTGCTTTTTGTTTTTTTCCTTAATATAACTTTGACGGCGTTAGGTCCCTGAATCTTGCCGCTCGCGCTTTGCAAACTTTGTTTTTCCCTTTTTTATGATGAGTGGATTTCTCCCTCTTCGTTCACATCTTGACACTGCCCTTGCTCCATTTCCTAACCCCAAACTTATGCTTCGGGACCCCACATATTCCGTCGACAGAGGATGGTGAAAGTATTCTCGCTATCTTACCGAGGGGATGTCCATAAACCCTTGCAATCTCCCGTTTCAAAAGTGCCGAGAGGGGGTTTGTCGAAGAGTTTCCTGGTCGGGTCTTGGGTTTCCTATTTCACACATAGATAGGCTCTCTGCCCCTTGCATCTTCCCCTCCCAACAGTTATCGCCCTCCGCCCCCCCCGTCCCCGTTCATCAGACACATGTGTCCAACACTTCTAATCGTCCCTTTTCCCTTGAAGATATTTCCCCCTCGAACGGGTTGGACTCACATGGTACAGTCCTGCCCGTTTGGTCCTTCATTTTCTATGGCCCCCCTTCCAGAATTTGACCCGTCCTTTTTGCTCAGACGACGGTCGATGAATCTCCCAGGTCTCTCCTTCCCTCTTTTTCAGTCTCAATCCCCCCCCCTCTTTCTTTGACGCCCTCCCGCGCCCCCGCGTCCCCTGATGGCTAACGAGGGTACTGACCGACCGCATCCCCTCATGCCCTTTACATGGTCTAGCAAGCTCCCCTTCCTTTCTCCCTCCTTTTCATCAACCCCACTGAGCCCGGCTCCCTATCTTCTTCTCTTCTTCTCAAGTTTTTTATCCTTTTTCTGTATGGTCCCCCTAGGCGTTGAGCTGTAGCGAGTGTCACTCAAATTCCAGAAATGAGACTATCCTGCCCCCCCGCCTCTAGATTCTTCTACTGATTCGACGTTGCGTATTTCCCTCTGAACCATGGAGGAATCTCCCACAGACTGCATTAAAGAGACCCCGGTCCAACTCCAGTTTGTACTTACAGGATAGGGATATTATTCCGCGTTTCCACCACCGATGGCTAAAGCACTTGTCTTAGTCAGTAGAGAAGCCCCCCCTTTTTGTGGCGCCAGGCAGCGACCCCGACTGGACCCGTGCCCCGTGGATCTTCCCTACATAGCAACCCCGCCATGTTCCCCGCCAGCTTTCCCCTTTTGAATGTTTTGGACCGGAAAAAATTCTTCCTTTCTTCGATTTCTCGCGAGTAGCTCTATGTCCTACCTTCTATTACGCCCCTCCCCCCTTGGCGACCAGTCCCTGAACGCCCGTGTTTTAGAGTCGCCTGTGCCCTTGATGATTCCACTCTTATTTTTACCCGCTTTCGTCCAGAGCACAACCCCCCACGACACAAGGTGACAGGTGACTCAGACGTTTCCTGGCTCTTTCTCTCGCCCCCTTTTGAGACGCGGCCGCATCTCTTTGCCCTCCGAGAGCATGACCGACACACTATTAATGAGGTAGATCTTACGCTTACCTCTCCCCGAACTTCTCCAACGGCCTTCCCATAACTTGGCGGTCCTTCTAGGGTGAGTCATTCGGTTTCGCCGTTCGAGCGATCGCATCTCCCTCCCGTAATTTTTTCCCTGCCGACCCTCTTTCCCCAGTATCTTTTTTTTTTTTGGGCGAGCCCATCAAAGAGGGTCTTTTTGTCCATTTAAATGGGGCGCCCGTCGGGATGTTCTTTTCCTTTCTAGTGGGCAGAGTCTGAGCAGCCCCCCCTTCCCCTTTTCTTTTTCTCAGGTTGTGCCCAGAGCGCTCGCCGCGCGTTGATTGAGCGTATTAAGGGGGTGGCTCGGGTTTGTCGGCGGTTTTCCTGTTATGAGAATCTCCTCTCGGGAGGAGGTTTTTCCCTGCGCGACGCTGTCCCTCCTGCTTTGAGAAGAGATGGATCTGCCGATTTCATGGACTTTTTCGGCCCCATAATTTGGCGGCCGACGAAAAAACTACTCTTCTCACAATTTTCTTTTTTCCAACACAGGTCCAGGAAAACAACACCCCACCTCTTTTTCCCTGTTCTCTTTTTCCCCACTTCCCAATCATCTCCACTTTTTCATCGGGCTAAGAGAGTGCGATCGGTTTACCCCCCCATTAGCACCCAATGTTCTCCTTTCATCGCCTCTTTTCTTTTGATAGGCATTGTTGCCTTTCTTCCCTCCTTGACGGGAAAATAGAGCTTGGAATATTCCCCCGTCCGTTCCGTTTGTCCCTCTATTATCTCCTCATAAGCCGTTGTTTTTTCTCGTCTCCCTTTGGCCTCTTTGTCTGAGACCCTCTCTTTTCGCATCAATCTTTCTCTTAACGACGCCCTGCAATTCCTGCATCCCCCCTCCGCCTGAGTAAACTTCAGTGTTATTGTTCCCTATGAACCGCTTCGCCCGATGCGCGGTTGGTAGTTTGAAACAATGTAAATTGTTCCCGCCTTTTGGTTTTGGTTTTCTACGGAAAAGGCCCCTTTAGGGTTCCAGGTTTTCTTTACTGCTTTTCTCACGGTTTTTTTTGAGCAAATCCGGCTCTTCCCGTTATCGCTCCTGCACGGACGATTCAGCTTTTCAAAGATTCTCTTCCCCGCGACCTCCTCCCCCCTCCTAGTCGATCTTTCCTTTCATCAAATGATCCTCTCGCGTCCTCCCATATTTTGAGCCACCCCGTCCGTTCTCCGCCAACTTCCTCATCAAGAAGAACTGGCCCTCAACGGCCTGATCGTTCTCTCTCCTGTTTGCCGTTTCGGAAACAGCCCCCCCCCTCCCCCCTTCCCCCCCAAGTAGACTTCCGAACCAAATCTTTTATCTCTATCCCTCCGCGCGCCTGCCCACCGAAATCCCATCCTTTGGCTCGACCTAGTAGTGGCAAGGAGTATGCCGGGCGCTCTGTAGACCTCTCGCCAGCCCTTTGTCGGCCCTTCCTTTTACGAGTTTTAATACCAGACCCAGACTATCTCTTAGCCTTTTCTCCCGTGGCGTGGTGATGCCTACTTTCTGCGTCCCTTGTCGACCTCCGGAGGCGTGTTTAGTCTCTTGCTTTCTTTCTCCCTCTTCCGCCCCCATATACTATTTTTCTGAGAAGATCCACGCACTATAGTCGGCATTCCCTTGTCTTGTTATTGAAGTTGATCACTTCCCCCCTCCCCCCCCTTTCCCTTCATCCAATATCACTAGTCTGAGATCCAAAATCCTTCCCCTCCTTTCTCCTTTAACTTCTCCGGGATACTTAAAAAGTTTGTGAGCTTCTCCGCTTTTCTACTCTCGAACTCTTTCATGGAGGCCATATTAGAAGCTCAAGTAGTTAGTACGATTGATTCGCGCGCTGCGTGTCTCTATGCCACCAAAGTTAATGTTACTCTGGTCTGACCTCCTTTTCTTACGGGTCTTTTAATAGTTTCTTCTTTTCCTGCGGTTTTCCAGGAATGGATTCAACACTGATTTCTCCTCATCCGATGGCCCCTTTACTCAGAAAATAGTGTTTACTTCGATCCATCTCCCTCTTCTTGTCCCCCCTCTCCGGTTCAAGGAGCGTTTTTATCGGTTAAATGGGGTTCGACGTCCCCGTTGAGTTGCTGGTTTTTTAGCGACTCCATGCGTTTACGTGCCTTACCCAGCTACCCCACAATAAATAAGGATCTCGTTCTCTCTCTTCTTCTTTCATTTCCTTTTCTTGGATTTCTATCTTATCTTCCTTCCCTATCAAGTCTAGGGCCCCCCCTGACTGGAATAAACGAGTTCTCCTCCTCAGACCCCCCCCCCTGTCCCGTGGTTATTCTGATAACGTGTGAGGTTTTTCTAGCAGTCGCTGTCTTTCGCATTTTGCTGATTCTGTATGGCGAAAAGCATTTTGAATCACTTTGCCAGTCTTGGGTCCGCGGGCTTCCCTACACTCGTCATTTGAATTTTTACCCTCCTCTTCTTATGACCGAAGCAGGGTGTGATGTAAACATTTGCGAATTCCTTTTGAGACCTGCTTGCCCCCCTTTCACCCTCCGCGTCCCAAGGTTTTGGACCTCTGACTTCCTGGAAGTTTTTCTTTTGACCCCCCTTAACTGCGGAGGACATCCTTTGAGGATTTTTCGTCTCCAAGGGAGTAGCCGTGTTTTTACAGCTTTTTCTCCCCGGCCGTAGTTTCTTTTTTGCACTGCTGGTTCGATCTTGTCCCGTCAGCCCCGAATTCTCCAGATGGTCGTAGCTCCCCCAGAAGACTCCCTCTCCCCAGTCGCTCTTTCCCCCCCCACAACCCGCCATGTCCCCTCCCGGTTAAGTCGTGTTTTTTTTCCCTCCTTCCGTGTCCTGCTTTCCCAAGCTTAGTCAATTCCAGGATGCGCGTTCTGGGTCTGGCCAACCTCCTCTCCCTTTTTAAGTTTTTTTTTTCTTCGGTATCCCGGCCCGTTCCCCTTTGAGATTTCTTTCCTGCGGCACTCGAAAAAATATGCCCATCGCGGGGCCTGAATTCCCATCGGCCCTCCAATCCCTTATGCTTCCATATCCCTCTTCCCCAAAAATTTGCTCTCATCAACCCAGTCACATTCCCGCCATTACAACCCCATCTCGCCGGAGTCCTTTCCAAGAAAAGTTAAGCCCTTGCAGGGGCTGCCTGATTTTCCCCCCCCCTCTGTCATCCCCTGGTTTGTCCTTTTCTCAAAAAGGGAACGCCCGAGAGAATTTCCCCCCCCAGTTCTCCCACTTTTTGCGCTGATTCCCCCCCTTCCTTCTAGCGTTCAAGTGGAAATAGAATTTCCATCTTTCCCCTTTGACTCGAAATGCCTCAATGAAGACCCCCGTCTTTATTGACCACAAAAATGTTTTTTCGTGACATACGCTTTGCACCAACCTAAGTTGAGTTAATGAATCTTGACTCCGTCATCCTGAGTGGTCTTTTTTCGGTAACCTCGGTCTAGCTCTTCCTCCACAATCCCACCGTATTATCTGTTCCTCGATGATGGACGTTGACCTAGAGGGGTTGCAACTTTTTCTCAGCCTCCCTCCCTCTCCTTCTGCGTCCCCGTAAGTAACCAGACAGTAGAGATTTCTCCTTTTGAGAAACCCCGTATTTGCTTCCATGGTACACCCCGGAAACCCAATGTTCCTTTCCCTACTTACTTCCTCTTCTTCTATGGGATTAGTAGGCCCCCCTTGGGACCTTTTTCTCTGACGGTCCCCTCGATAGGCGCATTCCTGAACCTTGATCAGCGGCGTGCGATCGAGTAATCCCTGGTTGAAGCCGCTATCCCTACTTCCTGTCTCCCTTTTCCTATATTTCACCTGTTGTGGTGGTCTTTTCGATTCTTGAAGAAGGTTCCGTAGGCTGCCCCAGGGTGATGATGAATTCCTCCGCCGATGAAGCCATGGTTTTCGGAAGGAATTTCGCCCGCCCTCTCGGGTTGACGTCCTCTGTCCCGATTAACCTCCTAATGCCCCCTTCCATACGTCCTCGAGAGTTTTTTGTCGTAAAATTTATGTGTTTTGACCTTTTTAGGTCCCCCCTTCCTTTTGACTAAGTGGTTTGCCTTTTTTTCCCCCCCCCTTCTTAAGTCGAGATTACCCCCTGAATTTTCTTGCCGACGGATCATTGCGTTCTTGCCTTTTTCGCACAGTGGTCTGGACCTCACTCTCTCCCCCTTCCCCAGAAATTTTCTTGAAGGAGATATGGACTTTCAGGACCCTTACTCTCTATCCGCCCTTGTTGACCCCCCTCTTCGCTTGGGAAAGTCCGATCGTCTGCCCCTTCTCTAAGCTTTTTGGATTCCGCAGCGCGTTATCCTCTTGCCTTTTTTTTCCCCCTCCTTCTTCTCGTAATAAGTTCCAGTTCTCACTCGTTTTCCGACGTTTCCTTGACCCCCCTCTCTTGTACTTTGATGCGAGTTTGCCTCCCTCTCCTTTGTCTTTTTCTTCCGAAGGCTTTTTTCATTTTTTGACAAGCCACAGTCCCAACAGTGTGCCTGTGGATCGAAATCAGGCACGTTTTCTCTTCACGTATTTTGAGTTTTCTTCATAGTTTAGTGTGGTTTGTTTGGTTTAGAATGCTGAGCTTCTTTTTTCCTCTAGAGACCAGGTCCTGGTGGGCTATTTTCAGATTCTGTTTATTCGGTCCCCCCCGCCCCTCCCTCGATTCTTCCCCCTTGTCACATTTTTGATGTTTTTTTTAAGACTTGACGAATGGCCGGTCGAGCGGACCCTTTAAACCAACTGCCTTCGTCTTTTTTTCCCCCCATCTGAAATCCTTGGTATTGTTGTTAACTTCTTTTGCTCTCTCTCAGGATCGTCTTGAGTTTCAAAACCAACATTCCCCAATTGTAAGTTGGTTTTTTCGTCGCGATTGGTAGTACTGGAGTTTGTGGGCCGGTTGGGGTTTTTTTTGGACCTCCCACCATTTTAAGTAGTCCCGCCTGAACCCCGCGACCAGCATGGCTTTTTGCCCTGCTCCCCCCCCTACGAAAAATGGCCCCCCAACAGTCATGCCCTTGGGCTTCGTAGAAACTCCCTCCTGTTTTGTGTATGGGAAGACACATGTAAAGCCGATCGTTCCCCCCCACCCCAAACCTGGTGCTCCTTCAGCGGATATGGCGAACGAAGAAGGGTGCCCCCCCAACGAAAGGACTTTTGCAAGCAGACAAGGTCGATCTTGTTCGTCATCAGCAGGCAGGGAAGAAGTCATGACTCCCACTATTTTTTGACAAACTGACTCGGCATTGCTTCCCTTTTTCAGCCCCTAGGTTTTTGTCCCCCCCCGCGTCCCGATGTCCCCGCGAACCCCCATGTGGCTCGTTTCGCAATCTATTCAATGAGTCTCAGACCAGCCATTTCCCTCGCAACGTGATCACATCGGCATCGCGCCGAGAGGCTTGCTGGCGCCTTTTGGTTATCGCATTTCTGTTGCTCCCTTCGGCTTTCGCGCGCAGTGAGGTCCGACCAGCAGAGATCCCAGCATGAAGCCCCGATCGCCGCCCGCGCTAATCTCTTGTTGGATCTGTCGACGTGGCGACGCCCCCTTACCACGTTAGGAGAACAGATGGGTTCCTCTATTCCACAGCCGATCACCTCCCCTAAAAAAGTTCCACCATACCCAGCGCGCCTGTTATTTCCGGACGGGCCATAGGTTAGAGCATGAGGCTCCTTATTGTTTATACTGAACTTCCACTCTCATTCTTCCCCCCCGTCTCAGACCTACGTGGTTGGTACGCATCGCTCTCCCTCTCAAAGAGGCAACGCTATTCCCGCGACGACACTCTTACGACCTTTGCCACGCTAATCCCCGTGAACCAGGCTTGGTGGCACTCCAGCGCACCATTCTTTTTTTCTCTCTCGTCGAACCTACGTTGAGTTTTGGACCTTTTTGGCCGCATGCCTTTTTTCTCTCTCCGACGGTCGCCCCTCAGGCTAAGAACTCGGTTTCTGATCTCGTTTCCCTGACGTCTCAGGGTGATCTGGTCAGGATCGCGTGGATGCGCGCCCTTAGTAACCTCCCCCCCTGGTAACATGTGCTTCTCTGTTATTCTTTTTCCGACGAGCATTATAATGCCTCTCCTCTTGCCTATTTGGTTTTTCCCGGCCGCGAAGACGGATAAAACGAAAAGACTCCCTTATTTCTCGGTTAGACGAAATTCTACTCCTTCTCTCCACACCACAGATATCTCCCATCCATTGATTGATGCTCGGGTTTTCCTCTTCTCCTCGCCCGTTTCGTCCGATGCGAGTACTACGAGAGCACGGTCGTCCTGTTTTCTCTTCGCGCATCTCGGAATTTTCGGTTAACTTGCGCGGTTTTTCAACGCTTTTTTTATTGTCGCGTTCACTTTGGCCGCGTTCGGGCAGGGAGGTATCGCGAGACGTCGTTCTTCCCTCCATCCCTGTTTTTTTCGGTGTTTTCCCCCTTTCTTAGGGGCGGTGATTCTCCTTTTTTGCTCGAGCGCGTGGTGGCTAGGATCTGGATTTGTTCGCGCCTGTTTCTGACTTGAACCCCTCTCTTTGGTCGTGGTTCTGCGCGCCGTCGATTGTGATGAAGCCTTTTCGCTCCTATCTGATTCTTAAGGAATTTCATACGGCGTTTTAATCAGTGCCACTCGACTCCCACAAACGTCCTCCTTCTTGAACTGCGGACGGGGACGCCTACCCCCACAAGCGGGACTCCCTTTTCGCCAGTGCCCCCCCTCCCGACTTTTTCCGCTCTTTCTTCCCCGCGTTGTTTTGGTAAGCAGCATGAATGAGAAAGCGCAGGTGTTCCTTCCTTCTTTCTTCTTGCAGCTTTGGGTAGTCTTTTCCCGCTATATTCTACCATCTATCTCCTAAGTTCTCTTTTTCTCATATATATTCAAGCCTCCCAGCCGTTTTTTTAGTCTCTTCGCCCACGTCCCAGGGAGCCTAGACGAGGTTTTAGACCTTCGTTTCTTTCTTTCCCTTCAATTTCATGTCCTATCCCCCACTTATCTTGTAACTGAATTGGTTCATACTTTTTCCGAGCCGCGCGGGTAGATGCTTTTTGACTCTCTGCGGTCAGTGGCACACTTGCGAACGTTTTTTTTTTTTGTTTTTTCTGCCCAGGGCTATTAGTGTTTTTCCGCTTTCCTCCCATTCTCCCCTGCCCAACTTCTTCCCTCCATAGAGATTTCATCGCTGTCATCGGAGCGCCCGCGGCCGGTTTATTTCTCCTTTTTTTCCCCCCCCCCGCCCCACGTGCGCCCTGATTCCCTCTATGACCACACATGGAGCGTGAAGAAAAAGCCCGAGAACTCCCCTCGCTCCTCTTTTTTCCCCTCCCCGTCTCTTCCTTCCCTCCATAGACATCTAGCTCAGGTCTTTGATCTTCCCTGCACGTCCCTCTCTCACTTCTATCCCCTCCGTCCCGAACCTCCAGTACGATTTCCAACAGTCACTATCTTTCTCCCCGAGTCCCTTTTCGCGCCCTAAGGACCAAACCTTCAAAAACGACTGGCTCGGACTCTTTTCGGTGCCCCTTCTCTCTTTTGCCTGGCCTTAGAAATAGCGTGCGCCTGCTCCCCGTTAGCTTCATTTTAACTCCCCCCCCGAGCCCTCCACGACAACGTGTTCTTTCTCGATATGTGGAGGTTTGTGTCTCTATTCGATTTTCTCACAGACGGTACCTCATTCGTCTGTTTCAGTTTCTTCTAGCTTCTTCCACTTCGACTTTCTGAAATATGCCTAGTCTTTTGCCTTCGCCTGAAGCTCCTCTATTCCTTCCCTTTTCCTTTCTGCTTCCCAGCTTGCCAAGCTTGGATATCTTTTCCCCAGATTCCCCCTCATTTCTGTAATATGACCCCCGCTCGGAACCTCTTCTCTGGGATGTTGACCTCGTAGTTTGACCTCGTCCATTGCATGGAGGCCCATATTATTACTCGCTTTTTTCCCAACGTTGTAAATAGGGAATCGTCAGCCTGTGTGCTTTCTATGCCCACCCCCCCCGTGGGTCACGCTGGAGGTCTAATTTTGGCA
>Ga0179591_1526995_pt1 | contig 10205 bp, 7 predicted proteins | sample CZOMad2_1_08_16f_FD_182891 | JGI IMG/M metagenome (GOLD analysis project Ga0179591, IMG submission 182891) | Vadose zone soil fungal communities from Angelo Coast Range Reserve, California, USA - CZOMad2_1_08_16fungal (PacBio error correction) | ecosystem: Environmental > Terrestrial > Soil >... | reverse complement strand
GAAAGAGTATTAGATTGGGGTATGAGCAATCTCAGAAACTGCTTCTTCCAAAAAAAGATTTACAAAAGAAGCGGGAAACATTGAGCAGGAGATTTAGTGTATTATTGTATATTGCTTGTCTAAACACAACCAGGCTATACAATTTACCACAACGAAGGTAGGCAAAAAAACAAACAAGAGGGTGCGAGAAAAGTCACAAACACTGACAGATGGAGCAGAAGGCGTTCGCAATTACAACCTCGAGGCTGTCCAGCCAGCGTCCATGTTTCAGTACGCCACCTGGCGATTTCCCACGTCCGACGGCGAATTCAACGGTGAAGCGGCAACTCGCTTTACCGTGGTGGATCCTTCCGACCCGACTACTTCGCAATGGTCTCAGTAACGGTCGAGCTTAGCACGGCAATACTCGAACGCCGACCCGTGATGCGCACCGCAGTCTGCCGGACTTCTTTGCTGTTGCAAACTACCCAACCATCACTTTTGTAATCTACATCCGTCGAAAAAACCAGCGATGAGGAAGGAAAGCGTCACGGCCGACTGACCATCCATGGGGGCTCACAAACCGTCACCAAATCGGTCCAGCTCGACGTCGAAGGCTCCCGGAAGGATTCAAGGATCCCTGACGGGCATGTGGCGTTGGCTTTACCGGCAAAGACAACGATAAGCGCCGTGAGTTGGCCTAACTACAACGCCGTACTTGAAACCGGCGGCGGAGTAGTCATCAGCGACCGGTCGAACTGACGGTAGACGCCCACTTCGTACGCCCTGCCTAGCTTCAATCCTGACTGACGGCAGAGCGTTGTGCAGGCAGTTGCTCATGAATCAAGCATCGCCCCGGCAGATCACGGGTGGTGGCTTCTTCTTCTGGGATCTGATTAGCACGGATTATATAAACCTCCACACGGAACCGAACAAGCCGGTTTTAAAAGTCTACCTAAAATCAGTGGGGTTGGTGGTAGAGGGGTGGGTTTGGTTATTGTTATAAGAGGGGATTGATTTTTTTTTTTGTGTGGAATGGCGAAGCCAGTTCTCGGATCAGAGCCACGACGTTTTTCGCCGTTCTTTTCCGGCAGGGTCGACCCAAGAAGCTTGTGCTTATATTCTGTCGAGTCGAAACAATCTCGCCGTTCATGTGTGAGATATCTCTTTTGTGATGTTCAGAGCCAAGACCTGTGCGACTTCGCACGAGGCGGCGGTGGCCTCGGCACTGAGCGAAATTGACTGAAGATGCGGGGGGGGAACGAAACTCCTCGGGTTATTCCGGACCCCGATCGGTAATGTTCACACGAACTTTAGATCTTACGCGAAACTATGATGAGCACTCATCGCCAGCAGGGTTTTGAAAAACTTGGCTGCATTCGAAAGCAGGTTGGAGAGCACATGAAGAAATCGGTTTTGATAGACGCAGACCAAGGCTGGTCTAAGGTGGTTAAAAAAACGCAAGGCTCTCCCGCCCAAAGTGGACATTGTATTTTATCACAATATCCGAAATTCGCCTGTATTGCCTGATGAACAGGCTGCTAAACGTCGTAGCCCATTCATTTCAAGCGCATGCCGACGGCCCGCGCCGGGGCAGGCCGGCCGGATTCGATCTTGTCGATGTCCAGAATTATCGTTGATCCGCAAAATGACAAAAGTGAGACGCTCTGGTTGAGGTAGGCTATCTGTGTTAGTTCGGCAGCCTTACTTCGACCCTAGTTCCACCAACAACACATGAGACGTTATCAGGTCGAGAGAGCCCACGAATGGACGTCAGCGGCGTACGCATTTCGTGGTCCCATGGAAATATAAGTCGCTTTCATGCGCTCCATTTCCTTTTGGCTGCCTGATGTCCTGAATTTGTGAGATGAAGTAGCCCGGAACACTTGGACGATCCTGCACCATCGGACTTGCAATTGAGCCCAAATATGCGCCGGATTGCTCAATAACGCTTTTTCCATCTGAAGCTACAACGTCCGCCAGCCATTAAACTGCCGCAGAGGACAGATCCTGCTCCAAGTTTCCTGATGTGTAATCGATTGAAGTCGCGAGAGCAAGTAATTGTCTTCGTCATAGCCAAGCAACCTGCCACAGAGCGGGATTCACTTTCAGATCCGGCCATTCAGCCGCACAGAGCCCTTCCGATCGGTGCCATCTGCATGGCGGAACGAAACGTTTCCTCCGCTGGTTTAAGGGCATTATGTTGCGTGCTCAGTTCGCAGCCTTCGTAGATTCAACCTCAAGGCCACGACCGTAGCCGCCATCAGCACTTAGCGACCCACAGTCCAGTTGCATGGTACACCTCAAAAAAATAGCGCTACACTAAACGACTCCAGAAAGTCGCCAGCGCCCTCTACCACGATAGACTAGCCGGCCATCCGCATCGCCTTTCCCTTTATAAGATTGTTAAGTAATCAGCACGCAAATAAAATCTTGACGAAGACTATAACACATTTTAACTGAAAAAAACTGAGAATTGCTGGTAGGGGTGTGAGTTTCTGAGCAGAGAAATTTGGTTAGCGTGATACGGCGTTATTTGCCATTCAAAGGCAGAGTACTACCACTGTTGCTGCCGCCCCCCTGCCAGGGGCTCTTACATTGTTGCCGAGAAGGGATCCAGTCAGATAGCCACGCCAAATCCAAAACACCAAGCCGTGCTAATGTAAGGCCCGTCAAAGACATCGTGCTCGCCCAGATAGCTAGCCCAAATGCCAGCAGCACGAAGGGGCGAAAGAAAGACGGGAAGACGAAAGAAAAGTATAGAATTTGACGGCGGCAAGGAAAAAAGAAAACGAGCCTCCAAAGAAAATTATTAATCTTTTTGAGACGTTCATTCGGAAGGCGCGTTCGCTTAGGGACGGCTGTTTGTTAACTACACGCGCGAGTCCTTCCTGAAAGTGGAAAGAGACGGAAACAGTGTCAAAGAAAGCCAAAGCACAGTCGGAGTTAATCGGAAAAAAGCCCAAGCGTTTGCACCCCCCAGTCTACGGCAATATGGTTCGCAGGCGGGCCATAAGGTTCCAGATAATAAAAGACGACTAATAGCAAAGCCCCCTGTACTAAGCTCAGCAAAAGCTTCGACCTTCGGTAGTAGTACAAGGTGTTGCTAAATGCGAATTCCTTGCGAATAATGCGGCCCAAATTTTGGGATTGCCAAAACCCAGAGTTTCTTACAGCATCACCGTCGCATGCCAGTCCTTCTAGTTCAACCTGGTCACGCAATCGAGCTGTGCTCCATCTAAAACGTTTTTAAGAGAGGGTTTTGTTAGAAGGCAACCGAAGATTCATCTCAACTTATCTCCGATTTGGTTTGGGGCGCCCAGTTTGGCTTGTTCGGGAGCGACAGACGCGCCATAAACCTTTCGCCTGGTTCCGCAAGATTGCACGGTGTTTGCGAGGCGTCTGCCCTAGGTTTCTTGGTCTAGATACTTATCAATTGAGTCAGGTGGGTATTCGTATTTAGTAGGTAGTAATCTCAGATTGCACACACGCTTGTATGCCAACGAAACCCACAGAATGAACGGAGAACCACACAAGCGATAATTGATCCAAATGTACTCAGCATAAAAGCAAACCTAGCCGGGGGATTTACTATCAGTTGCCGACCTGCAAATTGCCAATCCAGTGAACCACCAATTAGATGGCTATCTAACAGAACAACGTTACGGCAACAAGATTAAGATAAGCGCGATGATTATGTGTTGGATTAATGTATTACGATGGGCGTCTTCTCCTCCCCTTCTCCTTTCGAACGACACACGATGGTGAGGCGAGGAGTTTTCGATTTAGGATGATAAAAGAGTCAGTTACTACTGTGGGTTACGTTTGTGTGTCTTGGTCGGTGGCGTACCGGTACGAAACGGAATACGGTGGACGTAAGTGTGGGTAGTGATAAAGATGACGGAAACAGGGAGCATGATTTTTCCCCCTCTCCTTTCCCCCCTCCCTCCCCCTTTTCTTCCTCTCCCCATTCCCTTCCCCCCCCCCCTCCCCTCTCCCCCTCCCCCCCCCTTTATCCCCCCCCTTGCACCCCTTCTCCCTTCTCGCCCCCTCCCATGATCCCCTCCCCCCCTCTTCTCCTTTCTCCCTCCTCCTTTTCCCCTCTTACCCTTATTTATCCTTTTCTTTGCTCTCTCCTCCCCCCTTCCCCATCCTCCTCCTCCTTTCTTTTCCTCTTCTCTTCACCCCCCCCTTTTTCCCTCTTCCTCCCTAACCCCCTCCCCCCCCTTCCCCCCTCTTTCTTCCCTTCCCCCCCTCCCCCTCTACTTTCTCTCCACCATACCTTCGCCCTCTTCCCCTCCTCTTTCCCCTTCTTCTTCACTTGCCCCCCGTCTTTCCCCTCCCGCCCCTCCTCGTATCCACACCCTACCGAGCCCTTCCTCCAACCTTCCCACCTCTCCCCTCTCTTCCCTTCCCAGCTCCCCACTCCCTCCCTCGGCTCGTACCACCTCCACAACCTCCATCCCCCTCCAAACTTTTCCGTCCTCTAGGTATTGGATGCGTGAGCCTTCATTGACTTTCCAATTTAAACCGGTGACCCTGTACTCAGCTATCTCGTCCCCGGATGGTGACGAAGGAGGCGAGTACGAGCGGCAGCGGAAAAGGACGAAAGACGTGTGTCATATATCTATGTAGAAAATCCGAAAGTTGTTGGAGATCTCTTACCCCCCACCCTTTCCCCGTCTTATGCCTTTTCTCCCTCACCCCCCTACTACCCCCTTCCTCCACCCTCTTCCCCCACAGACTTTCCCCCCCTTCTCCTCCTTATGTATAATCCTTCTCCCTCTCTCCATTCACTCTTTTTCCCTTATTTCTTCTTTCCCCCTTTCTAGCCCCCTCCTTGTAACTCATCCCTCTCCTCCAAGTCTTCGTTCCCGTATCTCTCTCACTGTCCCCCTAGACCCAAAACGCTCTGTGCCATCACAAGTTGCCGATATCGGCGAAGTGCGGGGAGCGACGAGGGAAACGAGAGGGGCACAAGCAGGGCCACGCGACGAGAGTGTACACTGAAAGCCTTTGCCTATTCCGACTCACTTTGCTCTGCTTTTTTATCATAGTCCTTTCAACCCAGGCCGGGGCTGCCGAAGACACGAGAGCAGGGCACAAGGTAGGGAGGTAGTAGTGGGAGTAGCGGCACAAGTTATCCGTCCCCCGTTTAGCCGTTCCAGATGTACCCGGATTGCCACTTTCCGAACACGACACAGGGAAACCTAAGAAAAGGAGACGGTGTATATTTGGCTGATATTCCTCGGGGGGCTACCAGCGGAGGTATATGACGTCGACGCCTGCGAGGCACACCGTCCGCGAGGTGGCAGATCTTGGGCTTTTGTACGATGGAACCGCGAGAAAACCTGCTGCGAGGGGCTACTCGGACAGAGCGGGGTTGCTTGATTCTTTCGTGACCAGAGGCAGATGCATTTGAACGTAGCGCTACGATCGTTCACCATCACCATAGCGTTTGTTTTTTGTTTTTTTGTATCCTCGGGATTAAGTGCTTTTCTGGCTTATCTTACATGACTGTATGAACTTCTGGTAGTATCTTCGCTTCTTCTTTCTTTTTCCTCTCCTATTTTTGGTTCGATCCTTGATCTTCTTCTTCCACATATCTGTTTCCCGCTTGGAAACTCTACCTCTTCTCTTTCGGTGTTTTTCTAGTCTTTGTTATCCCCTGTCCCTTTCTTGTACAGTTCATTTGTCTCGCCTATTTGACTCTCTCGGCTCTCTCTAGCCTTCGTCTTCTTGTCTCCTTCTCTTTCTTTTAGTCTCTGCCTTCCGTGCCCCCTTTCATTCTCCCTTTCGATTTTCCTTCTTTCATTAACGCCCCACCCTTTCCTCCCTTCTCCCCCCACTTTCCCCTCTCCACCCCCCTCGGAAGTGCCTCCATATCGGGGGTATCATGGCGCGGGAAGGCCACGTGACCTGCGCGTCGTGTTGCCAGGGGCGGCTCCCGGACAGACGTTTAGTCCGGATATGCCTTCGAAGGGCCGCTCGCCGCGTTCGAGATTGACTGATGTGCCGTCGCCCGCCCTTCGGTGCGGAACGCGTGGCGGGCCTTCCGGGAGGCCCTCGAACCAAGCGGAGCCTTCCGCTCCGGAGCGCTGTGAGTCGGGGGAGGGATCTCGCTCGGCCCCACGTGCAGCGCGGTGGGCAGCCCAGACGCAAGAAAGGAGGCTAGACGGGTGTGCTCTCGCTTCCTGCAGGACGGGCCGCATGGTGTGGCGCATTGCGGATCGGCGGCGAGGTTGACTGCCGCGAAGGTAGCGAGTCAGGTGGTCGCAGCCGCGGGCGGATCCGCGGCGGGCATGCGCGCCCACGTGGAGCGCTTCCGAGCTCGCCCGAGGCGTGGGGCCGTTACGGGGCCGGGACTCCGCGGCGCGTTGGAGACGGCCGCAGCCGAGCCGGCCCGACGGCCGCCGAGCTGGCCGGTCTAGACGTGCCCACGGGAATCGCGCGCTTGTGGACGACCGTGCATCCGCTTGCGGTCGCCGACGATGGCGGTGAAACTAGTGCCGCGCTCAGAGACTCTCACGGCAGGGTGGCGGCTTTCGGCGACGATCCCGAGACGATCGGCCGGGCGGCGATGCTCGCTGGTTGCGAGCAGTTCAGGGACAGGTGATGCCGACCGCAATCGGGTCGTCGGCGAGATAGTGCCGCGACTGGCTTGCCGTGTCGCCGACGCCCCCTTCATTGAGGGAGTCGAGCAGCTCGGCCGCTGACCACGTGGCGGTTCGAAGTCGGACCGAGCCCTGCTCGACGGTGACTAGGCGGGCTGCCGGGGACGGCGGCTCCGCAGTGGACCACGCCCCCACTGGTAGGTGGCACCCGAGGCGACGAGACCGGGACGCCCGGCGTGAAATGCGATAGGCAAAGAGTGAGGAGGGGACGCTCATCGCGGTGGCGTAAGTGGACGTCGGACCGGCGCCGTGTCTGCCGTCGAGAACCGGGGTTGGGTCGAGTTGAGTCGGGTAGAGTCGGTGGGTCTCCGGGGCCCGGGGACGTCCAGGACGGGGTCATACAGCCGCGGCGTTCATACGCGTACGCAGCCGAAGGCGCCACTGCGGGCTTAGGGGTCGAGCGGGCTCGGGGTGGGGGTCTTACATTATGGGAAGGTTCGGGCCCGCTAGTTGTGGACCCTCGACCTGCGCCTGATTCCCTTCTGCCACATATAGCACGTGTGTTATGTCGGTGTCCCTCTACTGCCAGCATGCAGACGTAAGGAACGTATTATGCGTGCTCCTCTGTGAGTAGATTGTTTCGTCTCTTGTGCTAGTCGTTATATGCTCCGTGGATGTTCTTTTAAGTCGCGGGACCTTATTTGTGTTGGAACAGCCCACGCCGTGTCTTGTGACGTCGCCCGGGTTGCGCACCAGTGTGACTGACCCGACAACCTTGCGTCAGCTTGCGTGGTGCATTGGTGACAAGACTTGCAGGGACAGAGCCGTAGCGCACGTATGAATCTACTGGTGTCCGACGGCACCCACGCCCTCTGAACTTCCCCCCCTACACAACGGTTACGCTTTGAGCACCCACGAGCAGAGTGGAAAAAACGAGCAGGGGGGTTGGACAGACGAGGACAACCGGAGACACATGTGCACGGATTATACTTCCTCTCCCCCCGCCACCGGAAGCACCACAGAAACAGCCCCCCCCCCTCTCATATGTAGGAGAGAAGAGGTTTTGTGTTCAGAGCGAAGTGAGAGTAAACGGCGCCACCACGAGCAGGACCAGCAAACGTATCCGAGGACTGTACAACCATTTTTTTTAGGAAAAGGAGACGGGCAGATAGTCGTAAGCAAAAGCAGCTGAGGCGAAATAAGCGACGATGGTGCGAGAGAAGGCACCGGCGTACACGGGCTAGTAGCCTACCGTTCTCGGGAGACACCGGACCCAAGTCTGGGAGTGGCCGAACCGAGGAGGAGCCGCGTCAAAAGGCAGCCCGACGAGGACACCCAGTAGCAGAAGGCGCTCCCTGGGCCGACGTCAGACATACGACCACCGTGATGCGGTCAGCTAGGCCGAGATGCTCGACGACCCGCAAGGAAGGGGGCGTAGGCGACACGGTCGAAAAAGCGCGGCCCGGAGCTCCCGAAGACCCGCGAGGCGGTCGGCATCCCCCCGCCCTGAGCTTGCGCGCCAACCAGGCGAGCAGCGCCCGCCCGGCCGATCGTCTCGGGATCGTTCGCCGAAAGCCCGCCAGCACGGCAGTGAAGAGCGTGATCGCGGAACGAGTTCCCGCCATTGTCGGGCCGACGGAAGCGGATGCACGGGGGTCGTCCAAAGCGCGCGATGCACGTGGGCAGTCGAGGCCGGAAAGCTCGGCGGCCGTAGGGCCGGGCTCGGCTGCGGCCGTCTCCAACGCGGCTGGCGAGCCGTACCCGTAACGGCACCACGCTCGGGCGAGTCGGAAGTAGACCCAGCGTGGGCGAGCATGCCGCGCGGATGCCGCCGCGGCTGCGACCAAACCTGACCGCACTGCACGACGGCCGTAACCGCGCCCGCACGAAGACAGCAGGCAGACCCACACCAGGGCGGCAAGGTACAGGAAGGAAGGAGCGAGCGCACCGGAGAGCCGCCGGTCGGGGCGTATGGTGCTGCCCACGCGCCTGCGGGACGTGGGAGACGAGGAGATCCATACGACCAGCAGCGCGCCGGAGCGGAGAGCAGCGTGGTCCGAGGGCCTCCCGGACGGCAGCCACGAGGCCGCAACGAAGGGCGGCGACGGCACGATCAGGTCAATCCGAAGCGGCGAGAGGCCCTTAGAGGAGATCGGACGAAACGGTCGGCGGAGCCCGAACCCTGGCAACACGAGGCGCAGGTCACGGGGCCTGACCCGTCAATGAGGACCCCTGAGATGGGAGGCAAGTCGAAGGTTCGTCGGGTTACAGTGGAGCACGGTAGGCCCAGGTGGGCGTCCGGACCGACGAGGGAAGAAAACAAAGATACCTCGATGGGCTGGCACACTGAGCGTGGCGCCTTCCGGCGCATGCTGCGCAGGCTGATCCCAGCGACGTGCCGCGCTCGACGCCGACGGATATATCGGAAGGAGCGAGAAGACCGGTGCACATCGGGCATGCCGAGGTGCTGCGGTCAGGGACGTCACCGTGTTCGGTAGGGCTACGGAGCGTAGGCTTCTGCACCAGGACGCCGACGCGACGCTCGAGGCCGAAATGTTCGACGGTTCCGAAGGCGGCAACTAGTTGGATGGGGCACCGCCGCCGGCATCCCGGCATCGAGCCGGGCCGACCCTGCGGGTACGGGGTCGGATCGCGGTCCGCGACGGACGCAAATGATCTACAACCCGCTTCTACGAGATCTGTCAGGCCCACACCCACGTGGGAGACAGTGAGGACGGTCCGCCGAGGAGTCCCCGCACGCCGAGAGCGCCGAAAGCCCACGCTCCTTGATCAGATGGGGGGTGTGCCCGGGATCGTCGCGTTCGGGACGATGCCCGTAGGCCGTCTTCGTAGTGGTCAACTCATAACGGCGCTCAAGCCCGCGTGATCGCACGCATCGCAGCAGGTGTTCTGATCGCTGGGTGGCGCATCGTCCGCCGTCAACCGCTGCAGCCCGCCATCTCGGGGGACTGTTCGGCGTAGGCGTCGCCGCTTCATCGCATACCGCCACTGGTGAGGCCAGCGGCTTCTCATCTGCCGGCGATCTACCGCGCCCGTGCTCACGGTGGCGTTATGGTGTCTGTTGCTGGTCAGGTGGCCGCTTGCAGAGTGTCATCTGGAAGGCATCAACGGTGACGGACAGTCGTGGCGCAGCGATCCCGCATGTACGCGCCTACACGGGCCAGCCTGCTCTGGACGGTGGTCTTCGCCGACCGCCTGGGGTGCAAGGACTGATCTAAAACGCCGAGCCACCACCTGCTAGGATCGCCCGGCTGCGATGGCTACACGCTTCGTCGGCGTCCGGATGTGGCACGCATTATGGGCGGTGGATCCGCTCGTATCTCGCAACTTCGACGAATTCGCGAATGATTTGACACCGTTTGGTCTAGGGGGCTGATGCAGGCCTAATCTCGATCATGGCCGCTTCCCGGGTTTGGTTTACGTTTCTTCTGCTAGTTCTTCGATTCCTTACTGTGTGTTCGAGGTGACGCGGAATGGCGACGGTAACTCGGCACAAACGGGACCACTTGATATCCAGCGATTCCGCCGATTCCTGTGGACGCGGTGGCGCTGTTTCGAGCGGAAGGCACAAGGACGCGCCCCGTTTTGTTC
>Ga0179591_1385526_pt1 | contig 10205 bp, 15 predicted proteins | sample CZOMad2_1_08_16f_FD_182891 | JGI IMG/M metagenome (GOLD analysis project Ga0179591, IMG submission 182891) | Vadose zone soil fungal communities from Angelo Coast Range Reserve, California, USA - CZOMad2_1_08_16fungal (PacBio error correction) | ecosystem: Environmental > Terrestrial > Soil >... | reverse complement strand
TGAGGCCCCTCCCCTCCCTTCTTCCCTGGAAAAGGAGAGATGAAGCCCCTCCCTCTTCTTTCCTATCTCCTTTTGTAATCTGAAGGTGGAGAGGAAATACCCCCCCCCCCTTCCTTATCGAAGGAGTTATCCTGAGCAACACCCTTTTATCTGGGAGTGGACTGGACTTTTCTTTCCCCTCTTGGTGGATTATATTGAATGGCTTCCCTTTTTTTCTTTCTCCTCTCCCCCCCTATGAAGAGTGTTTGTTTCTTTGATGCGAAAGGTAAGAGCCAGATTCTTTCTTTCCCTTCCTCTTCTTCCTTGGGAGGTGGAAGGTAATCTTTTTTCCCTTCTCTCCTTACATGACATTCCCTTCCGCAGCTTATCTCCTGGCCGCAAGATATGGGTGAGCGTCCTTTCTTTTTTTCTCCTAACGTTATAGATAGAGAATTGAAGCCGCCCCTCCCCCCCCCCCCCTTTCCCCTTTCCTTCAGTCCGTATGGACAGAGGAAGTTTTTCTATCCTTTTTCTACGGCGTGTGGTGGTCTTCGACTTAGTCGCCGATATGACAAGCTCTTCTCTTTTTTGTGATGGCGACTGGCGTTTTTCCCCTTTTCCCTCTTTCTTTACCATTCTCCTCTGCAGCAGTACACGAGCGAGTCCTTCCCCCTGAAGAAAGAGGAGTAGTCGCTTTTTTTCCCCGTTTGGGACCCCTCGACGATGAGAGCGTATTATAGTTCCTTTTTTCCCGGTAAACCAAACCTTCCTCTCTATCCCTGCCCCACAGATCTTTTTGACATATCGAGCGATTATAACTCCCTTCCCCCACCTAGAAGATCGGTTATCGAGCCCCCTTCTCCCTCTCCCTTTTTCTCCTTCCCCCCCTCGTGTTCATAAAACCCGGGTTTCAACCGTCCTTCCCTCCTTGATGAGAAGAAGTAGATGGACCTCCCCTCCTCTTTCTTTTCTTCGAACTGCGGATTAGAACCGTGCCCTTCCCCCTTTCCTTCTTCTTCTTTTTTCCCTCGTTCTTATCTTCTCGCACGTCTCCCTATGTCCCCCCCCCTTGAAACTGAGAACAGGCGGCCTTCCCCCTTTTCTTTCTCCCCCCTTCTTGCCAAGAAGAAAACAGAAAGATTGCACGTACCCCCTTTTTCCCCCCTCCCGTTCGATCCCCCAAGTTTTCCGGAAAGTGAAGAGAAGAAAGCTCCTTCTCCTTCTTTCGCCCTTCCTTTCTCCCCCTTTCATGAAGCAAACTAGCTTTTGCATGGTTAGTAATTGACGCCCTTTCCCCTTCCTTTCTTCCTCCTCCTTTTGATTGGAAAATGAAGTAAGCCTCCCCCCTTTTTCCCCCCCCCCTTCCCCCCTCTGCTCCAAGAGGACTACTCAGATTTTGACTGAGAAGATGAGGACTTTCCTCTCTCCGAGTTTAAAATTAGGAACTTCCTCCCCAGCGTCGCGTTTTTTTCCTCCAGGTGTGGAAGGAGACTCCCTTCTTCCCTTTCTGGATAAGCTTTCCCTTTTTTCCCCCCCCTACATCGTGGTGTTCGTGGATCGAGTGGAGAATGCCTCTCTCCCAGGATGACGATGGTGCGTTCCTCTCTCCCCCCTCCAATCTTATCGACCCTGTCTTCCAGCCGTATAATTAATACCGGTTTTCTTTCCCCCCCCCCCCCCCCAAATCGAGCACACACCTCCTCTTTCTCTTTTTCCCCCTACGAGCACCTTATTTTTTCATTCCATCCCGATCTTGATAAGATACGCGTCTCCCCCCCTCCCCCCCCACAAAATAGTGAGGTGGGACGTCTCTTTTTCTTTTCTCTATTACGGATTTTCAATGAACACCTGGTAGCGTTTTCCTTTCCTTGAAACAATAGAGAACCTTCCTCCTTTTTTCATGTTTTAATCAGAAGGTCAGCTTTCCCCCCCCCCTTCGAAAGAGAGCCCCCCTTTCCTTTTCGCTCTTATAATCCTTTCTTCAAGGGGAAAGGAAAGATTGACCCTCCCCCTTTTCCCCAATAATGTGTGAGGTTCTTCTTTCCTTCGGACGAAATCTGTTCCCTTTTTCTTCCTCTTTTGACTTCTTACGCCCTCCTGTTGACCGGTGCAGAGTACCCTCGTTTATTCGGATCGATTGCTTTTCTTTTCCTCTCACTCTGTGCCTACCCTACCCCCTTTTCGTAGACAAGAGAATCTTCTTTCCCCCTTAGAATATATCCCCCTTTTTTTTTCTCTTGACTCATTGACCTCGACCTTCTGTACGATTTCTAATAAACTTTTTTTTTTCTTCCCGAGTGATGCGTATGTCTTCTTTTCTGTAGAGAGTCCCTCAATAGGAAGAAGACACTTCTTCATCCGAAAAGTTAAAAGATTTTCCCACCCTCCCCCCCCCCTCGACAGGGCTCCCCGTACAGAGGTCGGCAGAAGAGCCGATTCTTTTTTCCCCCCCCAAGGGAGCTTTCCCCCCTTTTTCTTTCCCCTTCAGAATTCTTTCTCCTCCGCGATAAGAGAGATCCTCTCTTTTTTTCTGGAGTGATCGTCCCTTTGACTTTCGCCCAAATGGCCACCTTCCCTTCCCTTTTCTTCGAGGGTTGCCGGCTTCCCCCCAGGTGCTTTCGTTTTAAACTGTTCTTCTTCGCGAAAAAGGTTATGCACTAGACCCCCCTTTCCCCCCCCCTGATTGGTGGTTGTAGTAGCATTTCTAGATTATAGCACATTCCATGACAAATAAAGTGTTTTTCTTCACTTTTTCCCAGGATAGATAGGAAGCTCTTTCCCTTTTTTTTCTTCGTGTTGGAGACGTCCCTTTTTCTTCCTTCTACGCTTCGACGGGAGAGGAAGCTCTTCTTCCCTTAAAGAAGAAACATCGTCCCTCTCTTTTCCTTCCTCCACTTCGATCTTTTCCCTTCTTCCTTTCCTCCCCATTAGGCCCCTCGATGCATCCGCCGGCTCCCCCCCAAGGAATTAGCATTCCACACCTTTCTCCTCTCAACTGGATTCGATGATCCCTCCTCTTCCCTCGGGTATAGAATGAACCTCCCTCTTCTTCCGTAAAACGAGAGTTATCCTTTTTTCCTTCCGCCTTCCCGCTGGGACTTTTCTTTTGCCCAAGCAAGTAGGAGAGATCGTGACCCCCCCCCCCCCTTTCTTTTCCGGGAAGAAACTTTCCCCCTCCCTCCCTTTTTCTGCTGACTCGTCTTCTTTCTTCTCGCCCACGTTCGTTTGGCTACTTTTCTTCCTCCTCCTCCCCATTGAATATCCTCTTTTCCTCCTTTTTCTCCGGTCAGTTCTTTCAAATAGGGAGGGTCTGAGTGCCGACTTTCTCCTTCGGCAAGGTGCGCGCCCCCTCCCCCTTTCCCTTTTTTTACGCAGTCGAGTTGCCTTCCTATAGGCACGCGTGGGAACTACAGCCTACCTTTTTCTTCCTACACATTGGACGGGTATAATCAGCAGGTCGTCTTTCCTTTTTTCCCCCCTTTTCCTAAAGTAATCTATGCTTCCCCTCCCACGATTTTTAATGGTCGAGTCTCCCTCCCCCCCTGTTAAGCTAAACGGATTGCCGCTCGCCCCCCCTTCCTTCCCCCCCCTCGTCCTTTCGTCTTTTTTTCTCGTAGAAGCGCTCGATATAGTCAAACACCTCTTTTCCTTTCTTTTTTTTTCACCTTTGCGCTCGGTCTTAAGCGACTTTTTTTTTCTCTCTCCATCGCGTCGTGTCCCACCTTCCCCCCTTTCCTCATAGAGCAGACTCCTTTCCCCCTTTCCTTATCACGCTTCCCACGTTTTTTTCCTGGCTGCGAGATCAGAGGTGACTCTCAGAAGCAGAATAGAGCTTGCTTTCCCTCCCTCCCTCCCACCACAAACGCATCCTCGCGTTTGCCCTCCCCTTTCATTTTTATCGGCGCTCATAGAACAATCCCCTTTTTTCCTCTTCTTCGGACAAAGAGAGACAGCCTTTCTTTCCTTCGTCAGCGATCCATTTGCGTTTTTTTTTCCTTCCCCTTCCCCCTCTCCTAGAAAAGTTAGGAGCGACGGCTCCTTCTCTTCCTTTCCCCCCCCTCCCTTCTCTGTACGTGCTGTCTGTAAGTCCTTTTCCAATAGATACTTTTCCCGTCCAATAAGAAAGAAAGTTCCTCCCCCTCTTTCTTTCCCTATCTCCATTATTCGCCGCGGACTTAGAAAAAAGATCTTCCCCCTTTTTTTTTCCTTCTCTGTAGTTTCTTCCTCCCCCCCCTCGAGACACTCGAGACTCCCCCGTCCCCTCCCCAGATAAAAAGGTGTCCTCCCCTCCCCTCCCCTCTGATTAGAGAAAGTATTCTCCCCTTTTTCCCCCCTTTTCCTCTCTCCCCTTCTGGTCGTCCCCCCCTCTCTCGAGCTGCTCGGGCTTGCATCGAGCCGTGGCCCTTTTTTTTTTTTCCCGGACAAATTCTTAAACCCCTCTTCTTCCTTTTTTTGTTTCTCTAGATTAGCGATTGGTGACTCGTACTCCATCCTTGTCCTTCCCTCTCTTTTCCCTCCCCCTCGCACTAGAATAGTGAGTATCAAGCCGCGCCCTTTCTCTTCTCCCTTTCTCCCCCCAAAGCCGGCGGCCTCTACTTCTCCCTTGAAGTGCTCTGAATGACGACCTCTTTTTTCCCTCTTTTTCTCGGCAGATCAGGGGTCTCGCCTTTTTGATCCGTCTGCCACGACAGCGAAGTAAGAGACAGCCTCCCTTTTTTTCCCTTCTTCCGTCGAAAGATTACTGGAGAGCGATCGGACTTTCCTTTTTTCTCTTTTTTTCTGATGGCCTTTCTATGTCTCCCCCTTTGACGCAGCTATTAGAGAATAAAGGGAAATAAAAGCCATTCCTTTTTTCCTTTCCCTCCGATAGGGTGTGAGAGGAAGGCGGTCTTTTCTCCCTTCCCCTCCCCTTTATCGAGCCTTTGCTCATCGTCACCGCAAATGGATAGATGACTTCTCCTTCTTTTTTTTCTTTGGAAGAAGTAATAGACCCTTTTTTTTTTTTTCCTTTCTTGTGAGCGCCGATGACCCCCCTCCCTCTCGTAAAAGAGAGTTGGTGTTGCCTCTTTTTCTTTCTCCGGAAATCTCTTTTTCTCTCCCCCTTTTATCGCTTCTCCACGACTTCCCTTTTTCCCAGCGGCTTCAGGCAGAAAGCTTTTTTCTCCTTTTTCCCCGTGGTTCCCGCAGCCCCTTTCTCTTCTCTCGTCGATGACTCCCCTTCCCCCCTGAACAAAAAGTACCCTTCCCCCCCCTCGCATGCTGAACATCTTCTCTTTCTAACATCTAAACCTCCTCCCCCCTTTCTCTGAGAACATATGGAGTTCGAGCTTTCCTTCTCCCCCTCCTTTTCTCCAAACCGGGTTTTTGCTCTCTCCCCCCTTTAAATAGTTGATGCGAAGATAGATACCTTTTTTTTCTTCTCTCCTCTACGAATTCGTACTTCTCTTTCCCCCCCCTTTCTTCCCCCTCCGCAAGAGACCTTCGGTCTGTTCCGATTCCTATTCTTATAGAAAGAGAATAAGGGACGCTCCCTTTCCCCCCTCCTCTCTTCCTCCTTGAGTTTAGAGAAAAGTCCCTTTTCCTTCCCCCCCCCCTTCTCCCTTCCCGATCCGTGCTCCCCCCAGTCTTCCTTTTCCCCTCTATTGCAAGGTTAGGATCCCCCCTATTCCTCACGAGAATGAGCAACAACTCCCCTTCTTCTCATCACCTAAGCTGCCAAGTAAGAAAGCAATTTTCGGTGAATGGTTCTTTCCCTTCTTCCCCCATCTGGGTCTCCGCTTCTGTACTCCATGATGGAAAATGCGTCCCCTTTTCCCTCCCCCTTCTTATTCCTATGAGAAAATGGGCATAAACGCCCTTTCCCTCTCTCTTCGGAATTGTTCCGATACTCTTCCCCCCCCCCATTCGGAATAATTCTGATACCTCTCCCCTCCTTTCGATGGTGTGGGGGTCCTTTCTCTTTTTTCTCGTGCTCTCCTGTCTCCCCCGCATGGGTGCAAAACATTTCCCCTTTTTTTCCCTCCTTTCGCGTAACGCGGACAGGATGACGCCTTCCCCCTTCTCCTTTCCTTTCGGAAGCCTTCCTTACTGTTTTTCTTCATCGCTCTCAAAAACATCGAGCACACCCTCCCCCCTTCCCCCTTTCTTCCCTCCGCCTCACAAGGTATTGCCGGCAATATCGATTCCCCTCTCTTTCCCTTTTTTCCCCCCCTCCCCCAACCATCTTTTTTTTGTGATCTTCCTTTTCCCGAACAGGGTTAGCGATATTTTTTTCCTTCACACATAGGTTAGCGTTCAAGAGTATGGCTTCCCCCCCTTCCTTTCCCTTTCATGTTTAATTTTCTGTGGTTCCTTTTCCATCTGCGGAAAGAGAGAAGTAGCGATCGTTCTTTTTTTCCCCCCTCTTCAAATACTCCCCTTGCCAGTCCACGCACCCTCCCCCTACCCCCTCCTTCCCCAAACACTTCAAGCCTGCGTGCCCTCTCCCATGGTCCTCCTCCTCCCATCTCCGCACCCTTCCAATCTCGTATGCTCTTTTTATTTACACTCCGCCATCCTCCACGTTCCATCCCTACCCCCTCCACCCACCTCTGCCACCCTTGCTTCCTCCAGCCAGCAACCTCCCAACCACACAAATAGGTTTTTCTTTTTTTTCTTGGGGAGTTTTTTTTTTCTCTTCTTTTTTTTTCTTTCTTTTTTTTTTTCTTTTCTGTCGTCGTTTTTTTCTTTTTTTTTTTTTCGGGGTTTTTTTTTTTTTTTCTTTCCCTTTGGACACTCTGATTTCCCTCCCCGCCATGTTGATGTAAGATCCTCCCCCTCTTTTTCCGAAATATGTAAGACCCCCTTTCTTTTTCTTGCCTGCCAGCGTGATGTGCAGATAAGATTCCTTTCTTTCTCTTTTCTCTAAAATAAAGATACTTCCCTTTTTCTTTTCTTCTCCCAGCGGACATCCCCCTCTATTTCAATGAGAATAGATATATTTCTCCCCCCCCTTGTTCTCTCTCTCTAATGAATATCTCCCCTCCTCTCCTCCCCCTGGTCTGTCCTCAGTTCCCGAGTGATTTTTCTTTCTTCCTCTCCCGAAGAACGTCATCGTTCCTTCTCCTCTACGTTCCTCCCCGCTAGACAGCTTTATGGAGGCTCCCTTTCTCCCTAAGAGAAGATGATGATGATCCTTCCCTTTCCCCCCCCCCTCTCTCTTCCCCCTTTTCGGCCAATGAAGAAGGCTTTCCTTCTCTTACGAGAGCGGGACTGTCTTTTTCCTTCTTCGTCCTCGTTCTTTCTCCCCCCCCTGAACAATGAGAAATTAGGCCTTTTTGCAATAAGCTTTTTTCCTTTTTTCCCTTTTTCGATCGGCCCCCACTTCTCACGAAAAAGTTTTCTCCCCTTTCCCCCCTTCCCTGTATGGTTGGTTTTTTTCTTCTTCTCTCTTCCCCTTTCTTCGGAGTACCTATAGCCTTCCCCTTCAAATAAAGTGTGAGATTTCTTTCCGGCCAGATAGGAACCCTCTCCTTTTTGTGCTCGATTTTTTTTTTTCCCCCCTCCCCCTTAGTAATTCTCTTCTTCTAAGGGGGAGAGAAGATTGATTCTTCCCTCCTTTCCTCAAAATAGTCATCCCTTCCCCTCCATTTCGCCCCCTTTTCAGCCTGCCTGAAAGAAGATCCCCCTCCCCCCCCCATTAAGGAGTAAGACTTACGACCCCCATGACTTTAGAATGAAACACCCTCTCCCCCTCTCTCGACATGGGTTAGATTCTCCTCATTAATCTGTTCCTTTTCTCTTCCGGAAAAAATTAAGGAAGGAGGCCCCGTCCCCCCCCTCTCCCCCCCCTTTTTTCATCTGTCCGATTGTAAAGATGGAGATTCTTTTTTTCTTTGTACAAGAACCTCCCTTCTTTCACCACCTGGTTTTTCCCGGGCGAAAGGATCCTTCCTCCTTTGATGATGACTTTTCCTTCTTCTCCTCTCCCTAATTTTTCTCATGATAGATGATGATCATTTCCCTTTACAAAGTGAAATCCCCTCTTCCCCCCCTTTTCAGGTGCTGGATCCTCACCGGAGGGTTTCTCCCTTCTTTCATTCCCCCCTTTTCCCCCCCCCTTTCCCCTTCTTTTCCGAATCCTCCTTATGTCTCAGTGTAAAGGTGGGTTTACCTCCTTTTTTTTTTCTAGGCTTCCTCTCCCCGCCCCCTTCGGTTTCTTTTAATAAAATGGCCGGGTATAATACTCTTTCTTTTTTTTTTCTCTTTCGGAAAGGGTACAAAGTTCCCCCCTTTTCTCTGCCCAACATTCCTGGTCGAGAAGATGGTCCTTCCCCCTTTCCCCGAGTTAAATAAAACAGGCCCTTCTCTTCTCCTTTTTCCTTCCCCCCCCTCTCTTTCTTGTTGTTCATTTTCTCAGCGCTTAGATATGAGGTAAAAACCCCTCCTTCTCGAAGGAAGGTAAGTTTTGTTTTTTTTTCCCCTTTTCTCTTTCTTCAGCGACTCTTTCGACTCTCCCCCCTCTGAGTTGGAAAAAAAGGTGCCCCTCTTCCTCCTTTCTTCCTTTCCGACGAAGATTGTAGAAGATATCCCTTTTTACTGTCCGCCCTGTGACTCTCTCTTTCCCTCTTCCCTGCTGACGAAAGATCTCCCCCCCTCATTTTGACTAGACTCTCTTTCAAGAGGCGCTCCTCCTCCCCCCCCCCCCTTCCTTGGAGAACGAGGGAGATGAAATGCTTCTTTCCTCCATTACGCTTGTGAGTATTCCGTCAAGAGGTCCCTTTTTCCACCCCTTCGAGAAGAGACCTTTTCTCTTTCTCCCCTGCCCCCAAGATAGGGAGGGAAGGCTCTCCTTTCCCCTTTAGGGAATGTAGTCGCCTCAACCTCCTTTTCCTTTCCTCATCCTTCCTCCCCCTCTTTCTTCCAGAGAGAATGGAGACATAGTTTCTCTTCTCTTCCCTCCCTTTTCCCTTGCACAAGATATTAATAGCTTCCTTCCTCTTCTTTTCTTTTTTTTTCTTTCTCCCTTCCAGAAGAAACAAAGCGAGGACACCCTTCTCCTCTCCCCCTTCCCCTCCAAGGTGATTAGAACTCCTTTCCTTTCCTCGGCTTTTTTAGTATGTAAAGATCACCTCCTCCTTTTTTTTAGGAAGCAAAGATATAGAGATGATCTTTTTTCACTTCTTCCTCTTTTTTTTTTTCCCTCTGCACCCCCCCACCCACTCCTTCTCTTTAATAATAATAAGGTGTTTTTTTTCTTCCGAGATTGGTTGAAGTCATTTTATCTTGCTTCCCGAGAGACTTCCCGAGAAGATAGAGATAGTGCGTTCCCCCCGAAAGTGGCGACATCTCCTTTTTCTATGGAAAATTTTCACCCCAAAGACTAGAGCGCATATTCCTTATAGAAGTGAAGTTCTCCTCCCTTACACGTTCTAGAGGAAGGGGTACTGATTTTCTCCCCTTTCTAGAGGTCCCCTCCTTTTTTTCCTTAAGCTCACTCCCAAGAGATGAACCTCCTGGTGCTAATTTCTTCTTCACCCTCCTTCGAAAGGAGAGTAGTCTTTCTTTTAGGACTTTTTCTCAGTCATTTCTCTCTTAATTAAAGGAAACTCAAATTCCTCAGAGAGAATGCCTCCCCTTTCTGACTTTTTACCTTCTGCAAGCGCTCCGAACGTAGCAGATCGCTCCCAAAACCTTATACGAGACTTCACTTTTCCCCCCGAGGAAGGTGGCTCTATGTGTGCCCCCCTCTTCTCCGTTTGGGTTTTCTGACCAGCGCAGATCGTCAACCGATTCCTTTTCAGCCGCCCTTTGGTCGCGGCAGCAAGTTACCCGATCCTCTTGGGTACGGCCAGACAGCGGCGTCTTTCTTTCTTTACACCTCTTTCTCTCTTCTCGGAGCTGTGAAACCCTAAAGAAAGTCCCCTCCTCCCCTCCTTCCTATAAAATTGTTTTTTTTTTCGGGTCCAAAAAGAGATTATAACTCTAACCCGCTCCCTTTCCCCCTTTAGTTAGAGAGGCAAGGCCCCGCGTGTTAATAAACCTCTCGAAAATAAATAATCAAGATGAATTTAGTCCCCCTCTATTCCCTGGATTAGAAAAGGCCCTTTTCCCCGCCGCAAGAAGAAGTAGGCGGGGTTCCCCCCCAGCTCTTTCCACCCAAAGGAAACTGCGACCCCCCTTCTCTTTCGAGAACAGTTGCCCTCCCAGCACCTACTGCTTCGGATAGGGAATGGTTCGGCCTCCTT
>Ga0179591_1357532_pt1 | contig 10205 bp, 14 predicted proteins | sample CZOMad2_1_08_16f_FD_182891 | JGI IMG/M metagenome (GOLD analysis project Ga0179591, IMG submission 182891) | Vadose zone soil fungal communities from Angelo Coast Range Reserve, California, USA - CZOMad2_1_08_16fungal (PacBio error correction) | ecosystem: Environmental > Terrestrial > Soil >... | reverse complement strand
TTTCTCGATGGACAGCCTTATGTTCACTACATTCCTTTTTGTGAGTTTAGAGTCCCTCCCCATCCACGCCTTTTTTTTTTTTTTTCCCCTCCCTCCACCCTCTTCGCCGTGCCCATTAGTGTCCAGTTATGTCGTTCTGTAGTTGGCTGGTGAATGCCGCTTGACTCATTTTACTGGTTAGGTACTTTTTTTCCCAATCAGATCCTATCTCTTTTTCTTTCTCTGTGCGCCGCGAAGTAGACCCCACATCTGCCCATGGAAAGCCTCCACGGCGAAGTACCTGTTTGCGTCTTACTTTGAGTTTCTTTTTCTTCTTTTTCGTTCCCCTTTTCCCTCACGGCGAACCCTTGGGGTCCAATGCGTAACGCCTGGACCCCTTCTTTCCATGGTAATGTTGGTTTTGTTCCTTTTAGGCCCCCCTTTCGATCACTTTTGTGCCGTGACCGGTTGCGAGGGCTTTTGCCATTAGTGCGTGAGATACCGTGAAAAAGCCTTTAGTAAGGCCCGAGACGATATTTCAGTGTCTTTTCTTTTATTTTTCTCTTTCCCGTGGTGCACGCGGACTTTACAGGGGTTTTTTTGGGTGGGCAAAGTTATTCTAGTTACCCTCTCCCTTCTCCAGTGGTCTCGTGCATTGATGTGCATGCTTTAAGGCACCAGTGGTGAGTGCCCCAAAGTATTCGGTTTAGTCCCTCATTCCAGTACCTTTTTTTTTTGACTCCGTGGTTTTCCCCTCCTCATCCCCTAAGCTTCCTTGCTCTTTGAGTGTGAAGATTTCCGCTTTACCACACCCACTCTGGCTAACTTTTTCAGACGTTCTCCCCTTTTGGTTTTTCCCCCCCCTTTCGGCTTTTATTCTATCTAACCGCGTGTTGCATTGGGTGGAAGTTTTAAGGCAGTCCGTTTCTTTGCTTTTTGTCCCCCTTTTTCCCCCCAACTTTTTCCCCTCTTCCCTTTTTTCTTTGGTCGACTTTTGTTCTTTTCTTGCCTTCTCTTGGGATCATTCAAGATGGGTTGGGTTACTCATCCCTGGATGCTTGTTTGTGAGGCGACCCCCCGGGTATTTCCCCCCTTTTTTCCCGCCCTTTTTGTCACTGTGGTGGAGAACTATTTAGTTAGGAGGCTCGGCTGTACGTTAGTGTACGAAGTGCCTTCTAACATGCCGTTTGACCCCCTCCTAACTACTTTCTCCCTTTTAGCCCCCCCTTTACAACTTTGTAACCTCGCCGGTAGCCTGAATCCGCTATACAGTTGTAGGTTGTGAATTAGATTCTATAGCCCCTTATTCCTTTTCCCTATTTTCCTGGTCTGCTGGTACCTGTGAAGCCACCCAGCGACCTAGGAGGGAAACCTTTTCGCTATCCCTTTTTATTACATTCTTTGTTCCTGAGTCCTTACCTGTTTCCCCTGGGTGGAGTGGACGTGATGGCCGTGTCAAATTTTTTTCAACAGGACAGGCCCCCGCGTTTTAGTTCCCCCGCCCCTTTCTGTACTTCCCTTTGTCATGTTTTGTGAATTGTTAGCTTCCTGGTCACTGTCCACGGGTGCTTTGGTCTGTCCTCGCTTCCCCTCCCCCTGTTCCTTTTAAGGCTTTTCTTGCCAAGCCCAGCTCTGTGAACACGTGGTCCCCAGTTGAAGGGTGCGAATAGAAGTAACTTTTCCTCGTTTTTCACGTTTTTCCTTCTGACCCAGGGGTTGAGAGACAGCGGAGAGGTTACTTAGTATGTGTTTTAAAGATACTTTTACGTCTCCCGCTACCTTCTTTGAGGCCTCCATGCCTTAGGACTGTTTCTCCATGAGCCGTGAGCAAAGACTTGTTAGATTTTTCCGTGGTGTTCTCTCTGTTTTTTTCGGGCTTTTTAACCAGTAGCGAACTCCGGTGTGTCCCTGGTTGTCAAGTGGTGAATGCGATCGTGAGGGCGATTACCAGATCTGGTTCGGCTGAATCGTCCTTTTTTTTGCTCCTTTTTTCCCTCCTTGCCTTTTTCCGGTAATCGTTCATCCGTTCAGGGAGCAGTTTTTGATAGACGTTTGAGATGGGATGGTTCTTTCGGCTTTTACCCTTTTCCTGCGTTACCCCTCCCGTTCTCTCCCCTTTCAATACACCTATCCCCTTCTAATAGGGTTTTGACAGAGCTTTTAGTTTTCAGTATTATAGTGACCCCTTTGATCACCCCCCCGCATCCCCGTCGCTTAATAATATGATTTTAACTTCTATTTTCACTCCCGTTTTTCTTCTTTTTAGTTGATTCTTTTTTCTCTCTCTTCCTTTTTCCCTCTTCCTTTCATCTGGTGGTTCACAACTCTCCCCCCCTCTTTGATATCTTACTTACTTCCCCCCCTTTCGTCTGGCAGCTGAGTAGGGCTCGAGGTTTACATTCCCTTTTTGAGAGCTAGTTTAACGCGTGCCCCCTTCGCTCCACATCCTTTCTCCACAGGCTTCTTTCACCCGAAGCCTATTCCTTCGTCAGTGTGCCAGGCAGTGAATGGTCCTGTTTTTTTGTTTTTCGCCTTTCCCATCATCTGATCGATTTTCTTCCCGTTTGCTATGTAAATTTTAGCCCTCTACTGTCTCTTTTTGGCCCCCCCCACTTTTCCCCCCCTTTATTTTTTTCCGTCTTTGTTCCCCACCATTGACCTCCCCCGAGTGAATTTTCATGAAGAGATATTAGCCAAATTGCTGAGGACACATTTGAGACCGTTTTGGAGTTTTAGGCGAGGTCCCCCGTTTCAGCTCCCCCTTTTTCTGTCTATTTCCGCCCCTTCCCCTTTTTTATCTTTGACGGCGAGCTAAGAGTTTTAGACGATTTCCCCCCTCGCTTCCCTCTGTCTCCCCCACCTTTTGAGTTGATAATGCCAAGGTTAATTCTTACCACCGGCTTCCTCCGATTTCCTAACAAAGTTTCTTCCCTTTAAAGTGTTCTTTCGGGTTCCAACTCCTTTTCCAAGACCCCCTTCTGGTCGCGAGTAAGAATCTGCGGTGGTTAGCTTGTCCCCCCCAGATCCCTTTCCTTTCATTCCCCCCGTGTTTTTCCCAGTTAACGTCCAAGGCACCAGAGGGCGACCCCGTTTTGCCTTGGAAGGCTTCTCCTTTCCCACTTTAGATTACCCGAAGAAGGGTTGTGGAATTTCTTAATTTTGCTCTGGTCCGGTCCCATTAAGAGCACGTCCCCTTTTTCTTTTTACTCTTTCTTTTTTTCTCCATTTGTTTGTGAAAGCACGGGTGAAGTGTTGTTTCTTTTTTCCTTCCCGTCTTTCCCCCCAGCGTGCGTCTTCTTACTCGAACCATACATTTTTGTTAAACACCCAGTTAGGAACTCTTTTTCATCTTTCCCCGTTGCAGGCCGCTAGGGTTCCCCCTTTCCTTGCTCCAATATCCATTTAGTTTTTTAGTCCGCCTTATCAGGCGGTGTCCCCATACCCTCCCTCTCCCGAGAACCTTCCTTTCCGTCTTTCACCTCGTGGCGCCCTGCCCATTCGGGCGAAGGTTTGCGATTTGTCTCCAGTGCTCTCCCCCCCCCGTTTCCTTGGCCCCCCCACTGATTCCCCCTTTCCCTTGCACTTCGGAATGTATCCAACCTCCAATTAAGTACAACCCAAAGTCCATCTTTTAAGCTACTTTTTGTTTAATTTATTTGCATTCCCTTCGACCCGAATGATTTTTTACCCACTCAACCCAATGCCCTCAATTTTTATGTATTTTCCCCCTCATCTCTCTCCCCAATTTACCCAGCCCCTTCTCGCATTTTGATTTTTTGCGAATCCACGAGTACTTCATGGTACAATGTCCTCACCCTTCTGTCCTCCTACTCGGAATGTTATGCGTGATTGCCACAAACTGGGACTTGAGGCGGACGAACCACCACAGCTTTTGTTTCCCCCCCTTCTTCCCTTCCTTGCCCCCCCCCCCCGTCTCTCGATGGGGATGCATGGCCCATAGTGCTGTTTCGGGACCTTTTTCTTCTCCACTGTTGGCCACGAGCTCTCGATCGGAAAGGCTGAGGAGTTTCTTGGATAGTTGTGCCCCTTCTCTTTTTTCGTCCTATTTTTTTTTTCAATTTACCGCGGGGCCACCCCATTTCTGCAACGATTATGACTCAACTCTTTCTCACCCCTTGTGATCGTTTTTTGTCTTTTTTCAACTGAGTTGGTGACCCCGGGTCCGCATTGTACGCTTCCCTCTCCATTTTTTAGACCTTGCCCTCTTCCCGTGGTACCTGCCCCCCAGCGTTGTTGTTCCAGAAATGTGCAAGTGTAAGGATCTACCTCCCCCTTAGACCGCGATCTTTTTCCAGTGCGGTTCCATTTGACCGGGTTTAAGTGTAAAGCAGGTTTTTTTTGATGCATCCCCCTTCCCCCCTTTCCTTAGGAACCCCCTGGTACCCCTATTCACCCTCCGTATATTGCTCCCACCAACCCATAGGTTTTGTTTCCCTTTCTGTTCTGCGATTTTCCCCACCCTCCCCCCCTTTTCCTGTGGAAGATGACAGTTTCTTGATTCTTCCCATAGAGACAACTTTTATCTTTTCCTCCTCAGGTGTTGTTTTTGTTTTTCCTTGTCAGATTTTGTCCCCCTCTGTTTTTCCGAATCCCCCTCAGGTCCAGCTTCCCACGCGGCTTTTGGCACGAGAATCACCACAGACCACGTATGGACTTCGCGTCGGCCGAAGTATGAGGTCCCTTTTTTACTGTTGTTGTTTCTTTTTTGTTCCCCTCCCGCTGTTCCCCCTCCCTTCGTTCTTCGTCCCCATGGGCCCGCAGGAGCCTAAGATCTCGTTTTTGACCGAATTTGTTTCCCTGCCTCTCACCCATTTTTGGCACGGACACCCCCTTCCCCTCGTCCACGTTCTCACCCCCCCTTTGCGTCGGCCGAGTATTTTCTTAGAGAGTGCAGTGCCCGTTAATCGGACCTTCGGGGGTACAGTTTCCCCCCTCTTCCCGCGCCCCCCTCCGTCTTCCCCCCTTTTTGTGACGTTGTAGTGCTCGGTGGGAGGGAACCAATTTGGGGTGCCGATCTGTTGTTCTGACGTTTGACCAGCGGGTCGTTGATCTTCCCCCCCTTTCCCCCCTATCGATCGACCCCCCCCTGCGCCCGCATTTTTTCCCGATCTATCAGGGGGGCTCTGCCCCGGGACCTGCCGGCCAAGCCCTGGTAAGTGTAATCCTTCCTTCCGCTGATATTTTTCCCTCTGCCCCTTGTTGCATAGTTGGGCCTTAGAAGGGGGTTAGATTGACCCCCCAAGTCACGTTTTTCCTTTTTTCCATCTCTCTTCCCCCTACCTGCTCCCTGAGTGAGTTTCTACGAGGGGGGAATTCCTTTACCATTAACGAACCGAGCAGGCGCTTGGTACGTCCTGGCTCTGATTTATCTTCTTTTCTCCCTGTTTTTGGAAATTTGGTGGGACTCTCCCGGGCTCTTTCCCTGAATGTTTTTCCCCTTTTCAAAAAGTCGGGTTTTGCCGCTGGTTTGACTTTTGGTTCTTTCCTTTATATTTTCTCCTTATTCCTTTCTTTTCCCCTGGTCCACCGGGGGTTTTTTTTTCGCGGTTCCCCCCCCCTCCCGGTTTGTGATCCTTTCCCTTACGTGGCGCGAGCTTAGTCTGTTTTTCGATAGGGTGCGGAGGTATTTTTTTTTTTTTTTTGCTGATGGTAGCCTGCTTCCCCCCCCGCCCCGAGCATGTCCTGTGGCTCCCCTGAACATGTCCACCGAGTGTTTACGTCAAAGATCCGATTCTACGTTTTTGTTCGGGCTGGAATCTAGGTATCGAGTCTCTGCTTGTGTCCCCTCCCCCCTTTTCCCCCTCGGTTCCCCTTTTTCTTCCCCCTCCACCACCCCCCCCACTCTCACCCCGGCGGGCACACCCTTTTGGAGCTTTCAAGTCGGACGTGCTTGGCAGCGGATGGCTTATATGCTTCCCCCCTTCTATTTTTCCGTCTTTTTCTGGGTTCTGGACGGCCCCATTTTCATGAAGTCCCCCCCCGGTAGGAGTTGCAGACTGCCAATTTTCCCTTTTTTGTTCCTTCCTCCCTCGTTTTCCCCGCCCACCCTTCCGTTGCCACAGGGAGAAGAGAGAGCCGGAGGTGTAAAGCTGTTTCAAACCTTTTTACACAAATGTTTCCCCTTTCCCTTTTCGTCTCCGGCCTCCTTTTTCCCGTCCCCAGTCCACAGTGGCTAAAGTGGTGGTGCGATCAATCCGTCTTCGTCTTTCACCCTCTCGCCCCCCTTCGATATCTCCTTCCAGTAACGGTTCTTGTTTTGAGAGGATTCCCGGAGTTTGTTTCCTTTTAAGTTGATGTTCGTCTCCCTTTCTCGAAGTCATCCCTTTTCTGTTTGTGGCGCTTTTGATGACAAATCTGTGTGTTTTGGGGATTTGGCCCTTCGTACCGTTTTCCCCTTTTCATTTGTGTCATTTTTTTTTTTTGAGTTCTTCAGACTTCGATTGTAAAGTAAGGGCCAAGAATCCGTTTGAGATGCGATCTTGTTCTTTCATTGGGGCCCTTTTCCTTCCCTCCTCCTTTTTTTGTCATTCTTCTTCCGCTTCTCCTTTTTCAGATGGTCCGGTGGCGGGAAGTAGACTTTACCCATACTCCACACCCCTTTTTCTTTCGAACCAACCCCCCCCTCCCTCTCCCTGCCCCCCCCCCCCCTGCGACCCTTCTTAGTGTAACCTCTATTAAAACGGCCAATTGTGGCCTTTACAACCCCAATTCCTTTACCCAAGAACCATCCACCACTCTATTTTCATTCACTCTTTTCATTTCCTCCTCTCTTTCCCTGTTTCTCTCTCTACTTCGTCTTAAATTAGGCGTACGCATTGGCCGTTTCTCTCTCCCCCCCCCTTCAGTTCCCCCGCTTTATTCGATTTTGTAATTACTCTTCTTTGAGTTTTCCATTAGTCTAGGTCTTTTTTTATTTTTTACTTAAACCGGAGAGAGTCCGCCCATAATTTACTTTTTCCTCCCTTCCCTCCCACGATACCCCATGAGTCTTTACGCAATCATTGAGGATCCCCCTTGTCCTCCCTTTTCCACCATTTCCAGGGAAGGTGTATGGGGTTTCTCCCTACGACTTTTCTTCGTCTGGCTTCACTGATCTTTTCACAAGCTCCGTTCCACTTTTCCGCCCTGTTCAGCCCGGGAAACCAGTCAAATTTAAGTTTTTCCCCAGTGATTTTCCCCCCCCCCATGGTGCCATTTTTTTCCTCTTGCAGGAATCGCCAAGCGCACATTTAATTACCTAAAAAGTCTTCGAGATTCGGATCTTCCAACACCGGATTTTCGCTGGTCCTTCTTCGTAAGTCTTTCTTTTCATGCTAACATACGGAAGGTTTAGATTCACTTTGATGTTGCTCGATTTTTCTCAGTGGCCGATTCCAGAGAATCCCTATTTCCCCCCCCCCCCTTGTTGTAGTTTCCCTTCACCTGTGTTTTCCTTATGTAGTTGACAAGAAAGTTGTTTTCCCCCTTCGTGGTCCGTCCTTTTCAACTTGTTCCCCCGTGTGAGAATTGGTGAAAGTACCGGTTTTTTTTGCCAGCCTTTCTACCCGGTCCCTTGGTCCGCCTTTTCTCTTGACCCAGCTCTCCCCTGTAAAAAACTTTTATGACCACCAGTTACTGAAAGTGCCCTTCCCTCCCTCCTTTTTTGGGCCCTGGTTCCGGGCCCGGCCCGACGTCAACCTTGGACATGGTTAGGGCGGCCTGAAGTCAATCCTCTCTTCTGTCTCCGTCCCGTTTTTTTTTTTGTCCCGCCTCGGTGTAGGGTCTTTGAATCCCGCGAATTTTTTTCCCGGTATCTTTCTATATTTCCACGGTTTTTTCTCCCTCCCAGAAACCCGCTCACCGGTTAGATTAGAGCGGATTATGCCAGTTTCAGTTCACGGGCGGTTACCCTTTTTAAGGTGCTCCCCCCTCTTCCATATCGTTTTTGCCTCCTTTTTTTTCCCCCTGGCAGTAGTTTCCCATGAAATAGACGAGCACGCAGATAGTTCCAGTGCGGCCCCCCCTTCGGTTCTACCGTTTGTCTTTCCCTTATGGTTTCCGCCTTCCTGCCCTGCCCGGTTTTCTGTCCCCCCCCAGGTCATCGCATTTTGTAATGTACAAACTCACCGTGCAGAAGAAAACCCCTCAGTCTCCCACTTTTTTTCCCGGTAGATGACTTTCAAGGAATGTCTCTCTTTCCCTTACCTTTCCTCACGTCAACCAACACCCCCCCACCCCCCAAATCACCACAAGCTGGGTACTAACCGGGCGCCTTCAGTCACCACATTGCCTTTCCATGAGCTTCGTCCCCGGAAGTGCGGGGTACTCCTGCCCGCCCACAAGCCAACGCGCTTCCGATTCTCCTTCCATCTTTTGAGCTTCTCTGTCCCCACTGCGTGGAGGACTGGACTGGAGAAACATGTTCTGTCGAAACGATGTGTCTATTCCAAATTGACCTCCCTTCACTCCCTCTCCCCCCTTTAGTTCTTTTTAACTTGTAATTTTAGACGGATGGCAGTGAGGGCGAAGGTTGAATCCTTACCTATACTCTGTAAGGCGTTCATGTTCCGATTTCCTTCCTTCTACGGTGTTGATCTTTATAACGCACGATTTCAAAACCTGCTCCCTTACCCCAAGTTCCTGGCCCCAACCGTTTTCCCTAGAACCGGACTCCTAATAGGCACCTTCAGGTGATAGTCCTGTTCTCCTGACCGGTCATTTTGGTGAACCCCTTCTCGACTCTAGAGAGGGGTACTTCTCCCAAGAATTGAACTCAGGGAAGCTGTAATATTTCCAGTAGCAACAGGGCTCCTTGGTTTGGGTGGGGTCGGGGGGGGGGGGGGGGAAGTTCCTGCAGCTTTGGTCGTCCCCCTTTCGTTTTTTTCCATTTTTCCCAACTCCCTGTTCTCGTCCAGTCCCAGCCTGCCACTGGAACCGCCTTGGATTTTTCCCCCTCATGATATTTTTGCCCCTTTTTCCTGCGTTTTGGGGTAAAATTAATGGCGCATTTTGATTCCCAACTTAAGTTTTTTAGGAAATGTTCCCTCAATTTTTACTTTCGTCCCCTCCTTCACTCTGTGGCCCAACATCTTGGTCGTCCGTGAGAGCTGAACACCTAACAATAGGTTCAGGTTTTTTTTAATCGTGAGTTCCCCCATTTTTCTTTTCTCCTTTTCTTTTTGAGAGTGGATTGTTTTTCTCTGGATCGAAGAGCAACGGGTCAAGATTCCCGGCCCCGCTTTCGGTTCTTGATTCCACCTCAAGTTTGACCCTATTTTTTCCCTTGCTTTCCGTCATCCCCCCTTACTTCTTTTTGACTTTTTCCTTCCCTTTTTTTTTACCTCGGTCCCGTCGGGTTGGCCTGATTAGCCCGGCCGTTACCCGAATTGCCCGGGCCCCTACGATCGAGTCGTTTTTCTCCTGCATATTTCCACCACCTTTCATTTTCCTGGTACCTCCTGGCTCACGGGCCCAAGACCACATGGGGGCAAGTTCCGGTTGTATATCTTTTTCTTCGAGGTCTCTTCCCCCATTCCTTCTTTCCCCTTTCCTTGTTTCACCACAAGAGCGTCCTCCAAGGAGTCTTTTTGACGTGTGTTGAGAGATTTTCGACTGTGTTCCTCTTTTTTTTCCTCCGTTTTACCCCTATCGTATGGAGCGGTCATCGTCGAGAACGACGAGTTTTTACCCGCCTACTGTTTGATCGTTTTTTTTTGCCCCCCGATTTTCTTTCCTTTAATCTTTTGTCCGTCCCATCTGTACTTACCGTCTCCTCCACCTTGAGAGGTTGAAGTTATGTGCCATCGGACTCGTTTTCGATCCGCTCGTTGTTTTCCCCTTTTTCCCCCATTTCCTCCCTTCGTGGTTTGCCAGTTTTTGAACCTCAAGAGGCAGTTTTTGAGGACTTCTTTTTTTTCGTCCATTTCATTAACCCCCCACTCACTACTCCCTCTGTGTCGTGTTTCCTCCCCTTTTTGGCTTTGAGATTGATTCTATTAACCGCGTTCTGACAATGGTGTTGTACAGGACTTTGTTTTATTTTTCCTCCTTTTCTTTAAATCCGGTCCCCGTGCTTCCCATCTTTAGGGCTCCTTTGGTCTTCCTTGACGGTTTTTATGGATAATACCCGCTTGCAAGTGGCCCCCCCACAATGTGGAATGAACGGATGTGTTTTAGGAGGGCTCCCCATAAGGTCCCCCCTGTTCCCGAAATGGGGTTGCAGGCGC
>Ga0179591_1270013_pt1 | contig 10205 bp, 12 predicted proteins | sample CZOMad2_1_08_16f_FD_182891 | JGI IMG/M metagenome (GOLD analysis project Ga0179591, IMG submission 182891) | Vadose zone soil fungal communities from Angelo Coast Range Reserve, California, USA - CZOMad2_1_08_16fungal (PacBio error correction) | ecosystem: Environmental > Terrestrial > Soil >... | reverse complement strand
CGCTCCCCTACCTTTGATTCTCCCTCCCCCTTCTCGAGCGTCAGTTAGAGAGGTGATTTTTATTCGACCTCTTTCCCGAATCCTCACCCTTCCTTTCCACCCTGCCAAATTCCTTCCTCCTCTCCCCCTTGCCGAAAAATGTCTAAGTGTGAAGAGGGCCATATCTGCTTCTTCGATACTGACCGATCTGAGCTGCAGCTCGATTTTTTTTTACCCCCCCCTGTTTATCTTTTCTCAAATGCGAAGAAGATTTTTAACCTCTCTTCCTCAAGCTTGAGCGAGATCCTTATACAACGCACTCGGCAAATCCATCTTTTCTCGTTCTTCGAGGTGCTTTTTCTATTTTTCCTAACGGCACATTTTTGGTTTCCCTTCATTTTTTCTCGAGTTAATTTACACCTCTCCTCTCGGGCTGATCCTCTGATTCCGACTCGGGTTTTCTAACTTTTCCCAAACCCTCTTCCCCTTTTTTCGTTGCGCCTTTTCAGACCCCTCCTTCCCTCTAGGCCGCCGACCTACGATTCGCGCTGCGTGCTCGTTTTTCCCCTCTTTTCCTTTTTCTATTTATTTCAGGAGATGCCGCTTTTTTCCCGTCCCCCTTTTTGCAAGCTACGCGCGTTTTCCCGCTACTTACGTCTTGCAGGAGGACCTATCACCTCTCTGAAGGTTGGTCGCAACTTTTTCCCTTTTCCAAAATTTTCCCGGGCGACTCGCCTACACCTATGCCCTCTTTTTACTCATGTGACTGCTTTCATGGACCAGATAGGCGCCTCTCCTTTCTCAAATAAGCTCTATTTTTCGTCGATTCGCACCCAAATGCTCTGCTTTCGCGCTCTTGTCGTCTTCCTCTCTTGCTTTACCCCCTTCACCTTTTCCGGTTGGGGCATGGGAAATAAGTTATCAGGTTTTTTCCCCCTCTTTCTCTCATACCATAGTGGTGGCGACGTCCTCCAATATATCCGCCCATCCCGCTTCTTTGATCTTTCTTTCGGTGATCGCTTTCAGTTCCTTTCCCCCTCCCAATACTTCCGTCTTTTATGGCCATGATCGGTCTCCCACCTGATTCCCCCCTCTTTTGCTTCGTTCATCTCCACTGTGCGCTTCGAGTCGCTAGCACGACAGCGTTTCTTCCCCCCCCCCCCAATCGATTACCATTAGTTTCCGGTACCCCTTTCCCTCTTCATTTCCCTTCTTCTGGTTTGGATTTTCTTTCCATCTTCCTCGCGCCATTTTAGCTAATCCAGAGGCAAGTACTTCTTTTTATATGATCTCTGGAAGGTGAACTCCATCTCTTCCCCTTCCTATCTCTTAATGACCCAAGACATTTCCCCTCCTCTAGACGCACTGCTCCGATTTCTTAACAGACTCGCTGAGACTCCTCCTTTCTTCCCTGTTCCCTATCTCTGAGGCATTCGTAGCTCTCATTTGACCCCCCCCTGAATCCTTCCCTCACTCTCCTCCCGTCTTCCTTTATTGTTCTGATGACTTTCCTTGCGGAAACGTCAGTTCCACGCACAACAGGTCTCATCCCCCTCGTGAGTCAAGCCCTGATTACTGATCGGATAATTTTTCCCCCGGTTTTCGCCAGGTTTTGCGTGTTACCAAGGAGGGGTTTCTTTGTTTTTTGTTCTGGCTTCTGCTCGGCTCTTTTCACTGGGCGTTTTCATTTTTTCCTGACTCCCCCCTTACCTCGACTTTTTCCCCTCCCTTCAGCTTTGCATCACATTAAAACCTCTCCCTTTCCTCTCCCTCTTGCTTCTTTCCCAAATTCTTCAACGTTTTTTTTGTCGTAACGAGGTTTTTTTTTCATCGGAAGGGTTAACGGTCTCCCGTTGCCCACCGCACCGTGACTCTCCCCTTGCAACAAAGCAAATTTTGAGTCATTCTGGTCCACTTCTCGTCTTCTCGCAACGTTCCTTTCCCTTCGCGCGAGAAAACCCCAGTACTTCGACCCTCCCCTCCCCTCCCCTTCCCCCGATTGCGCGATGATCCAGCGCCCCCCCTCGGTTTTTTTCACTAAGGACCGCGGTTCAAAGACATATACTTTCCCCTGTTCGATAGGCGCTCGCGATTGGGCAATTCCTTACCTTTCTCGGAGCTTCACACCCTTCCCATTCCCCCTTTTCGACGAGTTCGCTTTATCCTCTCTTTCACTATGTCAAGGGAACGTCCCGATTGCGACTTAAGTGGCACTTTCCCGGCTTCCATTTCTCAAACCCTCCACCACCCCCTTTAATCATTTTTTAACGGTTCTTCTTCCCCCCTGTCAGCCAGCCAAGCAGTGACCGAACCGGCACCTTCGTAGCACCTGCTACTTCCCTAGTCTTTCCAAGGTCTGCCTGCGATACTTCCCCCTTTTTCTTTTTCTCCCTAAGTTCCTTTTAAGTGGCGCTTTTTTTTCTGATGTTGACCCCTTGTTTGCTGTAGCCAGTAATCCGCGAACTCCCGAAGTTCCCCGTCCTAAGCGCGCCTGCGGAAACCTTTTCGTTGTCTTCCAGTGGTGCAATCATGGGCGGCACATTTCTCCTTCCTTGTTTGTAGGTGAGCAGCGGTGTACAGGTAGCGAACGCCCTCGTCTCCAGCGCACTCAACCCCCCTTTTTCATACAACTCTCTTTACTGAAACTGAAAGAGACCCCCCCCAACCTTCTTTTTTTCCACTCCCGTGTCTTTATACTTAGGTCAAAGATCCCCCCCCCTTTTTTATTCCCCCCTTTGTCACGTCCCCGTCGTGATCTTATTTTTTATCTTTTACCCCTGTGGCAAATTGGGTCGTCTCTTTTTCTCTCTCTTTTCCTTGTTGTGTTTTCATTTCTCTTCTTCCCCGATAACTGCCCAACTGGTCCAACAATGACATGATCCAAATTTGTCTTGGTTCCTTTTTCCAGGAAAAGGGTCTTTCTTATACGGTATTTTTTTTTTTTAGTTACAATCGGCTGTTTTGGGTTCTCTGTCCTGGGTTCCCCAATTAGGGCTTTCTCTTTTATTCTTTTTGCGATTTGTGTTTTTTTCCTTTTATTTAGTTTGGTGTTTGTTTGTATGATGCATTTTCGCGGACTTGCTTGATTCAAGAGTGATTTACTTTTTCCCAGGATCCCACCCAGCCCTCCTCATCAAACCCCAATAATTATCGTTCTCCCTTGATCTGCAGCCAGCGGCCTCCCCGGATCTTCGAATTATCGGGGACAGATTATGTTATGTCTTTGGTGCTTGTTCCTCCTCCCTCAACCATGTATTTTTCCAGCTCTCTCCTACCCCCCCCCTTTTTCGTTTTTTGTTGCAAGCCAGAGCTTATTTTGTTTCCTTCCTTACGGTATCTGCTTTAAGATCTGTCTTCCCATCTGATCTTTCTTAGTCTGCTCCGACGGTGGGTCGCATACTTTTTGCGATGTCCTTCCTGTTTTTACACGGCATGCGAGTTTTTTTTTTGGGGGTCGTTTCTTTTCTTTTCCCTAGTAAGGCAACTTGCCACATATCAATTCTCCCCCGTGCCTTTTGTACCTTATTCCCTCGTGTCTTTCTCCATCCCCGATCGTTTTTCCCTTGGGTTTGTAAGACGCGTCACCTGGTTTCTTGACTTCCCATAATGCCGTCTTATACTATTCCTGACTCCGGAGCTTTTTGGCCCTGTATTTTTTTCAACCGATTGGAATGATCTCTCCCCCTTCTGACATCGTTGACCTTTTTCGGTCCGGGAGTACTCAGATGTTTTTTTTTATCATCAGGGGAAATCGTCGTCTTTCGAGTAGTTTTTTTCTCCCTTCTTCTTGCCTTCTTACCTCTTTTGTGGTTCCTGTTCCCCCTCAAGGTGTTGTTTGCGGGTTTCGGGAAGTCTCTCTTACCGTTTTACCTGGTAGATGTTCCTCTTTTTCCTCCCTGATTCCATCTTTTTTGATGTGGCGCCGTTAAGATGCGCTTTGACTTTCGCTTCTGCTAGTTTTTTAGGTTTCCCATCTGGTGTCACCCCTTTCGTATTACGTTGGAGTCTTTTCCTTTCCTATCGTTTCCTTCATAGGAACATCCTATGGGCGGCCGCCGCATTTCTCCCCACCCAACAACATTTCCTTTACTCGGCAGTCCCTCTTCCCCTCCTCCTCAGCCGACCGACCCCCCGTCCCTCCGCCGAGAATCACTTTGCTACCCCTTTGGCTGGAAGCGATGGGGGCCCATTTCCCCTTGTCGTCGTCCTCATCAGTTTCCCCCCGAGCGCCACTTTTCTTTAAGGATTTTTTCAGGAGTGGCGACGGTATGAAGTGGTCCTTCTTTCCTCCTCGACAGCCCGCCCCTTTCCGATCTCTCTCACAGGGAGAGGAGCGTGCGTCTCGTCCTTCTTGGCTTTTCCTCTCTTGGATCCGGGAGTTTGGCGTAGGAGGAAGATTCTTGTGAATGCTGTTTCTTCTCGGTGTGACTTCTTTTTCTCTTCTGGACCCCCCTTTAGCACGAGAAAGGTTATTTCTTGTGCTCGAAGAAGAAGCCCCCCGGGCGCTTCGATGGGGGGGAACCACACCTAGACGTCCACTTGAGAACGCGACCTCATCGGCCCAAGACCCTAGCCGGTCCCTTGTCGCCCCACGGGGCCTTCCATAATACTCCCTTCTCCCCACTTCGAACATCCCCTTCACCCGATCCCTCCCCCACCACTCCCCCTCTCCCACCCCTCCGCCCCCCTTATCAACAGCGTGGACACCCCCCCCTCCCTCTATCTCCCACTCCTTCCCCCAACACCCCCCTCCCTCCTCTTTTCCCCCCCACCCCAGTCCCTCTCTCCCCGCTTCTCATCACGTTTTTTATTGTCAACCTCTCCCCACCAGCTGCGCCCAACCCACAGGTTAAACCCCCACCCTGTCCACACCCATCCTTTCCCCCTCCCCTAACGTGTACGTATTACAACCCCCGCATACCCCCTTTCTATCCCGTGAGCGCTTACGTGAAAAGACCCTCGCCTCTTAACTTCCAATCCCACTTGCGTCGTACGTCAGGACCTTTAAGCGATTTCGGCCGTGCAAGAATGGAGGAGTTCCGTTACCACATAAACCCTTGGCTCATTTCTCCACTCTTTTTGATTTTTGTTTTTCTTCCTCAGCAGTGTTCCCATGGCTTCCCAGTCTTATTATCCGTCTCACGATGGGTTGCCATTACATCGTCTGTTCGACGTTTACATGTGAAGTGAGTAACTATACAGACCACTTCTTGTAGCGATTATATTTGTTGGTTAAGGTACCTCTGAGAACTATAAAGGTTTTTCTGTTGAGGTCTAATCTAGATGATGATCCCCATTTTTCTTTCCTCAGCAGTGCCATTTTCGCTCCCTTTTTTTTTTTTCTCCATTTCCCGTCCCCCCATTTGACTACAGTGGCCGAGGCCCTCATTGATCTTTTTTTCCTTCCTGGTTAGGCCGTCCCTCCATATCATAGGCCCATCACCCCGTTTAAGCTGTTCAGCATTTTTAGGTGCTTTTGCTTCCCTTCTTCGATGCCGTCTGAATGCTGCACGCCTCCTCTGCTTTACTCCTCGGTGTCAGTCATCTTTCTCATCGCTCCGGAAAAAGTTTTGTTGTCGCTGTAACGCTTTAAACTCTTCTTCCATTGTCTTGATTGTTACCCCCTATCCCCTCCACCTAATCTCTTTTCGGGAGGTAGGCTATCACGTCGTTGCCACGAGTCACGAACCCTTCTCAGAAACATACATCTAAGGATTATCCCAGGCTGAGCCCGGGGTGTTCAGGTTTTAGAGTACTCTCCCTCCCTCCTCGGGGAGGCTCTGTAGTTCCGCCGTCCCCTCTGGGTGACCGCTTTGCATATACTTTCATGTCCCTCTTTCCTCATGTCCCGAAGTGTTTGCGAAAGGCATTTCCTGGCTTTTCCCTCTTTCCCCTCGGCTTGTTGTTTGAACTATTTTTTTACCCAAGTTTTAGTTTTAACACCTTTTTTTTTGCAAAACCAAAAAAAAGTTTCCCCCCGGGCTGGGCTGATGTAGCCGTGAACTTCTCAAGTGTCTCCTCTTTTCCTTGATGGTTGCTCATTTCCTTGTGTCTTGCTTTCTTGACACTCATTCCGTAAACCGGCTGACAGCTGCCGGACTTTGCGACTGGAAGCCTTTCATTCTTTTATCTCTCTATGGATTCGGGCGGCTTTTTTGAATCGATTTCTCCCCCCCCCCCCCCTTTTAGAGAACTAGTTATCCCAACACCCCGACACCCGGCGTGACTTGGTTCGCGCTTGTATCCATTTTGAGTCTAAATGCCTATTCGATGAGAGCGGTTCTCACCTCTCCTTTTCATTCTTTTGTCTCTCGGCCGTTTAGTCTTTTCTTAGAAAAATCCCGGTCTCACTGCATTTGTATCTATCCCCCATATCTCACGGATCACGAAGTTTTCCCTTTCTATTGTCTTCATCCCCTTCAGTAGCATGGGTCCATAAGGTTGAGAGCCCCCCTTTCGACTCAGCGGCGTGCCCATCTCTTCGGTGGTCTTCTTCCGATTTTTCTGCGTTCCCGACAGTGATTTTTGCGCGAGCTCCCCCCCCCTCTATACCGTCGTTCCACGCCAGCGTACATGTTCCCCTTCATCTCGAGGACGCAGCCCTCGGTCCCTCTTCGAGCCACGTTTCCTTTAGATGGCCCTTCCTCTCCCTAAGTCGATGTTGAATTTTCTTTATTCGGAGCTAGGTGATTTTTCTCCTTTCTGTTGTGCACTGATCACCATAACCCTCCTTCTTCGTCCAGTTCTCGACCCGGCTCTTGGCGTGTTATCCTTTATTTTCTTCTCGTTCTCCGCTATTTTCATGACGACTTTGCATCTTCCTTTTTCTGAGTCGTTCGACTTTTCTCTTCTTAGCTTGAAGTTAGAGGGCTGCCATCCCTTTTTCAATTTTCTTTCCCCTAGATCAGTTTTTACCCTTCCTGCATTGGCAATTTCTCGCTCTTTTTTCATCTCCTTTTTTTTTTTTTTGACTGATTACATTGCCAGTCGAACTGACGTCTCGACTCTCCCCGAATCCCAAGAGTTTGCCCCAGGAAGGTTGGCTTCTCTCCCTCCTTCACTGCCCTCATCGCGACGTGTGGGAACGCGCTTCATGATGCTTCTCATTTTCGTGAGTGGACTTCGACTAGTTTTTTTTTTCTCTTCCTGATTGGCGTCTAGCGCCGTGTTTCTTTTTCTCTCCTTCTCTTTTAAACCGAGCGATCCCCCGACTTCGAACTTCCTCCCAAGTTTCCCACCCGTCAACCTCGACCTTCGAGCGCGACTATTCTCTCAGAAATGTACCATCAAATTGTCCCTAGATTTCAAGTTTGTTCTTCTATCCTGACCTAGCAGTTTTCCCTTCCCTCTCGCGCCCTTTTCTAGCCCGGTCCTCGCCGTCATGAAAATGAGAATTTTCTTTCAAAAAGAAGTGAGGTCCCTCCTCTTTTGATGCGCTCGCTCTCACCCACGTAAGCGCTTCAGAATAGGAAGACGACTTCGAGTAAGAGCTTGGCGCTCTATTCCTCCGTCCAGTCCTCTTTGATAACAGTCAGCCCGGCCTCGATCAGCCCGCGCGAGACGCTGATCACCGCGTCAAAACTATTTTTCTTTCTATTTTCCCTCTCAACCGCTTGTTCTCTCCTGTGATCCCACGCCTGGGGTTGTTCCGTTGCTTCCCCTGGCGCTCTCCCCAATCCGATTCCGCCGCCCCGCATCCATATTTCCCCGTCGCGAGGTTTCCTTCTTGCCTCCCCTTTCCTCTCCTTCTCATGAGATTCTTTTTCAGCATTGATTTCTATCCGACATAGTATAAGGTAAATTAAGCTGGCAAGCCCCTCTCTGATTGCCGCGACTACGTGATGCTTTCATTATTACATCAATCCACCTAGAAAGGTGGGTCCTCCCAGTTTTAGTGAGACGCCAACCCCTCTCCCTCTCCTGTGCCCCGCCGCCACCTATTCCCCTCCTTCCTTTTCTCCCTACCTCGTGGACCCCTTAGAAACATGGACCCAAAAACCCCCACATTCCATCCTTCCCACTCTTTGTAGCACTCCTCCCATCTTTTCCCGATCTAAAACCTTATACTGACATCCTCTCTTTCGAATTAGATGTCTTTGCTTTTGCAGTTCTGCCTCTCGACTTGCCGTCCCCTGATGATGGGGACTTTTGCTCTTTCTATAATGACAGCGGGTCGTTGTTTTTTCTTACGCTTTCTTTCATACCTCTGGTTTGCGCTTTCTCTTCCAATACTATTCCCAACTAAGCTTTATTGACTTCCTTTTACCGTATCGATGATGTCCTGAGCGTCCTCGACCTTTCTCGCCCACCGCATCGACCCTGGAGGCAAGCTCTTGTCTTGGCCTTCGCAGAACTGTTCGATGGCGTGTTCTCGCCCTGTTTTTTTCCGTTCGCTTTTCGATGCCGAACTCCTCTCCTTCCCACCAATATTATCAGCATTTTTTGATGACAGCCCCCTTTTTCCCCGCTGCCATCACCTTTCTTTCTATGATTTCCGGTCTAGACTATTGCATCGGATCTCCCTGATTAACCGATACAGATGAAGCCCTTTTTGCTGATCTTCTTTTAAGTGTTCCCCAAAAAACTACCTTCCGGCCCCCTATACTCTCCTAAGTCACCTCCGCGCGACGACATGACTCCTCCCCCTTATCATAGATTATCCGCCGCCATCGCGGACGCCCTACTTTCATCCCCTGTGTATTCTTTGAGACATGGGACCGTCGAGATTTCCTACTGCTCACCTGCTCCTGACATCCAGTCCGCCCTCTCTCCCCTTCCCTTCTTGGTGAGGCGCTCGGCCTGAGACTTCGAATGAGAGACCATTAATTAAATTCCACCTCTAGTTCAGCCAACGAGGTTTCCGTCCAAGCCCTGATCTCTCGCTGCTCGTTATTCCTCAGGTCAGTCGTACGTCTTTCCTCCAAGTGTGCTGCGTCGCGTCAAGGACTTGGTTTTGGGTATTGTTGGGCTGTCCGCGGCTCGCCCCATAGGATTGTTTCTTTATGAAATTTCAGGTGAATGTCAGATGCCCGACTCCCACGTACTTCCTAAGTTCCCCCAGCGACTCCCTAGCGGTCCTTCCACTATTACCAACCATAGCACGACTCCTGTCCTAGGTCTCGATTTCGCCTGCGCCAAAGTAGTCCAAGCGGGTTCTTTTTTCCTTTTACCCCTTTTATTGCCTTTTAACCGTGCTGGTTCACGGTACTGCCTTTTACCCTCACCCCTGACCCACTTGATGATCCCGCCACTCAAACAGATGTTCACCGCCAGGACTATTGTCACCGATTTTTCTCCGGTTCAAAATGTACTGCTGGCTCTTTTGAAACCTGAATTAAGTCCTCACTAGCCATTACCGCGGAATTGACGCTGGTCTGCAGTGATTGGCTCCCCTAGAATTCACTATGAGTTTCAAGAAGTTCCGGGCTCCAAGACCCTTCCCTCCCTGTTATATTCCGGCGCCTGCTCGATATGGGAACTCCCGTACCCGGTTCTCTGTATTGACTTCTCCAACATAAATTGGAGCGGGCTATTTCGCACGCTCCATCAGAAGCTGTACCTACGGTCAGTCTGGCGATGGCGATGCAGTGTCACCTTCCCTTCCCCCAGGAGTCCCTCAGCTCAACCACCACCCAGACACCCCCCCCCTTACCTTTAGTCGCGGAAAGTCAGAAGTTACCTCAGATGCTCTAAACGGACCCCAATCGTGACAAGACTTCAACGCCTATGCCTCCAAGGATCTGCTGAATCCTAAACTTTCCCGTTTTCCAAACTTTAGGACTCTGCCTATTTCGTTCTCTTGCTTCATGAGCACCCACATGGGTGGCGGTCCTTCCCAGAATCCCGCTAAACCCAGAATGTCTTAATACCTTCTCTCCTGCCGAGGAACCAAAGTAGCTGGGCTGCAGTGGTTTACTCCCTTGGAGGCCCCCTAGAAGTTCTGGTTTGTTATTTGAGCCAGCAGGGGGTGGATTAACTGTTTAGAGTACCAGGAAGCATCCCCCTATACCTGCCTCGCCAGAACCGTCGCACCAAAAACTCCCCGAATACCCCTTCCCTCTATTGGGACTCAGAGAAGACACCAAAATTACCAGGAAGGGAAGAGTTTTTTCACTCGCCCGGCCTCCTCCAACATCCCTTAGTTCAAATCCCTTTCGGACGACACAAGGATCATTTTGTCCTTCCTTTCCCATGTTTTGACACGTTTGGAAGTTTATTTGAGAAGT
>Ga0179591_1220755_pt1 | contig 10205 bp, 14 predicted proteins | sample CZOMad2_1_08_16f_FD_182891 | JGI IMG/M metagenome (GOLD analysis project Ga0179591, IMG submission 182891) | Vadose zone soil fungal communities from Angelo Coast Range Reserve, California, USA - CZOMad2_1_08_16fungal (PacBio error correction) | ecosystem: Environmental > Terrestrial > Soil >... | reverse complement strand
TATACCTCTTTTTTTACCCAAGATTTGCAGGTGCGCGCCCTTTTGGTGATCGAGTCTCATTTATTCTTCTTCCCTTTTTCTCCCCCCCTCCCTTTGTGGGAAGTACCCCACTTTTCACATCCCCTACTACGGCGTGCATGCACGATGAGATGATCGTGCTTGATCACCTTCCCCTCTTTCTCCCCCCCCCCCTAAAGACTCCCCCATGTTTTTTTTGCTACTCTTCCCCTTGTCCCCCATATTGGATTTCTCCTCATTTTACGTCTTTTTACTCCCGACTGGGCAGAATTGTTGCCTGGGTCGGTTACTTGCGCTTTCTGTCGGGGGTTGTTTGTTCATACGTTTCCCCCCGTTTCCTTGGGTTTTTTTTTTTTTTTTTCGCCATGGACTACTTTCGGGCGTAGACTTCTCTTGCCCTTTTGCCTGCCTTGGGGGCTTTCACGGTTTCCCGTTGAGTTTTCCCTTTTGCAATCTTTTTTTTTACTCTTTTCTTTTGGTCAGTCCGATCCTTTTTTGATTTTCACAGATACCGTTACGAAAGGCTTTGTTGTTTCCCTCGTTTTTTGTTGGCATCTTGTCCATGAGAGTTTCGAGGGAGGGGCCTATTTGGGTGTGACAACGCCCAATTCCGTGTGGTGCCCCCTTTTTTCTACCCCTTTCTTGTTTCAGAGGGGGGGTGTGTTTTTGGGTGTTTTTTTTTTTTTTTTTTTTTTTTTTTTTTTTTTCTCTCTTTTTTTTTTCTGTTGTTTTTTTTTTTTTTTTGTTTGGGTTGTGTTTGTTTTGTTTTTTTTTTTTTTTTTTTTTTTTTTTTTTTTTTTTGTGTTTTGTTTTTTTTTTTTTTTTTTTTTTTTTTTTTTGTGTTTTTTTTTTTTTTTTTTTTTTTTCTGTAGCAATGTCACTGTCCTTTTTCCCTTCAAGTCAACTCCCGTTTCGTTTATGCCCTTCCTGGCCGTTTGAGTTTTCCGAATTGTTTTTTTTTTATGACCTATAATCTGCCCACCCCCCATGACCTTCATTCTGCGAAAATTTTTTCCTTTTTTTCAGGCAGAGGGGATCTTTTCTTTCCCCAGTTTCTTGTTTTATTAGTCTCTTTTCCCAGGTCTTCTTTTTGCCAGTGATCCAGATTTTTTTTTCTGACTGTTCGGTAGATCCTTTTTCGACCCCCTCGTCGTGTAAAACCCCACGTCCCCCCCCCGGATTTCAACCAATCCGGTCGAGCCGGTTCGGGCTGACATAAGAAGCAATTTTCCCTGATTTTTACAAATATCTAAAGTTCGATTCGTTCCCTTAATCCGTTGTCCCCTTTTCTCTGCGGGCACGTTGGAGAACTTCCTGTTCGTAGCCCAGGTCCGCTGCTTGCTCTTTTCTAAGTGGTTTTAAGTCTGGACCCCCCTCGTTTCAAACAGTATCTGTGAGAAAGACTGGGTCATCAAGAAACCTTCTAGCGAAGGAATTACTTTAGTTTTTCCCCCCACCTCTCTTTTTTTTTTATGGTTGCAGGCGTGGGCTTTTGCTGTCGCATTCACTTTCACTTTGTTTCGCTGTTTGTTTTTTTTTTTCTTTTTCTCTGAGTGCTCAGTTAATCTTTTTTCCGTCCATTTTTGTTTTTGGTCGCTTCTTCGTTCTTGTTTCTTATTCTAGGAGCTTTCGCCTGGCTTTCGGTGCGTTCCCCCTCCCCTTCTCCTTTGCCTGTCTTCCTTTTGAAATATTTCTTCCCTTGGGTCCCTGGTTTCCCCCTTGCGCACAATCCACACTAATTGTGCCGCTGAGATTCTTTTGTGCACCTTCCTCCTTTTCCGTCCCCCTTATCTCGCTTTTTTTTTTTTCTTGGTTGGTTGATTGGTTTAAGCCGGCCTTTCCTTTCGTTGGTTTTTTTTCACCCAATTCTTTTTAATTGGATTTTTCCCCTTTTTTTCTCGTCTTTCCATCCAATGGGTTGTGCCCGTTGCCTTTTGTTGGAATGCTTTTTTTTTCTTTCCCCTTTTTTCCCAGTTCTTTTACCCCCCCTCCGTGGAAACCCAGTTCCATTGCCTTAAACCCTGTCCAGTGGTGCAAATCTTGTTTTCGGGTTGGCATTTTGGCCGGATACTCCTTTTCGAGATCTTACCTTGGTCCTTGAAACCCTGTGCCCCCCCTTCCCTGGTCGCATCGAGGAAAGCTCGAGGTCGTGCTTCGTTGTTCCCTCTTTAATACTCTTCTTGTCGGGTTAAGCCCGCGGGCCCTCCGTTTTTTTTTTTTTTTTTTTTTTTTTTTTTGCTTCAGGCTATTCCCAGTCACTTTTTACCTAGTCTTTTCCAGTCGAAGAGTCTGTTTGACCCTTCATTGAGATTTTTTCGATTCTGTCAAAAAGTGGGACTCGAGGGATTCCGGGAGTGTAGGTTTTCTTCCCCTTCCTCTGTTTTTGCGTCAGGTACTTTCTGCCCCAAGGTTTGTCCCCAGTCTTTTCTTCCCCTTTTCAAGCTTCGTCTGGGCTCGACCGGTTCATCCTTCTTTTGTTTTTTTCCTTGAATTGTTTTTCTCCTTTCTCGTTTCCCTAGAATGCCTGTTTCTTATCCCAAACGTTTTTGAACACTCATGTGGACCCCCTCCTTTTTTTCTTCACAGTCTTGCCTTTCCGCACCAGGGGTTTTTTTTTTTTTTTTTTTCGGGCATTTTTCTTTTTCAGATTACCTCCCCCCTATCTCCCCACCTACCCTCCCCTCCCCCCTCCCCCATCCAGACACCCTCCCCCCACCGCCCCGGCCTCCTCTATCCCTCTCCTCCCCCCGCACCTCCTCACTACTATCCACACCCCATCTCTTTCACCCTTATGTTCAAAATTGCAGGCCCTCCCATCGCTCCAGGTTTTTTTTATGCGAGGTCCGTGAAAGTGTTTGGCTTGCCGTCGCGACCTTTCTTCTCTCCCCCCCCCCCCCACTTGTTGATCTGTTTGCGTGGTTTTTGTTTTTACCCAGTGTTGCTGAAGACCCCGTCGTTTCTGCTGAATTTTCACTTCAGTCTTGGGCTTACGCGGGACTCCTCTTCCTTTTTTTTTTCCTTCAATGGAATCCATTTACCCCCCCTCCACTTATTGACTTTTCGCAATAATCAGTTTTTTGCGGTCCCCACCCCCTGCTCATGGTTTGTGCAGACTGGCTGGCGGTAGAAGCTTTTTTCTTTCCGTTTCATTGACCTCTTTGGCCCCGGGTGGGGGAGTGGTCGCATACGAGAATCGGACTTTTGGTTGGTTGTTTTTCTTGTGTTCCCCCCGAAAGGTCTCTTCCCCCGATTTTTTGTTCTTTTTTTCGTTCAAAACTGGTCTGTGCACCTATACAAGACGCGATTTTTTAGTAACCTCCTTCCGTTTTTTTTTTTTTTTCCAAGTCTTTTGCAGTTTTTTTTCATCCCCCCCCCAACCAGATCCAGATATGGGTTCTATTTCCACCGGCGTAGTCTTGTTTGTGCCGGTTTTGCCACGGGGGGAACTCTTTTCTTTTCTTTTTTTTTCCAACCCCTTGACCAATTTTCCGTTTGACTTGGTTGTCTTAGTTTCACCTTTTAGAAAACGGGTTTGAGGTCGTGCCACACCCCCTCTTTTGTCACCCCTCACCCTTGTCTTGTTTCACAGTTCGTGTAGTTTTTTATCTTTTTCATCCTCCTTCCATGCCCCGGTCTTGGTTTCCCCGGGGTCGAGATCCCACTTCCGTTTGGTTTTCCGGTCTTTTTTGCCACCCTCATAAAAAGAGTTCCCTTTTTCTGGGAAACGTTTTGTCCCCCCAAGTTCTTGTCGGGCCATGCGTGTGCCACCTCAACTCGGGCAATCCCCTTCTCATGAAGTAACTAACGGCCCACGGCACTTTCCAGAGTCCCCCCCTCCCTTTTTTTTTTACGTTCCCCAACCAACCACTAGCAGGTTTTTTACCAGTCCTTCTTTCAATAGTTGTCCAACAACACCTCCTCCCTTCCATCGGAATTCAATCTTTCCCCCCCCCCCCCCTACTCTCCCTTGGGCGGGACTCCCAACTTCCCCAATAAACCCCCACCGTTTCCTAGGTTACACGTCTTTACACTTCGAACTTTTAATAAGTTACACAAACATCTTGGCTCCCTTTTCCGTCCCACCCAAACCCCCCAAACTAATACCCAACTGTCGCTTCTCTGTTATTTGTCCCCCCCCCCCTCCCCCACCCCGGTCCCGTGCTCGCTCCGCCTCCCCAATTGCAACACCCCCCCTTTCCTCCTTGAAAGTTTCCCTTTTCCCCACAATTGCTCGCCCACTTAGTTTCATTGTTGATTCCATGTTCCGCTCCGCCTTTCCCCGTATGGCTACCCCGTTTGTGTTGAAGCTGTAATTTTTTCCCCCTCCTGGTCTGAAAAGCCCCTGCCGACGTTTCTTAACTTTTCCCCTGGGCAACACGCACCCCGTTGGCACCCCTTGTGGCGCTTATGGATCGCGACGGCAACCCCCCTCCTTTTTTCCGTCCCAAATAGAATCAACCCCCACTGTCGCGATGGTTTGGGCGGCGCCCCATGTCACAACCCACCCTTGCCGGCAACCACCCACCCCACCCTGGGGGCGGGATTTATCGTCACGCAACAGCTCGGGTGGCCACCCTGATCAAAAGTTGGGAGCAGAGCAACTTCACCACCTTGGCCGAGGCGATGAAGTATCCCGGCACATTTTCCAAAAACGCTCGGTTCGAGCTGCAACTTTCCTCCCCTTTTCCCCCGGTGTCCAACATTTGATGCCCCCCCCTGTGTCCTTGGGCCTGCCCTACCTTCTGATTACTCCAAAACCCTTTCATCCTTCTCCCTTTTTCCCTTTTTTTTTCCCCAATTTCTCAACTTGCCCCTCTCTCCAACATAGTCCCTGATGCCAGGACTGCTCGGACTGGAGCGTCAAACGTTGTCGACTTTCGCTGCCTTCGGCTGTCCTGGTCTTCCCTTTCCCTACCTTCCTCTTCCCCCTGGATTCACCTTCCATCGTTAATCCTGCCTTTTTTTTTCCTCGTCTTCCCTTGACGGCATTTTCTGAACTTTTTCCCTACCTTGCTCCAGTTCGTTTGCCGTTTTCCACCTTTTCCCAGACCCGAAGACTTTTTGGCCCGGCCAGTGTGCTTCTTGGTTTCATGGGTTTGTTTTACCCCTCGGTACCCCTGGAAACTTTTAAGTTGAGGAACATTGCACTCTCTGCAAAGGTGCACGGGCCCCAACCTTCTGTTTTCGCTTTTTCTTGACCATGGTAAACCCACATCATGTGACAGTGTCTCACCACGTACGCCCTTGTCGAGGCGGCGTCTTGAAACAGTTCCCAACCACCTTCCCCCCCCCCATTTGAAAACAAATTTTTTTTTTTTTCGAAGAATTCCCCCTTGTCCTGCTGTCGGTCCCCACCCCAACTCCTCCTGTGAAGCACCTTAATTCTTAAATTGAGTTTTTGTCGCTCGGTCCCAGGGCCAATACGCCCAAAATCATCCGCTCCCCCCGCCCCTTTTTCACCCCGCCCTTCTGAACATCAAGCCCTTTACGTGCCCATCTCGCCCCGCCTAGAATTTTGACCCCCCTTCCCCCCCCATTTTGTTTTTTGGTGACTTTCCAAGACAACCCCCCCCACACTCTTGAGCTGAACCCGCCTGACTCGCTCAATGCGAGACACTCCGCCCCTCCCCCCTTTTTGGTCAACCCACAGGTGTTGCCCCGTCCAGGAAATCACGCCAACTCCCCCTCAAACCCTACCCAAACCTTGGCTTAAAGATTAACTCGGCTATCCGTTAATACTTTTTCTCTCTGTTTTCAGGTTAAACCTTTCCCAGATAAGTTTTTTTATCTATGCCCTGTCAACCTGATTGCCCGCACCACGCGCGCTGTTTCTTTTCGGACGACTTTCTCCCCTTCCCCCCCCCCCTCCCATGTCTTTCCCCCCTGTAGGACGGTTTTTGGACACTCTGGGACCTCGGCTTTTCCTGATCAGGACGGTCTGAGGCCCGCTCGTTTGCCCCCGCTCTTTTTTTCATTTTGATATAATGGCGTTTTGTTTAACAGCGCGTGCGTAAACAGGATCTTCCTTCTGAACCCGTGGGCACGGACAAAGGCTAATCCCTGGTCCACCCCCTTCCCCTTTCCGTTGACTGCCCCCCTGAACCTCACCTTGGTTTTTTATTTTAGCGGGTCGCGGCTGTTTTAAGCCCATGGTGGACGAGGACTTCTGGCGTCATTTCGGAAACCACTTTCAGACGGCCCTTTTTCTCCGCCGCCCCTGCGGTTTGCAGTCACCGCTTTTTTTTTTTTTTTTTCACATTTTTTCTGTATCACAACCTGCTACGGGCCTCTGGATGGTGCACTGTGGTAAACCACGATCGTCTGCTCTTCCGCCACAGTTTTCAAAAAAACCCCTCTTGTTCCCCCCCCACCCCCCCCATGTCCAAAACTCACAAGACCTGTCGGTTACCTGGGATATGCTTAAGCAACCTTTTAGCTTCTGCCACCCGAAGTTGCGGCTATCCTATGTACCCCATTCGGAAACTCCAACACCCAACTTTTGAATGCCCATGCTCTGCAATGGCTGTGTGAGCTATCCCCCTCCCTCTTCCAGTTGATCTAACACCCTGTCCCCCCTTTGACGTTAGGGACAACCCACCCCCACACGCATGCGCCTTTACCGGACTGGCAACCTTCTTCCTTCCTTTGGAGGAGCTCCTGCAATATGCAGGGTTGTGTCTCTTCTCGAAAAAAAAACCATGCTTGGCCCTTTCCCTAATCCCGATGTGGTCTTGATAGCCCTTTTTATCATCTTTAATTAAGTCAGTTGGGTTTGTTTGGCTGTTTTCCTTGACTGGCAACACCCATTTGTGTGACTTTCATTCAGGTTCTTAATGCAGTCTTCGATCCCAGGGAGACGCCCCCCCTCATCTTTTACCCACCCTGGTATCTTCTTTTCCCTATCATTTTTTTTTTTTTGCGAGACGTGCTCCCCGCTTTTTACCAGCAGGTGGTTCCTTTGGGGATCGATGCTTCATTCTTTTGACATAATGACATTAAACCCCACCCCTTGTCATTTGTTTTCCCTTTCCATCACAGCATCGCTGACTTCTAACGATGCATCTTCCTTGCCTTTATCCAACCCCCTCTATGCGACACATTTGCATGTTCATGTTTTTTCGAACTATTCCAACCTTTCCGCGGGTTCTCCTTCCCCCCTTTTCCCCTCCTATTTTTTTTTTGCTGATTTTGCGGGTTATTTTTGTTCGGTCAGTTTACACTTTTTATTTTCACTGCCGTTGGGGTTTCTTTTTTTTCCCCCCCCCCCCCCCCACCTCCCAATACTGAACTTTTCCGGTGTTTTTCTCGCCCTGGACATTTATGTGGCGTAGCATCCTCTTCCCTCCATTCCCCCCTCTCCCCCCCTGTGGGATTTTTTACCCTTTACCAAGTTGCCTTTGTTCCTGTTTTCAATTTCTTAGCTTGCCTGGGTTTTTGAATGCTCCCTTTTTTTTTTTTGCTTCCCCCGGTTCCTTCCAGTTCTACATGTCCTGTGTGTTGTTTTCCCGTGTGTTTGTTCTTTGCTCCCTGGGAGAGCCCATCCCGATTGTTTTAACCACGTTCAACCATCTTTTCATCCGTAGCCGGTGTGGATTTTATTTCCTGAATCCCCCCACTGAATGTCGTGTGTGCGGAGACGAGGTCATTTCGTGACTGGTTCCGCTTCTTTCCCCGGCTCAGTTTATTGCTTTTACCTTCACATCTTTAGCCAGATCCTTCGTTCCCCCATTTTCGGGCTCTTTTCCTTGAGACCCTCCAGGCCCGCGACCTTCCCTTCTTGGTTTATTTCTTTGTCTTTCCCCCCCGGTCGTTTTCTTTTTCCTCGTACTCTTGCCGTCCCGGTTCGGTCATCTCCTTCGCGCTGGCTGTACACCACCGCCTCTCCAATCGCCTTCTACTTCCCCTGCGCTGCCTCAGTACGCACAGGCTTTTCATATCGACAGCCTCTTCGTTCTTCCAGGCGACTGTGCTCAGCTTGTGGGCCGGAGTATTCATCTGTCTTCCACCGTCCCCCAGGGCGTTCCTGGAGTCCCCTCAGGGGTTTTAGCTTGTCCATACTCACCCCAACGGATCTGCTTAGCCTGGTTTTTTTTTCCCCTATCCCAAGGATCAACGTCGACTAATCTCCCTTTCCTCACAAAGAGTCTTTTTTTTATGTGTTGCAATGGCATTGGGAACTTTGTCGTTTTTTTTCGTTAGAATTTTCGCTCAACCTTTCACTTTGGCCCGGCGGAGTTAAGATCGGATTAGATTAAATATGGTACCCGCCAGTTTGGTTGGAAGCTTCTTTGGCCTCTAATGAGGAGCGTTCTTTTCTTTTTTCGGCAGGCTTTTTCCGCCTTGTCCCTGTCACGAATGGATCTCGGCGGGAGGGGGATTTGCAATCGTTCATTTTTGTCCCCGCTGTCGACAAATCCCCCAGACTTTCCCTTCCCCCCTGCTGTTTTTCTTTTTTACCGATTATTGGTGAATTTGCCGCCTTCCGCGCTTCTTCTCTTTTTTGTGTTTTCTTTGGGGGGTCTGATGGGTGGTCCGTTTCATCCCTCCCCTTTCTCCTTTCTTTCCTTTGGTGGTGTTCACACTGCCCATGATTTTTCCTTATAGCTGCCAGCCCCCTACGTTTACCCCGTTTGCCACCTTTCCCCCTTCGTCTTTCAGTGCATTTTTAAATTACCGGTCTTCCATTAACCCCCGCAAATTTGACCTAAACTTCCCCCCCCCCCTTTTTTGTCCCCCCCCTCGTTTTAGGGTTTTATGGAAAATTTTGGTCACGGTCTTCCGGTAGCTGGTTCCAGGCCCACCCCCCACCTTTCGACTCCCTGGATCACCCTGCGGGAACCCTTTTTTTTCCCCATCTCGTTTTTCGTATTCTGAACCCGGCCTCAGTGCCCTGCGTCGTCAGGTAACGTTTTGTTGGCATCCTTTCCCCTTGCCTCTTGCCAGCAGATCCCATTCCACGTTTGCCCCTGCTGCACATCCCCCCTGTTCTAGCAGTTGCCCCTCCTTTGCTTTTCTTCCCTCTTTTTCCGTGAAATTTCCCTTTTCTCGGGAGTATTCGTTCACAACGGTAGGTTCGTCCCTATTTTTGCGGGTCTGTGCCTTCCCGGCCCTTTTGTCATCTGTCCCTCTTAAAGATGTAGTCCTGCTGTGGGACCGAGCTCAGTGGGAAATTCTCCGCGTCCTTTCGAATTTTTCCCTCAGTTCATTACGTTCCTGCCTGTGATTTCTCCCTTCCAAAAGTTTATAATACTTTGACCCATACGTTTTTCGGTGACGCCCCCCCTCCTCCCCCTTAGTTTTTTTTGTCTTTCGCCCATGCTGTGAGTAGTTAAAATTGCCGGCCGCCCGCCCATCCCCAGTTTTAGCGTCTTCCTCTTGTTGCGTGGCCTTTTTTAGTTTCGTTGCTGTCGCGGTGATCACATGTAAGCGCCCAAGTGCATCTGTGTTTTTTGTGGTTACCGTTTTTGCCTTTGAGACCCCTTTTTTTCCTACGGCTCAGCGATTTTTTCACCTTCCTGCCTTTTTGGGCTTCGGCCACTTCCGAACTTTTGCTGAGGTGTCTCCCCTCAAATAGTGTTTTTTCATGTCCCCCAGGTATTTCTTACAAATTTGAGGGCACTGCTCTTCACCATGGGTTTTTAGCATACTTTGGGGAGGGGGAGAGAGGGCTTTTTCCCCCTCTTACTGGTGGTGTCAGTGGTCTCAATTGCACCCCCGGAGAACTCGACTTGGATTTGTGATTTTGTTTGGTTTACCTTCTTTCTTTTTTTAAATTTTTTTTTTTCGTCATTCTTCGTTTTACCCTGGCTGTCAATTGAGTAAGACGATTTTAACCCTTCTTCCCGGTTGTGTTGAGTTGTTGTTCCTTTTGCCTCCGCCCACCTTCCGCCTTTTATGGGCTTTTCACGGGGTGCAATGGAAGTCTTTTGGTGCGGTTTGGCCAAACACATGTTCCGCCATTCTTGACCTGATCCTTTTTTAGTTTTTTTTCCCCCTTTTGTTTCCATCTTTCATCAGTGGAAGTGGACGTTTATTTTTTTTCCTTCTCTCCCCCCAACATTCCCCTCATAGAAAGTCTTTGTCCTGAGTTCGTTGGCACCCAATGCAGGTCTTTCGACCCTTGTGCCGTGGTTTCCAGTTCCTTCTTTTTCTCTTCCCCTTTTTTTTCCTTTCTGGTCCCTTTTTCT
>Ga0179591_1195914_pt1 | contig 10205 bp, 12 predicted proteins | sample CZOMad2_1_08_16f_FD_182891 | JGI IMG/M metagenome (GOLD analysis project Ga0179591, IMG submission 182891) | Vadose zone soil fungal communities from Angelo Coast Range Reserve, California, USA - CZOMad2_1_08_16fungal (PacBio error correction) | ecosystem: Environmental > Terrestrial > Soil >... | reverse complement strand
TTTTTGTACCGCTGATTTACCCTTTTCCATAATCTCGAGCTTCCTCTGACGGCTCCCCCTTGCCTCCAGCTTTGCGTTCTCGGAGGGTTTTTCCCGCCTTTTAGGGTCGTTGTCAATTTTTTGGCAGCCGCGCTCTGTCTTCACCAACTCGGTTTTTTTTTCACGACCGCCGTTGTTTCACATTTCTTGAGATCACGTTCTCCTTCCTTTCCTGTTTGACGGCCACAGTCGTTTACTCGAAGCGACTTGAGTCGCGACCGCGTCCACTTCGGTGAGTTACATTTGATTTGCGCGTGACTTTTTCTAGGACTTGCTTTGTTTCCTCTTTGCATACGCGTTCAGTTTTTTGACGATCGCGACCAGGCTCACGTGTTTCTACACGCGCCGTGTCCTCGTCTCTTTTTCTTGTTTCCTAGATTTTGATTCGACGCCCTTTCCACCACCTGTCGGCTTCCTTTTTTTTTTTTGTCCCCCATTTAGTCTTTCTTGACTGGTCGTCGAGACCTCGTGTGTCTTTTTGGATGCTCGGAAACCAACCTCTCCTTCACAATCCTCGACTTCGCGTTATCGCCTCTCTTCCGACCCTCCCCACAGACTCTCTTTTGCAGCAGAGACGGATGTCTTAGGTCTGCGCAAGTCTCGCTAGCCCACATTTCCCCCCCCCACTCCCATACGAAAGGGTGATGTCGTGACTCCATCAGCCTCACCCCCCCCCTTTCTCCCCACGCAACCCTTTTTTCACCCCCCTTGCCCCCATTTTTTTCGTTCCGGTCCACTGATGGGTTCCCCCTCCTCTTTCCTTCCCTTACTTGTAAGAGAGCCTGGCCGATTTTCTTTCCCTGTACGATGCTTCCACTCCCATCGCATGGAGCTGGCTTTATTTGGACTCGTCAGGAAGAGAATCGGGTTGCATTGTGGGGTCCCCTCGGGAACTCCAGTGAAAGGCGTGGATTTATCTCTTCGTGCCGCTGTTGGGCGCACCGCCTACCGCCGGATCCGACTGTCCCTCCTTGCTGCCTTGTTCAAGCGCAACAGTCATTCTGCGTGCATACGGTTCGGTCATCTGCCTTTTTTTTCAAGTGGAGGGTTTTCGTCGAGGCACTCTTGCCCGCCTCCCCTACTTCAAATCGACAGGCCTTTTTTTTTTTCTTTAATTTCTTGAAGTTGGCGTTGCAATTCTTTTTTTTTTTTTTTTTTTTTTTTTTTTTTTCTGCCTTCCCGCCTGAACATTTTATCTTTGTCTGCACTGAATTGACAATTTTTTCCCCTCCCCACTTTATGAGCCGGCAAGTCTCGCCCATTTTTTTCTTTGTCGACTCATTTCGACCTACTTCTCTGAGGAATCACATGTTTCCCCCACTTTACTTTCTTTCTCGTGTGGGAGAGGGCGAACATATCATAAAGTCCCCTTTTCCCCTTTTTGACGATCTTCCCTCCTTGCCTCCTTCTTTTCCGTTCTCGTTTTCCCCTTCAGCGGACCCTCGCATTTCGTCAAAGCTCCTTCTCTCCCCTCCCTTCCATCAGATGCGGTGGCTTAGCTTTCCCGTCTTTTGGAAAGATGAGGTGCAGGCTAACTTACTCTTTTTGGTATACCCTTTTTTCAAACCCAGCACTACCTTCTCCGTTGTCTTCCTCCCCATTCGATGCTCACGCACGTGGATTTAGTCCCCTCCCCTGTGCTCGGGGGAGCGCCCGTTCAGTCCGAGGCGACTTTTTTTCGAGGAATAATCCTTCTGGCGGAGGGGTCTGAGCGTACCTTTCATTCTTTCCCTTCTTTTTTTTTTTTTCACAGACGCGATTAGGCCTTCCCCCCGATTTGGTGAGTCATCTGGTCGTCCACTTCCCGTTCCCCCTGTTTCGGAAGAGAGGTCTCTCCCCACAGACATGCCCCTTCTCCTAAGAATCGACGCAAGCCGTTCGTCCCGGGTGGGCCCACCCCCCCCCCCCTTTTCAGATTGACAAGTCTAGTAGTCCCCTTCCCGTTTTGGGCTTATTTTTCAGCGTCACCACTTCCTCGCGAGCGAACTCCTGGTCAGGCAACACGGGCTGCCATCCCTTTTGACCTGCGCGACCACGCCCTTTCCGCCTTTTCTTGTTGTTTTAGGCATGCTCTAACTGTTTTCTCCCGCAGCTCCAACCAAGCTGCCTACGCCCCCTCCGGCTCTTGGGCCCTCTCTCACTTTTTGACCTGCGAGAAAATTATGCCTTCCCCTTGTAGTTCGTCCCCTTTTTGACCCTGAAAGTCGCCGAGCTCGTACGCGCTTCCCCAGGTTGAAGTCCCCGTCAAGATAATCAAGAAGTGAAGACGGGCCTGATCTTGGCTTTTTCTTCTTCTGGAGGCCCATTCCCCTCAGTCGAAGCCATCGATGTTCTTCCCTTCTCCCTTCTCTCCCTCTACGGGATTTTGAGTAAGCGGTCGCTTTTTTCCGTTTTTCTAAAGACTCTCTCTGCACACTCCTTGTTCGTGAAAATAACCCTTTTCCCTGAGATCGGGATTCCACCACCCCTTACCGCTTCCTTTTTTTTTCCCCGCTGGCTTAGGCGCATCTTTTTTTTCGTCTTTAATTGACAAGCAGCGTCGAGTCCTGATGCCTCTTCGTCCTCCACCAGCGCTTTCAACCGGGGCGGTTTCACCCTCCCCAACCGACGAGAGTCTCTTCCCCCGTGAGAGGTAATATTTCCTTTTATTTCTTCGCAGGTTTTTACAATGAAGTCTGATCTCCCCCCTTTTGTATCCAAGGCTCTTTCTCCGTAATTAACAGGTACCTGCCCCTCCCCCCCCCCCAGGTAGGAAGGACAGAAGTTAGTTTTCAGTGTTCACGCCCTCTTCCACCGTCCCCTCCGAGTTTAGCTCACACCTGCTTTGCCGTTTTTTTTTTCTCTTTTTGATTTCTAGCGACTCGATTTTGGAATGGACGTAGCCGGTGTGGTCCCCCCCCAATCGGTTATGGGTCTTTTCCGCTGTTAATGTCTTGCGCCCGGGTTCTGTGGAATTGTGCCGATCCTCCCTAAAGGCGCTCAGCGTGATTATGTCTTCCCGACCCAGGGCCCTATCACCTTTTCCTCTGCTTCCCCTTGCCTCGTCCTTCTCTAAGGCGTTTTAGGTGCTTGCGCATTCCGATGCATTTCCTGATGAAGGATCCCACGTCTTCCTTTTCCCCCCCTCGTCTATGGAGATCTTGGGCCCTTTTTGGCTGCCCTTCAGCTACCCCAGGATCGACGGCGCCTATTTTCCTTTTTGGTTCAATAGAGAAATTAGATTCTCGCCCGGTTTTTTGGTTCGACTCCCGGAGGAGATTTGTTCTCTCTCTGAGTCTCCCGTCTGGCCCTCGCTTTCCCTTTCCCGAATAGGTATTGCAAGATACCATCGCCAATGTTCCTCCTGCTGTGTAAAGCCCGACGGTTTCACTTTTCGTCCTTACCAGATGGTTTAATCTCTAGTTTCCCTCGCTAATTTTTTTTTTTTTGTTGTTGTAGATTCGATTCCCCCTTCTTTAGTAGAAAATTAACGTCGGTCTTGATTTCCACAACCTCCGCCATTGTCTTATTGGTTCATTATTGCGACTGTCTTTCGTCTCTCTTCCCCAAGCCCTTCCCCCCTTCTTGGGCGGCGCACCAATCCTCCTTCCCCGTCTAAGTGATCGGCAGCCAGTCGACCGGGCCCGATCTCTCTCCTGATCTTTCGCGATTAAACCGCGGTCCGTTTCACCCGCGCCCTTTCCTTCCTTTCGCCGATGCCGATAGCGCCGTGGTTTGTTGTTTTGTTTTTGCCCACAGCTCTCGGTGTGAACAGTGCCGGAGGTTTTGCTCGCCTCATCGTGTGAGATTTGAAACCTTAACTCTCCTTCACAGTTCTTTTTAACGACTGACGACCATCCTGATTTTGTCACAGTTAGTGATTCGGGCCCCTCCGTTTCGGGTACAAGACAGATACTTCCGCCCTTCGCCCCCTTTAGCCTTCCTCGGTACACCTGAATACCCCTTTTCCTCAAAAAAGGACCAGCGTCCGCCCGATTGTTCACCAAACACCTGGCTAAGTAACCTAACCCCTTCATAGGAGAGGCACCCCTTTTCCTCCGTAGCCCCTTGCAAGGAACAGGGTGCCAGCTTTCCCGCTCTCTGTAAGGTTGTCCTCTTCAGTCGTTGACCTGACCCCGAATCCCTTTCCGTCCCGGGGTGGGCTTCTTTCCGCCGGTAATTCGGATCTGTAGTTTTTGATCATACTGGTGATCCTGAGTGCGCCGGTTCCTTCCTTTCACTTTGTATTCCTTTAAGTTACTCTCCCGGGGGAGTTTTTTCCCGGCTTTGGTTGAACTTTAAAAGCACTTTTCATCGTTGCGTCCTGCAGCTGCATCCACCCGATTTTCTGTGCTTCTCCTTTTCTAAGAATGCTTACCCCAATCTGCGTGTCCCTTTTAGCATTTCTTCCTTATCCCCTAGTCGGGGTGGTGTGCCCATCTCTCTCCCCTCCCCCTTTTTAGACCTTATCTTGTGAATCGTCTAGTTCTTTTAGAACCAACTCTGCGCTCTTCAACCCTCCTACCGTAGATTTCTCTTTCGCAGCGTAAGAGGCGTAGTCTTGACTAGACGGTTGATGGGCAATCACTCTCCCTCCTTCCTCTGACCCCTTCGCTATTATTTTTTTTTGTGTTAACGGTAGTCTTGAGTGGCTACCTCCTGTGCGGTGTTTTTTGGTCATGTCCTTGACTATTTCGGGTAATTGACTCGTTTCCATGGGCTCATCGCCCTGCAATTTTTGTTTTTATTGGGTCGGAGGAGGATTTGTTTGCTGGTGCTGTTATGCACTATGAATGTACCCCGACATGGGACGCATACTCATGATGGCGATTTTTCTGTCCAGCCGTTTTGTCCGGTCGATTTCGCGCTTAGACTCTTTTTTGAAAGCAAAAGCCGCCCCCCCGGCCGCCCTTAGAGGAATGGTCAGACTCTCGATGCGGCCAGGACTTTTTTTTTTTTCCTATTCTAGGACTCGTCGGACTGCTTCCTTACCCTGCCTGCTTTCTGCCTCCTTCCCTGGTCCTTTTAGCGAAAAGAGGAATTTTCCACCCCCCCTTGTCCGTCACTCATTAGGCTGGCGCTCAGCAGTCTTCTGCCTTTTTCCTCGATCGTTGACCCTCCGCTTTAACTTCGAGGAACCAACGTATAGCCATTTTTTCCCGGCTACGTCCCCCTCGCAAATGGATTTGGGCCTTTCCATCATCCTTCCCCTTGCGGTGATTCGTTGTTCCTAAACGCTGACACGGTACCGTGCTGTTTTTCCCTCCCATCCAATGCGTGAAGTGTTTAGCCTGCACATCAGATTCCAAACCGCCTTTTTTTCTCTTCCCCCTTCCCACAGCATCCTATGGTTGTTTGTGTTCTTTATATTTTTTTTTCATCGCTTCCTCATTTCCGACCACTCCTTCCTGTCGGAAAGGGCCTTGCCAGTTCGTCCCCGTTTTTCACCCCCGGTCTTGATTAATAGCCCATCTCCCAAACGCCTCTTCTTCCAGTTCTTTTTTTTTTCGACATTGTGTACTCTGTCCTTACGTTCGAAATGTCTTTGTGCCCCATTTCCCTTCCGACCAATTGGCGCTCATTTTTTCCCCTTTCTTCCGTTCTTTCCTTGTCAATTCAGTGCCGGACAATACCTCCTTTGTCTTGGCTTTTTTCCCTCCTCTTCGTTGCCAACTTAATTCACGTTTTTCTAGCGAACGATTGGCCTTTCGCGCCCTTTGAGCTTTTCCCCCCAGTTTCGAAAGAGAGAGGTGTTCTTCGCAAACCTGCCCGTCGGCTCCCTTTTTTTCCTTCCTCTTTACTGAATCCTTGATTCAGAGAACAAATTCTTTTGCTTTGTCCCCATTTCCATGATTTAAAGGTCGAATAAGGGTGTTTTCTTTTCCCACCTCTATTCCATGAGGAGGCATGAACTACATCCCCCTTTCACTTGATTCATCTTTTCACACAAGTTTGCCAGCGTTTTCGATCTCGTCCCAATACCAGCCCTCTCCATGGAGTTTTCTTTCCGTTTTCATTTAAAGGGAACGGAAAATCTGCAGGTTTCTCTATTTCCCTTTTTCCCCCCTTAGGGATAGGCCCAGCCCCCCCCTTTCTTTTTCGTTCAAACTCGCCCTCGGCCAACTGCAAATCTTTTCCTCCCGTCCATTTTTTGGTTCTTCACGCATTGTTGATCTCTCTTTTTTCTCTCCTAATCCGTGGCGCGGCTTGCCTTCTTTTCTTCCCCCCGTTCATTCTCGGCGAGATCGAATACGCGAAGGCGCTTCATTGTTTTCTTTAGTGTTTGATCCGGAGACTTCCTACGATCTTCTCTATCTAGCCGTGTCTCTTTTCCACTACCGTCACTTCCTCCTCGTTTTCCGTGCCCTCTCGACCTGGAGACCTTCTATGGGAACCTTTTCTCCCATCTCCACCAAATTTTCCTTCCCTCCGCTTCCTTCGCTCATTCGTAGCGATCTCCCTTCGAACTAATTCGAGCTCCCCCTCTCCGTCCGTTCCTTCCTCCAGCTTGCACTCGCTGAGGTTGTATTTCCCTCCAACTCCATTTATACTTCGCTTTTTTTTTTGTCGTTCCCCTCGCGCAGCCTCTCGTTGGTTTTTTTCCCCTTCCTTTTTCTCCTCTTACGTTTGTTTTTTTTTCTGAGAGATTCAGGAGTTTCAATCCCTCTTCTTTTGTTCCTTTGACAACGACCCTGCCCGCGCCGGATACCTGAGTTGTTCTCCCTCTCCCCACCTCGCCTGAGTGTTTAAACTTTGTCTCCTTTCGGTTTGTCGATTGATTCGAGGAGATCGATCTCGCCTCGGCGTTTTCCGAAAACTTCCTTTTTGCGAAAGTGGGAGAGGTTTCCATAGAAGTTGTCTGCCCATTTTTCTCCCCTGGGGGGTTACCGGCCGGCGTTTCATTGCGGATTTCAACGAGCCTTCGAGCTACTTTTTTTCCTTTCGGCTCCGGTCCCCCAACATAGACCCTCCCCTCTTCTTCGAGTACTCCTCGAACAACTTAAAAGCCGGAAGATCTTTCCCCTCCCCTCCACGTGATTTCTTCCCTATGCGCAGTCTTCTCTGCACACAATGCGTGAACATCCCCGCCTATTTTTTCTTTTTCCCCCTGTCATTTTGTTTTGGGCGTAGGCACTGACACTTGCTATTTTTCCCTAGATGGATTGCAGGCCTTAAGTTGCTTTCCTTTTTTTTTTCCCCTGCCTTCCCCTTCAAAGACAATCGATGTATCGGGCTGTGCCGATGCTTTCCGTCTTTCACCCTTTTTGTAATATTTGACTACAGTGAACGTCGTTTATTGCCTTGACTGTCCTTTATTTTTTTTCTCCCCGACTGACCTCTTCTCTTACCTTCAATACAGTGTCTTTTTTTTCAGCTTTTCCAACGCCTTTGCGGGCCTAACGCGTCTGAGGCCTTCAAGCGGCAGTTGACGGTCCTCCGTTCCTGTTTTCTCTTCCCTCTCTTTCTTCCCCCTCAAGACTTAACACTTGTTTGTCCCCTACCCCCACCCTGCGTGAATTCCTTTGGTCAGAGGAATATGCTGTTTCCACTCAATTTCCACATTCTTTATTTCCCGGCCTTGACTTAAAAAGTCCCTTGTCATTCCATTTTCTTTTCTTTGCCTTTTTTACAGTTAGCGTCAAACTGTAGTTTTCACCAGTTGGCGACCCCATAATTTCGACTTCTGTAGCTTCTTTCTTCCAAATGTCTCCCCCTTCCCTTGGTTGCTCGGATTTGTGGGCTCTGTTCCCGATTCCCTCAACGTTTTCCATTTCCCTCCCGTCCCTTTCCCTCACTTCAAGGCGTTGCTATTTCGCCGGTCTTTCCCTTCTGATCCTCAGATAGTCCAAGTCCCTCTCTGCGGTTGGTTGTCTCCGCGTCAAACTGCGTTTTTCGCTGTTTTTTTTTTTGTGTACCACCCCTGAACGCTTTCGTATCACATGGTGCACACCCACCTTACCGGAGTCCGGTGTTTCTCTAAAACTATCTTTCTCCCCTCCTTTCTTTTCCCTTTGAGTGGGGACGGCTCGTCCAGACGCGGGGTCGAGAAGGTAGTGATCTACTATTTGCTGTCGGTTTTCTCTCCCCTATACTTCCTCGATGGCGCCCCATCCCTATTGAGTCTCCCCTTTCCTCTTTGATTCCTAGTTTTGGTTTCCTCCCCTGACCCTTTTTCTTTTTTTTTTGCTTCAGAGTCCCCCTTGTAGAATCCCTTCCCGCACTACTCTTCCTGCTATCCCGCCCTCCTTTCCCCTGCCTCTCCTCGCTCTGACAGTAATCCTCTCACTTTCTTTTTGGGCTTTTTGATTTCCCTTTCCACAGCATTTCGAGCGCGCAATCGTCCTGAGAGGCACCCTTTTTCCCCTCTTTGATTTTTTCAACCTACAGCATGCCGAACTCGCCTGGCCGTTTATGAATCGTGACATTCAGGTTTCTACCCCCTTCCGTCCCCCTCTCTCCCGCTTACGGGAGTGATTTTGACCTCTCCTCTACATTTCCCCTCAGACGCATAAGGACCTAACAGGATCCATCCTTTGTCCTTTCTTTTCGGACCTCCCTGGCAAACAGCCGAAGATCATCTTTCTCTTCTCTTTTGTTCCCTCCTCTTCGGTTCTTTGACCCAGAAGACTTTCTCCCTCCGCCTTGCCGAGTCTTTCTTTTTGCTTCTAAGGGAGGATTTTTGGAAGCTTTCCTTTTTCGGTCGAAAAAGATCTCTGATGGCCCCGATTTTTGCCCACTCCCCTTCTTCTAGAGGATATTCCCCCCCCCTTTTATTTTTGCCCCCCCGACGTCTTATGCGAAGATTTGTTTCCCCCAGACGATTCAGGCCCCCTTCCCTTCGCGTCGTTCTTCAGTGGCGACGCAAGCGCTCCCAAGGGTTGTTAAAGTCCTCTCCTTTAGTCTCCCCCTTTGAGTGAGTCATCTCGCTTATTACCTCTGATCTTTGCCCCTTTTAGTCGTGAGTCATAACCCGGTAATGTCGACCGGTCTTTCCCTTTCCTCATTACCGTCGGTACCGAAGCCCACCCCGGTATGCATCTTTGAAGAAGTTAGGTCGGTTTTTCCCGCTCTTTTTTCCGTTAAATTTTGGGTCGAATACCACCTTTTCCCTTTGTCTTTTTTTCAGTTTCCTTGCGCCTATAGACCGCCCTCTGTAATGGAAGTAGCCGGTGTGTTTTCACCCACAATTTTTTTCTTGCGGTTAATTTTTTTCAGAACGGGTGTTCTTCTGTCCTTAGTCTCCTTCCCCCCCTGCGAGAATCCATTTTCTCTTTCGCAGCCGTAGCGCATTGCGGCTATTTTTACCGACAACGGGCTAACACGTCTTGTCACAGCCTAGGTCAGGTAATGCACGCCAGTGCTTTTGAGAGCAATTGCCCGGTCTGTTACCATACTTCAGGAACGATGCTAAGTACTAGCGACTAAACACTACGGACCCGTTGCCGAAACCTTCTTCCTTTGACACCCCGCAATCGCTCTAGGGTCATAGGTGATCTCTCTGATAGTCTGACCATACGATGTTCCCCTGATCCTCCCCTCCCGAGGTTCCGGTCCGGGTTCCCTAGTTCCCCTCTTCATCTCGCCTTCTGTTTTCGCACGATCACGTAGCGATTGTGCTGTCTTTTATCCAGAATCGGTCGTAGCCTTTTTTTCCTTTTTTTCGTAGACGACTCTCGGCACTTTACCCACCTACACTTGCGGCGGTTTTCCCCTCCCTCCCCCTGTATTTGCGAAGAAAGAGTTCTTGAATCAGCTCTCTACCTTCTTTTTTTTTTTTTTTTTAGTTTTAGATTCCCCCATCTGTTCGTATGTCCAACTTTGCCTCCTCCCCCACTGTTTTGAGGGGTAATCTTGCCTCTCTTCGAGACGTCTTCCCACCTGCGACGCAGAGTCGGTCACCTCATTCCTATTACACTCGACGAAGTGACGTTGCTCCCCCCCCCATTGCTTTTTTTTGCTCTCTCGAGATTTCGCCTTTATTGACAGTTTCCTCCTCTCCGTCTTGAGCAAGCTCGGTCCCAGACTTTTCTCTCCTCGCCGATGCTAATCTGACGAGGCGGTTTTTGTTTTTTTCCTTCGTCTTTGAGTACAGTCATAGTGGCGGGCCTTTCCTGACTCAGAAAATCGTACCGTCCAATTATACCCCCTTTTTTGCTCCTAACCCGGTCTGAGTAGTTTCCTTCCGT
>Ga0179591_1144508_pt1 | contig 10205 bp, 14 predicted proteins | sample CZOMad2_1_08_16f_FD_182891 | JGI IMG/M metagenome (GOLD analysis project Ga0179591, IMG submission 182891) | Vadose zone soil fungal communities from Angelo Coast Range Reserve, California, USA - CZOMad2_1_08_16fungal (PacBio error correction) | ecosystem: Environmental > Terrestrial > Soil >... | reverse complement strand
TCTTCAGCTTCGGTTTCCACAACCTATCGGTTGGGTGCTTTGCTTTTCCGTCACGCTCCGCGTCTTTTTAGTGCACATCAAGAGTTTTATTCTCTCCCGACCCCTTTCCCCGAGTAACCGTTTTGTATTTTTACGGGCTTACGGGTAATTTGAATTTTTTGCTAAGTTGGTTTACCTGCCCCTTAGTATGGTTCCGCTTAAGCAATCGTTAACGACAGCTACAAAAGGGAATTCTTCTTTAGAATCGCTTATATGGATTTATGTCATCGTACGGCAGGGTTTCTCTCTTCGAGTCCTTCCTCGATAGGGTTCCGCTCCTTCCGAAGTTTCATCCAGTCTCCTGTACCTCTTGCATAACAGCAACTGGTCCCATTTTTCCCCGTCGTTGTGGGACCTTTTTATGACCTTTTTTTCATTTTTTTGAGACGTCTAGGTGTTTTCCCTTGAGGGGCGGTGGTCGAGACGGTTTTTTGGTTGTTTTCTTTGGTGGCTCTCCTTTCCGCCCAAATGAGCTTGATTTTTGATGTCGGTCGCGGTCTTGTTTAATTTTCGTTCTTCCTCTTTTGTACTCAACGGGGATCGCGCCCCCCATTCACTACCCCCTGGCGGTGAACCACTTTGGGTTCTGGCCCTTCCCCTCTCCCCTCTTGGAAAAGAATTATGTTCCGCTTGGAGATGCTGGCATCGTCGGCCAACCCTTCCCACTCTTCCCCAACGCGCTAGCCCTTACCCCTGACTACTCCTTATTTCGTTCCAAGACACTGCTCCTGCTTTTATCAGATTCCTTTTCCTCAACTCAAAGATCGGATGATCCAGGCCCAGCCCGTCCTCCCGACCACCAAATCGGTATCTACGTATTTCCCGTACCCAATCTGGCTTTTTTTTTTTTTTTGTGCACCCCCTTGAATTTCGTTGTTCCTTTTTGGCGGCTGGCGGCCCTGAGTAATTCTTCACTTTGTAGCTGATCGGGCTCCATACTTTTTTTGCCCCCCCCCCCCCCCTTGTAGCTATTGGTTTCTTCACAATCTCGATTGAGATCTTATTCAACCTCTCGGCGTTAGTCCTTCCCCTAATTGCGTTACACAAGAGAGCGACCCCCTCCGGATTCCCCCATCCTCCAATCCACACCGTCGTATCCTTGCCCCATATCGTTTATCAGCCTGCCAACCTACACTTTGGCGATCCCCTTCTCCCCCTCAACCCCCTATGAAGTCCACCTCCTCTCAGCACCTCCCCTAACTTGACGACCCCCTAGTTCTACAGCCGTTTCAATTGAGTTGATTGGCTACGTGAGTCCCTCCACGTGATCTTTCTGTCTTGGTTTTCCAGAGGATAGAGAAGTTTCTCCCGCTCACCCTATGCACTGCTGATGGCGCTAGTTCGGTCCCCCCCACAACTACGGGGAAGTCCATTGTGTGGCATTCTGCTCTGCCCCAATCTTACGTGGGCAGCTATCATCACTTTCTTTTTTATTCTTTTGATTCAGCATGATAACAAGTTCTCCCCCCATTCGGAAATAGCTCTCCTCGGTCTCTTAGAACGACTGTGCTTTTTGACCTCCACTTTCGCGAATCCCAGGATAGCTTCATCTTTTTGTTTTTTTTCCCCTCATCTCCTTGACACCAATCTCTCGTCGTCAGGGTGAGATTCTCTCCAGCGACCCGCCCCTCCTATGCTCCTTACGCCCTCACTTCGGATTGTGTTCCCTTCCTCGCGAAGGATTTCTTTTGTTTCATTGTCACTTTTTGTCTCTCCCGAAAGACTTCCCCTCTCAAGTTCTTTGCCTACGGTTGAAAGGATTCCCCTCCAGTTCTCGCCTCTCTGTCTTTCTCGTTCGTCGTTGACAACCCCTATTTTCTCCTTTCCCCGATGTTGCCCAGGATGTCTTCTGAAGTTTCCCCCAATTGTGGTACAGTACAGCCTCTCTTTTCCTATTTACTTTCTGATTTTAGGCATTCAGTGTGGCCCACGTTCCTGACAACTCTTGCTGAAACCCCCTCCCCCCTTCCCTCCCGGTTATTTTCGACACTCCCACCTACCCTTTTCTCTTTTTCTCTTGCAGGTTCCACGTGGTCCCCCCCCCCTATTCCGTCCAGAAAAACTTTGTGCAATTCGACTTGGATGGTGTTTTGTCTTTCATGCCACACTTTTTCTTTTTTCGATTTTCTTCGGAGAGTCTGACCCTTTTTCCTCCCTCCTGCAGAAGACAGCTCAAGTCTCTGCGTCCTTTTAGCAAAGTTTAATTGATTCCCATAAGGTTTAACTTCACGCGTCTTGTTCCCTCCCAGTAACGGGCTCGTCGAATAATGCCCGATTCCCTTCATCGGCGGAGGTTCTCCGGGGCCCCTTTAGCTTTTCTAATTCAGTAGTAACTTATGGTATTGTACCCCTCGGACACTTCATGCCTTTCGTTTTCTTTCCCGACCCCCGGTGTGGAAGATTAGCTTATGTTTTCCCTTCCCCGGGTTCGTAGTCGAACAGCGGATTATGATAGCCCTTTTCTTCTAAAAAGCAATAGGCAGGGCCTTCTTTCTATTCTGGGGAAGATGCATCTCCCTTTGGTTGAGATGGTTACCTTCAGAGCTCGTACACTTGACTTCCCCTTCGCAAAAGCCCCCGTTTCCTTTGATGCCTCACCTGGAAGGATAGTTTCGACTCTTCTCCTTTGTGAAGAAAATATTTCATAAGATCCCTCTCGGGGTGGACCCCTTGCATTTCTTCGGTCTGCCCGGTCTCTACCCAGGAACCACTCGAGTTCGCTGACTTCCACTGCTCCTGAACGTAGATCCTTCGGACACTCTTTTACCACTGAACCATCTTTATTCAGTAACTTTCTCCGGGCTTTTTTTTTTCCGTCCACCTGTTCTTTCCCTTCGCCACGGGTTTTCTTGAACAGATTTCGCGTTTGTCTTTCAGTCTACGTCCACTTTTTTTTCCGATTTTTTAGTTCAGCCGGCGTTTTGTTGCAGTCGGTGGTAGCCCTTTGACGCCCTGTCCCGGTCGAAGGCTGCCATTTTTTTTTATTGACTCCAGGTATCCCACTCTTTCTTCTGGCCTCCCCTAATCCATTGCCTTTGGTCAACTTGGCTGCACACAAGGGCAGCCCCCCACTGGTGACTGCCCTGGATTCCCCACCCATGTCTGGTCTTGCATCAGTCGTCTTTGACGTTTTCTTCTTGATTGATTCCCGGATTTCGTGAGGTACTCCTCTCTACTCCTCGCCCTCTGTGGGCAGTACTTTTCTTGTCGCTTCCCCCTTTCCTTCCTAGTTTCGTTTTGAACCCGTCCATTTTGTTTTAATTTCATGGAAGACATCGAAGCCCGCACCTACTTTCACCGAACCCGTCTGTCGTGTCCTTTTTTTCCGTAGAACCTGTCCTGTTTTCACAGGCATTTTTGCTCATCTCCCCCTCTTTTCTTGTAGAGAAGGAGTCTATACACTTAATTTCCGGCCTTTTGTCCCTCTTTTTTTTAAGGGCGTGGGGTCTCCCACGTCCCAGGCAACATTCCATCACGCTTCATCGTGTTTCCCCTCTGGCGGCCAAACGCCGACTGTTACGTCTTCTCCTTTTCCTCAATCACGGGCCTTTTCCCAGCATCTAGTGCCGATATCGCTGCTTTCATCTTCCCGTTGTTTGTTTCTCTCGAGCTTCCGCGATTAGCATCATCACCTCTTCTTCCCCTTCACTTAATGAAAGTTTTGGGCGTCAAATGTCCTTTCCCTTCAGTACGTCGGCGTTGCCGCCTTTTTCCGTCACCTCTACTTTGCTTTTTTTTCCGTGCGCCCCGCGCCTGAAAAACCCCCAGATTGGCGTCTTTTTAAATCTCGCGCCTTCAGCGCTCTACCTCGATTTTTGCTTCTCAACCCATGCTTTGCAAACAGCTTAGCGGGCTTCCATGACGTCATTACCCCGCAAGGATTTTCTTTTACCCATTCCTTTGATTATTTAATTTGCCCCTTTCCTACCCTGTCCTTTCAGGTGCGCTATCAATGTCCTCTTTCAGCGACATAACAGGACTTATCAAGCCCTCGACCTGCGCACCTTTGAGCATCCGGGTCATCCACATACCTCTGGGTCAAGTCGTGTATCATGGGCCTGCAAGCTGGTGGCCCTTTTTCCCGCGAATGAATGATGCGTATTGTGCCCCAGTTTTCGACAAAATGCTTCCGCATCGGCGGGCCCTCCTTTAAAGATGTTGAGGATCAATTGTCTTTGCTTCACCTCAAAATCTGATTTTGCAGCTGCTAATTTACCCTCGATGTCTTGTTCTTTTCGACCACTAACGGGCCCTTCCAACTCCGGCGGCATGAAAAGATCGGTAGAAATTCCTTTATGCCTCCCCCCTCTCACAGCTACTTTTCATTCCCACCCTTCATTGACTGAAAATTTTCTTTTCCCGGAGCCTGCTGAACCCCCCCCGCCCTGCGAACCATGGTCCTTCCTGCTTTTTATGCATCTTTTTCTTTTTACGAGTGTCCGCAGGCTTCTTTTTTTTGCCTAGCCAAGGGTCCTTGTTCAACCCTCTGGCTCCCTTGCCTTTCTGGGCCTTTAGATACCTGTCCCTGCTTTTCCACATGAAACGTTCCCCCCAAAGCGGATGGCCCTCTTTCCCACCCGAATATCTACCCCCTTTTATTCGTTCTCACTCTTCTTTGCTGCATGTTCCTCTACTTCCAGGGCTTTTACTTTTGAGCAGGAGTGTACGAGCGCCGCCCTGGATAACATATTCACACCTCACCTTTCTCCATCTTCCCGTTATTAAGATCCTCCATGTTTTATCAGCTTCCTTACGATCTCCCCTCTTATATCAGTGTTCTCGAAGAAGCCCCGGACAGCATTTTCCATTCCTAGATTCGAAGCCATGTGTTTCCCAACCTCCGACAGAAGGGTAGTTTTTTCTAAAATTTTTGCATACCCAACTTCGTCTTTCCCTGATCGTTCATATCCCCCTCCCATTCAGGTTGACAACCCGCCCGATGTCCTTCGCGACCCGGTCTTTCCCGCTACTTTACGTTTCCCCATCCGCTCTGACCCCTGTCTCTTCCTTCCCGTGAATGAGTTATCATGCAGAGCACCCCAAATATTATTCTCTTTCCCCCCTTAAATGTTTATCTGGCCCCCTTGCCACATTCTTTTTTGATGACTCCCCTCCCTTCCTCTCTGAACTGTCAGTGGACCTTCTCTAGAGAGTCCCCCCCCCTTTTTTGTTCCTTTCTCGCAAAATATGGTCCCCAAGGTAAAACCTGCCGGTTTCCCCCCCTTTTGGTCCGTTGATGGTATGTTCAAGACTCTACAGTTCCGTGGTCTTCTGCCCTCCTCAGTTGTCGAGGAGAGAAGCCTCTTTTTTTTTCCATGTCACCTGTTTTACACCCCCTTTTCTTACTTCCCCGGCGACATATATGAATTTGCCCAGTATTGGCCCCGACTGCCGGAGCTCCCCGTAATCTGGAGACCCTTTTTTTTTTGCCCCCGTCGCCTACTTATTCGGTAATTTGTCTTCCCCTAACAATTAAAGACCACGCCCAGTTCCCTTTGGACCGGCAGACCAATCCCGAAGTGTTCTGTCCTTGCGCTCAGGTCTAAAGCCGTTTCCCGTTTTTGCGGTTCTTCAGAAGTTCACCTTTTTTCTCGACAGGGTCTAGTTTTTTTTTGGCCCCGGATGTTTTTTCTCGCGACACACCACAAGATGATATCCTGTAGCGCGATTGGATTTTCACCCCCCCCTTTCCGTCTCCCTCTCCCCCCACGATGATTGAACTCCGCCTTTTCAGCAACCTTTGGTATCGCCTGTCAGACACCCTCATAAATGCATGGAAATGATCCCCCCCCTTCCCCTCTTCTGGTGCTCATGAACGCACTCTCCTATCAATTTTGACCCCCCTCTCAACTGCACTTTGGTCTTTTATTCTTTACCACGACATCAGCGCTGAGAGATGGATTATCCTTCGTAGGCCCCTTTCTCATCATTTTCCCCGCTTTTCCCTTACGGCTTTTCCGCCTCTCCCGCTGCCTAATTGACTTTTCGTTTGTTGGGGGTTCTCCTTTGAGGGTTTTCTCTTGAGGTAGTCAGAGTTTGGTCCTTTTTTTTCCCTCAATGTATTAAGGATTTGGCTAGCTTTTTAAGAGTCCTTATTTTTTTTTTTGTTTCTGGGTTTGTTGGACTTGCTTTTCCAGGTTGTTCGCGCTCTTTTTACGCAACTCTCTTCCCCCCCGTTTTTTCATCCGAGTATGAGCTCTTTTTTTGCCGATTATCAAGAGTCTTCCCTTCGGTTGCAACTAGCGCGATGCCTGGCAATTAATCCTTTGAGCTCACCGCCTGTAAGAAGTACCCTCCGGGCGTTCCCTCCCCTCCACCTTCCCCCCAAGACAACGCCCTAGATGGAACCCCCAATTTTCCCCATTAGGTCCGCGTGGTGGCGAGAGCATACCGTTGTGTGGACTCTTCCTTCCTTGGTCATCTTCTTTGCATTTTCCCCCCCACTCCGCGGATAACGTCCCCCCTTCCTTTTCCATTTTGGCTTTGTTTTCCCAAACTTTTTCTTAACAGTTGGGAATTAGGCCCCCAATTCCTGGGTAGCTCCGAGGTTGCCTCTCATGGTCATGTTCCTTTTACATGCGCATCTTCTTCTTAGAATAATGTCCAGTTTCTGACTTTTCGCGCAGACCCCCAACTGTTCAGTGTACCTGGTGTTAATGGGATTTCGGACGATTACCACTTTCGTAAAACCAAGAGGCATTCCCGCACCCCTCTTTCCCATCCTCTTTGAACGGTCCCCCCCCCTTCAGTTGTTATTCACAAGTCCTGCACAAGATATCCCCCAACAAGAGACTCTCGACCCCCCCGCCAGTTCACCTAGGATTTCCCCCTCCCCAATGCAAGATCCCTGCAACTGTTGCTATTTTTTTCCCCCAATTTTCAGTGGCGTTATGAAAGATTTGCATCACCCTCCGCAAAAAAACCCTCCCCTGGATCGGAAGAAAGAAGTTTTCTCTTTTGCATCCTTCCATAGGACTGACCCCTTCCCCTTTTCCCGATGTCAGATCACCTATCGCGTATTATATCCGATCCATATCCGGCCCGGTTTAGCTTCCGGTCCGCGTTTGAGGAGATGCCCACTAACTTTTCTTTTTTACACACAGGTGTACCCTTCACAGAACTGACTTCCCACTTGGGAGTCCCTAAAAGTTATTTTGGTCGGAGAGAAGACCACGCTTTCCCGTCGTTTGCATCCAGGAGAGGGGTGGTTGGCCGTCCCTTCCAAGTAAAATCCGTGTGCGAACCCATTGGGACCAGGAACCTCCTGCTTTTACTACTCCCCTGTTGTTGTTTTATTCTCATTCCTCAGTTCAGGTTTCACCCCCTTGTTCTTTTTATGCCGGTTTGTCAATCTCTTCCGCGCTGTCTGGCCCCCAGTCCTCATCCCGTTCCAGTACCAATTCAGAGGTCACCGTTTTCTTCGCCTGTTTTACTTCCCCTTTAGTGAATTTGTCGACTCAGTTTTTTTTCTGACAGAGCGGAACCCCTCTTTTCGGTACTGATAAGCCCATCTCTTCCTTCGGTCGCTAACAGGTTCTCTCAGCGATATACTCCCCTGCGGCTCTTTCTTTCTTCCTCTGACGGCAGGTTCGACGTTTCGCTTTCTTGCCTCGTACTGTGGTGAGGATTTAGTTTCTTGCCCTTTTCTTTTCCCCCTTTTTTCGATTATGCCAAATCTTTTTCTCACCGAACCTATGACCCTTTTTGAATTCTTCAAAGTTTCGGTAGACTTTTCTTGCTGCGCAAGTAACTTTTTTCCACCTGGTTTTTTTCTATCGGCTTGGTTGGGATTGGTTCTTTTTTTCCGCCACGAGCTTTGCTTTCGGATGGCCCGTCTTTAGCTTCTTGGATCACTTATGTCGGTATGCTCCTTTTCTCCAGGGGATAGCCCGACCAACCCATTCACCTCTCTGTTCCCCCTCTGGGTAACCTTGTGCTTGGTTCTAGACATATTTTCACCCTAATTCTGCCGAAGCCAGGAGATTTTTTGCATGTCTTTTCCTTATCCCCAAGTTCATACGATTCCAAGCGTGTTTCCTTTAAACTTCCTAATTAATGTTCAGTGGCTTTTCCCGGCCACTGGCTTTTCAACTTTGCCCCTTTCTCACTCCGGATTTTTCTTCCTTTTTCACACAAGATTTCTCCCATGCAGCCCTCGTCTCACCGTTATTCTCGCTCAAGACCCGGCAGAAGACCTTACTCCTTCCCTCAGAGAATTGCGTGGGCCGTGTTCTGTCTGTGGTCGCTTTTCTTTGGTACTTCTTACAAAAGGCGTTTTTTGCCTTTCATCTCTGAGCGTTTCCATCGCTCGCTCTCATTGCTTGCCTACGAGCACAAGCTCGAGCGCTAATCTGGACGTGAACTGGGTCGCTTTTCCTCCCAATGCCCAACCCTTGCGCGCGACCCATCTTGTGCATCTCCCGAGACCATCCCACCCGCTCCCCTCTTCTCCGGGACCTTGCCAAAGCGCGTCCTCATTAGCCTTCACTCCCCTGGCTGATGCCATCGAACCCCCTTTGCACACTCATGCCGAACGCCCTTTCTTCCCGCCAATCACTCCCCCTTCTACCCCCCTTCCCCAGGTGTATAGCATCGGCCTGCTACGCGGAGGCCGATATTTTCCTCTTCACTGCTGGATGGGCGCCAAGTTTCTCTTTTTCCTCCAGATGCTCACCAGTTTTCTTTTTCTAATAGGGCATTTCCCCCCACCGGCTGTTCCTTCTCTTGGGGTCTATGGATGTGTAAATGCTGCCAATGCCTCCTTTTCTTTCGCTATTCATAACATTTATGTGTGTCTCCTCCTGTAATACCAATTTTCTTTCTTAATTCTCTCATCTTCCCCCGAATGATTTCCTTTGAGAACTCCACTCGCGATCCTTCTTCTCTCCCTCCGTTTGTCGAGAGACCCCTCCATAATCCGTGCCCCCTCCTCTCCCACCTGTCTGATGTTTTACCCAGACGGATTTCCTCCTCCCCTCCCCCTGCTATAGGATAAGTGAGCGCATCCTTTCCTGACCTGCTGCCATTTCCCTATGCGTACCCTCTTTGTATTTCTTGATAGGGTGATTCGACGAACCTTTCTTCCCCTAACTAGGGCTGGCGAGGTTTTTGGTGACCCTCCTTTTCGCTATGAGTCATTCTCAGGGCCTTTCCCCCATTCTTTTGAACTTCATATCTAGTCCCCCGTTTTGGTCTTCTCTGCACCGTCTGGGTAAAAAAGGTTTGTAAGTCCCCCGCCTCTTCATTCTGGACCGTAGTTACTTATCTGCCTGGACCCGTCAGGCGAGTTCTTAACTACCCTCCCCTTTTCCCGCGTTCTTTTTTTTTTCGAAACTAAACTCATGAGGTTGCTTTTCAATATGTTTGCGATGCAAGGTAACGCTTTTTTTCGAGAGAATTATCCCTCCCCACTTGTTTTTCAATCGCCTTCTTTTTTTTTTTGTGGGGGGGTCGCCATTCACCCACTTCTGTTTTTCCCCAGCTTTTCTTCGGATCGCAATAACCGAGGGCAGACTCGCCGCGTTCCTTTCCCAAGAGTGGCTCGGAATTTCTCCCCCAAGGTCCCCGAGATTGACTCCTTCCTTTGTTTGTTATGTTTATAATAACTGAATCTCGCTGTCTCCTCTTGCCGCGTGTCCCCCTGTAGGCGGTCTTGCGGCTCATTTCTCTTGTTCGCTCTGCCGCCGAAGTGGCCCTCATGGTAGTGTCTTAGCGGGAACCCTTTTTTTACCCCCAATCCCCCTTTTGCGTGCATTTACCCCCCCAGCCAACCCGGTGTCGGTCATCCTCCGATATCTGGACACGGACTCCCTTCTTCGTCGCGCACTCTCTCCTATTCGATCGACATCCCCTTCCCCCCAAGACATCTAAGGGTTCGATACGGCGGCCGATGCCTCTGCCCGTATTTGTTGAATATGGTTTCCCTCTTCGATCTCCCCCACCTTCTACACCGTAGCACCCCCCTCCCTTTCTCCCCCTTAGAGTTTAATCATGTGCGGCAGGAGAGTTGGCGAACGAAGTGCCTCAGGTTCTTTCATCTGCTTTTTCCCCCTACCTCTATTGGGTTGTTAAATTTTGTTTGGTGAGGAGTGCCATTGGAATTGCCCCTCAACCTGAAGTGACCTTTGAACTTTGCCCCCTTCTTTGTCACCAGAGAACTGATCCAC
>Ga0179591_1144071_pt1 | contig 10206 bp, 13 predicted proteins | sample CZOMad2_1_08_16f_FD_182891 | JGI IMG/M metagenome (GOLD analysis project Ga0179591, IMG submission 182891) | Vadose zone soil fungal communities from Angelo Coast Range Reserve, California, USA - CZOMad2_1_08_16fungal (PacBio error correction) | ecosystem: Environmental > Terrestrial > Soil >... | reverse complement strand
CATTGATCTCATTCTCCTTTCCTTCTTTTTTGCTTTTGTTCTCTTGATGTTAACGCGTTGTTTCTCCATTCTAAAAGAAAGGCCATCCTTGCCCCAATGCAATCCCAAACGCCCCAAGCGTCCGACACCGTACCTTACTTTCCTTCCCAACAATCCAATCGTGGCGGATTGCCCCTGAGTTCTACAGGCCTTCCCCTCCTGGTTCGTTTCGATACTGATTTGTTACTTTCCCCTTTTCAGTCATCGCGTCACCCCCTTATGATATGTGACCTACAGGTATGCATCTCCCCCACCCTTTTAGTTTATGTTTCTTCGAATGACCGCTTCCGATTTCCCACAGTTTTTTCCCCCAATTGCCGGCTTTTTGGAGAGAGCAACACTCTCTTTTTGTTTTCTTTTGGAACCCCTCCCCCTCTGCTTTTCCCAATAGTTGAAGAGTCTTTCCATAACGCCGCCATGAGGAATTATTTCCACCCTACCTTCCGAGTCAAACGTTCCCCTCGGCACGTTCCCCCCTTGAAGGTAACTGATCAACCTTTTCTCGTTCTCTGATCTTGCCAGGAGGCGATAGATGCTGGGCCTTCTACTTTACTCCCTGGGCCCGGTTTTTTCGTTGAACCTGTTCCAGGTATTCCCTTCCGAGTAGATGACCGGACCGCACCCTTCTTTTTTTCCCTTCCTTCGCTTTACCGACTTTCTGTAGCAGTGCCTCCACTTTGCTTTCTCTCTTTGCGGGCTTATTATAGAGTTGTTCCCCGCAGGCTTCGGTTCTTTCGCGTATTCTCCTCCTTTTGCTCAAAAAACATTCTTTCTTCCTCCTTTCTTTTTCCCACCCTTTAATGAATCGTGGAGGTTTTTTCCGTTCTTTTCCCTGAGGAGCTTGTTCCTGTTTCTTCCGGTTGTTCCTTTTTTTGTTTTAATTTTTTTTTTGTTTCCTCGAGCAACACCTTTTTCCCAAGTGTCTCCCTAATCCCCCCCTCACGGACAACACTTTTCTTTTGTAAACCTGAATAACTTCCCCTGTGGCACAGTCACCTGAACCCTGCTTTTGCGCTTTTCGCGTTGGGAGGCTGGTGTCTTTCTTTTCTTTGACAACCAGTCTGTTTCCGCGAGCGCCATAGTTCCCCTTCAGAGACGTTTTCGGCGGATGTCCGGACTGTTAATCTGGAACACATTTCCGGCTATTCGATGCCGGTTCATCACCTTCTCAGACAAACTCCCTTTCTTTTCCGGGCCAAACATTGGATCACCCTCCACCTCTCAGGCACCCCCCCCCCATTTTAAACTTCTTTCCATTTGCTTCCATTCATTGTGGGTCCTTGCGATTTCATTTCTTTTGCTTTTATCTAGTTTACCGACGCTTCCCCCCCCACTTCTATCTACCTAGTTTTATCCCCACACCGCCCCAATAGCGGCTTAAAGCTGCCCTGAACTCCCTCGGCTCCCCTTGAAAAACCCCTGCCGTTGTAGCCCCAGTAAACCTGACCACTCCCTTTTCATCCCCTACACCTTGGATTAAACACAGTAAATTGATTCGTTTTTGACCACGGCCGTTTCGGTCTTGAATTTCTGGTCGCCCTCCCTCCTTTTGCTTTGGTCCTTCTAGTAAGTCTCTAACCTCACGGCCCTTCCGCCTTCACATTATATTCAAGATGCTGCAGTTCCTAGTAGAGAGGGCTCTCCACTCTTCAATGCCTGCAAGAAACAAATTGCCCATTTTTTTCAGAGGACACCGGTCTGCTCTTCGAATGTTGGAAACGATTGTGTTTTCTTCTTGATTGGGGATTGTATTACTGGCGTTGTTTCCTTTCTTTTACTTCCTCAGTCCATCATACTATTTTTTGGAGTTCTTGCTGGAAGGTTTCCCAGTATGAGATAGATAACACGCTGCTCAAAGTGTTTCTCTACTCCCTTGGCCTGAACCTTGTCATTTCCCAGTTCTCAAGGATCTTGTCCTCGTGCGGTCTGCGGTACAAATGATCCCCACTAAACGGGATGCAACGGAATACTTTCATTCTCACCATTCCATCAATGGCGGTCCCCCACCTTACTCGTGAATATTGTCTTCCCTTTCCGTAGATGATTCGCCGCCGGCCCAGCTTCCCCTTCCCGTTTCTCGCTTCCCCTCCCCCCCCCCCCCTCTAGTACCTTCTATTTTGCACCATCCCTTTGGTCCAGTACCCAACAAACTTTCCCCAATCCCTTCTGCCACCTCTTAGAGGTTGAAATGATCCCACACAGTTGTCTCCCCCTTGATCTTCCGAATACGGACCCACAGATGTTATCTTGATCTGCTCTTTTCCCCCATCCCACAGATGCAGCTGACCTTTTTCCAATTCCCTCCACCCCTGTGTTCCCGCCAATCGAGTACTCATGATGTCCCACCTTCCCCCCCGCGCTACCCAAAAATCCCGTTTTGAACACCCCCATATGCGGCCACTTTTTTTCGCCCCAGAGACTCTCTATTTTCCTCCTCTTTGATATAGATTGGGCCCTCTTTTTTCCAATCTTGTGCCCCGCGTTGCATTTTGGTGCCGTAGTTTTGTCTCTTTCCCTGCGGGATTGAAGCCGTTTCCACATTGCTGGCACCGAATTGTTGATGGTTTTCCCCCTTCGATCCCGCGTTTTGACCTCAAAGCACTCTCCTCCGATTTTCTGATCCGCGAAGAGAAGCCTGCGGACGATCCCTCTCAACCTTGTTTTCTGTTGTCCCCACCTCGACGCGCGGTCTGTGAAAGTCCTCCAACGTTTCTTGATTTTTTTTGTTCACTTTCTCCCCCGAGACTTCGGGGTTGAACCCCCATAGATCCTTGGCCCCGTCGGTTTTCTGTGGTCTTCACATCCGAATGTTTGGTTTCTGCGAATTTCTCAGATGTAATTTCAGTAGCATGAAGATTGAATTGTTTCTTTCCATTCTTTTATCTTAGTTAATTTCCTTGAACGGACCGTGTCGGACTTTCCCTTGTCCGGACCTGTCCCTCTTCTTGTTGCACATGCGAACTCGGTTCTGGTCTACTTTACCATCCCGTTTCAGCCCAGCGAGTAGAGGATCTTTACTTTCTTCTCTTGCTTTCATCGACTGCACCAACGCTCCCACCTACCCCTGCCCAGATTTTTCTGTGGCCCTCTGTCATCACCTGAACACACAAACCCGGTAAGTCCCTCCCCCTCCATCCGTCCATGAACCATCCTCTTAAAACCCCAATACCGCCTTTCATTGAGCTCCTTTTGACACAGAAATGTACTTTTTTTTCTTTTTTTGCCCTAGAGGATGTATCCCCGCGATTCCTACTTCAATACAAGAGCAGTGATGCTATGGCTGCATTCACCCACCATTTTCCTCTTCTCTGCCCCACCCTGTCGAAGGAACCTTCTTTCTTGTCGACAGAACTTCCCTCCCCCCCCCCAGACCTCATGACGCTTACCATGAAGGTGATGTCTCTCATCGCATTCTTTCCCCTTCGATTCCTTCAGTTTACTTCAGGTTTTTTGTTCACCCCTTTCTTCCCCGTTTCTATGAAGGACTTTACCGCTCTCTTCCGCCCTTTCCTTTTCTTTTCCATTAAGCTGTCTGTCCGTCTCAGGTTTCTTCTTTCCTAATCCAGCTTTCCGCAAACTTGTTCTTCTCCAGCCCCTGAATTTCAATTTAGCACTTTAGGAATACTTTTGCTTTTACTTTTTTATCCACTTTCCCATTCGCGGTGATTTTTCTTTCTTTCCACCCGATGCTTCTCCACGGTATGAAAGTCCCTTCCTTTCCTCATCGTCGCAAAGACTTCCCAGTAGTCCCGATCGCCTTTTTATCTTATCTGAAGAAAACTTGTTTTAAGGAACTACCCACTTTCCCCCCCCTGCCGGCTTGCCCCCGTTGCGTGTCGGGTCGACATTTTTCCTTCTTGTTTAGCTTCAACGTGTGTTCAGTGAGTTGACCTCGAGGCAGTACTGTTTACTGGATTTATCGATCATTCCCAAGGTACCCCGTTCCCCCTATTTCAACGTGACACCCTTCCCCCCTCAAGATCAGAACACCTCCAAGCGCTCTGGACTGTACGAAAGGAGGGACCGCCCCCGGCTGCTTTTGGTGTTTAAACCCCCTTATTTTCAGATTTACGCCAGTCTTTACACTTTTACCTCGCCCCATACCTCCTGGTGAACCCAGATTTTTCCTATTCCTGATGCCGCAAAAAAAAATCTTTAGGCACACTTGATGCCCGGCTTTTTTTTTTCTCGAACCGTTTTTCGAAAGTTGAAAAGTACGTAGAATCCCGCGGACAGTGGCCGACTAATTGTCACAACCCCCTTCTGCGTTCCACTCCCCTTCTATTCTTAGAATTTGTTGCAAAATCTCTTTGATTTTAGTGTTGATATTACATTCATGTGCTTTTTTCCCCCTCTTTGTGAGGAGCGTTTCGAACTTCCATGTATCCATTAAGTTCCTCATCTCCTCATCTTTTTCCTGCGCCATCTTGTCTGCCTCTTTATTTAGTGTAAAAAAGAATCACCCGTTGCTTTCCATTTCGGGCTTGAATATAGACCCCCTCCTTCCTGGGTAGGGTGGTTTGTTTTTACCCTTTTTACAGCACACATGTCCTTCATAGCAATGATGGATACTCCTTTCCAACTTGTTGAGGTTATTTGGACCGTGCCAGACCCCATAATTTTTTTCCTTTATCAATTACGGGTAAGTGAATCAGGGATCGTAAACCAACCCCTTCTTTTCTTTGATCTTTTCTCCTCCTGGTTCCCCCCTCTCTTTCTTGCTAAGAGGAAATTCAGGGTAGTGTTGTTTCTTTGATCTGTTTTCTTTTTTTGTGACCTGGGGGGGATGGAGGTTGTATGATTGTTTGTTCAGCACAAGCTTGAAACATCCTCGAATTGTCAAGCACTTACCCTCCCTTCTACTACATGTAGTTTCTCAATCTCCCTCTTCCTCACCCGTTGTTGTTTGTCGTCTCGCCATCCTTAGCGACAGGAGCGCACCCTGATGGTTGACTACCCTTCTTTCTGCTCTTTGTTGATTGCCGACAAACAATTTTTTCCCCCCTATCCCGGCGTCTCATGCAAAAGTCCGACCAGCCCAAAGGCCCCAAGAACCTTTCCCCCCCTTATTTCCTCTAATCACCCCTCCATCGGGCGTTTGACACGCTTCCCGAGTTCCCCACAATCCCCATCCTTGGTCTTTTTCTTTCTTTCCTGCTCAATGGAAATGTATCCTCTCACCCTTTTCTCTCTGCCCTTCGACCTCTCTCAAAAACGTTTTGCCTTTTTTGCAGTCCTGGATCGCTGAACTTCCTGTATTGAACCCCCAAGTTCCTCGCCTGCTGATTGGTCTCGAGTTTTTCAACCCGATGCGATTTCGTTCCCTGGTTCATTTTGAGTTGTCAATCCCCCGTAACGAACCCTTCTGCCTGGAAACAATCTGTGAGGCAGAGGTCATCTGACTTTCGTCCTTGATGAACTTAGGAACACATGAATAATCCTCCCCACTTCTCCCGCGGCTCCCCCCCGTTTTTCCCCTATTACCAGATGGAAATCTCAACTTTAAGAGTTGTGTTTTCAAAGGAGGTTAGAGCGTTGAATAGTGGTAAATTCGTTCTGCCCCCAAGCGGTTTTGTTTTCCTTTTCCCGGGAGGCACACGCTCCCTGATGCCGAGGAAGTGTTATCTCAGCCTACCCCGATTGTTTATTCTCAGTTTTAGCCATGATTTTGTGAATTTTGGGTATCCTCGTCCTTTTTTCTTACAGGTTTTTTTGCAAGTAGCGCGTATTAGCCGCCTTTCCTTCAAACGTCTTAAGAAACTGTTTGAAAACCCCCCCATTTGGTCCCCCGGGGGTAGTTTTTTTTTGTCCTCTCGCTTTGGACTTTCGCTGTGCGGATTGGTTTTCCTTTTTTTCCACTCACAACTTGTTCGTGGATCCTTAAGCAGTTGAAAACAGGTTCCCCTACCCTTCCAACCCTGGAACACACCGGAGCGACCTTTCCTTTCCCCTCCCTTCTACCCCAGAACACTGCACCTGTTCGTTTACAGGCTTATGTGGAGGCGGGGGTTTTTTTTTCCACCCTTGAGACTCACTCGGGCGATCTAGACGCTTTCGTGGCTGCCGTTCTCCATCGGACATGCCTTGATCTTGCGTATACCGGTCTCACTTCCTCGCTTTGTCCAGACAACATCATCAGAATCAATTGTGCATGTTTATCAAAGCAAGCAGTCCCCCTCCCTTTCATCCACTGTCATTACTGGCTCAACTCTTTGGGGGTGACGGGCAATGTTTCGGCGTTTATCCCCTCGTATCCGAAATCCCCCTTTAGACCGATTGCCTCTCTTTCTTTCTCGTAAAACCGAAATGCTCCGCAATTCCTTCCACGTCAGCTTCCCTCTCTACATTACCCCTCTGCAGGTCGGAGGTACATTTTACAGATCGAACTCGTTTCCCTCCCTTGCTTTCCCGACACATCACCGTAAATTATGCTGTTGTCCCGATCAGTCCTTTCCTCTTTTCTTTCTGGAGACTAGTTTACTGCTCGGCTGTTTCTTCTCCCAGTAGGCGAAAATTTGGGCCTTCCTTCCTTCCTCTGCTGCGCTTTGAGTGTTCACTTCGTATCTGGGGGTACTCGCATCAACCTGAACTCAGAAACCCTTTCTTTTTCCGTTTGTCGTCCCTTCCCATCTGCTTCTTCCCTCTTGATTGTTTATGGGATTCCTGTTCTTTAGTTTAGATGTTTCTGCTTTTCTCCAGGAATGCCGCGTACGTCTTGGTTTTTTTCTGTTACTTTTTCAGTTAGTAAATTCTTAATAGTATCCCTCCCCTGATATCATAGTGGTATGCACCCTTTCCGTGATTTCTAAACTTGATATGGGCCTCCTTTCTTCTTTTTAAATGACAGCAACGCACGGCTGAACTTTCCTATTTACAACGGTCCGTTCTGGGCATTCACCTTCCCATTAATTTTGTCCCCCCCCCTTCAAGAAGCTAGCTTATGACTATTAGCAGACCCTATCTGATCTTCTCGCCTAAGACCTACGTGCGGTATCCCCCCTCCCCACATAAACCTGAGCACTCCTTTCCCCGCTTTTTTTGGTTTCCCACACCCAGCATAGTGGATTCAACCCCCCCCACAACATACAATACGGGACTACCTCAACGCCTTCGCGGTTGCCAGGCTTTTCCCCCCCCCGTTTTGTTCTAGGGATACAGGAATGCATTCCTTAGGGCATCCCACCCTCAGATGTGTTGTTCTTGTTGCTGGTCCTCCACCTTTATCAGCGCCATTTTCCAGAAATCCCCACGGTGGCCAGCCCAGTAGAAGTAATTCCCCTTTTTTTACTCCCCTGCGACCAAAATTCCCCTGATTGGCACAATTTCCCCAAAGGTTGATTCACCGATATCTTCTTCTATAATCCCCTTGTTGTGCGATATCCTGTATAGACCACTTGGACGCCCGGATTGTTTGCTCCCTCGTTGAATTTTATGCGCGTTGAGTTCACGAAGCATGATCATGACTACCTCTTTTTTCTTTTGCACCCTTTTTTTGCACTGGGCTTTGACGTTAAACCCTTTTTTGCTGCATCGGTTGTGGTGACCCGCCTCCCCTACTAGCCTGATGTGATCACGATGCTTCGGTTATCCACTCTACCCCCCGGGTTAGCCCTGCAAACTCTCCTTTTTTCCTTTCTCGTGGATGGGATGTGGTTGGTGTTTCCGTTGACTCCCTCCCAGGGTTTCCAACAATCGAAATTTGGCGTTATCTTTTTGCTTGGTGTTATTTATAAAGACCGTCTTCTTTTTCCCTTCCCTTGCCAGCTCTATAAGATCGTACTTCGAATTCAGAACTTATCTTTTGGAACTGTTACGCCCCATTGCATTTTCAGTTACTTCTTCACTATTTTAGATAAGTTTTGCATGCCCTTCCCCTTCTGATGACATTGTCATAAGGCAGACCCGCGATTTTACACATGATATGTGCGTCAATTTTCGAACGTTGCAGCAAAAGGAGACTCTTTCATTCGCTTTGATCTATTCCTCCTCCCTGGTTGACAGATGCACAAGCGACCCCCTTTTTCCCCCCCTATTCTTCTTTTTGAGGAATCTATTATTCATCCCCACAAAACCTTTAAGGACCCTCCACGATCTGCCAGTAACAGCAAAGCGGCACCCCCTCTTTTCAATTAAGAAGACATGGTCCTGTTTTTTGCCGCCTTTTTTAGTTACCCCATTGCTTTTCTTGTCTCTCCCCGTCGAGACGACTCCCCCACCAGTATAGATAATGTGACTCCCCCCCTCCTTTCAGGTTCGTCTGAAAGCCCTCTCCTTTTAGGTTTTTTCTGCCCTCCCTTCCAGCAGTCACCATCCCCCTTCTAGTAAGCACAAATTTACTTTTGATGTTCTTTCCTCTCTCTCCTTTCCCCCGCGTTCGATATGTCATGTAAGATCAAATTGCTTTTCCCGAGGTAAGTTTGGTCTGGGCTTCCTCGCTAATTTTTGTGTCACTCTCTATGATCAGGGTTTCGCTCCCCCTTTCTTCCCATGTCAGCAAACATGACAAGTCAGCAGGGACAAAATTTTGCATTTCATTTTCGTCTGGGAAGTATTTTCATTGGCCCTGCGGGATTTATACCCCATTCATTTTTTCTCTCTTTTGTCTCTTTTACCAAATCCGTTTTTGTTACCGTTTTTTTTTTTCTCTAAATCCCGGCAATGTCCGATTTCCCTTCGGCCATTCCTCTCCCGCCCTCTTACGATTTTGAGCGCTCCTTTCTACCCTACGGTTTTCCCTGACCTCCCATTTCCCCAATTCGTACCAGGTTTTCGTTTTATGTCTATTTTCAGTTTTCTCTTTACCGTGTCGCTCAACCGTGGTTCCTTTTTTTGCCTTTTTGCGAGCAATTTTAACTGGATTGTCGAATTCCCACGACCCCCCTTTTCCCCATTCACCATTAATCGCACGAAGATTCAGACCAAACTTTCCCTCCTTTCGCAGAGAAACTGAGGTGGGACCGCCTTTTTCCTAAGATGGTGGTAACCTTGCCCTTAACAAGTTTCTTCCCCCTTTTTTGCATTTCGTACTGCTTTCATCATGAGTGAACAGCATGTCCCTCGACTTCGCATGACCCCACCCCCCGCGGTCAAGGCACAACATTGAACGGATAGAGCCTCTAGTCTGTTCACGTCCGTATTTCATCGAAGATTTATTTTTCCTCCGACGTTCAACCGGCGTGAGTCAAATAGTTCCTCAGTCCCACATATTCCCTCTCATCCCCGAAGACGCTGACGGTTTATATTCCATTATGTGTTTCCTTTTTTTTAACCCTCTGAGTTGGGTCGATTGCAGATTTTAAACTTTTCCCTCCTTTCTTCATTATCCTTCCGCCGTTAGCATTCTTTTTTTCCCTCTTCCTTTCGTTAACTGGTGGGGCCCCTTTTCCCCCACCCTGACCCCTGGTTTTTAACAGTTTGCTCGCACTCCTAATTTCCTTTTTTACCATCTGCAGTGTGGTGCTACTCTGTTTTCACTCCCCCTCACTTTCCTTCTTCAGGCTGGCACTCCGTCCCTTTTTTTCTTGAATTGATTGCAATCCCTTTTTCTCGCTCCCCCGGTCATTTTTACATTTCCCCCCCCCCCACACAAAACCACACACCCACCCCCCCCCCCCCCCCCCCAAAAAACCAACACACCCACCCCCCCCACACCCACCCACCCCCACCCCCCCCCCCCCCACCCCCACCCCCCCATCCCCCCCCCCCCCCCCCCCCAACCCCCCCACCCACCACACACATCCCCCCCCCCCCCCCCCCCCCCCCCCCCCCCCCCCCCCCCACACCCGCCTCCCCCACCCAAACCCACCACTCCCCCCCCCAACAACACTTCCCCCCCCCACTCACCCCCCAACCACACCCCCCCCCAAACCCCCCCCCCCCAACCCCCCCCATTTCCCATGGTTTTTCACCCCCACCACCCCCCCCCCCCCCCCCCCCCCCACCCCCCCCATCCTTTCCTTTTCCAACGGAGGATTTTCCTATGATACCTTGTGCACCCCCTCTCGGGAGGGTGAGGTTACTGAGGAAATATTTTATTGTTTCCTTTTTTTAATGTTGGCCTTGTGGCGTGCTTTTGCATGATCAGGGGTTGGAGGGTCTCCTTGTTTTTGTGTGCCCAATTGCAACCATCAGATAACCGGTTTTCCTACCCCATTATATAGCCTGGGC
>Ga0179591_1380268_pt1 | contig 10207 bp, 13 predicted proteins | sample CZOMad2_1_08_16f_FD_182891 | JGI IMG/M metagenome (GOLD analysis project Ga0179591, IMG submission 182891) | Vadose zone soil fungal communities from Angelo Coast Range Reserve, California, USA - CZOMad2_1_08_16fungal (PacBio error correction) | ecosystem: Environmental > Terrestrial > Soil >... | reverse complement strand
CCTTTGGCATACCCCTTCCCCTCCGCCCCTTTTCTGGAAAGCAGACACAACTCACTTTTTCTCTTCCAACTCCTTCTGTCCCCATTCTCGCTCGATTTTTCCTCCTCTTCCTTTTTTTTTTTCTTCGATATCAAGGCCCTCACAGCCTTCTTTCCTCCTTCGAGAAAAGTGGAGTTTTATTAGTTTTTCCTACTCTCTACTAGTTCTGTGTTATGCCTTATGTCTTTCGTACCCCTTTCCTCCCGTAGCTACACAGAAGTGGAAGCCATTCTTCCCCCTCTTAGTATTCTGTTTTCCCTCCCTCCCTGGACTGTCTTCTCCCCTTTTCCGAATGGAAAAGGAAAATCCCCCTTCCCCCCCCTCCCAGAATCGATCCACGCCGATTCTTTTTTTCCCCGTGCAAAAATAAGGCCTGGGAACAAAAATCCCGGACTATCCTCGAGTTTTTTTTCTTTTGTAAAAAATCTAAATGACCCTTGTTTTTTCGGGCATAAAGGAGTAGGCCAGCCCCTTCTTGGAAGGTCCATCGCCCAACCGGAAACTCCCTCTTTCTGAATTTTTTCCGGTACGTGTGCCAGAAGAAAATTGTCCACCGGCCCTCAAATATATTGGAGCGCTTCTCCTGTGACCCCTCCCTGTACAATGAGAGGCTGCCTTTCTCACAAAGTCGTAGCTGGACGTTATTCTCTTTCCTTCCGACCTGCGAGAGACCCCTTTCCTCTTCCCTTTTCGGTAAGAGATCCGTCCTTTCCGCTTCATGAGCCTTTTTCTGGGGCTACGACCTGTTTTTCTTGTGGCAAATGCCAACGTTCCCCCATAGATAAAGGCCCGCTTTGAATCCCCTCCTGTCTATAAGGAGCCCTGACTTCCTTCTGAGAAGTCCTCACAATTGCCCTCCCCTTTTTCAAGAAGCCCTCCCGAGAAAAACGGGCTCCCCCTCGCTTAAAAAACCTTTTTCCGCGACGCTGCCCTGTTTTCCCTCATCCGCGGGTACACCCGCTTTTTTTCCCGCAAAATGGGAACGCGTCCCCACGTTTTGCTTGTTCTCGCTCCGCCCCAGTTTTTCCTCCCCTGAGAAAAAGCACAGTAAGGATCTCCTCCCCCCCTAAACCGGATTTTCTTGGGGAGTGTGCCCTCCCTCGCATAAACAGGTACACTTTCCCCCCCTCATTAGGCCTTTTGCTCTGGGACCTTTTGGGTTTGCCCATTTCCTCTTCTACCCCCCCGTGTCATGGAAGGCCCTGTGCAAGGGGACCGGAATTTTGGCCCCCCCGACGTGATTTTTGTCCCGGCGCAAGAGGCGCTTCCTATATCCCCTCCTTTCTTTTCCCTCCCCCTGTCTGCATAAAGATTTTTATCCCCCTTTCATTTCCCCGGAAGTTGCCGGATCAGGCCATTGACGGCCTTTCTTCCGGCATCACGATGCGCCACTTCCCCATGGAAAGTGACATGGGTCCTTCTTTTTCCGGAGCGATATCGCCCCTGAGATACTTACGCGTTCCTTTCCCCTTTTTTCTTGAAAGAGGAAGCTTCTGTTCTTCCTCGTGAAGGTATCTTTGAGTTTCCCCCCCTTGGCAAGGAAAAGGATAGGCGATTTCCCTTCCTTCAAACTCGACGCGTGATGAAACTTCCCCCCTATCATATGGTTTACGAAGGATAATTTCTCTTTCGTTGTCCGGTGAGGAATTAGGAGGAAACCTCCTCTTTTCCTTCTGTGAAACCCACCAGGTTCCCTTTCCCCCAGAATCGCTCCCCCCAACCCCTCTTCCCCTGGTCACGACAAGTTCCCTCTTTTGTCACCAGGAAAAAATTCCCTACCCCCCCTTTTTTGAGCCCCGGATAGGTATTTCCTGGGCTCCTCCCCCCCCCCCCCCCTTGGTTTGCAAAGAACAGATTGATTCCCTGTCGGCGGTTTTGAGAAAAAGAAAGCGTCCTTTTTAAGTCCGTACCCGTTCCCCTTTCTTTTGCCTGGGAGGATTACTCTTTTTTTTTACCGGCCAGAACGGCCCTTTCTGATTTACAGGCTATGGGTACCTCCCCCTCTAGAAACTTTAACATCTCCTGCGGGCCCCCCGTTCATAAATCCTACCTTCTCTTCCCCCCCCACCTGGTGATATGAATTGTTCTTCTTTTTTGATAGCAATATGCCCGTGCCTTCTCCCCTCAGGTGATGACTCTATCAAAAGGATTGTTTTCATTTTCTTTTTGTGGGGGGGACAAAGGCTCCTTTTTCCCCTTTTTTTGTACTTCCTCCCCCCTTCTCTTGTTAGGCTAGGCGAAGGGTTTATTTCGCAGATTCCGGATTATTGTTGTGTGCCTCTAATCCTTATTGGCTTTTCCCCTTTCTCTAAAGGAGTGTGGACCTGCATATTTAGGGATGAAGAGTCTCAACCCTCTCTCCACTGAAGATCCCTCCCCCCCTTTTCATGACTGGTCCCTGGAGGTCTTAGGGACAGGTCGTCCTTTTTCTTTTTCTGTGAGGAGAGTGTTTCTTTTCCTCTATGTGTTTATTTAGAGAATACCCCCCCCCTGGGTTAGAAGTGAAGCAGTCCCCTTTTCCGCTCCCAAGAACACCTCCTGGTTACCGCCCCCCTTTCGTTCCGTGACAGGACTAACCTCCTTTCCCCGGACGGATGGTTCTTTTTCCCCTCCTGGCCTGGATTGCAAACCACCCCCCTCTTTTTCCTCCCCTCCCTTTAATTGCAGCGGAACCTTTCTTTTTCTTCAAAAGGAGAGGAATCTCTTCTTTTCCCTTTGTGGGCTCCTTCTTTCCTTTTTCACCCGAATGGATGACTTCCGACTGCCCCTTTGCCTGAACATAGGGAAAGCGGTGTTTCAGGCCGGCTGGCCCTTCAAATCCCGCCAACCCCGGAAGGGCCCTGTCTTTATCGGAGAGCGCCGGAGGCTCGGTACCCCTTTTCTTTTTTCATAGGAGAGGACCCGGAGTTCCTGCTTTTTTTCCCCAAGAGTACGCGGAGTTTTTTTCCTCACCCCCCACACGAAGCTGACTCTTTTCCCCCCCCCCCTTCTTTCGAACAGGAAAGGAAGGGTACTCCTTTCCTCCGAACAGCATGCCCCGTGTCTTTTTTTCTCTGAATTGAGGGATTCAGTTTCTAATCCCCCCCCCCCATTCCGCCCGACCCACCTCCCCCCCCCCTTTATGAGTAGCCGGTCTTCCTTCCCCCCACCAAAAGAATCTCGCTCCCCCCCCAAGCCCTGAGATCCCCTAGCCTTGTTTTTCCCCTCGAGCCTTGTCTGAATTGTCCCACAACCCCCTCCCCCCCCCCCTTCCCCCCTTGGGAAGAGGAGATCAACTGCTTTCTTTTCCTTTCTAGGGAGATCCACCCCTCCCGTTCACCAGGTTGGTCCTGCGTTAATTTTTAAAGGGGACCACCTCTTCAGGAGGGACCTGTCTTTTTCCACCTCCGCCCGGTAAATCCCTCCCTCTTCTCCGGGAGCCTTGCAGGGGCTCCCGGCCAACAATTGATCGACAGGGTCCTGAAAGGAGAGGTTCCCAGTAGAGCTTTCCTCCGGACTTTAATCCCCCCTCTTTATTGCCAAATTGGAGCTTGCCCACTCCCCCATTCTGGGAGCCTCAGTCTTTTCTTTTCCGGTGAAAACGCCGACACTCCCTTCGTGACCAATTGCAAAGAGACCCCTTTTCTCGAGGCTGATCTGGCGGTCCCTTTTTTTTTGGTTTTCACCTCCCCCTTCCTTTTCGTTTCAAAAGACAAATTCCGGCCTCGACCTTATGCTTCGTCCATCTGCCCTTTTCCTCCCCTTATTCACGAGCTGAGCAGGTTTTCCTGGAGTATCCCCCTTCCCTCTCCCATTTTTAATTGACCCGTTTTCTTTCCTTTCCCCTTCAAATAGTAACGGCCGATTCTCTTTTCTTGACCAAAAAATGAGCCTCTCCCTTTATGTAATATAGCAGGCTTCTCCTTCTCCCTCCCGCAAAAGAACCTCCCCTTCCTTGCCAGGGACGTGGCGATCGTTCTTCTGGAAGTCATTGATGGCTCCCTTTTTTTTCCGTGACTGTCCTTTTCTATAAAAATCTTTCTTTAAGCCATGCCCCTTTCCTTCTCTTATCTAGGAAGCTTTCCCTCTGACTCCTGCAAATAAAGTTCGTCCCCTTTCCCTGTAAGGTTCCCTCCAAGTTATTCCAGCCTCTGTCGACAGAATGTGACACCCTCTTTCCTTTCCCTTCAAGGAAAGTCACAAGTTCCCCCCTTAGAGGGTATAGTGTACCTGTTCTCCTCCCCTTGAACTTTCCATAAAATCGGTTGTTTTTTTTATCAAGCAGATCTCTTGTGCTGGTCTCCCTTTCGCACAACACGGCTCCACAACCCCCCCCCCCCCCCCCCCCCCCCCCCCCCACAAGACCTTGCGGAACCCCCCATTCTTTTCTCTTCCATGTTGCGGAAGAAGATTCGAGGTGTCCCCCCCTTATTTTATTTTTCACAAGGCAGCGTCGCTGAAGCCCCCTCGATGATTCCCCGTTGTTCTCCCGCTGGTTCTCTACTTTGGCAATTTCGAGATTATAAGCTCGGTCTTCTTCATCCGTGATATCCATGCGATCCTTTCCTTCTCGTGTAAGTGAACTTCCCCCCTAAATGCCCCCTCACATGTAGGAATCACCTCCATTCATCTTTTTTGTTCGGTTCCGGATCGAGTACCCCCGCAGATTATGGGGGTCTAGCTGCATCCATATGGTAAAATCCCTTTCCTACCTGTGTTATTAGTTACAGCCTTCCTTCCCTGAATGATATTTTTTTTCCTCGAAAAATAGGTGCTACTTCCACTGAGTTAGGCTTCATCATCCCCCCCCCCTCCCACCGCGACACTTTCCTAAAATTGAGTCTCCTGGCGATGGTCACCCTCTCTCTGCAATAAGATGGAGGAAAGACCCCCCCCCCCACCCAAGTGAATAGATACTTCTGATCCCCCCTGAGGACAGCCAGTCCCCCTCTAGATCCCCCTATTTTGGCCAGGCCGTAGTGTTCTCCTTCCCCACCAAAACGTGCTACGGTCGTTCTTTCGGGTTTCCTGCTTTTTCTTCCAGGCATGATAAGAAGTCTTTCCTTTCTTCCACCTTCGAATCAGAAGACATGGCGGCATGGCCCCTCCCTTCTTTAGCTTCTGGATGAGTTGTCGAAGACATACTTTCCCCCCCCTCGCATATAGATATTCTTGCGCATCTCCCTCACTTATGCCGCCACCTCCATTAGGGATGGCATTTTGATTATCTTCTCTTCTTTCCTCATAATCCGTTTTGTTCTATCTCTCTAAAGGGCCATCCCCCTCCGTTCCCCCTCCCTTCTCTCCCAACAAGTGAGTTTGATGAGCTGGCGGCCCCCTTTTCTCGCTCTGGTTGAAAAAGGATTTTTCCCCCTTCGAAAAAGCCAATCCCGGAGCCCCTTTTCAGCCTGTCCCCTTTCTTTTTCTTTTTTCCCGAAATTAACCTGCGCCTTTCCCTTTTTTTCCCGTTAAGAAGGAAAAGCACTGTTCCCCCTTCCCGAATCGATCACGCCGGCGGTTTGAACGCCTTCCCCTGCCTGGCACCCTTTGCTCATCATCTTTATTCTTTCCCGTCAGTTGGGTGAAAAATCTACCCTCCTCCGTGGGTGTGGGCCTCTCTCCTGCAAGGCCCTTTGGGCATCGTACCATCGCCAATTTTCCCCTTCCCGAAAGGTCTTTTCTAATTGTCCTGGCGTTTCCTGCTTAAGCCGAAAGAAGTTCCCCCCCCCCTTCGCCACCTATAGGGGAGCCTGTTTTTTTCCCCCCCCCTATCATTAAGTTAAGAAGACTGGGAACCGAATCACTTTTCTTCCTCCTGGACGACTCGCCGATGTCTCGACCTGGCTGGATTCCCTTTCTCGCTACTTGATTTCTCCCATCCGGGAACAGAACACCCTTCTTTCAGGGCTCACCCTTTGAGTTGCTTCCCGCTTTTCCTGTGTCCTTTATTAGTGCGAAAATGCCAACTTCTTCTCCCAATCCCGGTCGATGTGCATAGACCTTTTCTCTCCTGAGACTTCCCGGCTACAACAAGAGGTGAGAAGATCGTCTCCTCGTCTCTGGTTCAGAAGCCCGAGATCTTCCCCCCTGACTCCTTTCCCCCCTCCCTGTCTTAAGCGAAGTGCCCTGTTGTCCCTTCCTCCTGTTACACCCGCGAAGCGGTTTCCCCCTCCCAATGATTACGAGGACATCGGCAATTTTTTCCCTCAGGTTAGCGAACGTTTTCCCCCCTTCTTCCCAGCACAAGGAAGAGATAGCTGACCCTTCCCCTGATTTATGGGATTCTGGCTTTCCCGCGCCTCACATTCCCTTTACCCTCGAAGGCGCCGCCTTCTTGACTGTGTGATTTTCCCTCATTTATGTCGAACCGCCTCCTCCCCGGGAGGTCCCCCCCTTCCCCTTGCAGGTAACCTTTTTTTCCTGCGGAGGTACCGCGGCCCTTCCCTCTCTTCGCTCCCCAACAGCCGTTTCAGCCACATGGTATCTAAAGATTTTTTCGCCTGGAAATTCAAGTGACGTGGTAGGAGCCATTCCCTTCCCCGTAGGCCGGCACTTCCTCCAGCATGGGCCCCCCTTTCTCCGGTTCGTTTTTCTCCTCCCATCCATGACCGGCGATTGTAAGGTCATGCCCATTTGTTTAAAGAGAACTGCTGGCGGCTCCTTTTTCTTCCCTTCGGCCCCGGGTCATTTCTTTCCTGATATACAGGAAAATCTAAAGTGTGATGAAACCTTGTCCTCTCCGAATGAACCGAATTTCTTTCCTTTCGTCCCCGTTGCGGGAAGTGCTTTTCCCCCCCCCTTTCTCTTGCTGCGGTGACGCTTTTTTTCCACCAAAGGTTCCGCCGTGATCCCGCGAGTCCACATTTCCCCTCCCTGGTCAAGAATCTGCTTTCGGATTTTTTCCACACAATTCACTTTCCGTCCCCCGGAATTTTTCTGGGCCCCCTTCACTGTTGGCAAATCCTCTCCCCTGGCCTTTCTTTTCTCCCAAGCATGAGGTTTCCGCTCCTTTCCCAGGTCTCTTTCAATTTCTTTGCACTGTAGGATTAATTCCCCTGTCACTTCGCCCCCTCCCCTTATTTAAAGGGATATGTTTTCCGCCCCCCTTCCTCTAAGAGGAGTTTCCCCATCCGTACCTCACTTGCCCAAATGGTTCCTTTTTTTGGATAGCACTTTCCCGTGCAGGCCAGCTTCTCTTTTCCCCCTCGCTCACAAAGGAATTTTTTTTAGTGTTTGGGTGGGGACCCATTTTTATGTAATGAGAACCCCCCTTCTTCTCAGGAAGTTTAAGGTTCTTTCTCGAAGACCGGCAACGTTGTGGACGAGACTTTTTTTCCTTCCTTTTCGGAGAGAGAAAATGCAGATCCCCTTCCCCTCTTAAGGGGAAGGAGGGGAAGGCTCCCTTTCCCCCCCCTGATTTAATGTCGAGAGTTTTTTTTGTCTTTTCCTATCTTTGTGGTTTCTCTCCCCCCCCTCGGTCTCTTTTTCAGAAGGAAATCCGGGTACGCTCAGGACACAACCGTCTTTGGTAACTCCTTTTTTTTTCGACGGATACCTATGGACTTTTGGCTGATGTTTGGTGCCGTCCTCCTTTCCCTGGCATTGCCACACACCTCCCCCTCCTTAATTTGCAAGAGGGGAAAAGTCCTCCTTTTCTTTCCTTCCTCTCTCTCTTTAATCATCATCTTTTTTCTTTTCTCTTACTTGTCATCACGAATGTCTTCCTTTTTCTCCCTTTTAAGTCGAATGAAACATAGGACCGCTTTTTCCCCCCCAGGCGCAGGACCCCCCTTTCCCCTCCCCTGAGGATGTGGTCCCCCTTTTTTTTTTTTTATGCGCCAGGAGGTGCGTGCCACTCTTTGTATTAGGGAGCGTACCCTCCTCTCTAACACGCGACCGCGTCTTTTTTCCCCTTCCTTCTGAACAAAAAGAAGCTTCCCCCCCTCTCGACAGAAATTTGGCTTTTTTTTCAAAGAATGACCGTTCCCCCTTTTTCTCCTTTTAGGGATATGCGTTTCTCTCCCTGGGGGGGGGGCCCTCCCCCCCCTCCGTCACCACTCTATGACGTCGCCCCTTCTTTTTTTCCCCAACAGAATCCTCCCCTTCGCCTAACAAGAGCCTTGGTTTTTTTTCTTTTTTGGGGTTTTTATGCCTTAAACACAACCACCCTTTTCACGCTTCCCTCCTCTCTGCCAAGGGAATATTTCTCTTTCCCTTCCCTCCTATAGCAAAAGGTTGGCCGCTTTTCTCGGTCGCTCCCCTTCCAATCAAGCTGAGATGGCCTTTTTCTTTCCAAATAGACCGGTCCCCCCCCTTTTTAGCGGGCTGCCTTTTCTGAATCAACAAGGCAACCTCACCTCCTCTTCCGGGGTGTTTTTTTTTTTTCCAAATTAGAGGCTTTTTCGCCATCTTCCCCTCTGGATTTGCCACTTGGATTAACTCCCATTAAGGGGCTTCTCTCTTAATGGGCCGGTTCTCCTTAAAGAGGAACTCTTTTCCCCTTTGAAGGTACTGTGCGCGAGTTCTCCTCCCGGTGTTAACAGCCTCCCCTCCCCCTTGAGTTACATCAAGCCAATTTTCTCTCAATATTCAGCAATTCGTCCCCTTCTCTTCGAAATTCCTTTTTCCCGCTGCTCCCTTCGGACAGAGAATTTTCATTCCCCCCTTCAAAAACTTCCTACCGGCCCACGTTCTCCCACGCCCAGTCTTACCCCTTTTTTCCTGACATTACGAGTAGCGTCCTTCTCAGGCCGCACCCGAACCTTAGCCCCCCCGTCCCTGAGGGCCGTGTGCGATTTTCCTTCTTCGAGGGAAGTCATTGGAATGTCCGTGAATGTCCAGGTTGCGCCGCCAGGTGCTGAGCCTTCTGCGGCTTATCGGCCTGGTCCTCCTGCAGCACGCTCCTTTTCTTCAAAGGTCCCTTTGCGCATGTCCCCATTACCTGTATCGCGACAGACTGCGCCCCCCCGGAAAGGCAGTCACATTGTTAGTGTACTGTCCCTTGGCCACTCCATTCCCCCTCGTGGTTGTGATGTCAGCGATCTCTCATTGAGCACCTTTTCCTTGCGGGAAAAATCCTCGTGAGGTTGGCGGAAGCCCCTTCTTTTCGCGGGTGTAACCGCGTCTCAGAGTCGTTTTTTTATCGCTTTTTGCTTATCGCGAGTTTTGCTTCTTGTCCCATGATAATGCTTTCTCGAGTATCAAGGTGTAGACGTGCATTTATCTCCCTCCGCCTGGATCGTGGATAGTGTGCATTTGGCAAGTGGCTCGACAGGTCGTAATCCCACCTCCAGGTTTCTTGTCATGAGATGGTTGGAGTACCTTTTTTTGAGGAGGGGTCTCCTCGAAGCCACATCTTGTCCCCTTGTCCAGAATGTACTGCCAGGTTATTCTTTTTTCCCTGAATGATCTGTCCCTTTTTTCAATATAGTCCGGATTCTTTCTTTCATAACGGTTTGCTACGCCACGAACTTGGCGTCTCCGATGGAAATGCCCCTTGCCTACGCCTTTAGGCCGTTCCAACCTAGATCCTTTATTCCACTGACGGACAGCCCTTGCCTCATTGATTTTTCCAGGCCTGTTCCCAGACGTTCAAAACTTTCTTCTGGGTTTCCGTGCTTTTCTTTTTCGAGAAGACAAGTCCCCCGTCGACTCAGCGACTGGGCTTTGCTTCCACTCTTTTTTCGAAGACATCCTGGGGCCTCTCGATCTTTTTTCATCAAACTCACTTTTCGCCGCGGCCCATCTTTTGGTGGCCGTGATATCTCCCCTTTTTGTTGAGAGAGCCTGAAGGGATGTCTCCAAGGAGTTTGATGAGTTGCGCAAGAAACGGGCAAGAAGATCTCTTTTCTTTTTGTGTCGACAAAGCCAATCCAGTCCCCTGCCGCACATGCGTTTTGGGACTGGCTTCTCGCGTGCCGTGGAAGACGAAAAGACGAAAAAGCAGCATCGATCCCTCCCCCCCTCCCCCCTTTGAACGCGGACCCCTTGAAAAAAGAGGGCGGTCCTTCCCTTCCGTCAGTTGGTGACATTTTCCGACAAAATCATAAAGGATCGCCTCCAGCGTAGGCAATTTTGTCCATACGCCAAGTCCCGGCCCGAAAGTTCGTTCCCATGTAGCTTGTCTTGATGTCCGTGATGAAGCCGACCTTTCTCAACCTAATTGGAGCGCTTCGTGGTCCCCCTTAAG
>Ga0179591_1304549_pt1 | contig 10207 bp, 11 predicted proteins | sample CZOMad2_1_08_16f_FD_182891 | JGI IMG/M metagenome (GOLD analysis project Ga0179591, IMG submission 182891) | Vadose zone soil fungal communities from Angelo Coast Range Reserve, California, USA - CZOMad2_1_08_16fungal (PacBio error correction) | ecosystem: Environmental > Terrestrial > Soil >... | reverse complement strand
TCGCCGAAACCTGCGGACCCACAGATTCCCCCTCTTTTTACCGAATCGATCTGCTCGTTCCTCCCCCTTATGGCAATTTATCAGACAGCGGCCTTTTTTCCAGAAACGAGAATGCCAGGATCGACTTCGGATCGCCAGTCCCAATGATGCCGCCCTGTGAAAGGCAGGTTTTGGTGGAGCGTTCTGGATTATTGGCAGCGTCACCCCTCATATTTTTTCCCATTTCTTCTGTGATTCTGAGTGTGTGACTTCCCCGATAGGGTTTTCCGTTAAGCTCGCGCACGCTTTTAGTAATGACCCCCACGGGACCGGCTTCTCTTCCCCTAGCGACCCCAATGGTCCCCGGTATACGAAGTATCCTGCTGGCACATAATCGGAAGTTTTTTCGTTCAGGATGTCGTCCCATGAGAGAGCTTGGCCCTGATTGGCTCCTTAGGTGTTTGAGCTTACGCGGGCCTTTTTTTTGCATCAACCACCGAAGCGAGATCTTTTTTATATCACTCTTCGTCCCCCTTCCACGGCGGACCAGCATTTTTTCTTATAGAATCCCACCGATGAGAAAGATCACTCCCCAAAAGGCCTTCTAACCCCCCAGTACAGGGAGAGCGCCAAGCTTCAATTGCGAACAGACCCTTTGTTTTCTTTTTTTTCTTTTCCGATCCTCGACTCCGAAGGACCGGTACTTCCATCAGAGGAACTAGCGGGTGAGGAGCCACCCCATTGACCGGCAGCTCCCCCCGATCCGGTGACATCAAGTGTGCCCCTCTGGTTATTCAGCACTCCTTCCTGCAACCCGTTTTCTGACCTGCCTGATCAAGCCCTTCAACGCGTTCTAGGAGGCCCTTCTTGCCAGGCCTCCCTCTTTAATGGGATGCTTCCCCGATTCGTGTCCGCAGAAAGCCTGCACGAGCCCCCTCCAAAACGGCCATCTGGGAGATGAGCCCACGAAGAAAAGCCTTCCCCGAGCACGCAGCTCGCAGCATGCCCCCTCAAGGAAAAACTTTTGGTATCTCCCTTTTCTAAAAGGCCTCAACGTTTCCAATACGATGCGGAGCGAAGCCTTTTTTCTTGTCGTGTCCGGTCGACGGCCGTTTTTTTTCCCCCCCCAAATCGGCGCGGGCTCTTCTCCCAGATGGCTCACCAACCCCACCCCCCGGTAATAACGATCCCCCCCCGGCAGCCAGATGTTTTTTTCTGGCGCCTTTTGTAGAAGTTCCCCTTTTTACGCCGAGGTGATGGAGGAGTGTCATTTGTTTTGCCTACATCTTTTTCTTCAATTTGACTCCTTTTGCCCAAAAGGAGCAATAAAGCTTTCTTTTAGGTCCATGTTTTCTTTCTGCTTTTAGCGACCCGATTTTTTCGAACGCTCTCCCCCTTTTTTTCAACCGTCCCGCCGAAGTCCCCCCCAAACCCTAAAAAAAGTGAACTCTAACTCACAGGTAAAAGTGCGAGCGGAGCGTGATCATCTAGGGACGTGGGACGTCCAGAATGATCTCCAAAAGAGAATCCCCAGGTTAAGGATCGGGATATCTTTCTATTATTGACGAGCCCGAGACGACCGGGGGCTTTTCTCTTGCCAAGATCGGGGAAGATTCGGTTGATTTTCGGACGAGGACGTTTAAAGGGAGACCTGATCGTTGGTATTTTCTCGGGATTTCCCCCTTCGCTGACCCCCTGGGAAATCTTGCACGGCATCCAATTTGAGGGCGCGGCCTTTGGGGCGTCGTACCTTAGGTAGAGGTCGCCGCGACCCTTGAGGGCGGTCTCCTTGTGCGCCTGTTTTTTCTTCAAGATGCTTCTTTACTAGTCGTCCAAGCCTGTGACTTTACAAAAAACACTTCACAGTAGAGGACTTTTTAAAGACCCCCGGTATCCACCACACTTCCTCCTTCGCTTTCCCCTTTCCACACTCCCCCCTTCGAGGAAAATGCACAAGTTGTCTTCCCCCCAAGCACGAGACGTGTTTCCTTCGCCCACGGCCGTAATCTTCCCCCCCCCGATGTGATACAGAATCCCTCCCCCCCCTAAGTGTGTGTTATCGATGCTGGATCCCCGTTTTTGGGAAAACGTTGCAGGCGCCCTTATGAGATGACACTTGTCTCCCTTCAACTCGAAAAGCCACTGGTTCAGATTTCCTGTCTCGCCATTTCGCGTCTAAACTTAAGAGGTGGTTAGAGTTTTTCCCTTCAGAGAAGGGTGTCCCCAGACTGAGGCATGGATGTCCCCTTCCGATAAGGTTCTCGTTTCGACGGTTTTTTGCTTATTGGATCTGCGAGACCTAAACGAAAACTCTAATAAGTTTTCTCCCCCTTCTGTCACGCAAAGAATTTTTCCCTTAGAGTGAGACCTGGCTCGAGACAGCGGAAAAACCTAGAAGCACTCCTTAGGCTTTCCTTCTTTCCTTCTGCTTCGTGACACTGCCCCCTTTAGTCTGCTTTCCCGGAAATATTAAAGAACTGTCGCTTTCTAACCTCGCCTTGGCCGCCCCCATTCATCTTACCCATTGACGAACTTTTTCTTACGCCTCCCCGTAGAAAGGGCCATTTTTTTCCCCTCCCCCTAAACACCACTATCCCCGTCTCTGTAACCTTTTTTCAAACGGGGATTCTTCTTTCAGATTAATGCGGGAAAGGCCCCGAATCCTCCCCCTTTCTATAAACGTTTTTCTCTCTGCGGTCACGGGTTGGAGTCCCACAGGGGGGAGGAGGGATTTCGGCTTCCCGTTATTTGAAAACGTTCTTTAGTTTGACGGTCCTGATAGGCCCCAGACCCCCCACCCCAACAGGGACTCCTTTTGCTGTAGTGCTTTGGAACCCTCCGCGCCTTTTCGCCATTGTAGGCCTACCCCCCTGCAAAATGACACTCCCCTCATTGGAGCGTTCTTGGGTCCGGTCCCCCTGCGCAGAAGGACATCTTGGTTTCTCGGGGGATAGGTCTTCTCTTTCTCCTGTTGGTTTGCTGGTACGATTGAACCCTCTAAGGAAATTTCGGACGTTTTTTCTTTTTTTCGGAACCCGGGCCCCCCCCTTAGTCTATTCTAATGGATGCCCCCGGAGGACTTTTCCCGAATTTGAGCCCGCCTCCAAAGTTTGGTTTCCCAACCGTCTGTTCTTAGATCCCTTCCTGCTATTGGACCGTTTTCCCCTCGCCAGCACTCCCGATGGTCTGCCTCGGCTTCTTTTGCTGCGCAAAAACCTCTCAGCATACTGCCTCCCTTTCAAGCTCGGCCGGCATCAACTTAGCCAGTTTTGATCGGGGTCTTTGCCCTTCCCCAAGGGGTTTTTTTTTGAATAGTTGCTGACTCCTTCCAAACGTGTGTTGTTAACCCCTCTGTAAAGGGACTTCTGGTTTCTCCCCTCCCCCCTCTATTAGTGCCTCGACCCCCTGAGTCAGATTGAACAACAAGGCCCCTTGGAGAGACAAATTTAGTGTTAGGCATCCCCCTCCTGAAGGGGAGCATCTCCCCTTCTTTAGTTTTTTCGGGGCGTGTGTGGGATCTTTTCTCTGTGCGAAAAGGATCCATCTACTGCTGGTTCACCCCCCCTTCGTTTCAGCAGATTTTAACGCTGCGCAAATTTTTTCCTCAGAGCTTTCCTGTGAACGCCATTCCCCGGTCTAACCCACCCTTCTGTGAAATTGTCCCCGGAGCCTCGAGCTTCGAAGTTTCCCCTACTGAAACCTTCTTTCCCTCCTAGCAGTATGTTTTAACATTTCGCGACCGTTTTCACCCATTCTCTTTTATTGTTCAGACCTTTCCTTCTACCCGTTCGCAAATTTTACGAGGCCGCTCTTCGGGAACGAAAACCAGGCACATACACTCATCCCCCCCCCCCCCCCCCCATGGGGGGGGGTGTACTCCAAAAACCTCTGAGGTGTTCGGGTCTTTCTATTTTACAAACGGACCCAAAGACGCCACCCCTTTGACCTGCTTCCCTCATTTTCTCACTTGCGATACGCACTCGTAGTTGAACAGCAGCCCCCAGGCCCGATGTGCTTCTCATCGTTAGGATTCTTTTTTTCATGAACTGAGCAGATCCGGTTGTTTGAACGATTTCCGTCTGCTGATATATCTCTTCCCTTTTTGTGTTGTTTCGCGTCGCCTCCCTTTTTTAACCACCTCTGAAAGCGTTGCACAACAACCGTTATGTTTTTTCTCAGATCTATCGTTCCTCCTCCCCTATGAGAACAGTCTTCAGTCCCTTTTTCCGAACCGCTATTTTTCCTCTCCTCGTGGGATCGCCCTTCCCCCTCGTGAAGGCAGGTCCCTTTGGCGAGCGGTGAGTTCTGGGGTCGCTTCACTCTTAACACCCTCAGGTGTTTTCCTTAGGGCTGAGTGTGAGTGCCCCTCCCCGAAGAAATCGAGAGCAGCTTCTCTTGCGACACGGGATCCCTTTCTTTTCTGACCACTTTTCGGCCCGGACGAGCCCCTGTGCCCATACGTCTCCTGGCCCCCTAGGGGGCCGTGGAGTCCTCCTCTTCTGCAATGCGAAATCGCTTTTTTCTCCGGAATAATGTACAGTGAGTTGAGATTACCTTTCGTTCAGCTGCACCCCGCATTAGACAGAACGAGTTCTCCAGAGTATATCAACTTCCTTCAATAGAGACCTCAGTAGAGTGTTTATAATACCAGAAGATGAGAAAAGAGATACACACCCAAAGAAACCAAGTACCTTTTTTCAACGCAAAGACTCGTTTTTTTTCCCCTTACCGAACAGCTCATTCGTATCTCCGGCCTTATAATGGTGAAGCGCCTTTTCGTGTTTCGATTCTCCCCTTCGGGCTGCCTCCACACAGAATTTGAGAGATCGGTCGTGGCACATCCCGCTTTGCCTCTTTTCTTAAGCACCACAACAGGCCCCCCAAATGAATGATTCTAACCGGATCACCTTTTCCGTGGCCCTAAGATGCCGTTCCTTCCTTTTACCAGCGAGAACCCCCCGGTGAGGCGTTTTTCGAAATTTCTGCCCGAGAAGCTCCCTCTGTTCCAGAAAGGCCAATGGCTTTTTTTTTGAAGGAGCTCCCTTGCCAAGATCTAGAATTCGCGCATGAAGAAGTTTGACATTTCATAGAGGTGTATATTTCTTTTGCTCAAAGGCTGTTACAGTAACGACGGATAGAGCCCCCCATTAGACAGCCTTCATCAGGCGTTTGTTTTCCCGGAATTGTCCACAATTCAACCTTAAGAGGTGGAATTGCTTCCACCCCCCCACCCCACCCCCGAGAAGAACGCCTCCAACGGCAGCCAGATTGGCTTCTGCGCGTTTTTGCTCGTGAATCCCCGGAGTTACGCCTTTTTCGGGGAGGTGTTCCCTGGAGTGGGCTTTCGCGCGCCTTGAAGCCGCCTCCAAGGCCCACCCACCCCAGCCTATGGTCCCACCCCGTCGTTGAGTATGTTTGGTTTTTGTGGGCCGATAAGCCAGCGCATGAACGCGCGCGGAACGGGGCCGACTTTTTCCCCAAAAGGTTTGATCCCAGGACCCCGACGTACCCTTTTGCTATACGATGATCAGAGCTTTTCCGGGTTGCCTGCAGGATATGGTATTCAAACTACTCAGTTGAACCAAAGTGTCTCCGGGATATTTTTTTGAGGAGAGGACGGCCCTTTAGACGCACGGGGAGAGTGTCTAGGCTTGGGGACAGAGGCAATCGCGGGCGAGGGTTTGCGACGGTACTAAGGTGCAATACGCTTCCCCTACAGTGCAAAATTCTAAATCCAATTCTTTAAGGCATGGTCTGCTCTACGGGTCCCCCGCGACGCTTATTGCTCATCCCTTTGGAGGTACTCGGTTTTTCTCCCGCGCAAACGTCTTCATCCGCCGTGCCCTTCCCCCACAACGACCGTACGTACTTGTTTCCGCCGCTCCGCGTCTAAACGTCGCTTCTCCGCGAAATAATCTTTTTAAGTTTACTCCCAGGGAGACCTCTTTCCCAAGTTGTCTGGACCTCTCGTTGAACCCGCCCGTAAGCCGTGCCCCTGAACTTCCGAGCCTGACGTTTTCACTCGGCTTTTGACCCCTATTCTTTTTCTCTTGTTGGGATCCCCGAGTGGAAAAAACTTCTTCGGCGCTCCTATCCTTACCTTGAAACGGCTCGGGCTTTTCACTAGAAAAAGAATTGGCAGGCTTCTTTTCTTTCTTCGAGTTATTCAACTTCCTCTCGTTTTTGGGTCGCGTTTTCTCTTTCTTAAGTTGAACGATTGGCCTCATTAACGATACGTTACCCTTTTTTTTTCGCCGGGGGCCCCTTCTTTCCAATTGGGACGAGCCCCCATCTCGAACACCGACCCACCTGAGTCTCCGTCGCAACCCTGTCCGCAAGATCCCGTTCGGTGCGACCCGCGTACTTTTCCCAAAGAGACTTTCTTTCCGGCCCACGCCTTTTTTTTTTTCATCAGGACCTTTGCAACTTTTTTCGGCGCGTATTGACTTCTAAATCACCAGGCCCCCCCCTTCTCAGTTCCGGACTCCCAACCGCCCTCCACCCTGTTTTACTAACGGCCTGCTCTTTTCCACGAGCTATTGAGATACCAGCTTTTCGTCGAAATCCACTTACAGAGCGAGACCTTTCAAAGGCCTTGAAGAATTCCCCCGCGGGAAGGACAATCCTCGCGCATCTCCATTTCTTTTATGATAAACTTCGTAGTGAGCGGTGCCCCTCAAAAAGTTTCAAAGGGAGAGGTTGGGAAAAACTTGAGGACTTCCCCCCCGGTCTGCTGATCGGCCGAAAACAACTTCGGCCATCGCTAGTTATTTGGTCCTTTTGTGCGCTTCAATTTTTTCATTGTAGGCTCACTGCAAATGCCCCCCCAACTCACCATAATCTTGTAACTTTTCGGAGAAGCTCTAAGCCATTTTATTGGCAAGGGAACTCCGTTTTAGATGGTTTTCTTCTAATGGATTTCGTTATGTTTTTGACCCTCTTTCACTCCTAAATACGGCCGAGAGGACTCAGTTTGTTCCCCCCACTTGCTTTCTACCTTCCCCTCCTCTCCTTGGTCGATCGATCCCTAACGGACGTTACGATTGAGCCCAGCTGCTCTCTAAAACTTTCTTTTGGCAAAGGTTATTTCCTGGATGAGCGCGTCCTGATCTTGGCACGTCCGCCCGGACCCCCGACATGGAAGTTTTTTCTGCCTCGGAGATTTTTGTGGAGCCAACGCTCACAGCCTCTTTATCGTTTGTTCTTCCTCGCGGGCCCCCTTTTTCCTGGCCAGAATTAGCCTTGTAACGCGTATTTCCTTTCCATCACGGGTGGTTTTTCCTGTGCCTTTATTTTCTTTCCCCAGATGCACAGGCACGATCGCGCTGCTTTCTTGTGGATTCACCGTCTTCTGCTTCCTTCCTCCCCCCCCGCTGCAAACCATTAGGAGTCCCCAGCGTACAAACCTTTTCCCGGCAAGGGAATCCCTGGGGGAGATTTCGTTTTACTGGTGAGGTTGGCGGGTCTTTTTTCTTCCGCATCTTAGCCCCCCCCCCTTTGCGAGTTACCCCCCTTATAATGATTTCACCCTCCCCCCCCGATTTCTGCTCCGAGTGGATATAACTCCCCCAATTCTCGCGCTTTTTGTATGCAGCTGAACTAAGCTCAACCCCCCCCGTTCCCTTGATCACCCTTTTTCCCGGAGGCCTCCGCCATTTGCGGACCATCCCCCCTGGAAAGCGGTCCCTTCACTCTTTGCCCCGGGCCTTCGTATGGCACACATTTTCGCGATTTTTCAGGCACAGGCAGGAGGCCAGTTCTTTCATTCCCTTCTTCCTTGCTCGCCCTTTTCTACGAAAAACACGTTCCTCAAAAGCAGCAATATCCCTGTTGGGAAAAAAACTTCTTTGTATTCCTCCGAGCCCCCCCCCTACCTCAGAGCACCAACATATATGAGGACCCACATTGGTTATTTAAACTGTCCCCCCTACAGGCACTCTCCGGGCGTTCTTTTCCTGGGCTTAAAAAGGCCCGATGATGTTTTTCGGATTATGGGGATGACTCTCTCTGTCCCCTCTTTCCACAGAGTTTTTTTTCCCCCCTTCTCAGGGGAGGTTTTTTCATCACTCATCCGCTCTTTCAGCGCGCACGAACCCTGCTCCTTCTTTCCCCACCCAAACACCTTTTTGAACGATGGACGAATCCTTCTTCTTCTCCCCTTCCAATAATAAGAACGATTTCCCAGCGGACACAGCGCTGGCCCCCCTCAGCCCCCCTTCCCTTTCTCGTGAGGTTCCCCTTCATTTTTCCCAATGAAGCCACTAGTGAATCATTCTTCGGGGGAGATGTCTCATGTAGTTGTATTTGGCCCCCGCACCTCCACTAATATTTGGTGGGAAAATTAGCTCTCGGTATCCCTTTCGAGTGCCCCCCCCCCCCCCCCCCCCCCCCGCCCCCCCCATGTGCCCCTCTCTTTAAAGAAGACCTCCTCTTCCTCTTACCATTTCATTGTCTGCCGACCCTTTCCCCTGGTAGAGTGCATGAAGCAGAAAGAATGGTGTGCCACGCCCGCCTTTTTTCGGGTCTTGCTGGGGCCGGAGTCTTTCTTCCCGCAAATGCTCCCTGGGCCCGCATTGCGACTCCCTTCCTCCAGGTTTTTCTCTTACGCCGGGTCCTTTTTTTTCTCGCTCTTGAGACAGACGCTGCCTGCAGCGTTATATCACCCTTTCGTCCATCGAGACTCCGCAGTAGACTCATCCCAATTTTACGACGCGATCTTCCCCCCACCCAGGCCCGTCACCAAAAAAACCCAGTAAAGGGCTCCCTAAAGAGACCATCTTTAGAACATCGTTGTAATCCCTTTTCTTCTTTCCCGATCCTGGTTGCCCCTGGTATAGTGTCTTCCCGGTGATGATAAAAACCCTTCCTTCTCCCTCGACTCCCCTCCCCGTGAACACAGAAAGTTTTAGAAAATCACTTTCTCAAACCCCCATGAACCCTTCAAGAAACGGATACCCTCTTTTAGCGCAAGTAAGACCTCCCTCGTCCGCCCCCGAGGCCTCCTTCCGATTCGGTTCAGCAGCAAGCTCAGAGCTTTTCAGCTGCTCCACGCACCCCTATTTCGTGCTGAGGTTTTTCCCACGGCCACTTCCAAGCTACGGCGAACCCTTTTTGAGCAGACTCCTAAAGACCCCTTTTCGAGAGGAATCTTTACCTCAAACTTCTCTCCGTTTCCCCTTCTCCCTCTTGAGGAGCTCACCCCCTCAAGGATCTGTCGACGGACCGTTTGGCCCAAAGTCTTTTCCCAACCCTTCGGGCCCTTTTCCGTTGCCCCTTCTTGCTTCAAGTTTGAAACACCGCAAACATCCTAAGACCGATCCCCCCCCCCCGAGACCCCCTTATTTCCCCCTCTTCGATTGATTTTTCCTAGAATAAAGCGCTCGGCGAGGGGAGTTCCTTTGGCCCCCTGATCTTCCCCTGACCATGGTTTTTTATTCAATGTCCTTCTTTTCAAAACCCTCCCCCCCCCCACTCACTTACTTTCCCGAGGAGTCCCCTTTTGTCTTGAGCTTTCTCCCCAGAAGCCCCCCTGAACACACGCCGAGCCCCCTTCCAAGCACGTTTCGTGTGCCTAACGGTGGAGTCCCCCCAAAAACCGTGACCGGCGCCAGAAGCACAGTTGAGACGACATTATCTCATGGAGAGATCCTTTTTCCCCGTACAGCTCTCTCCCGTCCAAGAGATTTCTCTTAGGATAGAAGGGATCGTGGTGGAGCTACTTCGCCTTCCCTGGGATCATGCGCCACCCTCTTCTTTTGAAGCCCTCCCCCCCTTAGTAATGGTGAGACTCCTTCTTTTCCAGATGCCGAGGGATTTGTGAGCACGTCCGGTACTTTTTAATCCTTTTCCCGCATACCGCCTTCCCCCCCTTCAAGAGTGAAAGAGCTGAATAACTCCTTTAGCGGCACTTTGCGTTTTTCCTCCCCCGCCGAGGTTCGAAGAAAGCGATTCTTCCAATACATTTTCTTCTTCTCTTTCTTTCGAGATGGTTTCCTAGTAGTGAAACTGCTGACAGTCCGGGCAGCCCCCCCGAACTTCGTTGAGAATTCTTTCGAAAAGGAGCCAGGTCTTATCTTCACCTTCCTATATCCTCCGACAAATCACGTCCCTTCCCTAAACTAGATCACTTTCCCTCCGAATGCAACTTATTTTTAGAGTTGAAAACCCCGAGCAGTTAGCCCTAGAGCAGGCCGGTTTCCTCTTCTTTTTTTTCCACTCGTTGCCCCGC
>Ga0179591_1216613_pt1 | contig 10207 bp, 12 predicted proteins | sample CZOMad2_1_08_16f_FD_182891 | JGI IMG/M metagenome (GOLD analysis project Ga0179591, IMG submission 182891) | Vadose zone soil fungal communities from Angelo Coast Range Reserve, California, USA - CZOMad2_1_08_16fungal (PacBio error correction) | ecosystem: Environmental > Terrestrial > Soil >... | reverse complement strand
TCATGACTCGGGCTCGTGTTTTCTTCAAACGTTCCCTCTAACTCCTCTTTCTTACTTTGTGATGCACTTTTTTTTTGAAATTTCCTCTTGCTTCCCCCTTTGGTTTTTAGGTTTTTTTCTTATTCTATATTTCTTGCGGAGCGGTATTTTCCGGTCCTCTGACACCCTTCGGATCCCCGCAGGTCCGTTCGATGTCTCTTAGGTGGTTGGCTTCCTTGCCCAGCCCGCTGGACTTCTTTCCTGAATTTTGCACTGCCAACTGCGTTTGACCAAAAGATCCCTCCCCTTTATTCTTTCAGGACCCCCCCCTCTGTTATTTTATCGTTTTGGGTGGATACCCCCCCACTCATTCCCTCTTCTGATAGTCTTTCCCCTCTTTCTATTTTTCCTCCCATTGGACAAAGGTGTGTCCTTTTTCCTCCGCCCACTTTATGGTCTTTTTCACGCCATCCCTTTCCCCCAGTTTTCCCCCCTTTTTTCCTTCCGCCTTTTCTTTTCATTCCAAAGGGTCCTTTTATCTAGGCCCCCTCAGGATTTTGATGACTGAGGTTAGTTTCCTTTCTTTCCTGTGGTCCCTCCGTTGCCTGGTGAAAAAGCCCCCCTTTTCCCTTTCAAAAAGTTGGCGGGCTCCGCCTGTTTGACTCCTTTTTTTTTTTTTTTTTTCGTTGTTTCTTCTTCTTTCCCAGTATGGCAGATCTCCCATTCTTGCCGGACTCTCCGTTTTGCCCGGCGGACCCGAAAAGGCGTCTTCATGAGTTTTGTGATTGTTTTCAGATCTGCCTTAATCCAAACCATTACCGATCTCTTGAGCATTCCATTTGCCGCCTTTTCTGATCATTCTCCTTCCCAACCGTCTGTCCCTTATTCCTCTCCCCCCTGGCCGTGCCCTCCCCCTGAACAAGCTCTGCTTTCTGTTTTTCTTCTCATTCTTTTCACGTGGTTCCTGATTGACTAAGCGTTTTGTGCTTTTTTCCTTTCCCCCCCAACTTAATCTCTCCCGTTGGTCTTTAGCAATTACTGTTCTCTTTCTTTTGGTATGAGGGGTGGACCGCGTTTTTTTCGTTTTTATCTCCTTGCTTATCTGATTTTATGGAACTCCTTTCCGAATTTCGGCCGGTACCTCTGTTAACCCCCCCCTGTTCATTTCGACACGAGCTCTGTCCAGGCCCACAACTCACCAGTTTCTTCACTTTCGTCAGTGAGAGACTTCGAGGTTAGGGCTTCCCTTTCCTGACCCTTTGTGGCCCGATTTGTTATTTTCTGTCAGCATGCTACCCCCCCCCTATCTCACCCTCCTAACCCCACTCCTTTCCCACCACGTTTTCTTGAAGGACCAGTTGAGGTTTAACGCCGGAGTTTTTTCCTTCTCTCTAACTCCTTCTTTTTGGGTGTATTCTCTCTGACTTCCTGAAGAACATGCTCTGCTTTATCTTTCCCTTCTCCTTTTTTCTTCCCCCAGACGACTCCTATTTATAGCACTGCGGCTGTTTTCCATTTTTTTCAGTTGAAGCACCCGATTTTCTTGGCCGTTTTCCTCTTCCACCTTCTCAGAAACCTCGAATGAACACCTTGTTGGAGACTGTGTCAATAGATTTCTATTCGTATGGTAGCCCGGTCTCCACGCTTCTGCCCCAAACGCGAAGCTGGTCCTGTGGTCCTTTTACCCCTCCCGGATTGCGTCCTAAGCACACCCTCCTTCTAAATCCTCCCAGACGTACTTCGAAACTTTCCTCCATCTCTCCTTACAAGCCGTACGAGCTTATTTTCTGTCCATTCTGCAAGGCCCCACATTTCTCAGCCCCCTTTTACCGTTCGGGGTAGTAAGGGGGGCTGTCGCTTTTTTACCCCCAACTGTCTCAGATCACCCCCAATTACCAGAACTTCCCTTCTCTTCCTCTTTCATGATGACTGACCTTTTTCTTCTCCCCCATATCCACTCGGGCTAGATGAGGTCTATTTATTCCACAAGGCCTCAAAGGCGCTCCTGAGGAGACTTTTAGGACACGTCGCCTTCATTTCAGACCATTTTTCCCCCCGGTCGTGATTGCTGCATGCGTACTCTTCCGTTGGAAATCTGCCCGATTCCCGAGCACATGGACCTCACCGCAACTGTGGGCGCCCCCCAAGTTGCCCGTCCTTACCGATGTCATCATCCCCCTTATGTCCCCAAAAAACAAAACAACAAAAACATTCTTTTTTTTCTATTTCTAGGGAATCAGGATATTCACCCCACAAAAGAGCTATTTCTTTCCAATGGGGTAGTCACTCACCTTACCTAGTTCACTTCACCCATTTTTGAAGAGATCTTTCTTTCTTTTTCCCTTCCCCTCCCCCTTCTTTTTGTTGTCTAGTCTATCCGAAATGGATTAAGCACTACTTCTTGTTTTCTAGCAGTTCACCCCTAATCTCTTTTTTTTCTACTTGGGGATGGTAGATCATGAATCTTTTCACCATGGTCCATTTATTATATTGTGGTTGTCTTTTGGCTTAAGGCTGTTCAGATTTATCCATATGCCGGATCTTCTTTTCTTCGTTGTACTCTCTCTCGTTTCTCTCCCTCTTCCTCTGAGAAGGAGGTGCCCCCTTGTTGGTCCCCGTGAAAATCCCAGCTCAAGTGGACGCTCTCATTCTCTTCTTCATGTGCCCCTGGTTTGTCGATACCTTTTTCCAAGAATTGAGACGAGGTTGATTGTCCGCTTTCCCAAAGCATTTAGAAAGTCTTCTCTGCCATTTTCTTGTTTTTGGGATCCTCTTGAAGTGTGCGCCTCCCCTAGACCCCAAACATTAATTTCCTTAATTTTAGTGCAGTCTATCCACATTTTCATTTGACACCGTTTTCTCTATTTTTAAACCCTTCACTCTCCTTCTCATGTTTTTATTCCTTTGGGGCAGTTTCTTTGTTTTTAGAAAGAATTCGTTTCCCTGAAACAGGTCCTCTGAGTGTTTTTTCCCTCCTTTCCCGAAACCCCCTTTTTGTGAAGGGTCCTTCCGTGAACTCTCCCCGATAGATAAAGGCTTCTCCACTTTTTCTTAGTTCTTTCGACGTATATTACTCGTCACTCCGGCAAGGCAACGTCCTTTTGTAAGGAACTTTGAGTTAAAGGCCTCCCATTTCTTAGAATCTTCCTCTCCTTTTTTAGCAGAGGACAGGCTGAAGCCAATCCTCCAAAGATCTTTTTTTTTTTCTCGGCTGCTTCACCACTCTCCTTTAATAAGTCAATCCTTCTAGGTTATTTCCTCCCTTTGGATTCACCGTGCATTACCCCAATAGACTTTACTCCTCCCCTTAGGAGTTGTTTTCCCCGTGAGTTTTTTGATTGATTAACTTCTAGAGATCTCGACCCAATCCGCACTTTGCGCACCAGACCCCCTCTCCTTCTCCATAAGTCTGCCCCTTTATGGCTTCGTAAGTACCGCGCCCAATCCAAGTCCCTGAGTGTCGGTCCAAAGATCTACTTGATTCTTTTTTTTTCTTTCTTAGTGCTCTCCATAGAGCTCTTGTCTATTTCCCCAAGCACAATCCCCCCCGTCACTCATTCTGAAATCCCCCTTTCCTGCTCGAACGTCCTCTTTCCGTGAATTAGTAATTCCCCCCCTCGTTCGGTGATGCCTTAATGGACTCACCCCCCTTCTTCAGCCCCCCCCCTTCTCCAAAACCTTTCTCCACAGACCCCCCCTCATCCTGGTGTAGACCGACCCTGACTGACCCGGATGGATTTTGGACTCTCTGATTTCGTTGATTCTTCCTTCTTTGCATGAGTAAAACACCAAAGCCTTTTCGTTTGGGTCTGGAAGTTACGCCATCCCTTAAAACCTTATAACGTGACGCCTTTTAGGTCGTTTCCCCTCTCGACTATATTCCCAAAACAGAAGAGAGTCTTTCTTTCTTTTCAATCCAATGACAGATGGACGTTTAGTCAAGAGGCTCCTCCCCATTGGGTGTCGATTTACCGGTGATCTTTGAGAAAACAATGGCTTGTACCCTGGTACAATTGGCCCGCTTTCATTCCTGAGTCTCCTTCCTTTTTACTTCATATTTTGATATTCGGGTATTTCACTTCCTCAGCTGGAAAAGGAGTCAGGCAATGAGTGATTCTTCTCTTTCTTCTGCTTTTACTCCTTTTTTCATGTAGCTCCTTAGCAGCCCCCCCTTCATCGGTGATGTGTTTCAGAAGTCTTTTTTCCAACCCCCCCTCAGATTCCATCCTCCTATTTTGTTATTCCTTTCCTTCTTTTAGTCGAAAATTGCGTGAATCTTTACTCCCAATACACGCTTCTCTTCGACGTCTTGCTCCTAGATTCCCAATTTTTGTTTCGATTTCTCACTGCATCTCGAAATATCCCTCTGTGCCTGTTTCCCGAGCCTCCATGGGTGGTTGAGAACTCTCTTTCTCCTCCGAACCATCATAAACCAGGGGTGTTGAAGGTTTCTCCCCACCGTTCTCGACCCATAACTTCTTTCTTCTTCTTTTTTTTTTTTTGGTCACCTCCTCCTTCTTTTCTTTCATCCCCCCTTTAGGTAAAGGTGTTGCCCGTCCAGAAGATTTTCTTTTCTGTCAATCGCGAGCGTTTGATTGGATCCTGCAACAAGCTACCTCCCCTTCTATTTCCTCCCCTTTCCCTTGACCCCTCCCCTATTTTTCCAGCTATAAGCACCTTCTTGGTCAGATTTAATCAATTACTTTTCAGATATTTCCGTGACCGGACTTCTTTTTTTCTTCTTATTGTAGTAATCTCCCCCCCCCCCACCCCCCCCTCACTCTTCGAGTTTTTTCCTCCCTCGTTACTTTTTAGTCCCTTCTTTCCAATTAACCCCTATAGCAGCGTCTTTTTTCCAACAGAGCCCAGATTTGAAATCGGTCCGGCGTATTCTCCTCCCCCCCCCAGTGCTTTCAAAAACTCCTCTCCACTCCGGTCAGTCATGGTCCCCTCGTTGAATGGGGTACAACCCCAAGATACTCGTCGAAAATCTCTTCTCTTGCCCTTCAACGGTCCCCCTGTTTAGTGTTGGTCGAACTTCAAAGAAGCAGTACCCCTTTTTTCCTTTCAAACCCCCGCTCCCCAAATGGCTGGGCCAGGCCCCCCCCCCCGGGAAACCCCTCATCTTTGATGTCCCCTTCAAATCCCTTTTTACGGTTGGATTTCTCCCCCCCGCCCCCCTGGGCCCACTAACCAATTTCCGTGTCTGAAACCCCTCCAAGCCCCCCTTGGTCCTCACGCTCTTTTTCCCTTCCCCGGCTTTTTTTACGGTAGGAAACTTCGTCCTTTCAAACCCCCCGTCTACCGGCCGCCCTTCCGCGTCCTCCCCTTTTCCCTTTTTTCTACATAGTTTTCCCCAAGATTTAGGAGGGCTTCGGTCACACAACCTTTTTCCTTCCAAATTTACCTCCCGTCTGCTTAACCTCCTCGTATATTTTCTTCTTCTCATCTCTTTTATTTGCTACGTTGTTTTTTTTTTCTCTTCTCCTCTTTCCCTTGTATGATTCTCTTTAGTACTGGGAGGGAGGGCGGAAACCCTTTTGCCCCTATTAAGTGTTTTCGTTAAGACGTTCTTGCTCTGTGTTTATGGGACACCTTCGCGTAGAGTTTTTTTTTTTCAAACTTTGGATTTTCCTTCTTTTTTTTGGACCCTTAAATGCTGTATAGTGTAACTCTATTTTTTTTAACTAAACCAGCCGTTTTTTAAGGAAAACCAAAACCCCCCCTTAAATCTTTCCCCTGTTTTTTCTCCTTTTACCCCGAACCCCCGGGTTTGTGGAGGGGAGCCTTTTTTCTTGATGAGTACTATCTACCTAACTTAGGTCAATTTTCGGATTCGCTGTGTTGCCATTTTTTCTTTTTTTTATTCCCTCCCTTTTTTTCTGCTCCTCCCCTTTCTTGGAAAAATGACTTTTCTTTTGAATGGGTTCGACAAAGGGGAGACAGCTTCCTGATTTTGATTTTATCTAAAGTCTCTCGTGATTTTCCGCTCTCTTGTCCCGGCATTTTTCCCCCAAAAACGCGTGTGTCTGTACGGATTTTTCCCTGCATCGATTTTGTTTACCTATATTCCCTTGCAATGATTTTTTCCCTCGGCGTTCCGTGTTGACCCGTCCGCGCCCCCCCGCCGGGCGGGGGGACGCAGCGGGCAGAAGGGCCTCCCCTTCCCTTGAGCGGGCTTTTTCACACACAAACACCCCACAAACCCCCCCCCATCCCCCACCTCTACCCCAAAAAAAAAAACCCCAAACAAAGCCCCCAACCCAAAAAAAAAACCCAACCCCAACCAACAAATTGAGAATTTGCTTGGTTTTCGGCGTTCTCTTATCGATGCTACTTCCTCCCGGTGAACCCCGCTTAGGTAAAAAACTCTTTTCTTTTTTTTTAAAACATCCTATCTTGCCCGAAGGAGCCCTCCCATCTGGCCCCGTTTTTTTTCGCGCCTGTCTTCGGACAAGATCCCCTCCGGGTTTTTTCGATCAGCGTGAAGCGCTCCTCTTCGGCGAAGGAAACCCCCCCCCCCCGGCGGACGTCCACCCATTTAGCCAAGGAACCTCCGGCCTTTTTTTTCTCTCTTTTCCCCTTCAGCTCGAGAAGACTTTCCCTTTCCTTTTTTACATCTCCCCCTCCTTCCTAATGGGGTGAGTTGTGTGCTTCCTTCGATGGTATGGGGGTATATTTTCTTCCACCTGATATGCCCAAAAGTGCTCTTCGATAAGTTGGTCTCAATCTCCTTTGTTTTTTTTCTTACCCATTGCCTCTGTGAAGGCCCCCTCGGGCCCTCATTTATGAAGTCCTCAAGGCTTCAAACCTCTTTTAAAGCGATCTTTCTGCGATGTCATCCAACTCCTTTGCGATATCGGGTGTTGAGGAACCCGACCTGCTTCCCCCCCCCCCAGTTTTCTTTCTAGTATCTTCTGATGGGGTGGCCATTGTCCTTTCCCCTTGCGGTCTCAGCGCCCCTTCATTCTGGTACGCAGCCAGTCAGTTTCCTCTTCATTTCACTTCCAAGGCTTTATGACCAGGGCCTCCCGAAGACCCAAAGGTCCTTATAAGTTGTATTCTCTCGCTTTCCGTTTTTCCCTGTCCCGACCCCTTTGACCTGTGCCCTTTCTCAAAAAGGATCGCACTTCCCACTTAAAACCCATGGGGTCGCCCGTCGCGGGTGTCGAAAAAGAACCCCGGGGGGCCCCCGATGACGGAAATCTCCCAATCTCTGATTCTTGTGATGACTGAATAATCGCGTAGACCCAAGTCCAAGGTGATCTCTTTTCTTTCTCCAGGAGCGCACTACCCCTCCTTCCCCGTCTCCTTTTACTTGCAGTGGGGACAGGTGTTGGAGCCTTCTTTTTTCACAGACACAAACCATTTAGTACCTGAGTCAGCTAGTGGCCCTCCCACTGGAAACACTTGCCAAGAATATACTCATGAATTTAAAGAGGCTGTTTTAAAGTATGGAGGTTGCATCTGACCCCCCCCAGGAGGATGGACTTTTTTGAGGCAAGGGGGTTGGACCCCTTAGGTCAAGGGGGATTTGATACTTGTTTTTTGGGTTTCCCCTTTAATACCAATTGATCTGTATGAGGATTCGTATCTCTTACTTTCGGTTCTAGGTAGTTAGCACCAACTTTATTGTTCTTTCTCTTCGAATGGTTTTCTTTTTCTACAATGATCGGGTCAATAGGATGGGGTCTTTATTGGATGCATCTCTTTTCTCGGTGGCTTTTGGCGAGAAAGGACCGTTCGACCATGCATCTTATTCCCACTCTTCCCCTTATTGCCAAAAGCTTAAGGAATTGGACTTTTATGGTACCCCTTTTATTTCGGCCCAGGGCGGCGTGACGGCCTCGTCCAGCTCCGTCCTCGCGGTGGCAATTCTTTGGGGATTATTGGCTGGTTTTTGTTTTTTTTAGCATATAGCGCCGTTTGATTTGTGTGTCAGAACTCCTGTTACAACAACCACTCCGCTTGCGTCGCAACCCTTTATTGTTCTCCCCGGAGCGTGATTGTAACCAGTTCCGTAGATCTAACTGATCTTGCTTTGGCTTAATTTTGAGGTTGGAAGGAGTCATCAACTTATTTTGCGGTAGTTTGCCCCAGGATGAGGTCTGTACCAATCTATGAGATTTTTTTTTCCCCTTCTCCGTGTTCATTTTCTTGATGGGGCCGTTTACCCACGTTTCTTTGGCTTGCATGTTTTCTCTTAAGTTCGGGACTTTCAATCACACCATACCTGAACTCCTTTAGGATAGATTTCGGATACTTTTTTTCTTTTCGCTCACGGAGTTTCCCCTTTTGGACTTGAAGTAGTCGATCGATTCCTCTGGATTTCCTTGCACCCGGCCTGATGGCGGTCCGTCCAACGTCCTTCCCTTTTTCCCCTACCCACATTCTGGCGACCTTTCGGTTGACGGTTCCCAATCTCCGCCCTTTTCACCGCCTGCGAGCCCCCCGCCTTTCCTCTTTGGTTTCCTTCCCGTTTTAAAAAAATTCACCCCATCCCCCCCAGTAATCGTGGGTCCTAGGCGGGTCCGGGCCATTCTCCCCCTCTCTTTGACCCCCCCCTGACAGGCCAACTTTAGGAGCAGGACCTTTAGATGAAGTTGCTCAGGCCACCTCTACATCCTTCCCTCTTCGTTAATTTCTCTTCTCCCCCAGTCCCCTTTTACGTCGAGGCCTGTCTTCGCCCCGGCGTCGGCCTTATCTTCCCAAGTTTTTTTTTTTTTCCCGCGGGCCCCCTCTTGACCCCAGACCGCGCGTGACCGAGGTCCCTCCGATGAACACCCCCCCCCCTCCTCCCCCCCCCTCAACTCACCCCTCCCCTTGAGAAAGTTATAAAATGCTGACAGGCTTCCCGCTTACTCCCCCCCCCCTTCTGCATACCCCCCTTCTTATGCTCCGCGTGAAGAAGGTATTTCCCATTCCCAAAACCCCCAAAACGATAGTCTTTTTGCCGGCAGTCATCCCCCTTTTCCTTCCTTTTCTTGGAAGTTTTTTCCCCTCTTTCTTCTCCTCCCCCCTTCTTTTTTTTGTTGTTGAGTTTTGGGTGTGGTGTAGCTTATTTCCTCCTTGAAGATTTTTTGATTGTCTTTCTCCGCACCGACTGCTTTTTTTCGGGCTTTCACTTTTTCTCTGGCATCTCACCTCCCCTTTTTCTTGCTTGGTGGTGTCCTTTCCGTCAGTCTGCTTTCCCCCCAAACTGGTTGCCCCTTTTGTTCTTGCGTGATTTGTTCTGCCCTTGTGTCATCTTTCTTTCTTTGAACGCTCCCCCCTTCTCCTCTCCCTCCCCGGCCGGGCTTTTGCCGGGGCAAAACTTGGAGAATGCCCCTTTGCCCCTCCGTCTTCGGACTAATAGTGTCTTTTTCTTCCCGTATTTTTTTCCTACTAATACCCTCATCTGGGAGAGTTTTGATGTTTTCTTTCCCTCAGTCCACAGTCTGACCTATGAGTATCTTCCGGTGCCTTGTCCTGAGTGGGGATCTGTCTCAGACCTCTCCCCCCCCTCCACGATTACTGTTTGGATGTAGATTTTAGTGGGGCACGTTTATGGCTCCACTTTTTTCGGGCTTCCCTTCTTCGTCTGATGATTTTTCCCCCTTGAACTTCTCCCTTCTGTTTCTTTTTCTTATGTGAGGGCCTTTTTCCTTCCCAGGCCGGTCTGTTTCCACGTCGGGCCTGCAGTCCTTCGGTTTATGCTGCCACATTTTCCCCCCCCCCCCCTCCCCCCCCTTTCTTCGAACCCACGATCCGAAATTTGTTTTAGTAATTTCTAACCAGGCCTTCTCAGTTGGTTCTGTCGAGTCTTTTTATTACTCCCCTCCTGGGCAAATCCCTGGAGTTTTGTAAAGGCACTGAGCCCCAATGACTGCCCCGCCATTAGATAGTAGCTCGAAGACCTTTCGCCGTGAAATTTTCCGCCCTTCTGGTCTTCCTTGTCTTTTTCACCCAAGGTTTTTTCAGGCACTTATCCTCACACTTTCCTTTCAGTTCCCCCCTAGACTTCCTGTGAACCCCCAGGTCCTGTCCCCTCCGAGTTCCTGCCCTGCCCCCCCCCTGGAGTGTTGTACGAATTTTCTTCTTTTTTTTTTTCCCCCCCCCCTCTATAATATGCTCCCCAAAAAATTACCCCTCGAAGACACGTACCCCAGAATGCCCTTTTAGCTTACGCACCGGAAAGCCCTCTGTAAGCTTTGATTTAGGACCTTTCCTAAGACCAACCTCAAGGAAG
>Ga0179591_1313122_pt1 | contig 10208 bp, 10 predicted proteins | sample CZOMad2_1_08_16f_FD_182891 | JGI IMG/M metagenome (GOLD analysis project Ga0179591, IMG submission 182891) | Vadose zone soil fungal communities from Angelo Coast Range Reserve, California, USA - CZOMad2_1_08_16fungal (PacBio error correction) | ecosystem: Environmental > Terrestrial > Soil >... | reverse complement strand
ATCCACTTCCCTATCTTATTTCCCTTTCGCAGAACCGCAACGCCTGCCCCTCTATGTCGTCCGGAATCAACGAATCCCCGCGCCAACAAATGGATCACGTCGCAACGACACCATTCTTGGCTCGCGGCCCGGCGGTTCATTGAAAGTTCCTTTTGGTTGGTGATGCTGTCCCCCGTCCCGCGTAATCGAGAATTGCTTTCCCCTAACTGGAGATACGTGTTCCTGCACCATGCTTGCAGCAACCCACTTTTTTCTCGAGATGTTTCTCCTCCGCCATGTTTCCTTCGTAATGAATAGGCACGGGGTCATGCGTCCATTGAGCACCCCTCCCGTCTGAGTTCGCTTAAGGAAGTGTTTGCAATCTGCAATCGTGTGTAGCGAGAACCATTTGATGGGCAGGTCTTTTTTTTTCGGGTGACTTGCCTCTCATCGCTTCGAGAATTTTTTTTTGCTGGTGAACCCATTGATCTCATTCTCTTGGTAATCCCTGCTTCCCCCTCCTTTCAAGTCGTCCACCGGACAGGTGACATCGTTTTCTCCGGAGATTTAATTGAATACTCGCAACCCTGATCAGAGCGCTCCCCGGGTTACCCCTCCCGGTGTCAAGCAGCACATGCGGAACTTCTTCCCTTCCTCACATAATACGTCAAGCCATCCTTTCCCCACGCTTTGCGCAATCGTGTCGCCCTTTTCTGGTTTCCCTTCGGCATGGCGCCTCGTTCCGATCTGTTAACTCCTTCCTTCCTTTTTTTGCAGATGTTGAAAACTGACTTTGCCCGAATGAGACATGCGTTTTTTTTGCGGGGCTCAGGGCCTGGTTTCTTGACTTTTTTCTTTTTTAGGAAAAAAAAGTACCCCCCCCCCAAAAATTGTTCCTCCCCTCTCCAATTGGTACAAAGATGTCTGACCTAGAGAACCTAAGAGGACCCCGTTTTTTCTTTTTTTAGAAGGATGTGCTCCCTTGGAGAGCCGGTTTCGGCATTGAAGGAGTCCTTTGAGCCGGTGCCGGCAAGGCCGTCCCCCCCCCCCACCCCCCCCCCCCCCCCCACCCCCCCCCCCCCACGGCGCACGCCTAAACCCCCCCCCCCCCCCAATGCCCTTCCACATACGATAACGCGACAGGCCCCTCTCTTCATGCGGTGAGTGAGCATTTCCCTCCGTCGTTTTAATATCCGTTTGCGGATCGGAGGTCAGATACCTTCTTCCAGTCCTTGTAGGATGGGTCGATTTGCTTGGTTTTCCACATCTCACGGTTTTTTTCAGAACTTTTTTCATGGGCCAACTTCGTGCGTGGCCTTGCCGCTGTGCCGTTTCGTCGGATAAGAGGTGAACCAGTGTCGAAATTCGCGCTTTTTGATACCCCTCTTCGATCAGCGATAAGGATCGTCCTTTTTTTTTCTTGTATGAGATACTTGCCCCGGTACCTGCAGACTTCCTCCAGCAAACTCTCTTTTTTGTCTGTTCCCCCCCCCCCTCGAAGAATAACAGCCTCCCTGCGCGGGTAAGTCCTTCCTTGATCGTGAATGACCGTGAGCATCCTCGATTTACGACACAGGCCCCTGGAGTGGTCTGCACGACTTTTCGGAATGGTTTTTCGACTAGAACGCGCAGCAAATCTACCCTCCAGACTTTCCCTGAAGTTGACTTCTGACGATCCCCCACTGCTATAGGGCTTCCTTGCGGTAAATTTTCCCAATGCACAGCATCAAGTTGACCCCCCACGTAAGGCAGGTTCCATTTCCTTCACCGTGGTTCCCATTTTGTGAGACAGACCCCGCCAGAGTTCCTGTTTGTTTCAGTTTTTTTAGGCCTGATTCCCGTTACGCCATGTTTGCCTTTCTGTCCGGTTAGGCGGGAGAAAGCAGTGCTGGCCCATTGTCTGTCAACGTTAGTAGGAGGGTTTCCCCCCCAGTGTAAGGGAGAGTCTGCAGATAATTATCCTTTAGCAGGCCCATCCCACGAGGTTGAGTTTCCCCCCGTTTTCGGACTGATGGAGGATTTTAAGGCAGGTTAACGGGCGAGGTACTTCCTGTTGTTTTTTGTGAATGCAGTCCCCCTGTCTGGCTGAAGAAAGCTTGCTCCCCTCCGTCTTTCGAGACCAGATCCTCCGCAGATTCCAGTTAATGCCCCGCCCAGTGTATTTACCAATAAATCCTGCATTACGTAGATCCAGCCCTCAACTTAAGACAATGACTGTTTTTTCGTTTTTTTCTTTCTAGTTTTCCCTACCCCGTCTTCCCGATTGTGAGGATGAATGGCGTTTACACATATCTGATTGCCAATGACCTTTTCGGTTGGTGCCACAGGGCGTGGGGCCACTGTCAGATCCCCGAACGCCAACTTCGGTCTCCCCAGGCAACGACGCCCCCACACAACAACAAACCCCCAAAAAACAAAACCAAAACCCCCAACCCAACCCAAAAACCCCCACAAAAGACTCCTAGTCTGCCGTTGCGCAGCGGCGGCCCCAATTTTTTTTTCCCCGCTTCCAGGCGAGGTCCTGTTCAGAGTAGCTGACCCTCTGTCTCCCCTGAGATAGTTACCCCCAGTCTTTCCCCTCTTGGTAAGATGTTCCGCGCAATCCTGATCGCGACGATCTCTGCCAGTCCCACCGTTGTTTGGCAGAAGCTTTTGCGAACCGCCCCATCAGCCAGCAACATTTTCACCAACGAGTATGTTCCATTGAGAGGTCTTTGGCCATTTACCCTTGCAGCAACCCCTTTAACGATGTCGGGCTGCCGCTAAGGCCCCCCGGTCCCCCCCCCCCCCAGAAAAACTTCTCCAACAGGCGGCGCCATCCGGTAATAAGACCCACTTGCGGCTGCTCCTTTCTGCCATTCGCTCTCGGGAGGGTTTTTCTTCAAAGATGCTTTCAGGATGTCCCTCAGGCTTAGTAGGGTTTAAGCCACCCATAAAATAAAGACTGCCTCTTCCACAGCACCCATGCTGTCTTCTGAACAGAGTCCTTCAAGAGAAAAAAAGGGTCATCCTCCTCCCCTCCTCTTTTTCGCTCATGATCAAGAACATTTGTTCTTCCAGGTCGTGCGGGGCTGTCCCGGTCGCGTCACTCAGCCTCTTCCGGAAAGCATCTCAAAAAAGATTTCAGCTCCCGAGATTTGGTGTGTGCCGTTCCCCCCCTTTTTTGACGTAAAAGTTCGCAACGCTAACCCCTCCTCTCAGGAAAAAAATCCCATGCAGGTCCTTTTGCAAGTAGCCCTTTCGCCGAGAGTAATTCCCCCTTTTTTTCGCTCCACGACACATCACAATTTTCTACCTGCGCGCCGGACCATCTCCCTTCCGCTCGAAATGGCTCTCCCCGGAAAAGAATTTTTTCCTCTTTCGTAGGATAGTCCCACAGCAAACAATGATCATTTTTTTTTCCCTCAGGAACGCGCTTGGTGCCGAACAGCAACCTCGCCCGTCTGAAAGGCGATGTTTTCTAATTTTAGCCGCCCTCACCAGTCTTCGATTTTCTTGCTGCGCTAAGAGATGTACGGTATTCTTTTCTTTTCCTTCTTTTGTTTTTTTTTTGAGAGCGCCCGCAATCCTCTCGCGACGACACATCTCCCTGCGTGTGTTAGGCTCCTTTCTTCCCACATCTGAATCGCCTTTTAAGACTTCGCCAGGGATCTTCTGGGCCCCTTTTTTTTCTCGACATTTTGGCCACGGGCATCTCCGACATGGATTCGCAGGACTTCGTGATCGTCCACGCGGCGGACTTTTTTTTGCGGCGGGACTGAAAGTGGGAGGGGCCCTTTATTGCCCCCGGCGCCCCCTCGGCCTAAGCCTCCCGAAACTTTGCTGGGGTTCCTGCTGATGCAGTTTTATTCTTTTTCCTTGTTAGGCAAAAAACAGTTACGCCCGCACACCAAACCTGGAGACCGCATGCACTTTGGTTTTTTTTCTTTTAAGGCCTTGATTGCCGTGAAAACGCTTCCGAGTGCTTCCCCGTTTCCCCCCCGCGCAGAACTAGGATACCTTGGGCTTATGAGACATCACAATACGGAGTATTCATTCCCCTTTGCTCTTTGGGACAACTGAGATGGTGACCTCCTTTGTGTGGGATCGCCCCCCTCGTCGCTTGGCATCTTTTGGCTGAACCTTTCTGACTCGTTGTCACCCGGCGAAAGCGCTGTGAGAGTTTCCCCCTCCCTCAACAGAAGATTTGAGCGAATGGCCGATTTTCCTCAAGCCGCAATTGCTGTCTTGGTCGAAGCCCTCCTTTTTAGAACTGTTTTTTATGTACTTTTGGTGGCAAACTTGACAATTGAGAGGAACTGACCTCCCCAAACGATCCTTGCCCCTTCTTTGAAACGTCCCGAGAGGATTGAAAATAATTCTTTTTTTCTGGAACCGAAGCTTTCTGAGGGTGATGTTCAATGATGTGCCACAGACCTCTTCCTATGGACTGGATTTCCTTAGAGATCTTTCCCTCTGCTGGCCGGTGAAACTGACCCCCAAATGATTTTACGCTGATACCTTGGTTTTTACTCTCCTCGTCGGTTAGCTGCCGTTGGTTTTTTTTTTTTACCTCGATTGAAGAGTTGGTTTGACATTCTCCTAATTTTACCCGCTTGACGCCTGTCCCGAAGCCGCGTTGTTGTCTGGATATTTGATTTTGCTCGAATGGTACAATCCTGATCCCTTCCCTCCCCTAAGGCCAAAGCGTTGCACCCCTCACCAAGTACGTCTTACAAGGGCGTTGCTAGCAACCGCCATTCCCCTCCGCCTCTCGCTATCGTTTTTTGGGACTTCCGCTCTGGATACAGCAACCACCTCCGCCAAGGCGTCAGCGCCGCACGGGCGGGTTTTGCTCTTCTTTGGCGAAAGTAATTGAAGTTTCTTTTTTGTGCGACATACTGGAGGCTCTCTGGATGATCTGCGCCTCTGAGTTGCTGCACGATCACAGTTTTTTTTCTTTTCAAGAAAAACCCCCCCCAACAGGACATTCTTTTCCTTCTCCCGTGAAAGAATGACCTGCGATTTCCCGCAGGCCGAAACAACTCCTCAACAGTTCCCAAGCGCTGGTCAGGCCCCTCTCCTGCTCAGCATTACTGCACGACCATGACAATGAAAATCGACCCAGAACTTCCGGTTTTCGAACGCAAATCTTCAAGCCGTAAACTGACTTTTCTTTCCCAAATGGTCAGTAGGGCACTTTTGCCCTCGGACCCACCTTCTGGAGCAAAATTTTTCCCCCCGGGGCCCGCCATTGAACCTTTGTGGTTGTTGGCCTGATGATCGTTTTTTTGCAGAGCCCCCCTAAATATCCGGAATTCTCCCGGTCCGTAACCTCTTCCCCCTCCTTCTCTGGAGGGAGATTTCGCGCTTTAGACGGTATAAACATAAGCACCATTCCCCTCCTTTTTTGGTGCATACCAGACCTTACCAGCCAGCACACGCTTTGTCTTCAACGCTCGTTCTGGTTAGATCCCTCCCCCTCGCGGAGGGCTTTGGTATTCCTTTCCGCGCTGTGGGACCTCAACTTCAACAGAGCAAGTGACCTTTGCTGGTCTTTGTCGATGCATCAGTCCCCATCCTTGGATATTGAAGACGTATCTCTTTATTGACCAAAGCGGGTCTCGTTTTTCCTTCCTGCCCTCCTACGAAATTAGACAAGGTGTTTTTTTAACCCGACGATCCGCAGATCTTCTGCAGGGCCAACAGCGTGCCCCGCAAATGATTTCCTTGTTAGATCACCGTTTCGATGAAGATTGTTGGAACCCATCGACAAATACGAAAATCTGATCTGGTACTTTTTTCCGCCTTGACGTAAAAACTGACCCAAAAAACTTCCCCTTGACCGTGAGTGTGAAAATGATATTTTCCCTCTACTTCCCGTCCCCCCTCGTCGCTCTGTTAGATTTTTTTCTGGTCACTCTGTGAGACATTTAACATTCCCTACAGGATACCCCGGATCAAATTTTTGACAACCTGCGCGACATGTTCATTTAATAATGAGCCCCCTACACCCGCTGGTTCCCCCAGGAAGATGTTGCTCAGCCCCCCCCCTGGTTTTAGAAACATTCCAACGTTGCGCCGTACTTTTGCGCTGACCCTTCTACCACTTGAGCAAAGCCCGTTTGAAACACGAATGGATCCTCATTGTTTCCCATCGACACCAACCTGAGCTCGCTTTATTGAAAAGATCGATCCCAGTCCGACTAGAGATCCCCACAGCGCGCTTCTTTCTAATTGCGCAAAAGCCATGATGATTTTTTCCCTGAGTGATCGTGGGTCCCTTTATGCTTTTCTTGAGTTCCAGTTTCTGTTCAACACTGTTGGTGAGGGCGCTTGGCGATTTTTTTTATTCACTCAGGATTTGACCCCCCTCTGCCAAAAGAGGTGTACGACCTTTTCCCGAGGCAGTTCAAGCTTTTTTACAATTCCCGACCCCTCGAAGAAAAGAAACAGGATTTTCTTCATCTCTGAAGGAGAGGTCCGTCCCCTCGAGGTCCACGCGCCCATCCAGCCAAAACGTTTCCTAATCCAGATTTTTCCCCCTTCTCCTTCCCCCACTGCCCCTTCGTAATAGAAACCCTCTTCCCGAGGACGCATGGACTCCCCCCCCTTCCGAGCAGTCGTTCTTTCGCTCGACCCGTTTCTTCAGAGTACAACAAGCTGAGGCAATGTGATGCACACTTTGTGAAAATCAATGCAAGTTCACCCTGATTGAGCCCTTAAAGTTCTAGATCTCATGAAGTTTCTCTGTCCACATAGGAGCTTCTCTCCCTCTTCTAGTGAGCTGGTGAGGTGTAAGGGCCCCCATTTTTGCTCGGTGGGAGGTGGTCTTCCCGGCAAATCAAGGTCTTCTCTTTGGCGGTGCTTTCCCAAACCTTTGTGCGCATTTCGCCCTTTCCCCCCCTTTCCTCGACGGTCTGTCTCTCTTTTATCTCTTCCACTTCCAAGACAGTCGCGTTCCCTGGGAATGCGCCACACGACCCCCTCGAGCCCTTGATTCAATCCCGAACTCACCCCTTCCCATGCGCGGGCATGTTTCTCAATAGTCTCCCTTGAGACTAGTTTCCTTGCCCTTTCGGGTGCTGCGGCCGCACTTTCCCTCAGAACTGATTAAGACAGCGTCATCTGGCGATCCCCCCCGTTGGCTGATTTTCCAAGTTCGCCTGTTGAAAATCTCTTCTCCCCGGGTAGACTGTTACCTACGCACCATTCCCCCTCTGATCGTCATGGGTCTAACTGAAGAGGTACTTTTTATTACGGCAGTGTTTTTCCCTTCCTTCCTGTTTAAATATAATTGTGTCTCCCTTCCCATGAACGGTTTAGGGGTGTTTTTACTTCAAGTTTCCCCGATTCGAGCAATGCAGCTTCCTGTTTTCCCCTATTGGATATCGTCAGCCCTAGAACTTTTTTAAACAACGGGCCTTTTTCTTCAACTGCTCTTTGTGCAAGTAGTATTGTCCTGTGTGGGCATCCCCTAGTGAATTGAAGACGAGCCCCACCCTTTCCTCCTCCGAAGAAGCGCGCAGCGCCTCACCAACAGTTTCCAGACGGAACGACTCACAGCACTTCCCTCAGGCTAGAATCGACTCCGCAAAATCATCTACTCCACGCTCACCCTTGCGCACCCGAATTTTTCTTGGATTCGGCTGCTTTCATTTGACGAGCCGGAGCCTCCTCATCGTCGAAATTCTCAAAATGAGGATGAAAGAAGCCTTCCGTTGTTTCGAGAGTTTGTTCCATGGATGAGGTGCTTCGGTTGTCCGGGTCCCTTTGAGAGAAAAGTACAGCCCCGGCAAGTTCCTTTTGCCCGTGGAGGTAGCATGGCGGGTTCCAACGTCCTTTGAAACCCCCCTTTTTGTGGGCAGGATGAATCGGAAACTGTCTCCTTTTTTCCCTTTCAATTGGCAGGAGGTAGGTGTTGCCGGTGGCAATGCGTCCCTCGATTAGAAACAGCCCGATCAACGCGACCCCCCCGATGTCATGCTTATCGCCCCCCCAGCTCCTGTAAAAAGACGTCGTGTTGAAGCCTCCCGTCTTTATCGGCGGTAAGATACTATCCTCCCTTCATTGTAGTATGGTAGTCTGGGTTTTCCACGGCATCGGTGACCCCCCCGAGGTTCTGAATAATGTGTTTTCCCCTCCGCTGTTGGCAAAGGCCTGCCCCTTTCCTCCGTCGATTGTGAAAAATCTTCAGCCTTGGCTATGCTTCGCCGTCTTCCCGATACAGCTTTTTGATCTCGTGGCCTCCCCTGTCGGAGGTCATTGAGATTTTTCCCCCCCCTTTAATGATGCAGATGCACGGCCCAGCAACCTTCCTTGTTTTTGTTCGTCCCCGAAGAATATCCTCAGGCTCGTTTTCAAAGACTGATCGACTCCCTCTTCCGTCCTCGCGCTAGTTAGCCGAACCAACAGCAGTTTTCGTGGATCAATGTCTGTTCCCTTTCTTTGGCTGATGTTTTTCCCTGACCGCGCAGGGAACCCCTATCAGGATGGAATGATCTCCCCGGTGACGGACCCCTCTATCACTTCCCGGCTTCCCCGGTTAAAGCTTCCCCACCAAGCATCCCCCCCTGAGAAGTAGTTCAACCCCGTAATCCCCTTGAGTTCCCAGTGTTAAAGGGGAAAAGCTCAATCTTTTACCTTGCTTATTTTACGACTGGCCCCCCAGCCTTTTTGACAGTGGCTTCTAGGCTGTAGGCAAGCCTTCTTTCTTGAATTGTTATTGGCCCAACACCTGATTTCTTTTTTTTTTCAGTGTAAGGTACGAACTGTCTTTCGCCGGACTAGACCTCCCTGACACGCGGTTTGCTTTTCAAAAGTTTTTTCCCTCTTCTGGTAGATATTTCTTGGCAGTTCACGGGCGCTCCAGGACCGAATCATCGGTTTTTCTAAGGAAGTTCTGCCTGAAGGGGGCTGACCCTTCAACTTCTCTATAGCGCAAGATACCAGCCGACTTCCCCGCTGACCAGCCTGAGCCGCAGAACCAGACTTTAGAACACCCTTTCTTAGAGCCAAGAAACAGCCCCGTCAGCCACTGCTTTCGCCTGGATTTCCGATGGTCCCCCGAAGAGTAAACTTTTTTTTTTTGAAGGAGGTGCCTTCCCAGCCAGTGATGTGCCCTCCTCGACCTCCTGGGGATTTGGTCCCGGAGTTTTCCTCGGGAGTATTTCTTCACAGAGGACCCCGATATGAACATCTTTTCCCCCAGAAGACCGGCCATTGACTCTTAAGGTCGTTTTGCAAGAGGTCAGGCAACCTGATGCCCACACTCTAGAGGTACGCCGCGTCAGATTTCTGCCTTTCTGCGAGGAGATCGGGACAAAAGGAGTGCAGCTCCCCCTGATTGGGTTAAGATGTTACCAGCCCGCAAACTTGAAGCCGAACTCCCCAGTCAAATCCGTTTAGATATGCTCTTCTCGCGTCAAGACATATGACCCAAGAAACAATCCTCCGGATAAAAGCGCGGTTCGATGCACCCCCCGATTCTTTTCCTCAAGTGCGAGGGCCGCCTTCTTTTTTTCAAACATCAGCGAGTTTGTGCCGCTCATTCCTTTGCAAAAAACTCCAGAAAACTGCGTTCTGACCTCAGGAGGAGTTCGAAACGCCGGATGGTAATCGGCCCCAAAGCTTCTTTTGTTCCACTCCCAGCGCTTTCGACATCCAACTGAAGTCTGTAGGCCGTTTTCGCCACCAGACTGCAGCTTCTTTCCACAGTCTATCCTGCCTCCCCCCGGGTCACATTCGCACAATGTTCCCTTCCCTTTGGTGAGGTAATGCACGACCCCTTGTCCATGGCTTCCCATTTCCCCTGGGCGGATCACCCTTCACTCGGAGCCTTTTAGATAACTAGCCACCGCCCTGCCCTCCTCCCAACAAGATCTTTTTTTTTCGTTCCCCCCAGGTTTTTGAGGTCCCATCACGCCTCGATACCTACTCAGCCGGAACAACCCCCGCAGTCTACCGTCGTCACCTGCTTCCGAGAGTCAGGAGCACGTGCCCCCTCCCCCCAATTTCAGTCAAGCAAGTCTGTCCCTGCTGCAATCGCCGTCCTCTTTTTGCGCCGTGGCCGATCACGACCGTCTTTAGAATTTTTTTTCCACAGCACCCATGCTCCGTTGTAGAGCCTCCTCCCCGGCTTCCCAGGACGACAATTCATTGGCGAACGTATTCTATGCGATGTTTTGTGCACGTAGTCTTCACATCCCCCTTTTTCCTTTGCGCGCTCTTCTTCCCCCTTTTCCGGAAGC
>Ga0179591_1367673_pt1 | contig 10209 bp, 13 predicted proteins | sample CZOMad2_1_08_16f_FD_182891 | JGI IMG/M metagenome (GOLD analysis project Ga0179591, IMG submission 182891) | Vadose zone soil fungal communities from Angelo Coast Range Reserve, California, USA - CZOMad2_1_08_16fungal (PacBio error correction) | ecosystem: Environmental > Terrestrial > Soil >... | reverse complement strand
TGGAACTATGCTTCACGTCCCTTCCTAGTCTGCACGCCGACCCCGCAGAATCTTTGTTTTTTCACTTCGAAGTGGTACCCTTTTTTTTTTTGTCGACTCGTACCACGAGTTAATCGGTCCTTGCCTTACTCTGATCCGTTGTTTTTTGGTCATTTTGCGTTTCCCCACTCAACCCCCCCCTCCCCTCGGTGGATGTTTACCTTGGCCATCTGAACGGTTTTTTTTGTTTTTCTCCAACCCCTTCTTCCGGAACGCTTTCGCAGCTTGGGAAACACCCGTCCACAGCGTTTTTATCGCCTTCCCTTTTCTATTTCCTAGAGTTAGGGTTACAAACCCCCCACCTTTTCAAGTTGACGAACCAACCTTTTCCCCCCCTTTTTTTTCAGTGTCTTTTAAACCAGTTAGCTTTTCCTTGGGCACCCCCGGCTTGATGCTGGTCTGGGCTCCTCCCCCTCTTTTCCCTGTCCTTTTTCTTCTTTTATCTCTTTCCTAGAGTTGATTGGCGTTGGACACTGATTTTTTTACTTTTTTGGGAAAAACCCGTTGATCTCCTAAAGAACTATGAACATGCCAGGTGGATTTCATCCATTCTTTTTCTTTTTTTTTTTTTCGGGGTCCGTTCTGACTGTCAAGGACGATCTCCAGATTGTTGTCTTTATTTGTGCGTTCTTTAAAAGTAAGACTTTTTTCCACAATTCTTTTTCACAAGATTTTTATATTCTTGAAGCCTGCCCATTCCTGATTGTTTCTTAGATTGCTTGACGACCTCGTTCCCTCTCTTTCCTTCCCGAGGCGATGGCTTAAGGTAGGATTGTTCCTTCCCCCCCTACTTTAACGTTCGAAGGATATTTCAGATAGTTAATTCCCTTCGGTCCTTTTCATATGGCTTACTTCCCTATCTCCCCTCAAAAAGCCGTGCGCGGAGCCGGCTTATCCTTTTCTTCTTTCTCATACCTTTTCTTTTCTGAAAGATCTTCTCTTTTTCCCACTCCTACATCTGATTGTTCGATCTATTCTCCCCTCAAGTATATCCAAACGCCTAATATTCCCCCAGGTCAAAAACGTCCTGGTTTTAGGATTATAATCTGGTTTTTTTCTGTTTGTGCCCCTTTTTTTTTGCTTAGCAATATGGGGAAAAGGTTCGCAGTTCTCCCTCCCCTCTTACAAATCTCTGGGTTGTTTTCAAAATGGGTGGTGAGAGCCACATCTTCAATTTCATAGTTCCCCCTCCTGCTACTACAAACAGTAATGGTTTTCTTCTAATTCCCTCATACCGGCTTTCTTTTCTTTTCTCTCAGCAGTTAATAGACCTCGCGTTTTTTGAAGTCCCCCTTCATTTCTTGTTTTCCACCTAGAAATTAGATTGCCCATCGACCCCCTCCCCCGTCCCCCCCCTGTGCCGCAAACAAAGGATTTAATGGTCCCCCCCTTCCCCCACTGCTTCCGGGATCAAAGAGTTGCCCTCCAGTTAGTATTATTCAGTCCCCCCCCCCATCTTCTCCTTCCACGTCCATTGTGGATGAAAATCCCCCCTTTTAGTTAATCCATGGTTTCCCCTCGGAAATTTTTTTTTCTATGCTAACTTTCTTCCCTGGTGGACACATTCACGTTAACTTCTTTTTTTGTACGCAGAACCTCAGTCGGACAACTGGGTTTACTCTTGACACTCGGTCGGGTGTGTTCCCTTTTTCCATTCTTCCCCCGTCTCTTTTTTCACAATTTGTCCTCCCTTGAAACCGCCCCAAAACAGGTTCACCCCTCCCTCCAGCTTTGTGTATTGTCTACCCCCTGCCCAACAGGGGGGAATCTCTTTCCGATGTTCTTTTAAAGTCTTCCCTTTTTTTTAAACTCGCACACCCACCCCATGTGTCACTTATCTCGTCTGTTCTTTTTTTTTTCTGTTTTTTTCACGGAGGGAATCTCCCCTAAGCCTCCCCCCCTGACCCTTCTCTGGTGCCAAACCTATCTCGATGCTAGTGCCCTTCCTTAGTTCTCCCACTTTCAACGGCAGTCTCCGAAGTTCCCCACCAAATCCTCACCCTTTAACCTTTAGTTCATCACCTCGGGACGGATGCCCCCACCCCCTTTGAGTATGCACCTTCTTCGGACTCTGCTTCTTGCATTTCGCTTGTTCCCCACTACGAACTGCCCCTTTTCATCCCCCAACCCTGTTCTCATATTCCTGCCACTTTCCATTTCCGGTTGGTCAAAAAAAATAACTTTTTGCTTCTCTTTCCCATCACGTTCAGTTTCTTCCCCCTGCCCACCGCATCTCTTCTCGTGTGCGTAACTGCCCCACAGAGTCCCTTTGACCTCTTGATACACCTTTTTAACCACCAATTAATTTTTCCATCGACAAAGCTGTAAAACAGATACTCCCCGTGTTTGAGAAACACAGCCCTATCAACATCGGAAAGAAGGTTGTCTGAAAACCATCTAACAACTTACTAATTTATTTTTGACCTATTTCACTTTGCATTTAAACCCCAGTTTTGTCATTCCAACCACCCCTCTTACCTGTTTTGAACATATCACTCCGTTTTGTTTCCTTTAGTTCCCCTTTTTTACCCCCCGACAAACATACCATCCCTTACTTTTTATTCTCGTTCTTTTTCCCCGGTCTAGGCTGTAAACCACCCCCCATTTTTTTTGATCGGCCCGTGGAATCCGTTTTTTCACATCTCGTTTCAAGACCTGCCTCGCCCTCAAACCCCCACGGTCATATTTGTGCTGTTTTGCCTCTCCTCCCAATCCTCAGACAACAACCCCCATTTTTTTTTTTTTTTACGGTAACCTGCTCGGTCCAAAGAGGTCTCACTGTCTTCCCACGATTTAAGGCGCTGCATACCATTGTCACCCACATCTTGAGGTTTCATGTCCTGAATGCCACTTCTGAAATTTTTTTCTGTCCTTCGGCATAATACACTCGCTTCTTGACCCCCCCCACAATATATCTTTTTCTGCCCTACCCCGCACGATCGTTTGTCGCCCTTTTTTCGCGTTTGTCATGGAACCTGCCCCCCCCCGATGCATCTCTGCACCGTTCACCAAATTCTGCGGTCAAGCCTTTATTGTCGAAGAACTTTTGTTCTCCTAGGTCAGTGAACTAACCTTCTTTAGTTCCTCCCAGTTCCCCATGTAGTATAGCAAAACGACTTTCCCATTTCAGTATTAGCAGTTTTACGACATTCCTTTCACCCTAAATTCCAAGTCCATTGGGTATCTCCCTTGGGAAAAGACCCCCCCTTACTTATGATTCCCCCCCTTTGTCCCGACCCCAACAATATGCGCCCTTGCCCCCAGGGTCCGCCTCGCAGATATCAGCGGGGAGGGTCAATCTTCTTCCAATCTCGGCCTAACAGATAACCAATTTTTCCCCCATATTGATCTTCACCTACGGAATCGAGGCGAGGTTTCATATATCTTCGAAAAATGAGTAACTCAGTCCTTTCACTAATCTCAATATGGACCTTTTCATTGGCTTGGAGGCGAAGTTATGAGGAGCTTCCCAATTCTTCCCAATCCGACATGTCCCTTTTCCCAAAAACAACCTACCCCCCAAAGGTACGGGAAAGATGTGACCCATTCTGCCTCTTGTAGTCCTTTTCTATCTCCCCCCCCTATCAACCGACTTCAACTATTTTTGGAATTTTTGTTTTTGCCCCCTTTTTTCCTTTCTTCCGAAGAACCGGTGGATAAGGGTGTAGAGGTCCTTGGTCCCGTTTTTAAAACCGCCTCCCGTTTTCTTTTTTTAGTTTGTTTTTTTGCCGTCAAAAGTTTTGAAACGCCCAGAAATGGGAGTCCCTTTTTTTTTATTTTTCTTGCCAACGCATTTACAAGCCTCAACTTTATTCCCTCGTGGCATGGATGAAACAAGTTTTCGGCGAGGGATATTAAACTAACCCCGACCTTTTCCAACCTTTTTAAACAGTTCACCACCCGATCAGTGGTCCAGGGAAGGGACCCCACCCTTCCCCCTCTTACTAAGGTTTAAAATCACCGAAGTCAAGTAAAAGCACGGAGGCATCTAAACCATAGTTTTGGTTTTTTTTTTTTTTTTTTTTTTTTTTTTTTTTTTTTTTCTTTTTTTTTTTTTTTCTTTTTCTTTTTTTTTTTTTCTTTTTTTTTTTTCTTTCCAGGTTCGACTCAATTTTTCGAGTAGATACCCCAGGCAGCTTTTTTCATATTTTCCCTTGGCATGGGCAACCCAGAAGCCGCAGTGACCCCGAAAAAAGAAACAAGGCACACCCCCACTTCCGGAGTCCCTTTTGGGCACAGTTGACTTTTTGATGTCCCCTTGAGTTTCTCCCCCCCCCTCCCCCCAATCCCACAAATGAAACGAAGTTCTATATTCCCTTTTCCCCCCACTCTCACCACTACCACACCCAAAACTTGTAAACTAAACAAAACACACTTGTGCGGAATTCTATTTCCCCACTGGCCAAGGTTCACCAACCCTGGTTTTTACCGGTTACTCGTAAAATTCACTTTGTCCTTTAATTTTTTTTTCGCGCTGATCCAAGGCATTTCCCCCCTAACTTTCCATTTCCCCCCCGATTTCCCCCAAGACTGTGCATGTGACAAAAAATTTTATCGTTCCCCCTGGCTTCAACACCGCGGGAGTTTCACATCTCGCAGCATATTTTTACCCCCAATAAAGGACTTATCCCTCCCCCTCTGGTCGATAAGTATTTGGCGCTTTTTCCTCAAAGTCCCCACTTTACCCCTATGCCGGACTGTGCTCAAAGCCTAAATCCTCTCTGTCTTTCTCCCAACATTGGTGTACAAGATTCCTTTTCCCTTCTTTTCCAAACTGGTGGTCCCCAGTCTGCATTGCCGAGTTAAGAGAGGTCTTGATTCTTATCTCCCCCCGTCTTTCACCCCCTCAGTCGACAGTTGTGGATGGTGCGAATTGTTCAATCCCCTTTTTTATCTTTCCCCGTCCCTTTTAAAGTTAACCTCTTTTTGCCTTCTTTTTCATTTTTTTTCCCGGAGTTCAAACCTAATTTCAAAAATTCACTTTTTCCCCTTGCTTTGTCGTTTTGTCCCCCCTCCCCTTCGTTAGGCCCCCCCCCACAAATTACTCTTGCGGAATTAACTTTCGCCATTTTCTCTCAACCAAACAGTCCCTTCTTACTTTTCAAAAAGTTTTATTTTTTTCCCGCTTCTTGGCGTCTCCCCTTACTAGCTCAAAATGATTTCCGATGGATGGTTGCGCCTGTTTCGAACCCCACAATTGAATGTACCCCACAGTTATTTTTTTTCCTTTTTTGCTTGTTCCCTTTTGGCGACGGTGTGTTCTTTGTAACCTTCCCCCCAACAGTTTTTATTCCCCTACACTCGTAACCCCCCTATGCGGTTTTGTCCTGGAAATGACTGCCCTTCCCACAATTCTTTGAAGAAACCACCAAGTCGGACTCCCCTTTCCTCCCCTTTTCCCCCTTATCTCTCCTCCGCTTCTTCGTACCTTCCCCCTGAAATTGCTTGGCACAACGTTTTTTTTCTTAAATTGTCCCACACTTGGAAGCTTTGAATTCCCACCTTTTGCGGTTCCCCCTTCCTACAAGTCTTTTCTCCCGGTTTACTCCGGTAAGATTTTTTTCCAGTGATCGTTTTCCCCCCCCCCCAAGCCTGATCGGCGGGGGCGTCCGTTTCTTTAAGTATTTTTTTTCTGACACAACATAATTTGCTTGTTGCCTGTTTTTTCACTCTTGTTTGATTTGTTCTGGCAGTACCCGATGCTTTTCGCCAGGTCTCTGAGTTTCCACTTCTCCCGGTTCCCTATTTCTTAATTCTGGATACCCGTTTTTTCTTTTTATTTTTCCAAAAACCACTTGAAAGGTTTTCTTTCTTTTTTCCCATGGACCTGAGTAACGGTTTCCAGTTCTTGGTGAATCCCCCAGTGGTACATTTGCGCACCTTCCATGTCCCCCGTTCTTGCCTTATGAGGGAGATATCTTTCCCTTCTTGGTTTGGGTTTTTTGTTTGGTTTTTTAGACGGTGCCCGCGGCAATCACCCCACCCCCCCCCTTTAGCCCAGATTTAAGTTTCCAAACCAGGGGCGTTGAAGTTTCCTGGGTCTTCCGAGGTGGTGTTCTTTAGACTTCTATTTAGGAATCTGAAAGTTCTCTTGCCTTTCCTTCATTGTAGTGAATCTCACTCCCTTTGCGTTCGGGGTGACGTTCTTTTTTATTGACTTCCCCCGTCCTTTTTAGTTTTTTAGTCAGGAAAAATTATTCGGGTTTTCCCCGTCTTTCCCCCCTTCTGATCTCCCTTGGTTTGATTGTTTCTTTTTTTTGTTTACTTCTCCCGTACTGAGCTTTGGGGTTTTCACGTTTTTCCATCTTTTTTTTAGCGGGGTTCATTTTTTTCGGTTCCCTCTAAGACATCATCAAAAACTTCGGTTCCCCCTTGTCTCCCTGGCCTTCCTTTAGTTCGGACTCCGATTGGGGGTTTGAATTTTTTCTTTTGACCTTTTTAGCCAACGAACAATGTTTCCCCCCACCCAGATTGTGCTCAGGTATCTTCTTTTAGTTCCCAAGTTTCTTCCCCACCCCACTGACCCCCTTCCCCCTTCGGCTTTCGGCTTGCCTTTTTGGCGGCCCAGTTTTTTGCCCTCCCCCTTTTGTCATTTTTTTCCCCCTTTTCCTTCGTTTTTCTGAGTCACGACCAGGGGGAACGCTTCTCTTATTTAGGCCCTGCATCGTAAGATATACCATTCCTCCTCCCCCCCCCCCCTTTGTTGAGTGATAGTCCCCACTCCGGCACCCGGGTTTTGCTTGGTTCTTCTTCAGGGTCCCGGACGTTAGTTGAATTTTTTCTCTTCCTTCCCTCTTTTCACGCAGGCGCTCCGTAATTTCCCCTTTTTATTTTTTTTTTTCTTGACGTTCCCTTTGGCTATTTCTTTTTTCGGGGCATGCGACTCTAGATCATTTTTGTGTCCTTTTTTCTTCGAGAATATTTTTTCTTTCAGCTGTCAGCACTTTCGGATGTGCACCCAAAAAGAGGGCTTGATTCTACCCGTTTTCGCTCTCCCGGTTATTCGGCATATCTTACGGTCCCCCTTCGGCCAGCTTGATCTCAGCCTTTGTTCCATGCGTTTGATTACTACCTGGACCCCCAACTGTCTCCAGCGGGCGTAAACCCTCTTCCATGTTTCTTCTTTTTTGCGTTTGTTTTTCAGACGGGGCGGCCCGACCCCAGTTTATATAATTTTTTCTGGAGTGTTCAGATGTCGCACGAAACCTTTCTTTGATCTTTATAGTGTTATTTTAGAGGACTGGGCGTTTTTTCCTTCTCCTTTTGCGTGGATTTGCCCCCCAGTCGGTCCCACTGCGGAACCCCGACTGGATCCAGTAATTCTCCCCAGCCCAACGAAAGGCCCCGAGCATTTGAGACTTCGATTAGTTTTGTCCCGATGAAACAGTGCTTTGCTGGCCCCCCCAATTTTTCGAATTGCCCCCCGCTCCACCAACCGCACAAGTTTCCTTTGCAAGGCCCGACTTTGGGCGCGCGTAACCCCTGATTCAGGGTGTGAACCGCCCCCCAGGATTTGAATTTTCAGTTTTCGACCTTGAGTCTTGGGCAGCCCCCCCAAGTTAAATAAGTCCCGTCTCTTAAGGCTTCTTCTCCCTGGTCTTTACCCAGGCTTAGCCGCGACAGGCTTTTTTTTAAGGAATTCCCTTACCCCAAAATGATTTTCTTTACCTGGTTATAGATGGTTATGGCTTGATCACCACGGGCCGTCCTGTGTCTGGGTCATCTCCAAAAAAACTTTCTTGTAGGCGTTTTTTTCTTTTTTTTTGACATGCATGTTTTTCTCTTCTGGCCCCTTACCCCACTTAACTATTTCCCTTCGGATTTAAGGTGCTTCCGCTTCTAGGCAATCTTTGGGCATTGGTCGCTGGTACGGGTGTTTCCCCAAAACCTCTGTCCGATTGCGTATTCATTTAACAGCTGTCGTCCTTTCCATCTGGTTCTTTCTCGTCTTTAAGTTTTCTCTTGTTGTTTGAAGGAACTCTCCTCTTCGATGTACCGCTCTTTCTCCCACCTGAGGAAGTAACTTTTTCTGAGAGAGACCCGTTTTTTCCCCCATGTGTCGATTAACTAGCTTTTTCTTGTTTTTCCCCTTAATCTTCTTCCTGTCTTGCGAAGAATTCTCCTTAGATTTTTGGCCTTATTTTTTTTTTTTCCCTCTGTACAGCCCTCCAGACGGCCATTCCCTACCAAAACCACAAATGCATCAAAGACCACCCTCGAAGCATTTCCCGGTTCAGATCCTTTAGTCTTTTGGTCCCTTAAGGCAGCGCCCCCCCCCTTTACGTTCTCTCCTCTCCTACGAATTCGGCATAGCATCCTTTGCTGAATTCTTGCCTCATGGGATAGATGCCCCCCCGACGACCCAATTCCTGGACATCTATGAGACTTACCAGGTGGTGTGCGATCTTCTTGTCGCTGGAAATAGGGACTCCTTCGACTCTTATTGCGTGTTGGCCGGGTTGGGAACAAACCCCCCTGCCGATGTAGTTTAAGGTGGAAGTCAATTTTCTGGGTATTTGACAAATTGAACACTTGCTTTTTGCCCACTGATTAAAGAGTTTTCTTGGTACTTCGATCAAGTTGGTCTTTTGCCCCCTCCATAGTTCCCTGAGTTTCTCTTTTTCAAAAAACAGTTAACTCTTTCAAGCCCTTTCTCACTTCAAAAGGAATGTTCATAAAAACGTTCCTCTTTCCCCCTTTCTTATTGATGTAGCTGTCCTCTTTCTGTAGGCCGATCTCATTTTCCTTTTACTTGCGACATGACTCCCACTCTACTTACCAACGTTCTTCCCCCCCGCAAGAACTTTGCTTTTTTCCAGGGCCATTTTTTGTTGGTACGCGATTTTCTTTTTTTTCTTTTTAACTTTTTTTGAGGGGCCCGCTTTTTTCTTTGCTTCCTCCCACTTTTTTTCTCACACTCTTAGGAAGATTTTCGGTCATTTGAAGTCGAGAAACGCAAAACCCAAGCTTGTTGATTTCCTTTCGATCCCCCCTTCTGTTTTTTCGTCGCCTAGTGGCAGATCAGAAGGATTGTTGTCGCCCCCCCCCTTAGTTTTTTTTTTTTCCCCCATCCTCACTGCTTTTTGGTCAACTTTTTTTTCCTTTCTTCATACGGAGGTCCAAGGTCTTCTTCTAACCGATCCTTTCCTTGGAGAGTCAGTTTTTATGATGGCGTTGTTTCTCAATTATTTTTCGGTTTGACTGATCTATCGCTTACCTCCTTTTGAGAATAGTGAAATCAGCTCTTCACAACGCTTCCCAGCTCTCCTCCCTCCCCTTAGCTTTTTTTCTACTCTCGTTCTTCTCAATTCTGAAACATTTGGCCCTTGACTATCCCTGCTGCCCCCCTTCTGTTAACCTTCAATTTTTCCTTGCGCATCCTTCCGAAAATTCATCTACCGTCCCTTTAAACCTTCCTTTGAAAGATATCTTCCCATCCTTCCTTGGTGGCGCATTTCCCAAGCCACGTGGGCTTTTATCCTGGCCTTTCGCCCCCCCCCCGACCACGCTGGGGTCCATCGCCAATATTTAGACCCCATTTGGCCTGTCCAAACTATCCTTCCTTAGCCAGTTTCCAAGGTGTTTAAAGCCTTCAGTACTTTTTCTCTCCCTTTTTTTCCCGCCCGCGCGGAACGCCCTGGTTTTTTTCTCAATACCCCTGAGCCCCTCCCCCCTAAGGCTGAAATGTTTTTATAAGTTGCCCTCCCCCTCCGTTCATGGACAATTTCCCGGAAGGTTCTAGTTTGACCAGCAGCAACTCCTTTATCTCATTGTCTCTGTCCTCCCGATTCATTAGATGGCCTTTCACGCCCCTTTCTTTTTTGGCACTTTCCGTAATCCCAAGGTTTTCCCCGAACTTAATGAACCCACCCCCTTCCCAATTTTAAATTTTGTCTATCGCCTCCCCTGCCATCAGGTTCGAGTTCCCTCTTTCTCCCCTTTTCACCCCTCTTTGGTCAAGATTCTTAAAAACCAACTTGGCACTTTCCTTTTTTCCTGGCGTATTTGTCTTGGTTTTAGTTAGTCCCTTCGAGGATTCCATTTTTTACTGGCCCCCTATCGATGCCGTGCCGTTTTAATCGTCCCGATCAAGCCCCATTCCGTCCCTCCCTTGCCCCACCGGAAAGTGTTTCTTTCTCTTCCTCCCACAGTCTTCCCAGGAACCTGCCC
>Ga0179591_1362195_pt1 | contig 10209 bp, 8 predicted proteins | sample CZOMad2_1_08_16f_FD_182891 | JGI IMG/M metagenome (GOLD analysis project Ga0179591, IMG submission 182891) | Vadose zone soil fungal communities from Angelo Coast Range Reserve, California, USA - CZOMad2_1_08_16fungal (PacBio error correction) | ecosystem: Environmental > Terrestrial > Soil >... | reverse complement strand
CCTTTCCCCCGCAGCCCTCTTTCCTCGCACCTCTCTATGTGAAGCCAGGGAGTCCCCCTTATGGCCTCGGTGTGCAAATCGCCCAGTCCCCCCGTCCCATCTCCCCGTCCCTGGGTTTCCTTGCTGGCAGTTGTATTGTCTTTCTCAGATACTTCCCCCTCGTAATTCATCGTTCTAGTTGACACACCTCACCCCCTTTTTTTCCTTCTTATATCTTTAATAGTTTTTTCCCCGGTTCCTTGCCTGTTTACTTTTTGTACTGACCGGTAATGTTCTTCCCTTCCCCCCCTCCATTTATCAATTTATGAGTTTGGATTAGACGAGGACCAAGCCTCCCCTTTTACTTACCCCCCCCCCCATTCCCCCCCCCTCGTCCCCCCAGACGCCCCCCCGCCATCCTCCAAACCCCCCCCCCCAATTCCTAAATCCCCAATCCGGGTCCCTCCCTTTCCCCTTCCAACTTTTCTCCTCGTTTTCCTACCAAACCCTCCTCCAATAATTATGTTCTTTCAAACGAGAAAATATTTATTCTCTCGAAGACCACCCAGTTCGTCTCCCTTTTCAAGTATCCGTCCTGGTCTCTTCTGTCTATTTCCCCTCCTTTTTTAATTATAAACTGGTCATTGATACTCTTTGTGTGAATTATTTCCCAGTCGAGTTTCCTTTATCCTAATTTTTTCTCTCTTTTCTTTTAGAGACCACCTCAAGGCGCTAAGCTAAATGTAATGCATACCACCTAAGAAGATTTTTCCCCCCCTCCCTCCTTGATAGCTAACCCACTCGGGAGTCTTCGGGAGTTTCAATCTTGACTCTTTATCCATCAGCGTGTGTTCGTAGGCCACCCCCCCGTTTCCCTTTTCTCCTTCTCCCATCCCCGTGTCTTTTTTCAACGTAGGTATTCAGTATCATTAGCTTGTGTCCTGCATCTTTCACGTTCTTCTGACCTCAAAAGGAACCCTTAAGAATTTGTACTCTCATGACACCGACGTGTTCAGTCCTCCTTGCTCTTGGAGATTTCTAGACGTTCCTCCTTCTTACTTTTCTTGCGATGTGCATAACCCTCTTTGCATCTTGCTGATCCATCCTCTCCCGTATTTAGATCTTCCTCTTTTCCAATGTAGGAACTCCCTCCCAGCCTGATTGCCTTCAACCAGTAGCTGGCCCCCGCTCTCACCCCTATTTCCCCCACCTAGCCTTCCCTCGGCCCCCCGTGAAGCCCGACTTTGCGTGGGGACATTAACAATCTTATTCGCTGCTCTTGTTCCTGAATCGATTTCCCCAAACTATTCTTTACGTGCGCTGTCCTTTTTACGTATTTCTCAGTTCCCCTTCGTACCTTCAGCTTGTTTCTTGCGGTTTAATAGGTCTTGTCTTTGAATTGACCATAGCGTTCATCTAAGTCTTCTCCCCTTTCTCAGGTAATTACTCCGGGGGTTAGATACTGCCGCCTTCTTTCCTTTCTGTATCTTGCCGTGCCGTCTCGTTGGACATTCTCCCTACTATCCGTAACCAACCCCACCTGACCGCTGTCCTCACAATTGCCCCGAGTTTTCTGCTCCAAACGCCGATCAACTCTTTCCTATAACTCTTTTAATTATCGAGTCGGGGGTCAGTCAATTCCCATTTTGAGGAAAACTTGTAGGACTACTTTGGAATCTTCCACCACGGTTTCTCCACAACTTCTTTTTTTCTCCACCTGGAGATTCCAATGTGTCACTTGCTTTCCTTCTTTTTGCTGTTTCTTTTTACAATAGACTTAAGAATGCCAGCACCGCTCCCGCCGCAGGAGGAAGTAACACACCCCAACATAGAGAATTGCTTTGTGAGGCATGGCCAGTTTTCCTCCTTCCTTCCTCCCTTTTCCAGATTTGATCCTGGAGGTCAAGTGCGAACTCCTCAGATTGTTTTTTAGCCTTTTGGCTTGACCCTTCTTCTTCTTGCCCCGCTCCCCCTCCACCTTCCTCCTTTGTCTTCAGGAGCTCAAATGTTGCGCGTGAGACCCTTCAAATGAACTCTGAGCTTTCCTCAAATTCCGCTCCCCTTTATCCCTCCGCGCACACACCAAGAGAATCCCCCCGTGCGTTCTTCGTCAATACTGCCGCTAGGTTATTAACGCCAGGCGCTCCCGGCTTTGTTACGGGGTCTCTATTAGCGGTTATTCCCTCCTTCTCTTGGAAGGTACTTGGTTCGAAAATGAGAACATTGGTCTCACCGCCTTTTTAAGAAGTTTTAGGTTCCTTTTTTGACTTTCACGATACATTACTTTCCGAAGCTCTTCTTTCTGGTATGCCCCAGGACATCGCCTTCGTGGAATTCTTTCTTGCAGTATATGAGGTTTACCCTTAGCCACCCTCCCCCCCTTTTTGTTGTTTTTCCTTTTCCCACTAATAACTCCTTTCCCTCTGGATTCCCCCCTCTTCCTGGTCCTCCTTCTTTTTCCTTTTCCCTCCGTTTCGTCGGAAAACTTCGACATCTCTAACTCGCAAGTCGATCGCTGAACTTCCCCAGTCTTTTTCCCTCCCCTAGTCCCGAGAACCTCCCCCAATTCAAAAGTGAAGTCCCTTGCGAAAGACCCTAAGCATATTCCTTTTTCACATTGCCTCTATCGTCTTTTAGTATCGAGGAGAAGAAAAATAATTTACGTGATGAACCCCTTCCCTTTGTCCACTAGAAAATAGGAAATCCTAATCCTCCTCTCCAACCTCTGAATCCTTTATATGATTCCAGAGACCCCAAGTGAAAATGAAATAGAGGAATACGACCCCCTTTAATAGGTCTAATGGTCCAATCAAAGAAGTGTTCTTATATTCCGTTTCCAACCCCTGGACCGGGTTAAGTCCCCAGGGATATCCACTTTTGTAGCCCGCTCCAGATCTCCTCTCGCTCCCCTTCACTGACAACTTTCGCCATGTAGGGCTCCCGACCCCCCTCGTTCCCCCTCACAACACTGATTGTATGTACCCTTCAACCCCTTTTTTTTGAACAAAAAAAATGGTAGAGCTCCCCAGAGGTCCCCCCCCCCCCTTCCCCTCTCCCGCACAGGGGACCACAGTTCATAGTCCGACCGTACTCTTACCGAATTGTGGAGATTTTTGTTAACCCTCCCTTTCACCCCTCATTCTGTCTGACTTACTGCCCCTGTTCCCTTTCTCCTGATCCCGGCGAAAGAGTGTTCCTCTGCCCCTCTCGTAGTAATTTCAGCACATCTTGATTCTGCTTATTAGTCACTCGGGTCATTCACGGTGGCGCTCGCTCAACACGCAGGAAGATCTTCTTTGCCCACTGCTCCAATGCTTTTTACTTTCTGACACTCTTCTGCGGCAGTTCTCCTAATTTTCTTCTTTACTTTTGACGCGTCCCTCTCCCCTGGACGAGAGTTCTTCACTTCTGACGGTCGAGAGCCCACACCTTCCCATTCCCACTCACCCCTCTACTCTTACTACCTTCTACGCAATGACTTTCGAACTCCACTACCCAGGTTTTCCCCCCCGCGACCTCTCCCTCCGCTCCTCTGCGCCCCGATCGATGCGCGACGTCACCTTAATCATCCGAGCCGCGGAATGGTGATCCGTACTTAGGCCTGGAAGAAGACCCTGAACCCAGTCAATCAAACTAATCCTCGTTCAATCTTTTTCAGCCGAGAGCAAATAGCCAGACCATGTCTCCCCCGATCCTCTCCGCTGCTCGTGACGGTAGATTCTTCGGAAAGCCTCTGTTCGTGCCCCCGGCCATAATCTTCGCTAAAATATGCCGGGCATTCATTCCTACCCGGTCTTGCGCTCATCTCCTTACGCTCTTTCTACTTGATTCTCACTCCCCGATAAACAGTCTGTCCGAAAACTTCCTTGCCTCCGTAAATACTTCGGCCCCGTCCAGTCCTCCTCCCTGTCCTTTTTTCCATCCCCTCGGCTGACCCCCTCCCTCTCGTCTCTCGTTTTGCCATGGAGTGAAACCACTCCCATGGAACCGAATTGCGAAACTGCTCGGGGTCCCCTAGCCTCCAATGCCTCCGCTGCACCCATGAATTCTTTTCACTTGTTTTTCTCGCTTCTCCCGAGCCACCAGTCCTTTTCTCATGTTCTCCTTTGGGTAGGGCCCACCGATTCTAGCCCTCACCCTTGTAATAAATTTTTGACGGTCTTCTCTCCTGGGCTCCCCTTAATGTGCTTTAAATCAGGTTGCGTCCACCACGTATAGATAGTTGCATCTTTCCCTGTTTTGTCCCTTTTTCCCCCCTCTGCGATCCTCGTCGCTATGCCTGCGGTGACCTCTTCGACTTCTGCCCCGCTTTCTATCGTTGGACGGGCGGAGGGGAATGAACTGTCCCTTCTTGCGGTCCGTGTTGCGCCGATTTCGCGTCTTTTTCTTCATGTTGTGCTGCAATCTGAGTGCCCCCAATGTTTCCACGACCGCGGGTCTGAGAGGTAGTAGAACTTTAATCGTTTGAGTAGTGCTCGATTTAGATTGCTTTTCGCAAAGTATGACTTGCGGTAGGTAACTAAAGGACTGGACCAGGAGCTGCTTTTTACGTGGTTTTTTTCTGCTTTTGAACAAGTAGCTTCCGGGTAGAGAGAGTCGAGGCACGTGTCTTGCTCAGTGTTCGTCGACTTCCTTAGGGACGAGCCGCATCTACAATAATTTGGCCGGACAGTTGCTCTCCGATGGGAATTAGAATTGCCTTTTCTCTGATAATGGTTTTCTTGCGTTCAGGTGGACGTGAGAGAGACGTTTGATCTTCCCTTTCCCTGAAGCCAGCTGCGGATTGTCGAGCGAGACTTTATTTTTACAGCCTTTTTCACCCCCTTTTATTTTGTAGGAGCTTGTGGAGCGAAGCCGACCTTCACTTTTTTATTGATTTCGAGTAGGAACAGAGGTGTCCTATGTGGCGAACTATCTTTTGCCGGTTTTTCCTCCAGGCCGGTCATCTGTGACTTCCTGCGCTGTAGTATCAGGATTATCCCGTGCAGGTAAGATGTCTGTTTTGTCTAGCGGCGCCTTAACACTCCTCCCTGCCTGCGCCTTTTGTTGGTTTTTTGCGGTTAGGTCCCATGGCCGGCATCTTGCCATCTTTTGGAGCCGGATCTGTTTATAAGTAGTTTGGTATTGTTCCTGGTACTGGAACTTTTTCTAGGTCAGGCTTCCGCTTTTAATCTAAGGCTATTCATGTGATTTTACGAGATAGCACTCGGCCTTTTGAGGGCCTGGTCTCCCCCTTCCACGTCTGGGCTCGAGGATCTTCTTGGTCCACTTCGTTTTTGGTTTGGGTAATCGGTTACCCCCTCTCCATGATGCAAAAAGAGTTGAGGAGGGCGCGCTATGTTATTGGATAAGGGGTGCGTGGCCTGGGTGGATCTTTCGACATATATCTATTTCCTCCTTTTTTTTGTGAGAGATGTCGAAGACTCCAGGGTTCTTTCCCTTCCAACTCTCCAGAAGTTCCTTCCGCCTTCTCCGCTTTGCACTCATGGAGACCTCATCGTTTCCCGAGGCTTCTTGCGATTATTTTTTCCAAAGCCCTTCCCCCCTGGCTCGTTCGTCGTATCTCGTCGCTCCATGAGTTGCGCGTCGCGGCGGAAGATCGACTCGCGTACATGATACCGTCCCCCCTCCAGACGCCCCCCCCCCATGTCCCCCCGCTCCCACCGATGCCCGGGCGCCTTTGCAGAACGTGACCGTCTGCCTCATTCTGCGGTATCTCGCGACTTTCCCCACACACTCTTCCGCCTCCTCTTCTGACACAGCGCAACTTAAGGTTGTCCCGAACTAAACTATAGCCTCTTCCCAAGTCCAGTTCTGCCGCCCTCCGTCCTCCAGGTGTGACAGCTTCGGCTTCGAGCCCCATGAAACGTAGCCGCTTTTCGCCCTCTTTTCTCCCGACAAGTTCTTAACCCCCCTTCATTGTAGCGCAGAGTCGGCAACCCCCCCCCCCTGCCGAAAACCAGATCGATCAATGAGCACATTGTATACCCGCAGTTGCCTGTCCCCACTCGTTTCCCTTTTCGCCTATTTTTTTTTTTTTTTTTTTTTTTTTTTTGAGAGCACAGAAGTGGCCGTTTCCCCCTCTGGTCCTCCATCTAATGCTAGGGCCAAGTTCCTCCTCCACCGTTTGAAATCTGTTCGGGACCACTTTTGAAAGCCTTGAAACTCTCTCCGGTTTAATATCCCGCCTCCCCCGCGTCCCGGAACTACTCACCCCGTTCTTTCTACAAGAATCCATCCAACACAAGCGGGCCTTGAACTTGGCCACTTAATCTCTCATTCCAAACCTTTTTTTCTTTCCCCCGCGCCTCGCGCGCCAGAAAAAGAGCCCTTTCGCAGCACTTTTTCCCTTATCTTTGGAGCCTCCCCTATCTCACACCCTCAGTTTTTTCGTCAGGCAGTTTCTCCCTGATTGAGAGTGCGCGCTCGAGATTGAACCTTACCCCGCAGTAGTTATCATGTCTTCTTTCCTTTTTCTCCACCCACCTCCGTTTCCCGCCTCCTCTCCCCGCGCCCCCCCTCTTAACCCCTTGGCTCCTTTCTCCTCGGTTTGCCCTATCCTTGATACCCGCCCTCTTTGCTGAATGCGGGCGACAGGAAATCATTGATGGTTTCACGTCCTCTTCTTTTTTGACTGATTTTTTTCCCCCTGGCGCCTTCAGGAAATTCGATACTATTAATGATTGGCTTTTCACTGAGTTTGGGCTCTTCTTTTTCGTTGGTTGTCCGCCAGGGATTCAACGTCCCGACGACCTGTCGTGTCTTTCGCCCGTCCTTTCTTTTTTTACGACTGCTTTTCTTCCGTCTAGGCCAAGTAGTTTTGGCCGGTCACTTGATTATGACGGACTTATTTTTGAATAACGGTCTTCGCGCTATTCGATCAGCTAGGCATCCCTTACGGCACCTGGTCCGGGGAGACATGAACCAATGAAACTGGAGTTTCTCCCCGCTTCTGGCCCATTTTGACGCCGAGAATTCAGTTACCCTTTTTTTTCAATAAAGTGCTCTTGCATCTCTGCGCTACTTGAGCATACTTTTTTCCTGCTTCTAGTGACTGCTATTCCTATTTTAGAAGCGAAGAGGATTCCTTGCCGGAGGCTTCTTTCTCGGCTTCCTTTACCATTAAGGAAGGACTCGAGCCTCGTCGGTCTTTTGGGTTCGCTCATGGACGCTCCACGCGCCGCGACCAGTCTTCTGTTGCATCGCGCGGTGGGGGCGAAACCCTCCTGTAGTAGATTCTGACCGGTATCGCTTTTTTCTCCCCCTCTTCGTTTTGTGGGTGACCCTTCAATTCGTATTCAGAATCCCCCCCGTCAGTCGCCTCACCCTCGCCTCACCTTTTTTTTGGCGCGTCACTTCCGCCTTGATCCTTTTTCTTTAAATTCCGCAGGTTACGTCATTGATCGTCAAGCCTTCTAATTTGATTCTTCGCCTTTACTTGCACCCACTTCTTTTTCTCCTTTTTCTCTTGCTCGCCCTTTTTCCCCCCTCCTCCGGTAGAAGCCGCAAGTCCAGAAGATGTGCCCCCCCCTACCTCTTGGCTCCCCTCTTGTCAAGTTTCTCTTCTAGGTGATCTTTTTCTTCCCCCAGTACTTTTCCTCCTTGGTCAGGTTCCTTGTCCAGGCGTGTTATTGGGGTTCAAGGTAACTAATGGACAGACCAGGCCCCCCCCCCCCCCCCAATTTTCGATTAAATTTTTCCCTTCCCCCGGCGCCTGACAATGGCGACCTTCCTTCTGTTCTCTCCGCGAAATTTGGATTTGCGCTTTTTATAAACTTTTCTTCCAAGGGATTGGGTGACCTTGTATATTTCTCCTGTTGTTCTTTGTTCGCTTTTTTCTGTTCCCGACAATGCTACCGCATTTGAAGTGTATCCAGGTTACTCTATCTTTTCTGGAGCCTCCCCGTGTGGCTTCCAAGTTGATTCTAACCCTTCCCCCTTTTTCCCTCTATCCAATTCTATGCTTCCCTCTGTCCCTGGAGTTGGAGTATGTTCCCATGATTTGGCCTTCCCTTTTTGATGGATGACCTCCGGCTGGTCTCTTTCTGCTGGACCTTTCCCACCCTAGGGCTCTTCTGTTTCGTGGCTCTCGCTTACGATGCTCTTCTTTTGCTTTTTTTTTCCCGCCGCCTTTTTTTCGCAGGAGCCATCCTGGTTGCTTTCCACGGAGTTTCCTCCCGACACTCGGCTTTATGGAACCCCTTCTTACTATCTTTTTCGAGTTCTTCCGAAGTCCCTATTCAACGCCTTTTTGACTTTGATGTTCCCCTTCCCTTCCGTCACCTCTGTACTTCCGGTGGAATGCTTTCTTTTTTCGCGATGGTCTTCCTTCCGGATATTCTCCTCCTCTCTTATTTTCGCCCATCCCTCCTTTCCACCTAACGTCTGATGTCCCCTTGAGTTGAAACCCCCTATTGATGAGGAGAAATTTTTCCCCACCTTTTTCTCGTCATGTCCTTTTGTGTTCCTTTTCCAAACTTCCTCCGCGACTTTCTCCATTCCCTTACAAGGACCTCCTGGACTTCTCCGCCCCTACTTATTCTTTCGTGCCGCTGCCCCCCGCAAATTTGAAATCTCCCCATTGTTTTTACATCCCAACCCCCTCCAAATGTTCCACCTCTCGGTCACTCCAAGATTCTTTCCTTGGATTGGTACTTGACACCGCTCCCGTCCCCTAGAATCGCACCGACGAAATCCAGAGAACCTTGCCACCTCCTTGCGTCCCTCGGGACGGTGTTCCTCCCACTTTAGCAGGCTCCATTTCCTTCCTTCTGACTCACGCACGTCTTTCGCTTCGGGTGGGTTCTTCGCTAATGTCCGCTGACCTTTTTGGTTGATTCCTCGGTTTAATTTCGCTTATTCTTGCAACGTTTTCCCTTTGCGCCTGAAATCCCCTGGCTTAATGAATAGCGCATCATCGCCCCAACGGTGCTACAAACTATCGCCCTGCTACACTAAAACTTCACCTTCGCACGTACCCTCCCCTCCCCGCCTTCTCGGGAACGGGATTTCCTCTTATGACACGTCCTTTCGGAGCTAAAACGAAATTTTCCACTGCTCGATTTGATGGTTTCTGCTGCCGGCTTTGTGCATTCTTCGTCGAAGGTTATTTTTCCTGCCACCAACTCCCTTACAGGACACGATTGTCTGCCTATTTCAACACCACGGGCCCCCCGGGGACGGAACTTGCCATGCAAGGCTGCCTACAGTATTTTAAACCTGTGCCGTTCCGAGACCCTTGACATCCACTTATCCAAAGGCAATGTCCCCTCTTAATTCCAAGCTGCGTTAGGGAGAGCGATTTACTCAGCCCCCCGCACTGAGATGGCCCTCTGAGGAATCGAAGAACGGGTACCTCTTTTCCGGTTTTTGATGATAGTAGGAGAGTGAAGAAGCCTTTACAAGGCCGTACCTACCCCGTCATCGCTCTAAAAGGACACCTACCCCTCTTTAGCGAGCAACCCGGGCGATCTGGTCCAGTCCAGGCAAACCACTAGAATTCGCGAGTCCCTCCCCGAGGGGTAGCTGCATGTTCCCTAGAACAGCAAGACAACTCCTCTTTCCGCCGCGCACTTTCTTCCAGCCTTTTCCCCCCTGGAGCGCCAGTCCCCCTCCTCTTGTAATAGAGTCAACCTTTACCACGCCAAATTCACTGTTTCCTGGCCCCGACTTTCTGATTAGGTTTTCCTTTTCCAGCTATTGAGTTGAATTCGAGCGGTCTAACAAACCATTCAGCCGCCCTCATGACATGTCATACCCCCCCCGCCCCCCTTCTCGCCCGGTCATTTCCTTTTTTCCGCCCCCCCGCCCACACCCACCGCCACCTTCCCCCCCCCCCCCCGCACCAGTTTAGATACCCCTCTTCGACAGTACTTGTCTTTATGAATCGGAAGCTGTTCTCTTCCTTTAAACCCCCCCTGGTTTTTCGCCAGTAGAGCTCATGATTCGGAGGCCATTTTTCTACCATCTCCCCCCAGCGCCGCCTCCGGCTTTGCTTCTGACGCCCCCCTTCTTCGTGTAGCTTCCCAATTGTCGGTCGAGCCTCCGTGTTTCATTTGTGCTCCCCCTCCTCACTTGTGCGCCCCTGACACTTGCCGTATGCATTTTTCGCGATCCGTGACGAGGGCCAAGACTTTTTTCGGAGATAGACTTGTTTCTTTTAGTCCCTTACGCAACCCCCGAGGTGTGTTCTCCGTTTTATTCATCTTTTTTCTCTCCGCCCCCCACCCA
>Ga0179591_1259369_pt1 | contig 10209 bp, 12 predicted proteins | sample CZOMad2_1_08_16f_FD_182891 | JGI IMG/M metagenome (GOLD analysis project Ga0179591, IMG submission 182891) | Vadose zone soil fungal communities from Angelo Coast Range Reserve, California, USA - CZOMad2_1_08_16fungal (PacBio error correction) | ecosystem: Environmental > Terrestrial > Soil >... | reverse complement strand
CATGTTCATTTGCCCCTGTCTCTTACCTGCCTTCGACCCCATGTTTACTCCCCCCCGGCTGGAAGAGAGTCTCTGGTCCTCGGGACGGGACTGGCACTGCAGAATACTCGTGGCCCACGGGAGATATGCTTCCATTCCGATGCCCTCCCCCTAACGGAGATCTTTGACGTTTCCCCGCCGATCCTGCCTCGTCAGAAAGAGTTGTATTTCTTCTTTCACGGCCCGGGAGCAGTTTTTAGCCCTTTGAGCAGTGCGTTGACTTTTCCCAGGAGTCCCTGACGTTTACCACCCTGCTCCGGGTGCGGAATTCTCGTTTGGCAGGTTTATCAACAGGTGTAGGCCGCCTCGGGTAGCCAGTCAAAAGGAATGGGCGAGCTGTTTCGTTTGTAAGCCCCTTGCTCTCTCGAAAGGAATGACAATTCCTGTCAGGAATGAGCGTAACATTTTCAAGTCGATTGCTCCACTGCGGCCCCTGAGTGGCTTGGGTCAACCCTGTCTGAAGTTCTCCAACTTACGTCTCCATATATAACATAGTACGGTGAGTCTTTTTTCAATTGCAGTTTCGGATCTGTACCAACCTTCCAGCCTTTGATGGCGGCCTGAGAGCTTCCCGGTCCACACACTGGGAGAACTGCCGGGTAGGGCGGGCATCAGGCTCCAGACACCCACACCCCTCCTTCCCCCACCCTCCCATCCCTACTCCTGTATCTCCCCGCCATCCCCCCCACAAAGTTCCTCCTTGGTTCAGCCCCTCTGGGTACTCTTTTAGAAAGTCCAACGGAGATAGCAGTTCGCCTTAAGAACTGGCCCTCACCCAAGTCGGTCCCGGGTCCTTTTTATGACCCAAGTGCCTGGTGACTCCTTTCCATAGGAAGTCTCCCCTAGCGACGCAGCTCGACAGACAGGCGGACCCTTGATGGCACGAAGTAAGAGTGTGATCAGGTTCTCAGATAAGACCAGGCCCCCCCCTCTACCAGTTCTGGAACTGATCACTTCACCCTCTCCGATCTTGAGTCAAAAAACCGTTTCTTATCGCTCGGATGCAGTGCCTAAAAAGGTCGCCTCTAACGGGGAGTCCTTACAGGTCAAGTTGGCCCTCCAGTGCTTTTTCGCACGGTCTTCTCCACCTGGGGAATCTCTTCCTTGAAATGTTTCTTTGATTTCCGTCTGTGGCCCCGCGGAAACAGTTAGAAGATGGCGCTGGTCAACGGGGCCGGCCCGCGAGTACGACGAGAGAACACGGCGGTCCCCGTCCCCGAGGCCCTTCCTGCCCACAGAGATCCCCAAAGCTTTACCCCCGAAATCTCCAGTCTGCATCCCGTCTTTCCCCCCTTTCTGCAAGGTTTGTGTGCAACCTGGCGGGCGGCACGAGCCTCTCGCGCAATGGTGAGGCGTAAAGGGTTGAATGGGTGGTAAATTTGCTGCTATCCCGTGTGAGGCCTTCGCTGGTACCATTCAAAGCCCCGGGTAACCGCCCCGATCACTTTCTTTTCGGACGATCTCTGGTTGAACTATCTATTGTAAGCCTCACCTCTTTTCTTCTGGGTGTCTATGAGTATGGACCACCCCGAGTATTAGTCAATGACATTTTACGTTCGTTTACCGTATTGCCCCATTATTCTTTGTTTTTTGGTTGATAGCTACACGCGGATCCCATCCATCCCACTCGGAAACCCGATTAAAGGGAACTTGAAATAACAAGTTAGAGCCAAGCGGGATACAGCTTCAACGGACAAGGTTAACTTGACATTTTCAATCCTACGCATGTAGCCTGGAGTACTCTTTTTCATAGTATGTGAATATCTGCCTGAGTGTCCAGAAAGTGTTCCAGGTTCCACGATTTCTACTTCCTGAATTGAATCAATAGAGGGAAGTGTCCAGGAGTAAACGGTTTATTTGTTTCCTTCCTGGTCACACTAACGATGTCGCAAGACCCCGAACCTTCCCGAATCGATAAAACGGCGCGATGTCCCTGATACTTAATCTTGTGAGCTGCCTCCAAAGGGTGTTCGCCCTTTTTTTGAAGAGAGGTGTCGTCCCCCCCCTTGGCCACTTGGGTGCTGTGGCGTCCGGTCTCGATCCGTTTTCCCGACTTTCCTTTTTGCTCTGAGTTTTGCACCATTCGCCCCACCGCGTGTGGATTCGGGAAGGGTGTTGGTCCGGCTTCTTCTCTCCTTGCTGGACTTTTTTACTCAATCCGTTTGGATAACGCGGGGGAGGTCTTCCCGCTTTACCTGGAGGTGGTGACTTTTCGCCCATTGTGTCTTCCCGGGGTTTCGCCCCCCCCCAGGAGTCTTCCGAGTCTACAGTCACGCTCCTGTCTGAACAACCCTGGTAGGCCTAGTCGCGCGACCCTTTTCGCGACGTGTTCCCACGAACTGATTCACGCGTTTCGATCCCCTCCAGCTCCCCCGAGGCCGTGATGGGTTTCTTCCGACACGTGAAAGATGCCACAAGATCGAGACGCGGTGCCTCCGTTGTCCCTGATGTGGCTTGAAGAAAATTTCCCTGCTGTCCTCCGCGGTACCACTAAGTCTGTATTCTGAAATGTGTCCTAGGTTGAATACCTTTCCCTTCTCATTAATTTAAGGTCAGTGTGAGAGGAAAGGGAGTAAAAAAGAAGAATCGCAGCGAAACCGTTGTTTAGGCCCAGAACACGCGAGGGTCAACCGGGGGAAACAAAATTCCTCCCCAAGACGATGAAGAACAAGTCATGTAAGGTGCTCCAGTACACTCCTCTGGGTACGGTCCTCCTTGTACAATGTAAGGCCAGCTCCGGGCTCTGCCTCTGACTCTCGAAACCCCTCTCCTCGCTCTCTTTTTTGACCAGCTCCGTTGTAAGCCACTTGTCTCCCATTTTTGGAAGAAGAAGATGCCCCCGGCATATCCAGCTGCGTTTCAAGATTGAAATTCAGAACTAACAGATGTCATGAATGTCCGAATGCACCTCGACATGAAACGGGAGGCAATTGCCAGTACAATGAACTCTGACACCTTACAGGCAACCCTGACCTTTAATCTCCCATTATGTTAGATTGAACCCCGGACAAATTCTTCAAGCCGCCTGGAATGTTTTATTTCCCCACTCCTCCCCCCCCCAACAAGGGATAGCAAGCAACAATGTCGGATTGCCGGCCCCTAGTCTGACCAGAACTCCCCCGGGTCTGGTAGGTCGTCCAAGTCCGGCCACGGTTGCTTCCGGAAATACGAGGAAACAGCAGAGAAACCTCTATCCTGAGAGAAAGCAGAACGACCGAACATTGAAAAGTGTCCTTACGCACCGTTCTAAGAAACGGCACACCCCATTTGATTCCCCCCCCCCACACCGTGCTGGACCAACTCCGTGCCCTTATATTCCTCGTTCCGCCCTGCTCTCGGTGTCCCCGGAACCCGGCGCTAGAAATTTTCTATTCGTCAAACCTTACGCTTTTTTTCCCTGGTTATACTACCGGCCTTTGAAGATTTAGTCCTCATCGTTGATAGTTTACTTGGAAGGGGGGGCATCCAACCGTTAGCCGTGCCATTTAGGCAGAGCTAAAAGAGGCGATATTGCAGAAATTGCAACGCTGAAGAGAACATCGGATCTAGCGGCTGACCTGGGATAGACAGAGCCTTGAGGGATTCGCCCGCGTTCGCCAAACAATCCCGTCGGGCGCCACCAAAGACGGAGCTGGCCATTCCTGTCCAAACGGAAGGAGGAGGTGTTTTTTAGGATCTCATCTATCATTACGACCAGATGATGGCTGCCGCATTCCCGGTCCTGCTACGGTTCCCATGCCGCAAGTCGTTTTTTCTGCATGCTTGGCTCCTTGTGTTCTATCTTGGTCTCTTTTGCCGGTCAAGCAGAGGAGACCCAAGAACCGCTTGGTTAAAACGAAGTCCTGCGTGCCCCACTCTATTTTATCAGACGAGTCTGTGTGGGATAGATCTTGAGTATAGAGGCGAAAATCTGTGGTCCCAAATTGTAATTTGTTGAACTCGATTCTATACAGCACACTCCAAACGTCTAGACAGCCCGGCCCTGCCCCAGTCTGATGTCACATGTAGGGTCTTCATTTCTTGAAGGTCTCCTGTCCATCTTCCTATGTACAAGCCGCGTCTAACCTCTTTCTCTTTCGGCATCCGCCGCCCAAATGTCCCCTTTGTATTCCTGAAAGAGCGCATTAGGGTTTTTAACCTCCCTGTATTGGTGAGTAGATTAAGCTGCCGTGTCCAAGGACTATATAAATAGGGAAGAGCACCCCTCTTCCCGTGGGAACCTGCCAAGTTCTCTCTTGGTGAAAGGAAGTGCCATGTGTTTTGCTCGAAGCTGGAATCTTCCCAGGAACTCCTCCTCTCGAACCCACACATGTAAGAGCATCTCCTACCAAGTTTGGACAAGTTCCCGGGTTAGTCCAAAAAGGCCCCCACGTCATTAGTCTTGGGCCGGCGTACTCCTTCACTGCTGGGTCAAGCCCCACTCCCTTGCGGAAGCGACCTTTCACCTTCAAGGGACTGGAGACCGCTTCCCGCTGGATGCTATTTAGTAGGGGCCCCCAAGGTGTTTTACAGACAGGTGGTTTTCACTGCCTTTTCGTTTACGACCTTTTCTGATAAATGGGTACACTGCATACGGTACCCCCCCGGCTTACATGTTTTTACCTACTATCTCCTGTGCCTTCTATCTGTTCCTCGGCTTCGCCCCCTTGATGGTGATGCCGCCTACCGGCAAATCGTTTGCTTTCTGTATCGGTCCCCTACTTACCCCCAGGAAATCAGTTTAAGTTTTTCAGGCCTGTGGCAATTTTGTTTTCTGGGGTTTTTTTTTTTGGGTGGGTGGTTGTTGGTTTTTTTGGTTGGTGGGGGGGGGGTTTTTTTTCCGTGTTTTCTCAACTCCGCTAAACTGAGTACGAGGCAAGCCCCTACAATTCTCAGAACAGTTGTTCGGCTTCCAGGTTCTCACATTTTCAAGGGTTCAAAGGTCAGATTCTTCCTGAAGAATTTTACCGTGGGGTGTATATCCTTTATCAACGGTGACCGCGGGGCTCTCCTGAAACCCTGTCCTTACTCTTTGACAGGGCTCTCGCGGACACCTCGAGTGTTCCCCCCTTGCCTACCCTATGGGGCCCGTCTCCGAAAATAAGACTACCGACGAGAATATCCTCTGTTGCCAGCTATTCGGCGGCCGAGGCCAAGTCTTTCTTACCATTGGACGATCATGGCGTAACCAACTGCCCACGGTAGTTCGACTGAACTTTCACCCCTTGGGTCCGGTTAAGTACCTCTCTTTTTTTTCTATAATTTTTGTATCAATTGTTTTTAGCATGTCATGCCTACACTGCGGGTTCTATCCCCTGGCCCTTCTTTAGTCATATCTCTCTCCAATAGAAAATCTCGACAGTATGCCGGAGCGTAACGCCGTTCCCACTGCGCCAGGTCCTGAAGTTTCTCACCGACAACTTAGTTTGCCGATTCTCCAGAAAAGGTCTGCAGTACCCCCCCATCCGGTCAGCTGATCAAGTAGCTTATCAGAGTTTCAGATTTTGGTGATCTACCCTTCATCCTCTAGTGGAGGATTTGAGGATAGATCCCTGCGTGCCTCCGTTTTTTACACCGGAGACCAGGTTTTAGTCTACCGTTTTGCATGCTTTTCAAGGGTGTCCGCCAGTATATCCGGTGTGGTCTCTCTCCCGAGTTTTTTTCCGGCCCGGCAAACCCCGGTCAACCCGTTCAAATACGGAAACAGCCTGTCACTTTTATGTCTACCTTCCCTACCCACGTGAGTGTGGATACGCCTTGCAGAGATTCCCGTCGAGACGAGCAGCCGCGAGCAAGGCGGCCCTGTCCATATTGCATCCTCCGTTTTTTTTTTGTTTGTTGAAAGGTTATCCCGCTCCGCCCCGGAAAGTATCCCCGGACCCCGGATCACCTGACCCCCCTATCCGCCTTTACCCAGACTGGCGACACAACCCCAACCCTGTATTGCTTAGGCTCTAATAACGTACTTCGCCGGCCGAACCCAGAGCCTCCACTTTTACCTTCAGAGTAGTCCTGGGACATTCCGGCCACGTGTTCGAGGACCCCTTGAAAGGTCAAACGTCTACTCCCAGTCTCACGGGAGGGCAAATAGGTATGTGATCCCCATCCTAACCCACCGCTTCCAAACTTTCTTGATCAGCTTTCAATCTTTAAGAGCAGTAGTCCTTTACGTTCCCTTTTAGATTACAGCAACATCGTTCAGAACTTCAAGCCGGGATACTGGCAGCCTCTTCCCACTTTTCCAACCGCCCCGCTCAAGCCGCAGCCTATGGAAATTTACGGAACTTGTACGGCCCGTTTTAGGTTGTGGTCATCTCGTGAGAACTGTTTTGTTGAGGTGCTTTCCCGTTCCCCGGTTCCCCGTGGATTAGAAAAGTTGCGGTCTGGATCAGTGCACCGAGGGGCCACTCCTTTTTACCAAAGACCCTTAAATTTGTTGGAATCCCGCTGTTTCCTCTTCTCTCTTCTCCCTACCTCATCCTTCTGTGTGGATCTCTTTTCAAAGTCTTATTTCCCGTACATCTTGTCCCCCGGCTGGTTACAGTCTGAATTCCCAGCGTTCAATTAGCCCATACGTCCACAGCTTCCCCGGGAACCTCTTTTTCCCCTGGAAGTGAATAACTTTCCAGCGATGAACAAGGGAGCCGGCCCAGGAAAAAATGGCGCAAGTATAGGATTACTAGGATGCTTTAATATTTTTCGATAGGGCCACGATATCCTCAAGTTGTCATGGATTACTCCTTGCTTCTAGCCGCTTCCTTCCCCCTTGCTCCCGATTCGGGCAAAGCTTGGGCAAGAGACCCAGTTTTTGCCTCTGGTTCCCGTGGACAAGTACCACCTCTTTTCCTCCTCGAACCTGGGCACGTAATTCACTTTGCTCCCAGTCGCTTACTTAAATTCGCGGGAGGCTTGACGCCCCGTTTCTTCTAGACTGGGTCTCCTGCTCCCGAAGGTCTGCCCTGCTTAAGCACCCCCCGTTTGCTTTTTCACGTCATTCTTGTCGGCTGCGTTCATCGTTTCTTGAATAGGTCCCTTTTCGAGCTAGGAGTCAATCTCCAGCCGATTCCTTCGGTCATAGCCTTGGCCCCATCGGTCTGGAGGTCCTCTCTCGTGATCTATACGTCCCCGTAGGCTAACATCCATTTGTCTAGGATTCACCTGACAGTGGAATGTTCAGGTTTGTTTACCCTTGCTTCCCTGCCGTGCTGTTTCGGACTGGGTCTCGTACTTTCTAGATATTATAAGCTTGCTTTAACTTTCCCCAGTCTTTCAATGCCGATACCTTTTCGATCCCTGGACAAGCCAAACTTGCGCCGCGGTAGAGTATTCCTCCAAGTGCAAAGAAATGATTGACTTTTGTTTAGCCCCGACACGGCACCTCGTCTACGATCCCGAAGAGTTGATCCCTGTTGCGCTGGTGGTGACTCCCTACCCCCCTTTCCTTTTGTTCCTCTAACCTCGTTGTACCTCCCTGAACCAATGAGACCCTTTCCTCGTTTCCGCGTCCTAGCCCAGCCTCCTTGGCGGAATGTTATACCGGGAATCCTTGTGAATTCTCCCTCTCCTCTATCCCCACTTCTTTGGAAGAAGACCCCGCTCTTTCTCAAACCGTTTAACACCCACCCCCCCCCCCCACCACCAGACTTTAAATTCAACTGCGGACTGTTCTTCCAAGTAAACCTCAGATTGCGACCGTAGCCATGAGCTAAGTGACCCTCAGAGTTTTCTATATACAGACTGCCCAAACATCTCGGCCGCCATCTTCTGTTTCTTAGGATCCCAGAATCCCCCAGGGAGAGTCATAGGTCCTTTCGGGTGGCGCCTAGAGCCGCTTCTTCACTTCTTCAATACCAGGGCTCCTCTCCTACCGGTTATGGTTCCCCCTCTATTACTTAAGATGTACCTACGGCTGACAACGGTTGCCTTCCGACACTGTCCACTGGTGCACATGAAAAGGTTCCCGAATTTTCTGCCTTGACCATTTTGGTGCTGGAGACTGACACCCGGGTCCTCGTAATTTTTTCCTAATAACCCAAAGTGTGCCACAGTCCCTCCCCCCACCCACTGAAGATTTCGGTCAAGTTCGCCCTTCTCTACCCACAGTCGGTTTGTCGGGTCACCCCCCCCCCTAATTTCGTCGGCTAGCCCCAGTTACCAGCTCGACGGCCCCTATGAGATGTCAGAGTACACTGACCGTCCGACATATGCAAGTTACCCTTTGTTACTTTTAACCGGTCCCCCGTTTATCAAAACGCACATCCCAATACCACACAAGTGATGGAAAAACCCCCCCTGTTTGCCCACCCCCTGTAAATCTCATTTCAAGCATCTTTTGTTAGACTACCAAGCTCTCGTTCCCGAGCTTACCCTGCGTACTTTAACCTCTGTAATGGCCGTAAAGAATGGAATGACGTCAGGCGGGGAAGCATCAACGCGGAACTCTTCCCATCCTCTTCTCATCCGATTGACCAGAGGAGATTCAATCCGCGGTTTCTAAGCGAGCTTTCCGTTCCATGCTGACGTATAGTCAATAAACGGAAGGATTTCTTCTGCATGTGACGCTAATTGATTCCCCACTAGCCAAAGAGGCAAATTAGGGACACTGACACCCCAAAGGAACCCGGACTCAGATCGCACGCCACAACCCCCCACGGCGGCCGCAAGAGGATACGAGAACACCACCTGCCCCATGGACGGCGAAACAAAAAAAGAAGCGACGCGTCCCGTACGGCGTTTCCTCAATCGGCCCCGCCCGCGGACCGGGCGGCCTTGGACTGCTCTCCATCAGCCGACCAAGACGAGCTATTGGATGCAAGGAAGTAGTCTCGCCAGTGAAACGACATGACATTAATGGCCTTTTTACTTTGGTTATAATCGTTTCAGCCATTTTTCGACGGGCGTCAGGGTCTCTTGATAGTCTCTTTTTTTCCCGAAAACCTACCCTTTGTGGCCACCCTTCTCTGACTTCGAGGCCTTCAACTATTCTCTCCATGTTGTGTTTGTTGAGCTAGTCACCTCGCGCATTTTTCTCTTCCCACGGCTTCGGGCCCCCCAATTGTGACAGTTTCGCTTCGCAGTTCCTTTAACCCCAGTCAACGAACCGCCGCTTCTCTAACCAAAGTTTGCGCTTTTCCACCTTGTAACACGTTACTCATGCTTCCCCTCGGCCTTCGTTCTCACTCAGAGTCTTATGTGTGAGGGTACAGGCAAAGGCGCAGAAGACTGGAGGCTGCCGTCCCTTCCCATAGATCCGGCTTCTTTCAGACAGCCTTTGGAGACAATAAGAGAACGCTAGATGGCCCACGCACCGCAGGCAGAGAAAAGGTTAAGACGGTGCAGAAACGTAACTATTTCCTGCCCTATACGGCATGCACAGGTATAACTCGCAGAGAGGTGGAATATGAAACAGGACCTCACAGCTTCCAAAAACAGACCCCTCTTAATTTTTTCACCCTTTTTTCCCCATGGACCTTAGGTCGAGTAAGACTGTTCCCGGGCCCCAGGCGTCTATTCCTGCACTCTGTGTAATCCATGGCAGGGTAAGGCCGTCCAGATCTACAAGTCCTTTTCAAGACGCAGTGAACTCGCCTGATTTTAAACCGTATGAAAGAAAGGTGGGGAAGAGGGTACTCCGGGTCGTCCCATGCAACGTGAGTTCAGAACGGTTTGCCTTCCTTAAAGGTTACAGGTCATTTCTCTTAGTTCCCTCATGTTAGCGAACTGATCGGTAGACCTATTCCAGAAACGCTGAGGGAGGCTGGTCCCTTCCCGCAAAATCTTATGGCTATTCCACCCTTCATAATTCCGTGTGGTACAGCTTTTTTTTTTTACTGGTGACGAATCATTGAAAGCAGTCACGTAAAACCAATGCGGTTAGGACGGCCTCCTTTCCTCTCAAAAATCTTCCATTAGCCAGGTCAAGGGAAAGGGCAAGGGTGCACAGTTACTTTGAACCCCTTTTAGTCCGCCCAGTTGTTCATTCCGTTTTTTCTATGGAGATATTGCTTGAAGCGGCCCTTGGTCTCTTCTGTTCCCCCCCGTTTAAGGTTGTCCCTGTCTGAGCTTTTTTCCTGCCCCACCTCGAGGAAAGATGAACCCCCTTGTATGAAGGGCCCGCACAGAAAGCATTCCCTGAGACTATTTTTATCATCTTAGGGGTCCGTCTCACTTGAGAAGGTTGTAAATGACCTG
>Ga0179591_1172484_pt1 | contig 10210 bp, 7 predicted proteins | sample CZOMad2_1_08_16f_FD_182891 | JGI IMG/M metagenome (GOLD analysis project Ga0179591, IMG submission 182891) | Vadose zone soil fungal communities from Angelo Coast Range Reserve, California, USA - CZOMad2_1_08_16fungal (PacBio error correction) | ecosystem: Environmental > Terrestrial > Soil >... | reverse complement strand
GGATGTCCCTGTTTTTCCTTTTCTGCCACCCCCCCAGTCTAGTGGTTTTTTCCGAAATGTCTTTGCTCTTGGTCTGGCTTTCCTTTCCAACGCTTTGAAACTTTGTGTGATTGGGCGAGCGCAGGTTGACCGCTTAAGTTTTATCGTACTTGAACGGCAACTGGAATCGGTCTGAGCGTGTCCCCTCCTTCTTTTTGTTCCCCTCGGACCGGAAGTCCCTGGAGGTTTTCTAGCATTTTTTTCTCCTTTTTTTGTTGTTCGCTAGTCGAGCGCGCCCGTTGTCTACCCCCACGAAAGGTCCTCCAATGGCTGATTGCACTTGTGAAAGGACGGACGTCAGAGGTGAACGAGCCCCTTTGTTGTGTGTCCACCCATGTGTGACGGGGGGGAATTTTCCATCAGCACTTTTGAAGAGTTTTTCCCTCCTTGGACACCTTGGTCGTTTTTCCACATGAATCCAAATGACCCACTTTATTGGAAGACCTTCCCTTTTCTCCACACGTTCCTTTTGGTATAGTTGTATTAATCCCCCAGGTCCCTCTCGCTGACTGGCCGGTCGCCCGCTCCTTTAGTTGTAGCTCCTTTTTGGCAGTTAGCCTTGAACAAGCGACCCGAGTTGGTGCCCTTCCCCCTCCCTTTCTTGCTCCCCCCGGCCCACACTCATCTGTTTCCCCTCCGGTGCCGGTATCGACCCCAAGCGAACATACTCACCTAGGTAGCGTTGACCGTCCTCCCGTCTACTACCCCCTGTGCCCCTCTTTTGTGGGACTAATTGAGCATCCCCCCGGTTGCGCTTTCCTTCCCGTCTAACGCCGAGACAATACCCCCCCACCCCAGTTATAAGATGATCCAGCACAAAAACCCCCCCCTTTGCTGTGGCCAGCGGCCGAGAAGTGCCGCCCTCCCTCTTCGTGTGCCCTCTTAAGAAAGGCTGGGTCTGTTTCTTTTGGCCGTAGACGTTTTTTGTGGTGGCGACCCTCGGTGGGGGTTTTCCGACCGACACCGATGCCTCGCGTTCGAATAAGATTTTCCTTCCCGGACCCTTTGGTTTGAGGTGTTCGATTCGAAGTTCCGGCATATTAGGCCAAGTGTTTTCCGACTTTCAGTCCTTTTTTGGCGCAAGCCGCGTTTTTTCTTCAATTTCAGGAATGAGGTAATCCGTTCTTCTAGTTTCTAGTTAGCTTCGTCGTTTTTGGCATGAGCTTTGTGTCAGCAGTTTGTCCTCTTGCGTTTCCTCATGTTGGAGGGACCGTTCCCCCTTCTTCTGATTGCTTGGATTTTGTGCCGATCTCCCACAGGGGGGGGTTTTTACCTCTGTATGACTTTTCTCTCGGTTTCAGAGAAGGGACCTTCTGATTGTTACTTCCTTTGCTGCGGCCCCCACGTATATACCCTAGTTCTGAGCCCGCAGTCGCGCGAACTCTTGTCTACTCCAGTTTTTTGCCCTTTGTAGTGATTCAGTCCGAAAATTCCTCTTTTCAATCTAACATACTTGCGGGCCTATTTCTTTCTACCGCCCTTCAGACTTTTAGGGCTGATGGACCGTGTGTTCCCGTTGCGCTTTTTTCCTATTTTGCACCTGATTGCGTTTTTGCTGGTCGGCGGACTTTCTAGGATAAAAAGCAGGGTCCCTTTGTTTTCTTGCTTTCGCCGACCCCCCTCCCCCACCAGGATGGACCGCTCTTTTTGCGTTGCCGGGTTTATTTTTTTTTAGCGTCCCACCTTTGGCCTATGGCTTCCCGTCCTGTTTTCTTCGGTGAGGGCCCCTGCGGTGTCATCGATTTTCTTCCCCGCGGTGCGCTTGTTTCGACGTCACATCGGTTTCTTCCCCCCCCTTTTTCCCGTTGTCTTTCCGATTTTTTTACTCGGCGTTTTCCGGCGCTTGGGGGTTGGCACTTTTTCCCTCATTTCTTTTTTGCGCTATCACGACCCCCCCGTTTACACAGTAGGCTTCTGGCCCCCCCCCGTTTCACACTCGGCCGCCAGCCCGCTATTCATGACACGTGTCGCTATGTACCTGCATATCTGCAGGAGAACACCACCTGTGCACCGAATTCCCAATTGCTTCACCCTTTTTGTTTTCCCCCCTAGGAGCCCGAGCATTGAAACGAAATAAGTTTTGTCTGTCTCCCCTCCCTGTACTGCGTACTGCAGGTGTCGTCAATCTTTTTGCCCCACCCTTTTTAATTTTGGCCGCCACTGACTTTGCATGCTGCCTTTCCTGTGTACGGTTTCTGTTATTTTTAGGGGATGGTAGGACACGAATCCTCGGCCTTTTATTTTTTTTGTACGGAAAATTCGGTGGGGGAGCAATAATCAATTCGAGTGGAATCCAAGTCGCCGCGTTCGTGTTGCGTCCATTCTACCGCACCCTCAGCGTTGAAAACCTCCAGCCCACAATTTCTCTGATCGTGTCGCGTTTTCTCACCATGATTAGCCACAAGTCCGTCACGAAAAGTAGTTCCCCCCCCCGTCTTGCCCGGTCCCAACGCTTTTTTCACCTCGGTCCCCTGGCTTTGTGATTTTCGAATTCTAAAAAAATTCACAACGGTGTGATTCCTCCTCCCTCTTCACATTTCTGCAGGTCAGGACCAGTCCTCTTTTGGACGGTGTTTTGGGGTTTTTTGGCCTCGGATTCTGCAGTTGAGTCAGTGGTCTAATTTTGGTTTCCGCGACGTTTGAGTTCCCTTGCTGTACGATATAAGACAAGCACTTACCTCTTCCCCAACCCCCTCGCTACAGCGCTCGGCTTTCGGTAAGTGTACCCGTTCCGTTAACTGAGGTGGAGCCCAACTCTTCAATCATCGTTCTGCGATTTAGTTAAGGGTTTGGAACTCACCATCCTCGGCCTTTCCAGCCCCCCTGGTGTGTCATGCGACATGTACATTTTCCAGTCGTTACCTGAAATGTCTGCGTTGTCATCAGCTTTTCCCGTTACAACGGCACATGTCAATGTTGATAGTTTTTCCAATATTTAGCGAAAAACCGGGTTGTCGTCTGAAGGCTTTCCAAAGTGAGTCGCTTTGTATGCCGATGAGCGTTCAATGCTGGTCAACAAGATCATAATGATCAGGAGACTGAATGGTCGAGCTTCCTTGTGGCTGGTTTGTAAAAATGTTTGATTCGAAACTCTTGACGCTATTAAGTCCTGCACAGCTCCACCCCCCGAGTAGATATTACCCCCAGACCTTTGATCGACGACCGCATTTCGATTTCACGGTACTCTCAAAAATCACAACAGCACCAATGCCGCCTTCACATGTTTTGAAGGATGGGGTTTAACAGCCCTTAAGAGGTCAAAAGCAAGTAAACAGGAAACACGATTCTTTACGCCAGTAAGCTGAAAACGGCGCGTGCGTATATACTACGGTCCTACAAAAACACTCCCTAGTCGGACCTTAATTTACTCGCTTTAGGACGGACCCCAATGGTAAAAACGCCTCGATTTTCTTTATTCTTGTAAGTGTGAATTCTCGTATGGGAGGCCTGTTATTTACGTTTGTGTTCGTCATAGAGTGATTCCCGCGCAGAGACATCTATTTTTTTGAAATAAAGTTCCCCCCCATTTGGTTGACAACTGACTTAATGCCTTTTATTGGCACATTCAGAAAGACGAATGGTCCGTGCGGGTTTTTACAAGATCAAGGATGTCACCCTCTTTTTAACAAGGGGCTTACGTTTCTATGTTATCTGGGCCAGTCCCCCCCCCTTTTCGTTCACAACCGGGAAGACGTCTGTTGGCATCTGAACGAAAGGAGGTTCCCACAATGTTTTGTTTTGTTCCCGGATTGGTGCCATTTTTCCTCGAGGCCGGAGTAACTACGACGCCCTAGGAAGCTGGATTTTTTTTTTTTTTTCCCCAACCCTTCCTTCCGTTTGATTGTGAGTCCGCCCTGGTTTTGAAGCTTCTGGTCCCTTGCTGTGCCCCCCCTTGTTCCCGGTACTACCCCTTGTGACCTTGAAACCAGCGTCCCTTTTTGCTCACCGTTTTTTAAAAGCACCCCACCCACAGAGGCGTCGGAGTTCCCTTTTCGGTGCTTTTGTGCAACGTCTTAGGTCAACTGGATACCGCTGCTTTTCGGTAGGAACATGTCTCTTTACTACGGCCCAAGGGGTCCGACTTCGTTCTGGGGAATGGGGTTCTCTTCCGTCGCTTTCAGCATCCAACCTTTCGGGACCGGCACGTTTGCTTGTGCTCGTCTTTATTCTTTCCCCCTGCTCCCCGACCGGGGTAAGCGGGCATTTTCACGCTAATTTCTCAGTAGACGAGGCAGCGTCAATGTTTCGCACACGAGCTGCCGGTTTTCTTTGCTGTTCTAAAAGGACACACAGACATCTGGGTTGTCGTAATTTGCTTTTGGACAGTAGGCGGAAGTGATAACCTCGTCTGGGGATACTCGGGTTATCTGCCGCCGTACACTCCCTTTTTTTTATCAGAGCGCACGACTCCGTGTTGTTTCTTCCCCCCCACCGGCGGCTGGATTTTTTCCCCCCCCCATGTTTTTTTTGGAGAGAATTGGATTTCGTCTCCCCCCATTCACTCAGTAACGGTGTGATTCATTACTTGATCCCTTGAGACATAACTTTTTAACACGCCCCAGTGTTGACTGCCATTGTTACTTCTTTCTTCGGAATTTGTCGCCCCCTATACCCTCTAAGGTTACATCTTCCGTAACCCTGCCCCCTCCCGCCTTCACACAGCGGGACAATTTCTCTGAGTCCAATTTTGTGTTGGTTTTTTGTTTGGACCTCGCGTGTTTTTAGCGGACTGCCTTTCCGTCACTTTTTCCTGCACTGCCCTTTAAAGGGGAAACCCTTTGTCACGTCTTTTTTTCGGGTGAATTGAGTGTGAATGTTTTGCCGGCCGCTGCTGAAACGTGCCCCCTTTACAAGACGCGCACCTTCTCTTGACGGTCTTCCGGGTTGGAGGTCTCCCCCCCAGGAACTTGGGTGTCCCGACTGACCGCAGACTCGCATCCCCCCATTCTCCACAGCGCTAGTGTCAACCTGACCCCCCGTATATGACAGGAATCTTCATCCCCTCTGCCCGCATCACATCTTTCTCGAGATCTTCTAAAGAATACCCTCCTCCGGTTGCCCCTTGAATCTAGGTTTTTTTCCCGGCTTTTTCCCTTGGCTTCAGGGACAAGTCTCACCGTTTTGTTTTCTTCCGTCGAGAGGACCCTTTGGCATGGGTCTGTTCTCCCCATCCTGGCTTTTTTTTTTGTTTCTATGCTAGTCGGCTCACCAGCTCACATTTTGCATTCCGTCGTCCTGCTATCCCCCTTGTCGCGTGAACTCCGTTTATTTTGCCGCCGTGTCCCGGAGGGTTACGCCTTATTACACCGGCACCGCATTATTTTTGGCCCTTCAAAAGTGGGCGGTACATACACCCCCCCTGCTGGGATCACCCCTACATTTCCGCCTAACTTAGGGCCCCGCCTGCCCCGTGGACATTCTTGGAGTCTAAAGTAACCGTCCAGATGCCATTGTCCCCCCAGTTGCATACACTATAGATCTTCACCCCCGCCGACAGTAGACATTCCCTTTTTTTTGTAACCCCCCCGCGACACCCCGAAGGGGCAACTCCGAGGGACCGCAGAAAGTCTTATCGCGCTCCGTTAGAAATCTGTTTGAGGCCGTGTCCCCTCCCTTTTTTAAGACGTTTATCAGGTTTTCGGCGCCGTCACGTGGCCATCTCGAAGCAGCTTCGACAATCCCCGCCAGGCCTGTGGCCCTCCAGTCAATTTTATTGGCGTCGTTTTTTTTGCTGTTTTTCTTTTGTGAGCCCCCCCAACGATTGTTTTCATAGCAGATTGGAGTAACCACCCGTGATTTAAATCCCAGCCCGACCCACTTACCATCCGAAGCAACGCGTATCGGTCCATACCCCCATGCACCTCTGGATCCGAGTCCGCCGGCTTTTTTGTTTTTACTTCTCGTCCGTCTAAGAACCGAACCCCTCCGGCAGCTGGACCAAGTGACTCTCCCCCGTTCAGCTGAATCGTCTTTTTTTGGACTTCTATCTTAATCCCCCCTCTGTTCCTTGCTCTGTTGATTTTTCACCATGGGGCCACGCGCTTTACCGTGCATAGATTTTTTCCCTTTTTTAAAAGTGCACGTTCTTGTGATTTTGTTTTTTCCGCTTTCCCTCGGGAGTCCAGGTCCAGGCCGGGATCCTTAAAGCCGTCAATCGATGTGTTCTTTTTTTGCGATTATTGAAGGTGCTCCCCGTTATTCCTTAGATTTGCGCGCGTACATTTCGGCGTACCCACCTCCTAAAGTACCTTTATTCTTACGTTTAGTGTATGTCTTTTGGAAAGCGCCTTAGCACCTCGTTTTTCCCGGGGTCTCAAGTTTTGGTTTGTTTATTCTTTCTGGCTGCTTATACCGGACGTCTCTCAGGATGAGGACTGACCATTGACGCCTCCCGGACGGACAGGATTCCTTTTTCCCTACGTTTCTTACCAGATCGCCGGATGGTACTTCGTTTCGGCGTTTTGACCGTTAGAACCCTGGAAGTTTTTGTGCTCCCCCTTTTATTTCTTTTGTACCAGAGGGAGTACTTTCGGGCATATGGTCTCGCCAACTGGAGGATCCTGAGAATTTTTCCCTTTGTACAGTGCTCCCCCCTATTCATAGAACTTCTGCGCTCTCCGCTACAACCTTTTTTTTCCCGTTGGGACCTTTTCGTCACGCCATTTGTTCCCGAGCCTTCTGCGGATGGTTCGTGACCTTGTTTTTTCTTATTGACTATCCGACTTTTTTCAAGGCGGTCCGTTCGTACCCCATTGTTTTTTTTCACACCGGCCTCTCGTACCTAGTGAAATCTCTTAGTTACCCTACAATCGTCACCCCTTGACGGCCTTTTTCTGGCCTCCCGTGTATATTTTTTCCCGTCTGTTTTAGATAGACAAAACTTTTCTTGTCCCACCTTGTGTTGGTTTCGGACCTTTCCGCACCCAAGTTTAGAAGGGGTGTCGGTGTTTCCGACCGTTTTTACTTCTTATTATAGGATACCCAAATATCCAGTTTTTTTTTTTTGAGTTATCCGCTTTCCCCCCCCCCGTGTCCTTCCTACCCTCCTTACGTCCGTTGCGGAGGACTTTCCTCCCCCGTCCACCACGTTCCTGGTGTGACTTTCGAGTGGGGGACATTTTTGTCCGCCGTAAGTATTCCCATTGTTCTTCTCCGAGGCTGCCAGTCTGGTCTTTCCTCGATGTCGTTTCTTCGCCCAGCTAAAGCCAACAACAACCCAACAACAAACAACACCAAAAAGAAAAAAACACGGTGTTTTTCTTTTCCTGCTTTTGCGAACGGTCGATTACCCCCCCTTGCCTGGGTTCTAGCGCTCGGGGACCTATTCCTTAAGTCTTGAAGACGTGGACCCTGGTTTGAGGGCAGCAGAAATAGTGCCCCTTTTTTTTCTCGCCTGTTTCCGTCGTCCCCCTCATGAAAATACCTGAACATGGTTTCTTTTCAGCTTATTTTGCACATTTTTAAGGGATTGCAGGTTTCTTTTAACCCATGCAAATCTCCGATTTTAGACTTCTTTTCAGTCGAATATCGTGCTCCCTGCTTATTTCAGCCTACTTCCCGGGCCGCTTATTTTTGACCCCTTGAGAATCCCGGTTCTTTTTTTGTGACCCCAGGAGTCGAGGTTGTTGATGTTTTTCCTGGTGTTTACCCCCCCAAGTCTCAACTAACGCTACTCCCCCCCTCCTGGTTAGGCACAGCAGACATCCCTACATATATGCACCACTTGTATGCCCAGTCTTTCTCCGGATGACCGGATTGGCCCCCCGCTCATTTTAACCTTGTCCTTTTCTATTTGGCCCCTACTGCCGCCCGCGCTCGTTTCGCAAGTACCGGAATTTTTCTTTGGTGTAGAGTGTATGTTCGTCCGGGACCCCGGTTTTGTTTTTTTTCCACCCTTTCGGAGGGTTGACCTTTAGGAGACTTAGATCTCCTCAGCTCATCCACCCCCCCTTGAGCAGTCACGGTTGTTGGACGGTGCTCCGCGCAGTCGATGGGACCATTCCTATGATCCGATCCCCGGCTTTTATTTTTTGCTTGATTTCTAGAATACAAGGAGGAGGGTTTTCGTACTTTTTTTTTGCGGTTTTGAGGGTTTCAGTAACTGGTTGCAGTGAGGTAACGGTCAGTCGCGCTACACTCCTGTTTGGTCGTACCTGCGGCTTATCCCTCTTGGTTTTTTCCTTAGGGTTAGGTCGTCAGATGCGGAATTGCTCCTTTTTGTTCCCCTGCCCCTGACCACGTCGGCCCCTGCTGTTTTCTCTTTCATACCCCTCTTGCGCGCTTCCCCCGGCTTTCGCAGTTGGGTTTTTGTACTTGTGGTCCGTCGCATGCCGATTCGTTTTCCCCCCCCTGCTCTCCCCTTCTGGCCAGTGTGGCTCTCCCCTTCCCTCCCGGTTTTCTGTGCAGGGTCTCATTTTGCCGCCCGGGGGCTATAAACTCCTTGTTTCGCTTCCCCTTTTGGCTGGGCTGTCTTGTCTTTTTTCTCTTTTTTGGACCAAGCGTGACCCGACTATGGCCCTGTTTTCTCAGTGCCTGTTTCCGACCTCCCCTATTCCTTAAAGGCCCAGGTGCTTTTTGCCGCTGCCGGGCAGTTTTTTTTTTTTTTAAAAGCTTGACAGTTTTCTTAGTCGGATGTCAGCTGCCCTTTTCCCGGTTTAGATGTCGATTTTTCCCTTTTCCTCTTGTTGGTTTTCTCTTCACTCAGATTTGTTCTGATTTCCTTTTCCTTCTATTTTACCCCCCCCCAGAAGGTTTCTCTATCTCTTTAGATTGTCCTGTTCTTCCGGTCGCTTCCCGCCTGACTTTGGTCACCTCCGTGTAGCCCGGATCGTTTTTTATTTTCTCTGCGAGCTTTTCCAACCAATGCACTTCTTGTCCACAAAATGTTTCTGCGTTTTCCCCCGAGGTTATTCTGTCGTTTTTAAGACGCACGGGTATCTTCCCGTCAGTTGACCCAGAACTCCCGGTTCTTCCTCTTGCTGTGTACATTGCTTCTTTCGTTCCGTGACTGTGTCGAAGCCCCTCTTTTCTAGATCGTCTTTACGTCACCCGAGTCTCCTCTCAATTCTTTTCCCCGTCCGGCAGACGCTTTCTGTTTGGCAGGTGTTCTTTTTCGTAGTCAAGTCCTCCTTTTGTCCATAAGTCTGCTGTGGGTCCTCTGTTGTTTGTCGGGATTTTTTTTTAGTTTTTTTGAGCTGAACGGTGTATCCCCCCGGTGCTGTCGTGCCCCCGACCAGCTTCACGCTTTCGCGCTCTCGCCACTTCCCCTGCCCCCAGTTACCCCCCCCCCTCACTTGCTGGACGTGTAGCCGCTCTAACCACCCGATTCCCCGGCCCTGTCGCACCCCCTTCTTCCACTCGTCCTATCCCTCCCCTGGACCTTCGGTCCGTCCCTGCGATCCCTGGCCAGCTGGCGTTCGGTCGCGTGCTTCCTGACCTCCACGGACCACCCACCGTGCTCGCCGCTTCGGCGGAACGCCGCTGGCCCACTCTGTTGCCTTGGTTTGTCTTCGAGATATTCCGACATCATTTTTATATGTTTCATTTGCTGTTGTATTTTTTTTTCGGTCCCCCCTCTTTTTGCCCCGGGCCCTTGTTTTGAACTTATTTTTCGTGAAGTTATTTGTTCATGTTTGATGTGCTCCCGTTGTTTTCTTTTTCTTGTTTTACCTTCAAGTCCCCTGGATTTCGCTTTTGTTTCTTTTTTAGATTTTTTGGTGATTCTTTTTTTTTTTTTGTTAGCGTTTGCGTATTATGTTTTGCTTTTTAGCTTGTTGGTTTTACCCGGCCCCCGTCCATGCATGGTCCTTAACGGGATAAATCAACCGGGGTGAAAGTCTTGACGGCCGCACCAGTTTTCTTGCAGCTGTTTTTTTCAAGTCGTCCCCTGCGACTCGTTAGTATTTGTCTATTTTTCCCGACCTTGTAGTTGCTATCCCCCTTCGCAACGTTCCCCACCTAGGGACACAGTACCTTGTTAGTTTTTGTTTGTCTCCGCTTTTTTTTCCGAGCGGTATTCTCAGGTTATATGGTCAGCCTGTTTGAGTAAAATCATTCATGCCTTTTCCCTGTTTTTTTCAACTTCTCATGGTTTGCGGGCGCCTAAGCTTTCTTCCCGTCGCCGAGTTTTTTGTGCAACATGCTCCTTCCCCTTTGTTGCCGGGTCATCTTG
>Ga0179591_1342197_pt1 | contig 10211 bp, 11 predicted proteins | sample CZOMad2_1_08_16f_FD_182891 | JGI IMG/M metagenome (GOLD analysis project Ga0179591, IMG submission 182891) | Vadose zone soil fungal communities from Angelo Coast Range Reserve, California, USA - CZOMad2_1_08_16fungal (PacBio error correction) | ecosystem: Environmental > Terrestrial > Soil >... | reverse complement strand
CTCCCACCCCGCGTGCCTGCTAAACTAATATAGGAGCTATGCCTTTCTCAATGTTCGTTACCCCACAACGATGAGCCCCCCACCAAAGATAGCTTACACCCCTGCAGTCTCCGACCTCGGACTACGATGGACTCCTGGAACGACGCTACTTGTCTCTTTTCTTTCTTTCGTTTGACTGTCGCCCCAAACTTGTAGGCCCTTGAGCTCGAGAAAACCTCTTCGGTCTCTGTCATAGCCCTGTTTTTGCTCCGCCCAATCTTTTTCATTCCCCCCAATATGGTCTTAGCTTTCCACAGGATACGTGCACCCTTTTGCCGTTTCCCCGACTGAACCCACGCCCCCCCCCCCCCCCCCCCCCCCCCCCACCCCCCCCCCCCCCTCAACCCCCCCCCAGATTGTTCTTTTTTTTTTTTTTTCTTTTTTTTTTTTTTTGTTCCTTTGTTTTTGTCTTTTGAAAGAGAGTTGCAGTTCATGTCCCCTTACTCGATCTCCGCTAGTGCTTCAGATTGCATTGCTTTTTTTTTTAGTAAGTCACCCCCCCCCTTTTGTTTTCAGTCCACAGGACTCACAATGTTTTTTACGTGACCTTTCGACCACTGGGGTTCTGTTTGTTTTGTTGAAGGTCTTTGACTCTTTTTGTCGCAGTTTTTCGGCATGAGATTCCCTTAGAACCCTTTTAGGTTCTCCGCTTTTATGTATACAGCTGCTCCTTCGGACAACCCCGCCCCCCCTCTGTTTTGCTTTCAGCGCCAAGAGAATTTGTCCCCCCCCCCCCCCCATGCGTGTCTGGATTCTGTAATGCTGTCACTCGCGAATGGACGCCCCGTTTTTTTTTTGCCGTATTTGAGTTTCTCTTATCGCACGTCGCCTATGGCCGGGCGGTTTAAGACTTCACCACCCCTTTTTTCGTCTGAAAATGGATTTCCTTTTCTGCACCACGGCGCCATTCCCAACCCCTTTAACCCGCCAACTTCGTTGTCTTTTCCCCCCGCTCATCATCCCCCTTCTCTTCCTCGTAAGTCAAGCACCCCTACCTCTGGAAGCACTTTTGCGCTTTTCGAATCCCCCCTCGTCGCAAAATGCACTAGGACATGCGTGTAGTTCAATGAGTGCGGCCCTACGCGGCCCCTTTTCTTGCCTCGATAATCGCTAGAAGTGCGAAGAACGCCCTTTTCCCCGTAACCGTGAGCAGCCTACGTAGACTCTCTTCTTTCTCTGCTTCTAGTTTGATCTAGTTCTTGCTTCCATTTATACGTACACTAGCCATCCGACTTGTGGATGGTTCTAACTGACATCTGTTCTTCCTTTTTTGCTGGCCAAAACTGGCCATCAGACTTGCTAGAGGACCTCGACGAGCGTCCTTCCTTCTTTTTTTTGCTTGCTCGCCCCCCATTTTGATCTACTATGGCTGTCCAGTCTTATCTCTTGCGTGATTTCCTAGTCTCCCTTGCCCTCGCGGTTCCCCGAGCCACCTTCATTAGCGCAGTCTCCTTCCTACGGCTGCTCTCCAACCCCCTCGAATTCTATTTTCCTACATTTCCCGGTCCTGATCTCAGCTGGCAGGTACTGATATGTTTAAGTATCACCCCCCCCCCCCCCCCCCCAACACCCCCTTTTTTTTTGTGTTATCCGCTGTTTTCTTTTTCGCTCTCTTTTCCGGTTCGATGGCCCCCCAAGTGGTCACCCCGATCGCTCTCATCCCTCTTAGTTTATCCCCTTTAGATTCTTCGGAGTTAGCCGAGCTCCCTGCCCCGGCCCCCCAATACGACCCATCCCCATCACCTCCTATACTTTGAAATTTCTCCCACTCCCTGAATAGACAATGCTCTCTCTGAACTGGAGCGACCTGTATTCGTTTCTTCTCCTGACCGGAATTAGAGCAGCTAATCACCCCCTTCCAAGGTATCTCTTCAAAGTAAGCTCTCCGTCTCCCCCCCAAGTACACCTTTACTTTTATGTTTTCGCCTGAATACTTGGACCTTTTAAATCCGTATGACGACCACCGGTGCTGGTCAGGCATTCTCCCTCACCGTTTTGAGTCTTTCTGTCCTATCTTTGTAGTTCAAAGTGTTTGCCCCTTTGAACCTTACTAGATGAGCGCTCCCTCGGGGCCTTCCTCCACAAGTATGTCTGATAGGTTCTTTTTCTCTTGCATCTCGCTCAAAAGAGAGTTTAGGCCGATGCCCTCTTTGGTACCCCCCCCCCCCCCCCCTTAAGCCAGGACCACACTTCATCCTGTCTCTGTTCTAACGTAGCCCTGCCCCAGGAGCCACTCTTCTGCCCCCCCCCTGTGACTACGATAATGGCGCTTGCTTACGCCTTCCCGCTTCATTCATGACTTGTATGTCCTACCTCTATTACCCCCCTCCCGGTCTTAGCCGATGTTTGTCAGAGCGAACCCAGTCTATCTGTACCTCCCCCCCCCCCCCCCTCCATGGACCCCGGGCATTAGCCTTTCTCTCTTTAGCAAGACGCTGAGCAAGCGGACCCTCCCTTCCTTTTTTCCCTCCGTAGATCCAGTTCTCCCCCCCTCTTAAATGAGCTGCTCCGGTAAGAACGATCTCATTTTTCCCACAGCCCCTTTGTGGCTTCGCTCCGTTCTCCTAAATTCTGGCCCCCTACTTCCCCCCGATAGTAGAAGTTTTACGCCCCCGAAGTCGATCGCCGCTCCCACAGGCTAGTGTCCCCCGCCTAGTTCCTACTATCTCCCCGTCGCAATTTCCCTCAACGCTGCCTAGGCAACGGAGCGGCCTCTTTTTCACGACGCTTCCACCCGTTTTCTTTGACTACTGTGACTCCCTTGTACTACGCCCCATTCAGCAATTTCCTCACACATCCAGTCAGATTTTCCTTCTCAGACGCCCGCCTTTAACCTCTCTAGGCGGACCGACGCGGTTGCCCGGCCCTTTTTTGATGATCCCGCGCAGACTCGCCTTCAGTATCCCCTTGTACTGTGACACCTCGTTGTACTCCCACCTGCGACCTCCTGCTAGTTTGAAAAGATGTAAAACTGACCGTCTGAGCGCTTCAACTCCGTCCCCTGAGCTTCGGATTTTTCGGAAGAAGTCTTATTTTTCCTTTCTGACTTCTCCTTTCGTCTGGAGTCACGCGGTGCTCTAACTTTTGACGTCCATAGAACCCAAGCGAATTATTCCTTCCTGTCCAGCTCCTGAGCCGTTTTTTTTGCCACGCTTCCTTCACGTTTCCCCGCCTACCTTGATTCCTCCGCTTCTCCCTCTTCGATTAGGGAAGAAAGAACGATCCTAACCAGATGTTGCCTGGATCTCCTCTCTCCGACCTCGCCAGTATTACACTTCCCTCTTTTTACCTGCTGCCACTTGCAGTCAAGACCATTCTTTTCTTCCGCGGATATCGTCTCCACTTTCCTCCCCTGAGTTACCTTTTGTTACGTGTATTACATTTTCCCTCCCCCTTAATCCCAGAAGGTAATTTTGTTTCACAGATCTAGCGTCCGAACTAGCTCTTTCCAACTGCGAGTTTATGATGCAATTCTTTTTCGTCTTAGCGTCGACCACTTGTACCCCCCCAAACTAAGTAGAGACTCCTTTTTTTTTTCACCCCCCTCCGAAAGTTTTGACCTTTAGAGTTGACACACTCCCTCCCCTTTTCACCCAGTCAACGTCTGCACCTCGGTGGCCGAGGTGCCAGCGTTCCATTTTCAGGACCTGAAATATAGAAAGCCCCAAAAAACTGCCGCGGGTTCGGTTCGATCTTGGCGCAGAAATATTAGTACCAGTGCTCATCGTTGTGGATCCCCCCCCCCCCCCCCCCTTTCAATAGTCCCCCCCCCCCCCCCCCCTCCCCCCCCCCCCCCATGGGCGAGCCTCTTAGCGGCATGGACATTCTCTGGCGTTCAGACCCTGCGACCACGCTTCCCTTTGTGTTCCTTCCCATGACGCCCAGTCCCCCTGAGTCTTCCTCCCGTCACGGACCCACCTCCTCTCCCCGTGCCAACGCGTCTCGCGAATGCCAGCCCCGGTTTTGGTAAGCCACCCAAGCTATCCCGCTCCCCGTCTTCTCTCCCCTTCCCCAAAGTGCCCCCAATCTCCCCACGCAGGTAACAAACGAACCTGCATCCGCTCCCTACCTTACTACACGCGCCTCCTGTAACGCCACGCCGTTCCGAGCCTCCTCCTATTTTTTTATCATAAGACTTTGTAGAATAGATCTTCTGGATTTCCTACCCACCGCTTCTTGCCAGATCTCCCTCTAACATATCTTCGTTTTTTCCTTTGATAACCGGGATCCTTTTATCGCGGTGATCCTGCCCCCCCGTGACTTTCTCTTCCTACCAGTCTTAATGACTCATCCCGTTCCCCGGACGTCCCAATTACACGCCTTCCCCCGAGCCCCCCCCCGTCCCGCCTGCATGCCCGCATGAAGCACTTTAACCCCTTCTTTCTTCGTTCCCCCTCCTCCCAGTCTCCCAGGATCCCTGCTGCGGGTAGCGTCCCGCCCCGCCACTCCTGCACTGCACCTCCTAGTACGGACGTTTCCTGCTTCTTAAGCCTCCAACTAATCACCCCATGCTTCACCGCGGTCCCATGCCCTCCTGCCACTCTTCTCTCTGCAGACCCCAACCTCGAACAGGTCACCTACACCCAAGACTACCCTTTCGACCCCGTGTTCAGTCCCCGTCCCTATAGCAAGCTTTTTTCCGTATCTTCCCAACTGACTGGTCCTACATAATGGAGCCACTGCCTTTTTCTAGGCGCTTTTTGTCCGTCATTATATTTTTGCCTCTTTTCTCCGCCTGAATCCTACGCAACTAGTTAGTTCGCCGCACCCCCCCCGTCCCCCGCGCGGTATGTACGAGCGTGACTCACCCCTTAGCTCTCGGGAAGCCTTCCGTTTTTCTTTTCTTTGCATTCCTTGACATCCCTTCCTTTTCTCCTTTTCTTCGTTTTAGGAGAAGTTGCCCCACTTTAAGAACGCTGACCTCGATTTCTGTGTTTTGCATCGATCGACGACCCGACCAGATAGACGAGGTCTCCCACCCTCCCCCTCCTCCTGTCTTTTGGCACCTGAGTAGTCACGTATTCGCCCCCGTTTTTGTCCGTCTTAGATTGCCTGCGCCCTCTATCCTTCTCTAACCTTACACCTAGTCCTAGGTGTCTCCCCCCCGATCTCTTCAAAAGGCTCAATCAGTGTTCTTCCCCTCTATGCCTTGCTGAGAACTCCGTCTCACGCCTGAAATTACGCAGAATCTTGCCACCCCCTTCTTCTTCTCCAACCCCCCTGTGGGCCCGAGACCCCGCCTTACGACTCCGCCCCTCTCTTTTTTCCCGGACAATCGTCTGCGATCTTTTTCTCGCTTTTCTTCATTTCATTTCAGAGCTACCCACCTCGAGTCTCCTTCGTCCATGGCCCACTCGAGTTCGGACCCTTCCATCCTTTTTTTTGTCATATTGCAAGTCCGAGTTCCACTTCCCGCACCACATGAACCTTGTTTGACAGTTTTTCTGCTATGTCCCTGCCCCCCCTTTAGTGGGGTTTGTGGTTCCGTTCGTGTTTGGTTGGTGTTTTTGAATCAACCCTCTCTGTCGTTTTTCTGCCGAATGCCCTATTCTCGTTTCTCCTGTATGTTTACTCACGACCTTCCCGAAATTTGTAGTCCTCCCGGTTAGGCAAGCAGAGCTAGACGTTTTTTTCCCCCCACCTCTCTCACGACTGATTTTTCGTGCACTCCTTGGTGCTTCTAGAATGTCCTCCTCTGAGATCGCTCCTCCGTGTCCCCGTCTCCTTCTCCGGGTCTTTCAATTTTTTTTCCCCCGTCATTTTTCCAGAGGTGTGTCGGTGGGTGTTTTTTTTTTTTTTCTTTTTTTTTGTGTGCCACCGGAGTATCAGCCCCCCCTCTTCTCTCCGGCTTCCTTTTTTTTGAGAGCTGCTTTCCCTTTATCCCGCCCGACGCCCCCCTTGTTTGCGCACGTATGATCTGGCTGTCTTCTTTGTTTTACTGCGTTCCTCGTGTTCGTCTACGAACCATTTTTTTTTCTACACACCCCCCCCTTTTTTCCCCGCACCACACCCCCCCCCCCTCTGTTAGCCCCCTGGGAGCCTCGACGAATGTCCCCACAGCTCTGGCTTATCCCTGCTCAATTTTCCTTCACTACGACCCCTTTTTTCTCCGCGATGAGATGCTCTCCTGGCCCTGAGCTCAATGGAGAGCCCGGCCGCTAGATACGCCCCCCTGCTCCCCCCCCCCCCCCCCCCCCCCCCGATAGGTTATGCATCTCTTTATTCCTCCCATGCACGATCGACAGATTTCTATCCTTTTTTGCTACCTCCTCCGTCAAGCCTTGAGACAGTGCCACAAACCCTCCGAACGGAAACCTTCTTTTTCCACTTTTGTACTGTGCAAGCCCCCTCCCATTCGAGTAGCATCCCCCCGTCTTTAAGTCAGCAGTGCGAAACCCCTTGTCCCCCTTTCCGTGGAGAATTCCCCTAGGTTCTTTTTCTCTCTCCTTGACCCCTTTCTTTTCAAAGGGCTTGTATCCTCGATGTGGAGTTGACTTGTATCCCCCCGAATTTGGTTCCTGCACGCAGGAACAGCACCGGCCTAGACCGATTGCGGGCGCTCTTTTATGCTCAATAACGCTCGAACTTTCTTCTTCCCCCCTTTTGAAGTCAACATACGACTCTCATCTCGTTTTCGTTTGCAGAAGGGGTATCCCCACCAGTTTTTGCATCAGAGTGACTCCTAACTGCCTTGATGGGCCCTACTTTCTTGTCCTCCCCCTATGCTTTTTCCGCTTATTCGCTCTTTCTCGCAGTCAGACCAGTGTTAAGATTTGTATGCGATCCCATGCCTGTGGTTACCCCTCGTAACCCCCTCCCCCCCCAACATCCCTCCCTGATCCTATGTTCGTTCGATAAAATTAGCTATAAGATGAGTTTAAAAGAAATTCTGTGCACCTTTTCGAGCTCCGAGTATTGTTGAAGGAGCCAAGGAGCGGGCCCCACCTGGACTCCCCGGCACCGGACCTATCAAAACCAGTCCGCGTCTGTGATGTCTAAGCTTTTTTTCCTACTGCCATGTCGAGATTTTTCCTTCTTTCACTGGAATTTCATTAATCACGTAGCCATAATAGTCCCCTTGCCTGTGTCCCAACGTGGAGCACCGTTACCTCCTGTGAGCTACTGTTTTCATGTTGTCTTTCCCGAAGTTCTCCTCTTCCTGAATATATCCCCAGTATCTGCATCACGCCTGACCCCCTCCCCCCCCGTCGATAAGTACCGCCCCAGCTGAGATCCTTCCACCCGTCCTCTACGGATCCCTATGCTGTTTCGTTGCAAACTTTCGGATCACCGATTCTTCTTCCTGTTACTCAGGGTTCTCTGGTAACGTGATGACGGATCGCCGCTACTAGGAATGATTCCTACTTCCTGACCCCGGTTGTAAGAGTCCTTTCCAGAATTAGTCACCTCCTCTCTGCCAGACCTTCTCTCTCCGTCCACACACCCTTTTCACACTTCATTGTGAGCGTCGGAGCCTTTCACCGGCTGTCACTTAAATCCTTATCAAGTCCTTTCTCCTGTAATTCTTTTTTTTCCCTCACAGTATGCCATATCCCTCCCTGTACTCTAAAGCCTTTTATTAGTTTTATGTGACCGCCTTTCTACACGACTTCCCCACCCGATTCTGAAAAAGCCTCCCTCCCCGAATCAGCTTTGGATATGACTCCTAACCCCCCGTAGCCTCCTGTACCTATTGCTTTTATTCTTTCCCTTTTTCGCTCGTCAAGATATTCAGCTAAAATACACGTCGTGCCTCCAGACGGTTTTGTAAGTCATAGGAAATTCCGAAGCCCTCTTTTCCTGGATGACTACGATCCCCCCCGACCTTTTTCCTCGTAGGCCTTCCTCCTAAGGTTGCTATGAAAAGCCCGATTACAGTTTTTTCTTCTTCTTCACCCCCATTAGGCTTGATACCTTAGCAGCTCATTATCCGCCTCTCTCTCTTTTTTTCTTCTCCCCACGACACGTCTGTAAACACTCGCTGTGATTTCCCTTCTGCCTTTAGTGATCCCCCGCGAATATACCAGCTCGTTTTTATCTGATTGCCTGAAACCTAGTCTCCTCCCTTTAAGTAGTCACTGAACCATTATTAACATCTCTGGGAGGTGGATATAGTCCATTTGTCCCCCACCGAATAGTTTGGTTTAGTTTGGTGGGTTTGCTTTGCCCAGATTGTCTCTGGGTTTTTTTTGTGGTGCTCCTGTTTGTGGTGCGGTTCTTTTACAGTCCCCTCTCACGAGTGCCGTTTGGTGGCCCGTTGGGTAGTGATTTTTTGTTTCCTGGTTTTAGTTCTTTCGTGTATTTGACTCCTGGCGTGACCAAACAATTCCTGTGGGCTCTTCGATGTTTTTTTTTTCTTCTTTTTGTTTTTTTTTTTTTTTTTTGTTTTGTTTGTCTGGGGAAAGGCGTCTTGATCGTAGAGGTTGTCTCTTTTCTTTGGTTGTGTTTGTGTGAGTTACCTTGTTTGATTTGGTGGTTGTTGCGGGGTTTTGAGCGTTTTTTTTTTGTTGTGTGTCGCGTAGGTGGTAGACTCTTCTTTTTTTTAGTTTTCTTTTCTTTTTTGGTGTTTTTTGGGGGGTTGTGAGGGTCGTGAGCCTTTGTGTTCCCCCCCCCCCCCCCCCCCCCCACCCCCCCCCCCCCCATTGGTCTTGAACTTGCCTTGTGGTTTGGGTTGATTTTGTGTCCTGGTGTTTTTTTTTCATGGTGGGTTCCTGTGATCCGCGGGGTTTTGATCCTTTTTTTTGTGGTTTTTTTGTAGCAAACTGTTGTTGCTGCGATTTGTCTGTTTATCCCAGTACACTTTTTTTTTCTTTTGGTGTCACAGTTTGGGTGTGCAGATTTCTTTGTTGCTTTTAGGTCGTGCTGCTGTGCATCTTCCTCCTCAGCTTCTTTTTCCCTTTTTTCCGCCGATAGACCTCCCTTACTCATGACGGTGTTGTTCCCTGTTCCCCTCCCGGCTCCCCCAATCGGGGACAGCGGTCCCTCCGTCTGCATCTCTCTCCTCTGCTTCAAGTTCTCCTTGAGTTGACGAATCCTAATGAACTCCCCTCTCCTCGTACCAGTGTCTCCCCCCCTTGTCTCCCTCACTTTTGTCCCCAAAACTTCCGTTCCTTTGCGCTAGCCGCTGGACAGTTCCAGAGAGTTCTCTTCTGATGACGTCATCCTTAGACCGTCGCTGAGTTGGGCCACCCCTTTGTTCGCACCCCCCTCTTCCTCCTATTCACTCCCGATAGATGTCCCGACCATACCCCCTTTTCCTTTACCTCATTGCCCCCTTTTTTTTCCTTGACGTGTAAAGGTCTTGCACTTCCGCCGCACTCGGAATTTTTGTTTCGCCATTCTACAGTAAGCGTCGCAGAGTAGTTACGCAGCGTCTCTCTCGCTCTGCACCCACCAGCTCTTTGAGTAAGAGAGTCTCCCACCCCACCTACACCGCGCGCGTCTGCTCTCTTCCTTCCCCGACTGCCTCTAGCATGCGTGGAGCTGATGACTCCGCCCAGCACCTTTTCCCAACGCTTGCTCCCCAGAGGCCTCCTTCTGGTATATGTCCTTCTCTGAGTCTGACCGTATTTGCCCTTCTACTCCGCAGTGCGTTCCACCTGTCCCCATCCCGAGCGTGTATAGTGGAGACTCCAAAAAATGACCAGTGCATTTAATTGTTTGTTTTGTGGCTCTTTCCTCCCTCTGGTTGTCCCCTGCACGCTGGATCCCCCTTTCTGCGCCTGCCCTTTTTACAGTCCTACTGCCCCTGTCCCTATTTTCTCGACGCTACGCCAGTCCGTTACATCTTTTTTGAGTTACCTCTTATGCTGCTTATCCGCTCGCGTCGTTCTAGCATCGTCCCCGCGCGTCTTTTTCCTACCGTAGGAGCACCTTCCCCCTTTTTTTTTTTTTTTCTCTCTTGGAGAGTCCCCGCCCTTAGTCATTACACGGATCCGTTTTTTCATTAGTGCCGAACTTACGTACGAGCCGCGCCTTTTTTTACTCAACGAAATCTCCCACCGTCTCCCCGCCCCATTTTTTTTTTTTCTTCTGGTTCCAGTAACCAGTAGATTCGAGCGCAACCCGTACCCGGAGTTTGATTGCGACGCGCCTATCCTTACGAGATTGCACATATAGTCTCTTTGCTCCCCACCCCTTCCAGAGCCTCTGACCCCGTTTCTATGCTGCAT
>Ga0179591_1329315_pt1 | contig 10211 bp, 8 predicted proteins | sample CZOMad2_1_08_16f_FD_182891 | JGI IMG/M metagenome (GOLD analysis project Ga0179591, IMG submission 182891) | Vadose zone soil fungal communities from Angelo Coast Range Reserve, California, USA - CZOMad2_1_08_16fungal (PacBio error correction) | ecosystem: Environmental > Terrestrial > Soil >... | reverse complement strand
CCCCGTGCGATTTCCCGATTTAATCGACTTTCATCCCGGATGATACTGGGCGTTTTATACGTAAGTGTTTGTGACGCCCCGCCGTTCTTCTAAGCCGGCCCTTGCTATTTGTCTTGGCGCTCTTTTTAGGAACCGCGCGGGCTTTTTTCGGACCGGTCTTACTTTGATAGTAGACAGGGCACTTGCCGCGGATAGGCCTCGCTCTCCTTCTTTTCCCGGTGACCCGCCCCCAGAGAATGCTCCACTAACGAATTCGCAACGCGATTGCGTCGTTGCTCGTTTCTCGGTGTGACCGCCTTGAAAAGGCGGCGTACAGGTTTTGCACCCGCTGCGACTAAAGCCCATGCGGAAACAAACACGGTTTCGACAAGACCCCACCTCTTATGCGGTTGTCTTTTTATTTCCGCTCTATTTTCCTCCTGCAACAAATCCTGCTGCCAGCCAATCATCTTTTTTTTCCCCCTTTAAGACGTCCAGCTCTTGATCACAACGAATTTCATATGCTGCTCGATCCAGCCCTGCTAACCTCTGAGGCGTTTATTCCCTACCCGGTCCCCTCCCCCCTCCGGCCCCATTTGTTTCTTTTGATTATGGTCTCGTTCCCTTTCTTGCCTGCCTTGTTGGAGTGCATTTGCGTGGTGATTTCCCTTCACGGATGTCGGGAGCTGCTCCTAATGTCTCGGGAGTCGCTGAATTCGTAGTGTTGGCCCAGCCTTATCGGCCGAAGGTTCGAGAACAACCAGCAAATGAGTGACCCCCTGTATCTTGTTGCTTCCATGTCCCCCTGCTCACTTCTAGAAGAGCAGAAGCTGGGAATTTAACGGTCGAGGATTTCCCCATCTCACACGAAAGCAAGCCGGGTATAGCCATCAGCCTAGTCCCGACCTAGAGCTTCCAGCATCCGATTGTAAGTCTGATAAGATTCCGGGGTGTCTCCCTTTCCTCGTCCCTTTTCTGGCGTGATCTTTTTTCCCTCGTCTTATCCTAGAGAATTTTTCCGTCGGGCCCGATTGAATTTTATTCCGCGTCGAGGCGAACCCCATCCTTTTCCGTCGTGCACGCCCGTTTTCACAAGTCGGTTCGTCCATGAGCTATTTCTGATGACTTGTCTACTAATCGTCCCTTCTGAGGTGCCAAACCTGAGCGCTCAAGGTGGATACAACCCGAGCCATCATTTTTCTCATGACAGGGAAGATTGGTGCTTATATTCCCTTCTGGAACAGGATTTTCTATGGTGAGTGATATCGCAGACTTCCTTGTCGTCTAACCGCCTCATTTGAAACCATAGAAGTTTAGACGTTAGGTACTCTGTGTATCCCCCCCCCCCCCCGCATTTCACTCCCTCCTCGAGCGAGGTCCTACTCACCCCAACCATGATCTTGGACGCTGCCAACCACCCCTGACGAGCCAACCCACCTCCAAACTCTGCTGACTCATCCTCCTTGCTCCTAGACACGCGATTCTGCACCCCCCTTCTTGTGTTGGTGAGAAAGAGATAGAATATTTTGAGCTTAACGAGAGCTGTTTTAGGATAGGCCGTCGCCATTGAATACCCATGACTTGTCCCTACCAGATTTATGCGCGATTTTCCTGAGAGCCGCCTTCCCTCCCTAGATTTTATTCCACGGGTGACGAACGTTACCTGAAATGTAAAAACTTTTCTCTTGGCCACCAGTCCCTCGTTACCTTTTTTTTCCGTACGGGGTAAAGTCTCAGGTGATGTCCTGTAGCGTTTCTCGATATTCACCCCCCTAGCTTTTTCTGTCGACCTTCCTCCAAGGCAATCGCCGTGGCCCCTTTCCGCGCCCCTTTTGCCAAAGATTTTCTTTGTCTTTCCTTCTGAACCACAGATAGCAGTTGTAGGATCTAATCCACTATGAGAGAAATAATTTCGCCTTTTCTTCCTATTACACCCGAAACCAGAGAAGGGACGTCTCTTTAGACGAGAGTTAGATCGGAGGGCCACTCTTAGAAGTATGAGCTTATTTTTTCTGTATTGAGAAATTCTACGCGAAACGACCCCCACCCCTTCCCTTGCTAAGTCAGACCAACATGGACAGCCTTGAATTATTCCTCCTCCCGTTGTTGTTGTAGCTTCTAGCACCCCATCCACTTATTTCTCTTAAGGAGCCCATCAGGGATTGTCGATGGATGTTCTTCCCCAGAATACTCCTACCTAATAATGTTCGAAGCGGGAAACCCGAAATCCTACTCTCGACCCCCATTTAGTTCCGTCTGAAAATGATGTTTTTGTTTCCGTATGTTTGGTGCTGAGCGAATAAGACCCAGGTGTATCTTTCCCTCCCCTCATAGCTTTGGAGAGCCGGTATTTAGTCCCCCCTTATGATGATTCAGGGATTCAGGTCTTGCCTGCCAATTCTTCGGTAGAATCCGACCAGGATGATGGGACTTACCCCATCGCACGCGATCATGGTTGTTACAAGGTATGACGTCGACCCCCTTTTTCCTTTGAGACAATTGGTCGATTTTCTTCAAGGAGTCCTTTAAGACTCCCAGCAGAGTTTCGTCAACTAGTGGAACCTCGCCGCTCCGAGATTCTTCTGAATAGCCACTTTCCTTGACACTTTTAAAAGATACTCTTAGAGTCCAGTTTAAACGCGTATGCGCTGCCTTCCAACCCTATGTATGGATCGGTACCCCCCCACTATCCTCCGTCAAAGCCGCTGTTTGTTAACGATTCTCTGACAGGTTTATCCCAATTCCCGACTCTCGGTCTTTTTCTGTGGTAGGTGCCCTCTCCTTGCCAAAGAGGTCCGACCCAAGAGAGGGTAGTCTACAATTCCTAGCAATATCTTTGGCGTCTGTTATAAACCCGCTCCGGCCTGAACCAGTCCGAGTTCCTGCAGTTACCCTGATCTCAACCTTAAGGACATAAACTCCTCCCTTATTGTGAATCACCCTTACGTACTATCAAATCAGGAGCCTGCTGAGACGCTTCGGTTAGAGGTTTCGTCAACAAGTCAAACTCTTCGGGTGCACTGTAAACACGCCTATCGAACAACTACCCACCTAGAACCCTAAGCTTTCAAGGACAAAGTCTTCCACCCTATTTATTTAGCCGCAAATACTCCCATCGAGTTCCCCCCGATGCATAGCGCGCGTCCCCCTCCCTACTCTGAGACGCTGCTCTCGAATCAGCGAAGCCCCCCCTTGCTCTCATTTTATATTGAAAGCGGAACGACTCCTCTAGGTCTTCTTTTTTGTTTTTTTACCCTTCGACAGGATTGTAGGCTTTTGCTTAATCCGCCTCTTCACGATAGTCCTCTGACTTTCCTTTAAACCTCCCCACCCATCCCCCGGTGGAACGTATATGATGTGTATCGGTCACCCCTTCATGCCATGTGCGCCTTTGCCCCCGACGATTCATTCTGCCCCCTGAGATGATTCCCACCGGCCTCCCCTCGGCTCAATAAAAAGCCCCACTCCTAAATTTTAGGTCATCCCCTTTCCCCCGATCTCCGGCCTGCCCATTTTTTTTGGCGAGGACTTTTCTGCTCGTCTAAAAGCTTCGCACAACACTTAGCATTGCGACAGCCTCCTTTGAAAATTCCCGGTGGATTTTCCATCGAGAATCAGTCAAGAACTAACCCAGAGTGAAATTCGCGGTATTCAGTCGGTCTAGTTTCGTCTGTTGACCCCCATCCTCCCCCCCCCTCATCTAATTTTGTTAAAGGTTTGTTTTCACGAGGAGGCCATAATGCCCTCAATCTTAGTGTATTAATCTGAAAGAGCCGTTTGCTGACCGGATACTCCTTCCAACTCTCACCCGAGAAATAGAGGTGGGAATTCTGCTTCCCCTGCGGTTCCCTAATGTGCCGGCTCATTCAGCTCCCTCTTCCCCTTGAGCTTCCGTAACAGAATGTTCCCACTGATCCGCCCACGGAGGTTTTTTTCTTATCCACGCGCCACAAGCAGGCCCCCCACCCAGATACATGCGCCACTTTTCGAATGTCCCTGCGTGGTAGTCCCTCACTGCCGCATCCTCGCCCAATTCCCTCCTGTATGTCGTTCCTTCGAAGGGGCCTGAGATGGCATGATCCTATATGTTTCCTACCCATACTCTTTTGTGGTTAGCGACGTCCTTAGGTCCACGGCTTCTACCTCTCCTTGACCCCCCAATTGGATACCCTCTGAACATAGTTCGGTTGGCTCCACGCCTTTATCCCCCCCCCCCCGTCAGCATAGAGTCTTTGTTACGACATTTTTCTATCGCAACTGCTCGCCGGAATCTTTTTCTGTCCTGTTGCCCTTGAGCCAGGCTTCTTTTTTAATTTTGCCTCTATTAGGCCCTAGCTTCCTCCGGCCATGTTTCACTCATGACGCCTGACCCCTGTCCCGCCGTCCCGCCCCCTTTTTTTTGTCCGCGGTGACTTGAAAAGCATCCTTCCCGGTCCCCCTTCTTCATCACCTTCTTTCCCTTACCCTTTCTAGTTGCGCCCACCTTGCCTTTCACAACACGGGCCGGACCCCCCCCCCGTCCCGCTGGTCCCTTATGGGAAAGAGCTTTTCTTTTCTTGCGAAAAGTCCGGAAAAAAAATCTCATGTAAGGTCCTCTTGGAGTCGCCGCTAGGGTGTTCCTTAGTCTATCTCTTTTCTCCCAAAACGACTGTGTAAGCCCTTCCCACGAAATGCGAACCCCCTGCGGTGTTGTGGCTCTTGGTGACTCGATTCGCTGGCAACCCCGCCGGAGCCCCCCCTTGGCGCTTCTTTTTTTGCAGTGATTTTCCCTCAATTTTGCCTGGTAGTGCAAGGCGGTTGACCCCCCCCAGCGCTGTAGGTCTGGTCCTTGAGAAATCAGTTCTTCTCCGCAGCTTATTACTTCCAGTTGAAGACGTTGCCGATCCTGCAGGTTGCACCCCGATAAAGCGAAGCAGGATCCGAGCGAAAAATACGGGTTTGGGTCGTACTTTTCTTCAAGAAGAGATTATGAACTATATCTTTGGCTGGCAGTCTGCCCCAGCACGCAGGTTTATCTTATAGCACTTACCCACCGTCGCGATGGGTCATCCCCCCTTTTTAAGATCCGTGGCTTCCGGCTTTTTCTCCTTCTCTTAATTTTCCATGCGCAGTAGAGCGCGCACTGGATCGGGATGAACGCGATTTCCTCCATGCAGTAGAGAAAATCCTTATTAGTTTTAAGGGTCCCTGTGTACCATTCTTTGAAGGAAAATTTGAGGGTTGTTTGAGTGTCGTTTCCCTCTCTCTTTTTATTTGCAAAAGTCCGCCCCTTTTCCCATTTGCCCTGAAACCATAGGTAGCCACCCCCCCTTTACGGATTTTCCTGCTTCTTCCAGTTTGGCGCCCACAGGACGAGGGGGAGATCGACGCCTAAGGCGCCGTATCGGCAATATTTGCTTCCTAGGAAACGCTCCCCTCCTCCAAGTATGACCCTTGTGTGTCCCAAGCCGAACCTCCTTAGTTTCTTCTTTTGCATGTGAACTACAAAAGCCAATTCTTCCCGCGGCGTTCAACATGACCCCTGGAAGATTCCCCGGACCCCCTTTTGTAACCCTTCATTTTCGCGATTTCGTTATTATATGATACTTAGCCCTAGTTGACGCCCCCCACTCTTCCTGTTTCCGGAAAGCTCCTCTCCCTTCCCACCCCTGAGTGTTCCCGTAGACGGTTCTCCCTGCCCAGTCACTTGACCTGGCCTCTTACCCGATAGCGACCTCTTTTTCCCCCCCCGCGATGAACTTCAGCGCTCGAGTCTCAGGAAGAACTTTCCGGTCCCTCCGTGCCGCACCCCTTTTGTTAATTTCTACCCGTATCGTAGCTGGTAGAAGGTCCCCTTGACATTGGATACCGCTTGCGTACTTTTTTTCGCCTCCGCCGATCATAATCGACGAGCGCGTTTGAGACATCAGGCCCTTAACCGAACGGATGTTCTTCCGCTCTTTCTCTCCACACCCTCTTTATTGTATGCTACCCCACCCCATTCCTCCTTCACCTCGACCCCTTATCCTATGTCCTTCCTCCTGGTTGACCCGACATCCGTTAGGAGCCGTAATTGGGATAGGAGGAGCGGTCTGCATTTTCGTGGTCTCCCGCGGATAAAAGTTATGCTTGAGGCGTCATGGTGAAACCCAAGCGAAGAGCAATTCTTGGCAGACCATTCAGACTCCACCTCTGCCGAGGGAACTCAAGATATCTATCTTAAGCCTCCTACAGTGAGAAATTTTTCCCCCGCCAAGGAGGTGTCGAATGATCCCCCTTCCTTCTTTTTTGTTCGTCTCTTCTTCACGGACGACCCAGCATCTGTGCCGCGTCCGACCCGCACTCCCTGGACGTCAATTCCCCCGGGAGACCGTTCTGGTTCGCCCCCTTCCTTTCTCTCAGTGGTGCTGCTGGTCCTTAAGACATATCATCGAAATACCTAACCGACTTTGGGCGAGCAGTCGCTTCCTCCTCCTTTTTTTTCTTGTTACATGTGCCTGAAGTCTGTCCACTCTCCTTGAGGTACCCCCGAGAACCACGATAGAACCTTGGTTTTTAGAGGGCACGCGCCCTCGAAGAGATCTCATACCCAGTTTCAGACCAGTAGAACGCTTTTAAAACACCACCTTGGCGGCTCCACAGGGGTTCAGGAAGAGCCCCCTACGTTTCCACGACAACTTCGCCGCGATAGCGGCATCGTTTCTCGGACCCCCCACGATATTGGCCAGTACGACCGGACTGACAATGGCGGCATCTTGCTTGACCTGCACACGCTCTATGTCTTTACCCCATCTTCTATCTCAAGAATTTTGGATTTTGAAGATTCGGGCGAAGGATGAAATCCCCTTCCGCCGAGGGGCTCTTTTTTTCTGGTCCCGATGCACATGTGCTTTTTCAGTTCCGCGCCGAATGATCTTTTTGTTTGTTCCATAAGAGCTATCTCCCAGGTGCGTCGGCCGGAACCATTATAAACCGGTGAAGTCTCGTTTTTATTGAATCACTATTTCCCTCTTTCCCCGCGTCCCTATCCTCACCGCCCGATGCGCCCAAATGGTCCCTCTTAAGCCACTTTCTTTTTCTTCGCATGATGAGCGTTCTTCCGCTCCACGAGGAGGGTTCACAAGAGATCTAATCATCCCTAAAAAACCCAGAATCTCTCTTCCTCCTTCCCCTGTGGACGTGTCTCCGCCCTTACCCATGAGGTTTTTCCCCATAGGAGTCTCCGATCATTGTTTATCCCGAAGCCCCATACGCGTCCTCTACCCGCCCTAATTCCTCTGATCCAAAAAAAGCTTCTCTACACCCGGAATCCAACGTGATATTCGTACAATGCGTTTTTCGCCCAGGACGTGTATCGGCTCATTCCGATGCCCCCTTCTCGTTCTGCCGCCTTTCATTACCTTCGTAAGATACGTCGCGATCAATCACATCCCACCCCCTATTTGGACGATCATCTTCTTTGCTCTTTATGTCCCTTTACAATCGATGCCCATACGACTTCGACAGATACCTGATGCGTCAAGATCCTGCCCTTCCCTCTGTGGTCTTACACCGCCTGCAAGTCCACCGACAAGGGCAAACTAAGGCCTCCTAGACTTCTCCACTTTGGGATTCTGATCCGCTTTCTCGCCCAACAGCCCCGTCCCCACTTAGCATTCTTCTCTATCCCTCATCTGACCCTGTCTTTTGTGCTCCCCTGCCCTCCCTTCCGACCCATCCCCCCCTTGACTTTTCGCTCTGTGTGCAGTGTTTTCCTTCTCTTAGCCCCATCTGTGACCATTTAGATTTTTTTTTCTTTCGTCTCCGGCGGTTTTTTAAAGCTGGAAGGGCCTGTCTTCCCCTGCAACTACAAACTCGCCCGCGTCCGGTGATGACGTGGCCTTCAACGTTCAAGCGCATAGCCTTTCCTGCAGTTAGGAGTTTATTCCTCCTGCTGTTAAAATGAATGGTTCTCTTGGGAAGCCGAGGCATACTTTGCCCATTCATGCAACCAGTAGAAATGAAGACCAACCCCCCAGAGAGGTCCCTTCTTCCAATGCCCAATTGGCTTTTTTCCCGTATCTCACTTTAGGCCTGACGACGCGTTTCGTTCACCATCTTACGATCTCGAACTTCTCATCCCTTGTCTGAGAGATGGGACTGGAATCGGATCCCCTTCTTTTACATACTTGTGTTGGTTTCCTCTATCACCCCGTCCGGTCTTTTTCTATCGACAGCAGAATTGTATCAGGCTCTGACTAGTTCGTTTTTTCCGCCCCCAGGTTTTTCGAAGAAGCGATCCATGGGTGGCCGCAATTTTACCTTCTCGATCCCTCACCCGGCCTTTTTTATCCTCGTCCTGTTTAACCGGTTTTTTTCGCGGATAATCAGCTCTCTTTATAGTCCCTACTGACCTTTTCAGGTCAGCCTCTGCGACACTGTACGCGCCAGATTTTGGGATCTTTTCTTTGGACCAACGCCGGCCGTGACAGCAATTGCTCTTTTTTGTAACCCAGACGCCCCGACAGATGCAGCCATTCAACTCTCATCTTACCCATTTTTTTGCCCACACGACCCGCATATACTAGCGACGGCCCAAGATTAACTCTTTCTTCTACCTACTGAACCCCGTTCTTAGACCCCCGACGGTCTCTGTAAGGCTGGAGAGCCCGATGGAAGCCACCAAACACCACCTACCGCCGTTGTCTCACTGCCCCTCTCCCGTTCGGTGTGTCGTTCTTGTTGAAGCTTATCCGTTGTGTTTGTTGTCACAGCCGCCAGCTGGTCCCAACTTCGCCGGCTCGACGAGCCGGGATAAGGTCAGGCAGGGGCGCCCTGTTCGTGCTACCTTTGGTGTTGTGTTGTGCTCACTTCCGTCCCCTGATTGTGCAACCTTTCTAATGGTCTGAAGATACCTCTTCTTTGGAAGTTGCTCTTTTTCTCTGCCGAAGATGCCATTAGTCAACAGTTTGGTCAACCCTGTTGAATATACTATCTGACGATCTGACGCCCGGTTTCTTCTTTTTTTAGTTTTGGAGGCCGTGACCGCCGTATCTTTTCCGTCACTCACGATACGCGTTTCACGACGGTAGTGAGATACGTATCGAGATTCAATCCGTGGTGACTTCCCCGGTATCATCTGGGCGTTGCTAAGAGTCCCATGCCTCCTTCGTTCAGAGAGTTTTTGTCGGGACCACTGAGTCTTGTCCTGAGATGCCCAACTCAGGTTCGGTTTTGAGTTCCCCCGTAGTTGAGTTTTTCCCGATTTATGCGGTTTTTTGATCCCCAACTTCCGAGTAAACGAACAATAATGTCCCAAGCTTTCCAGGTCCCACGCAGCCCCCAACTCTGCGGACCCAATTCAAAAGGGCAGTGAGGGAACGATGATATTACCTTTGAGCACCCCACTTTTGTCTTTCGGTGCTCTCGTGTCCGTATTTGTCGTGCTCCGGACTCGGGCTCATTTCACGTTACTGATGGGGATTTTGTTTATGAGGGTTTCAATGCCGCCCCTCGATCGGTTGCTGTCTTGCACCCTAGCGTGGCGCCCTCGGACCACACTCTCCAGCACCGCCCCACGCCCCCACGACATCCTTCTGTAAGCGGTTCGATTTTCGCGGTTCCTACGCCGTTGGCACACCAACTTCGGTTGCCCCTCCTTCTATGAAGTATTTGCGATCCAGAAGCGGTTAGTTTTACCGGCAGACCTTTCCTTCCTTCCCGTTGTTTGAAATGAGAGCTTCCGCGATCGCGTCCTCCCTCCCTCGCGCTCCGGCGATTTTTCCCTCTCTTACGACCGACTTTGCGAGACACATCCTTGTAGACTCGCGCCACCATTATTACAGTTGTTTTTTTGTGCCCTGTTGAAAGGCAAGGTGTATAACCATCGCGGTGAGTGTTTCCCCCATGGTCTCCCTATCGCCCTTGAGAGATGTTCCCTGACCTCCTCGCGTGGCGCTTATGATTGACCATGTACAACACCTTGCAATCCTTCCGGCTTTTTCCCCCCCCCTCCTCCAGCCCTCTAGCCCAACGACTTTGTTTCTTGAGGGAGGTTGAAAAAAGTCTTTCGGGATTAACCTTTACCAGCCGGACATAGCCGCCTGTGTAGCCACCCCCATCTTTTAGACCAGGGTTTCCTTCGAGTGTAGATAGGATATTTCGTTCTCTCCGTGGCGAACAGCGGCGGCTTCTTTTGTATTTGATTTTGAAGCACATAGCCCCTTCGCCGTGGTCGATACCAATAGCCACCTCCGGCGTGGGTCCCCCCTCTT
>Ga0179591_1321876_pt1 | contig 10211 bp, 9 predicted proteins | sample CZOMad2_1_08_16f_FD_182891 | JGI IMG/M metagenome (GOLD analysis project Ga0179591, IMG submission 182891) | Vadose zone soil fungal communities from Angelo Coast Range Reserve, California, USA - CZOMad2_1_08_16fungal (PacBio error correction) | ecosystem: Environmental > Terrestrial > Soil >... | reverse complement strand
TTCTTGTTTTCCCCCCTTCCTCCGCCTTCTTTTGCCCCCCCCAACGAAACCCCGCGTCTTTCACCCTTATACACGGAGTGGAGCTGCAATGTCCTTCCCTAAGTTTTCCCATTGTCTCCCCTTTTACATAGCGTATCATCGCGTCGGTACTAGTTGCTGAAGTTCCGGCCGAAACGCCGACCGGCAAGACTTTTTTCCCTCTCCAAAGTTTCGGAAACACTCTCCAGACCTCCTACGGCACTCTTCTTTCCACCCGTATTAGCAAATTTGAAGTCTTCGAAGCTCTGATTCCAAGACGAACTCACAGAAAATAGTGGTCCGGACTCCTTCATCCGATGTGGACTATAAGGGCCCTCCTCTCTAACCCAATTCCCCCCTCCTTTCCATTGTTCCCCCCCTTCAAGTAACACCGGCGAGGCTCGAACGTTTTGGTCTTTACCGGCCCCAGCAGTAATTAGGACTTTCTTTCCTTCTCCCCCCCAATACCACGTGCCCGCTTGTACTAGACGAGTTGAGCCTCCCTCTAGGGTTACGTAGTTACGAGGCCGGTTCTTTTGACCCCCCGCCTACGTATCCGACACTTTCGTCCCCCCCACTTGCGGTCCTGACGCTCTGCCCCTCTTTGAGTCCAGGTTTTCCGGTCTTTTCTTTAACGGTTGAGAGATTTCATGTAATCCGGCTTTGGATTCTTTAATCATAGTCTAATAGTTATCATGCTCGTCTCACCTGTTTCTTCAGTCCGCGTTTCAGCCCCTTTTTCCGACACGGTGCAGTTTTTCACCAACGCCCCACCACCCCATTTTCTAGAAGGTGATCCCCTTCTCTGCCTGCTAGATGAGGTACCCTCCCGCCAAAGTGCATGTAGGCTTTCCGGTTTACATTTTGCCAAAGGTCCTCCAGCCCACGAAACAATTCAGGAGAGCTAGTTTTTATCTTTCGTAGGTCCCTTCCTGATGCAGCCAACGCCAAACTTAGCAACTTTAGTTCCTTGTCTAAAACTTCTTTTTCCCCCGACGCTAACTCCGCTCCACCCCCCCGCCCGGTTCCACCCTCATAAACAAACGGCTTACATCCGTGCCCAGGTCGCATTTGTTAGATGCATTAGGTCTTTCACCTGGATTTCTTCTTTTTTTTGCGCGCCCCTTCAGAATCTTCCCTGTTCCGAAGTTTCTTTTTTATTCGTTTTTTTCCCCTCCGTTTCATCCTTTCGCTGTCTGCATCTCACCCGGAATTTCTCCTCCCCCAACTAGAAAGTTTCCCTCCTTCCCCTTCGGCCCCGACTGATGAATTCTCCGTGTCAGAGAATTCATGGGTTATTGGTATTTAAACTCCCCCCCTTTCGCATCCCTCCAAATTACTCTTTCTTTCTGCCCCTGAGGGCCGGTTCGTTAGTTTATAGTGCGGTTATGCAGGCGCGTGATCTGGAAGTTCTTCCCACATCTCAAGAGTGATCTAGTACTTTTATGTCTGTCTTTCATCGATTGACAGGTGATTTTCCCTTTATGCGTGCTTCAACTCAGTACTGTGGACCTTTTTCCTTTTCATCCCTCATCGATCGTACGATGCTTTTTCCGGCTGAGAGGACTTGAAGAGTCTATTTTCTCTCCAATGGATCAAAAATTTTTCCACTCTATTGAACTAGAGGACCTATGCCTGAAATGAAGTAATTTCTGAGCTACGCATTTTTAACGCTTTGCACCTTCTCACCCCCTCGTCCAATATCCATGTCAACAGTACCCACGGCCCTTACAGTGTCATGAGGACCACCAGATCCGGAGTCCGAGGCTGTTGGGACCAAGACTCCCCCACCCAAATAAGACATTTGCAGGACTTTATTGTATGGTGAGTCCGATCCTCGGGATGTCCTTGCTTTTTAGTGTCTCGTTCTGATGTTAAAAATCTGGCGTGGATTCCGCCCTTGTAAGTCTCTTTTTTTCATCTTAATACTCATCTCAAACGTTATGTGTCCACTGTCCCTTTTGATGTAGGATGAGAATTTTTTCTTCAACTTTTCCCCTCTGCTAGCTAGTCTGGCCTTGCTGTTTGTGTCTGGGTGAAGTTCCCTCGAGTAGATCCTTCATCGCCTAGGTTGTCTCTTGACTAACCCCCGGTCCTTTTACTCCGAATTGCGCACGCTCGATGTGTTAAAGTCCCACTTCGGATACTTTCTCAAATAGGCTTGATTTCACTAGTCTTCGCCCCCCCTGATCGTGGATTTTTTTCGCCTGTTTGCACCCCCTGTTTTGATTCCCGGGTGAGGTTTTCAATTGCCTTCTCGGCCACCACCGACCTTTTTCAAGGCTGGAAGACTGCGGGCCTACTTGGAACTTTTGAATTGGCTACACTTTCCCCGTACCTGCAAATAGTCAGACCAACCTGCCTCTGTCCCGAGTGAATGGATAGGGACTCGTCACCCTTATTTTTAACCTGCCCTGACGAAGATAAGGCCCCCCTCCGAAAACTCTCTATGTCATATCGTTGTTTTTTGCTTGAGAGTTCTTCCTGTTGCTGCCAGTTTTTTCCCAAGGGACAAGCTCACCGTCTTTAAGCCAGGCACGACTCCCTCGGACGCGGCTTTTCTGTAAGCCCTCTACCGCATCGTAGCTGATCTTGCCCTTTCTTGCCAGATCTTAGGTCGGCCCGCGTCTTCGTTGCCGATTCAAATTGCCAGCGACGTCCCCCCGTTCCATACACCGATGTTTTTTTCACAAAGTACGGAAAACTCCTAGCGATTTTTTTCGACAGACAATTAACATCCCCGCTCGTCGCGCCTTTGCATATACGACCTCGTTTCTTCGATTATTCTCATGAGTATTCATGGAGTCAGTTTCTAGCCCCAATTTTCCCTGACAACCGGAATCGGCGAGCACGTTAGTCGCCGCTCTCGACTCCCCCTCGACACCCCAACTGCGCACCATCACGGCCCCGCCCTCTCTTCCGCCCCTGAACGAAACCCTTTTTGCTCCCGCCTTAAGGATCCTACCTTCACTTTCTGGTAGTGAGCATCCTAGATGAGGTCCAATATGCTATTTCCAATGACAGATAGACTTGGAATTCACCTCCCCCTCTTTCCCACCTCATTTTTAATAATGCTGGAACCCAGAGAAAACGCACCGTTCCCCGCGATAAAAATTTACTCCTTCATCGACCCCAATTTAGAGAGTTGTAGTCTTGTGTTACCCCGACCTAATTTCCTTTGATATTTTGTAGAGGCTTACCCCAACCGTTGATGCATTATTCCTCTTTTTGAGCCCGTCTAGAAGCCTTTTTCCTGTCGTAGATTGAACTGTTTCGTCAGACGTTTTTCGGGCTCGCTTCAGATTCCTTCTTCAACTATGTCTGTGCTTGTGCGACCGTAAAGAAAGCCGCCTTGAAATGGCATCGACTCTCGTGAGAGTTTCCCAGTCAAATCGGAGTCCAGACATATTCTATCCGATATACTTCTTTGATGCTGACACGTTCTCCAAATTGCAACGCCTCGTTCCCGGTCGCGAGTTATTCACATCAGCCAGGTTAGTAGATCTATCGGTCACGAGTCCGTCCCCCCCCCCTTCCCTCGATCGCGCGATATACCCTCATTAGATCCGAACGACACTCTTTCATAGCATCGACCGAAATTTTGTTCTCTTCGATGCGTTTACCGAAAATTACCACCATATGCGCTCTTTCTTTGCTTCCCTGCCGTATTACCCCTTTTCCGTAATGCCGAACAGGATCTGTTTGAGATTTCTTCTGAGATTTCCGGTTTCTTTATGCTCGCCTTACCCGGATGTCCCAGTTATTGGACTTTCGCTCACTAAAATCCTCCCTTCCCTTTCGGACCTGACCAATTCACTCGGTCCTGACTTTCGGACAGTAAGATGCTGTGTTTTGTCAAAGACCCTTCTTCTAACACTGACAGTAAAGGCATTATGGATTGAACGGTGTTTTTGGACCCGCAGTGTTGAAGAACGTAGTCTGGCCCCTTTTCTCCGCTCTTTTTATCGAGTTGTCTCCCATTACGAACTAAGTTCTGAAAGTTTCAAGTTTTCCTTACGATAAGGCAGGACCACACCTCGCATAAGGAAAGTCTGGCTCCTGCCCTATCAATGGTTTTTTTAGGCTTCTTGATCCAGTGGAAGTTCCGCGCCGACATACTGTTTCGGGATGTTACCACCTTTTCCCTTTGCTGTGTTTCGAGATCGTGATCGGCGTTTCGATACCCGGTCTCGAAAAGAGTGGGGATCAGTCTTTTTTTCCTCTTCACTTCTGTCGGCAATCCTGCCTACCCTCTCCTTGAGAGTAAAACGGTTACCTTCCCTTCCACGAAAAGGCTATGGATAACGAGGATGCGATCCGATCCCGCCCGATTCCCTTTCCCCTCTTGTAAGTGCAGCGGTTCTTGAAAAAGGAGGGCCGCAGTTTCTTTTCCCCACCTGCCAAGGGGGACGTTGGTCGCCCCTTTCCTTGGAGGGGTCACGCTATACCAAATCTCGATCGACAGGCCCACCTGTTGCCCCCCATTTGACAATTTAGTTGCCCACCCTTCTTTTTGACAGCAGGTCTTTTTGTTTGCCGGACCGCCATTCTAAAAACCGGGCTTCATGTGCGTCCCCCCCTTCCCTAATCCCGCCTTGTATGGAATGTGGAAAGGGTAATTATTGACGGTTCTCTCCTTCTTGAATAGGACCACCCTTTAGCCTTCCTGTCCCCCCTCTTTTCCCTTTCTTTGCTTGTGCCTCATCGTGGGAATGACTCGGTTCTCTTCGCGACCGTGAACGTCTCTGCCGCCGTCCTTATTGTCGAAGAGGTTCCATGCCCTAGTCCTATACCAAAGTCTTTCCCTTGGTGTTTCTGCCTTCCCCCCCTTAGCCTGGATTACGTCCCCCTCAAATGAAAGTTCAAGAAACTTTCCTTCTAATGTCTCCAGCAGCTGGATTCAGCCCATTTTCCTCCAGTTTTTTTTGTCCGTTTTTAACCAAACGCTGTTGAGTACGCTTCTTCCGCCCTCTCACCCTCTACTTTGTTTTTGGGGTTGTCGAGAGGAATAGGCTTCCCCCTCTTCTCTCATCGTTGTACAAATGACCAAGTCCCTTTCAAATGTTTTCTCCACCAGTTTAGCTTGCAATGTAAGGCCTCCCCCGCATAGTTCTTTCCCTCTTTTCTCGATACTGAGGGGAGCATTTGCTGAAGAAGAGATCCCTCAGTTCCACATAATTGTAGATGCAGGACTGCACCCTCCCATTCGCAAAGGCTCCTGCTTCAATTCGGCTCAATCCCTTTCCGAGGCCCACGTCAGCACCCCCGCTCGAACGACGATGTGAAAACTACTTCCCTGAAGGACATGTGGTTTGTGTCCTCCTTCCGGGTTCCTATAAGGTCAATCCGTTACAACCAAGCCGGCCCCACGGCCCCAATGTAAGGCATCTTTGCTTCTTGAACTTTGGCCTGGCCAACTGTTTGAAACAGTCGTAATCGACTGGGCTATTCCCGTCTAAACCCTTACCCGCCGGTGTCCCGATCTTCCACTCCCCCGTACTGGGAAGATCCTGTTTTTTTGCTTCGAGAATGTTATGGTGAAATTAACCGTATCCTGACAAACCTGGTCCTGTCAAATTCCGTGTTCCATGAGCTCCCTCCTTTCACTTCCCCTGTTTTCCTTCGTTGGAGTCATCTTATTTTTAGGTGGTCATGTCATCGTGGGCTACTTTTCCTTGCCCCCCCCTAGTTATTTTCTTTGTTAGGCGCGATTCCCCTGGATGTTTACTCTCCTCGAGTGACGGCCAGCTCCGTCCATCCTCCGTGCATTCACAAACTCGACTATACCCCAACTCTTTTCAGAGTAACGTGAAGTGTTCCTCCCTCTCCCAGATGTGAAAGCTCGATGCCTTGGTCACAAGCAATAACCCCTGCTCTTCTGATTTCCCCGTGTATATGTCGCCGTAATGCGCTGCCCGCAGCGAGGCAGGATGAGGTTTCCCTTCTTCCTATTTGCTTGAAGGCGAAACCTTTTCCTCACAGGTGGATGTCATTTCCCGACATACTCCCAATATTTTCCTCCCCGCGCCTTATTCACCAAAAGAAGGTACAATCCTCCAACCAACTGAATCCATTTAAGAGTACCCCCGTCGAAGTTTTCTCCTGCAGTTCACCCCGAACCTTCTTTTTCAGATACGTTTCCCATGCCCGAAGGAGTTGCTTTTTTTTTTACTAAGGTGAAGTTTTTCGTTATGCGACCGCCTACCAATCCGCCGTTTTCTTTTTCGTTTTTTAATGCCATTTACCCTCTTCTCCGTCTCAAAATATCAATATTCCGGTTTCGCAGTCTTCTTGCCCAGAGCCTGCGTAGCAGCTCAGAATCCTTGGCGCGTATTGTCTTACAACAAACTCTCTCCCAAAAAGTTTTTCCCCCTCTTGATGCCTTTTAACGTCTGATGATGATGGTATGCCCTGCTGATTTCGATTTCCCTTTTGATGACATTACGCACTCATACGAGGATGTTGCTTCCATCCTACACGGTGTCCGGCTCCCTCTCCTACGGAATCACGATTTCTGTGGGATCAGGAGAGCCTTATTTTCTTACACCTCCCTCTCGTCTCTGCGGGACCGGCTGTGGAAGGGACGCAGTTCTACTCCCACTTATTTTCCACTGATTGTAAATCTCTTCATAGACGTCCTACACTGATGCCACATTGAATGTCTGCAGTCACCTCCCACCCCCTCCCTATTTCGAGAAAGGGATAACCCTGTTTAAATATGCCCCTTTTTCCACCCCTTCACAACGTGTCTGTTTTGAAGGACTCTCCCACTTTCTGGATAGACTAGCGGATGTTTACACTCCCTCACCCAAATCATTTCTGCTTCCTCTCTTTGGTGCTCCGATGGATTGCACGCCGTGGGTGATTTTCGAGTACTGTTTTTATTAAGTATGTTCAATCTGGCTTGGAATTCCCTCCTTCTTAGTCTTCTTGGTAATTAATTATGCATCCTTAGGCTTCGGGAATCTCATACCGTGATTTTCTCTGTCTTCTTCCTTCCAGCAATGTTTTTTTTTTTATCCCGTTGCGTATTGGTCTGCTCTGCTTCAGTTCTGTTTCATTTGGTTCAGGTAGACTCTTTTTCTCGATGCGCTCATTCTCGCAGATGCCTTTTTTCGTGTCTCTGACCATCAATAAAGTAAAGCCTGATATAAGCTGACACGATATAACCTGCTGGCTAATATAAGGACCTCTAGTGATTTGACTTGTTATCACCCCCCCCGTCAAGTATTTATTCCTGCACCTGTTTTTTGACCACAACCCATTAGTTGGACCCCCCCCCCCCCCCTTTCCTTTTTTTATTTTTATTTTTTTCCTTTTTTTTTTTTTTTTGTTTTTGGTTTTTTTCTTTTTTTTTTTTGTTTTATTTTTTGTTTGTTTATTTGGTTGTTGTTCCCATTTGCGCGGACCCCCACCCTGGAGGTTCTCTTCCTCCGTTCCCCGGTGCAGACCCTTTCCGTTGCCGAGTCTATGCGGTTGCTCCGCACCTCCTCTTGCCTTTAGTTGAGCTGGTCACTTTTGATCTTCCGCGGTACATAGAGTTTTCCTTTTGAAATCACTTTGCAGAAGTCCCAGTGTCTTGCCCTGAATCCAGATTAGTCTCCCTTTTTTTTTTGATGCTCCCTCCTGGCCTTCGGTAGTGAATTTATTTGACCCAAGGGCCCAAAGATTCCACGCCAGCTTTAAAGGGAGCCGAGACAGCCCCCTTCATCCTTTATGTGCCTGATATTCCGCAGCTCCCAACCTTTTAACTGATTCCTTCTTTCCGTAAAGTTATGGACCCAGATCGGTCCTTTACCCATAGAACCAACCGTATGGATCTTTTGTCCGACTTTTGCCAAATTTTACCCTTGCCAACCAGGGACTCCACCGCTTTCGGGTTTTTTCCAACCAGTAGGACACCACACCTCTGCGGTTTGTCGTTGTGCCTAATCTACCCGCTCTTTTTTTGGGAATTTAGCTCGCCCCCGCTTTCGATTCTTTGCGCACAAGGCTGTCCCTACTTCCGCTGGTCTTCTTCAACGAACTCCCCAGTCATATCAGTTCGCGCCTCTTTTTCTTCGCCTCAAGAGCGCAAATTAACCACTTGCGCCAACTCCTCCAGCCCACGATTCGCCATTCTAAAACGATCGAAAACAGGGCCGCCTGCCGGCGGATCCTGCCGCCACTTCTTAAGAGATTGCCATTGAATCTTTTCTTCCCTCGAAGTATGTCCCCCTACTCTCCGACGTGTTGCTTCACCCTCTCTTTTTTTGAACATCAGGTTTTAATCCCCACCCTATAGTCCCCCGACAAGCCGAACCCCACGCGGTATGTTCCCCCCACCTCCCCCTATAAACAAGTGAAGACCGAATTTGCTTATTGGGGTGTTGCTTTTTATGGGCCGTCCGTCTTACCTCCTCGATGGTGACTCAGTTTTCTTGACCGACCTCCCAGGAACCCTTCCCGCCCAGTACGCTTTTATTTGCAAGAGTGATTGGTTCATTGTCTCGAACTCTTTCTCGTCCCAAGTCGCTATGAATTCCCAAAAGTTTGGAGGACTTTGAAGCTAGATCTGAAGAGATCCCATCGTCTCATGGCTTATGATGTCCCCACCGCTAAAGTCCCTATGGCCTATCCGACCTATCTCATTTTCCTCCACCTCTCCCATAGTCGGTGTCAGATACCCACAGTCTGGATGCATGCAGTCCTTGGAGGACAAATCCGAGTTGCCCGGTCGAGCCGATTGAAGACCATCAAGAAGTAGTAGATCTTTTTCGGTCCACCTCTTTCGATCACCCAATTAAGCGAGAAGTTCGATTCAATCATGGATCCCCCTTTTATTCGAACGAAAAGGACTCCTTCTTTTTCAGTCCGCCCTTCCCTGAACTTTCCAAGTGTTCGATGCTCTTGAGTGCGTCCTCGACGTTACTTTGATGGATGATATTAAAATTGACAGAAGGAAGTTGTCACGCCGCCCTGTCACAGTTTACCCTTTTTTTCCTCTTTCTCTTTGTAGGTTTTTACGCGATTCTTGGATTTTTTCTGCATCTCCCCGAATGACCTTTCGGGTAAGGAGAGACCTACCCTTCTCCCCGTCCCCCTCCTTCCTTCTGTCCGGTAGCTAATCGATCGAATTCCATCTTGGTTTTGTAAGCCTAAAAGACACACTTTTGATATTCGTCTGGACAACAAGGTGTTGTTTTCTTGTGACTTCGTGTTTAATCAGCAGGCGTTTCTTGGCCCCCCCTCCCCGACTTGTTCTCGAGTTTACACTAAGCCGAAGTTGGCTTCTCTTTAAGCTTCCGGACCGAGGACCAACGCGACCCCTTCGCGTTTTCGTCCGCTAACCCCCACCTTTTTTACCCCTTCGCGATACCTGAAGGAACGTCTACTCCCTGTTGCGGGCTTCCCACCTGTCGTTTGCGCTCCTCCGTTGATGAGAGCACTTCACCCCGCTCGACCCCTATGGGAATCAGGTTTGCTTGTTTCAGCTTCCCGTAGAGTTTCAAAATGGCTTGAAGCCAAACTGTCTTTAGCGCCTCCGTTCCTCGCCTCCCTCATAGAACTCTGATAGATTTTTTTTCGTCCGATCAAGCCTACTTTCACCCTTTCCCACTCTCTCTGACAGACCCCCTCGCTCCTTCTTTTTTTTCAAGATGGTCGCGCGTCAGTCACCCCCCCAGGCCATGGGTCCGCCCCTGTTGGTCGTGCGGTTTTACAAGTTCAACGAGAGAACCTGGCCGCTAAATGCCTCTATTGCAGGCCGAGTGAAGTCTTTTCGGCGGTTCTCGGAGCGGGGACCGTTTGTGTACTCCCCTTTTTTGCACAAGTCGACAATTAAGGTCTTGCCCGTGTGACCGTCCCGTCCTGAGATGGTCTGGCCAGGTGCTTGTCCTTCTTGACGTTGAGCTTCTTTCAATTATGCCCCACATTTCTTTTTGAGGACCGGAAAACTTGGTCCTTGCGGTCGGCTGGCATCTCTTCTTTCGGCTTCTGCTCTGCTCCCGAATGCCGCATGCTCCTTTGTGTCCCCCCCTTGTACATCCCCTGCAGCTAAAGGTCGCCTTCGTTCCTGCGGGCGTTTACAGCTATTGGCGACGCCGGGATGTCGCGAAACTAAAGAAAAGCCGCCTTGCTTTTCAGTGTCCCACCCTCTCTCCCTTTCTGACGTGGGTGCGTCCATTTTTGGTCCCCAATCTTCTTTCTTCCGT
>Ga0179591_1258524_pt1 | contig 10211 bp, 13 predicted proteins | sample CZOMad2_1_08_16f_FD_182891 | JGI IMG/M metagenome (GOLD analysis project Ga0179591, IMG submission 182891) | Vadose zone soil fungal communities from Angelo Coast Range Reserve, California, USA - CZOMad2_1_08_16fungal (PacBio error correction) | ecosystem: Environmental > Terrestrial > Soil >... | reverse complement strand
CGACAGTATTTGGAAAGCAGCTTTTGCTTTCTTAAGCTTCTCCAGATGGTGAAAATTGGCGTTTTTTAAGTGACTTTGCCATACCTTTTCTTTTTTGTTTGATTGAGTTTCCCCCTCAGTTTGTCTGAAGCGATGATAAGCTAAACCTCAGTGTTGTGACGGTGGAGCCTTGAACTTTTATACAAAAATGTAATCCTCCCGATATCTCTGCACTCCTTGCTAAGAATAACTCTGATTGTAAATCCTTCCACCCGTGCCCTACCAGGTTTTCTGTTTGCTTTTAGACCAGTTTCTGATTTGAGCCTTCACTTTTAGAAGAAGTTTTGTGCCGTCCAATCATGTTATGTAGTGTACCCGTCGTGGCTTAAGATACCGCTCCTCCCTTTAGGAGGTCCGGCAGCCACCTAGGATTAAGATTGACCCTGGTCACTGTTCGAGCAGATTGCGATTTGTCAATTCCCTTTCTGAAGACATTTCTTTTTATCTCTCCCAGTCTTTCTTACACAACCGTGGTTGCCTTTGAAGGGACCTCATTTTTCGATCCTGATCAGAGGATTTAGCCTTTTTCTTCTTCCCATGTACTAGGATGGGTCTATCTATGTCGCGGATAGGCGGCTCCTTTTTTTTCCTGGTTCCAGAATCCATAGGCCGCCCCGCCCCCCCGCGCTCACATTTTTTTTTCGTATTCATCATGTTTTTTTTCTTTTCTCACTACTGCGATCGATTCATTCCCCCGGTCGTCGTCTTTTGGCCTACCGTAGTCTCTTTGAACCGTAGCAGTCCAGTTCTTTTGTGATAAATAGGTTAGAACATTTCCAAGTTTAACTCCGTCGACTGATCTTTTTCCCTTTTCCTTTGAGTGCCTCCCAATTGAAGAATGCAAATCTGTATCAGTGCCCTTTCTTTTTCTCCTTGATGCTTTCTTTTTTATTTTCGAGCCCCACTCAGATTCGCCCCGTTAGCCAAATTTTTGTATTCCCCTCGAGATGACTTGCTTCAATGCCCTGGGCTTCTTTTTGGGTGGTTCTTCAGTACGCCCCAGTTTTTTGAAGCCGATGCGGGTCTTTACGCCTTCGCTCGGCTTCAAGGGCTTTTTTCCCCTTTAGACTTATGACATGAACTGGCGATTACCCTGTTTCAATCGTCCTTCTTCTTCTTTGTGAAAACTTTTGTCCGCTCGAGGTTTCCCTGGTCCAAGAGTACTCCTTTTTCCTTCCAGCGGCCCGCGCAATTAAGCGGACGAATTTTGTCCAGATATGTATTCCGTTACTCCGTTTCCCCCACTTTCTCGGATTTGTCTCTAATCGTCCACCCCCCCTGAGGACCACCCCCTTCTCGTGGCAAGTTTTTTGTACCATCCGGTCCGCGCCAGGTTTTGTTCTGACCTACCCTTTTCCCTAATCTTCAACCCCCTATGACATCGTGGGACACTTTTTTTCCCCTTGGACAACGGATTGGAATGCTCCTTCTGACAACCTCCCCTTAATTTTTATTCTCCTCTCGTTTTTGTGGTGAAGATAGCCTGATGATTGTGGGTCTCGATCCAATTCCAGTTTTTGCCACTTAGATCATTTCCGCTCCTTTCGGTATTCCCTTTAGTTTCTCCCCAGGAGCGAACTCTAAACTTTTTTCGTGAATGGACCGAAGCACTCCTTATTTGCCCCTCTTTTCTGTCTTGTCATCCTCCCTCCTCCCCTCCCTTTTTTATCGTCCCCCCCCCTGTTTCCTTAGGCAGACGTTTTCAGCATACCTTTGCCGATATTCTTTTTTTTCTAAGAGGTAGTTTCCCCGGGTGCATCGTTGTTAAGTCGTTCCCCCCTTTTTATGTTACTATTCGCTGTTCATTCCCGTCCTGACGTTCTCGAAACATTTGAACCAGGCTCCCTGCTCCAGGTAATTTGACGCTGTTATGCCTTCGCCGCTACATTCCCACCAACACTCCCCACAAACCAACACCCCCCCCCCCATGAATCCCCCCCAATTTCGTTCTAGAGATGCGACCCTTGCCTTCCCTAGTCTAGTTCTTCTTCCCGATTTTTTGCGGACCTGTGAGCCCACCCCGTCCCCAACACTTTCAGTCCTTGCTCGTACCTCTGTTTCCCTTTCTTTCCTCGCCCTTTGTATATATCTGCTCTGCTCGAACCTCCCTCCCTGACACGGAAAGGCATATCAGAGCCCTTGCCTGATGCCAAGATTCGTGAGCGATTTGAGGTCCCTTCTCCTTCCCCCCCCCCCCGGCCTTCCTCCTCCCTATTTTTTTCGCCACCCCCTCGCACCGCATTACTTAAACCCGTATGCCGATCCCTACACTGAGGTTTCTGATCTTCGATAGCGGTTCGGCTCATGGCTCCCTTTCTGCACCGGCCGCCTGTCCGCTGGGTCACTCTTTCCTGTAAAGGAGTTCGCAACCCGAACAACCTCAGTTTGAGAATACGACATCTGCCGTCTTTCCCCTTATTTCCGCTCCTTTTTCCTACTCTGAAAAAGGAGTTGCTCTTCGTTCGTCTCCCCTTTGCATGTTTCATCTACGCCTGGACAATGAGGACTCTGACAGATCTGCCGTCGTTTCTTTGCACTGCCGAAACCCCCCCCCCCCCCTTTTCGGTTTACTCCGTCATTCCATTCCGTTTAGTTTCCAAGGGCCCCAAGGGCGGAGACTTTAATGGAACAGCGCCTCTGGCTCTGCCGACCAACGTGCCTCTTCCCTCCCTCCATTTTCAGCGCGCCTTGGCCGCCGCTTGCCGCTTTCTCGGCCATTTGTGTCCGTTTAAAAACGTCTGCCCCCAATTCGGGATGCAGTGAGGTTAGTAACCCCAGCCACCCCCCCTCCTAACCTCCTCCACATCCCCTTCCCCTCGAACGTCCTTGGGGATGGCCGAATCTTGTTTTCTAATGATTGCATCGTACTTTCTACACATGTTGAGCCTTCCGGATACTCTCGCGGCCCTTTTTCCACCCCCTCATGTTGTTTTTAATTTGACCGGGTCCTTTGCCCCCCCTTCGGTGTCCGATGCATCATCAAACTTTTTATTTGAGCGAAGTCGGACCCAAGCCACGGTCGCCGCTTTCTCTTCATCACCACCTCAGTTCCCCCAAAGTCACGATTTCTGGAGTTAGTCTTGCTCCGGTTTTCCCCAAACTGAAGATGCGTGTTACTTGTTCGAGCCAGCATTTCTTCCAGTTTGCCTCTATGCATCCAAAACTAGTCGGCATTCCCTCGGATTTATTCGTCCATCTATGCACCTCTGAAGGTTTTTTTATTTCACGTTTTTCCCCCCCCCTATAACGATTCAATCCGCCCCGCCCCCTATATTTTTTTTGTTTTTTCTCGTTCGGATATTTTGCACCTTTCGCTTACTGATCACCCGACGTACTTTTCTTGTTTCCCCCTCCTCCCTCCCATCCTCCCATCGCCTCCCAGTTGGCCGGGCTTTATCGCCCTTCTCCGTGGTTTTCTCTCCTTGCCTGGGATCTCGCCCGCAAAATTTTGGCTCTTTTTCCTTTTTTCTCCCCTTTGTGGTGGAGCTTACCTCCCTTTTTTTTCCTCCCTTGAATTTTGAGGCCTTAAAGCCTTGACTTTTTTTTTTTTTTTTGTGCACGGATTCCTGATACCCTGCTGAAATGATCCAGAGCTGCGTTGCCTGTTTTTCTCCTCCGGCAGAGTTCGCTTTTCCCCACCGTCCCGACTTTTCGTCGTATTTCCGAATATGCCTTCGTAATCGAATGAGGCCACTTAACCCCCTTCCTTCGCGGTGTTTGTATGAACCTCTCGACTGACCAAAAAGTTCCCCCAGTAAGCCTATTTGAGCACGATTGGCCCCCCACCCTAGTCTGTTCCCCCTCCCCTCCCTCCGAGGTGGGATTTGGAATTTTCCTCTTTGCTGCGTTTTCCCCCCCCGGCGCTTCTTTTGAAAGAACAACGGTCGGCAAGTCCCGATTGCCGGCCGGCTTGGGAGACGAGATATTTCTTGCCGTTATTTCCTCTTCCCATCCCCTTGGTCATGTGTCCCTCTTTTTCCCCACAGACAGTGTGAGTCAATCGATTTTGTTTCAGCGATACTCCCCTATTTTTTATTTCCCCCTTGCGCGGAATGCCGTCGTTCCTGGTAAGCCTCCTCTCATTTCCTTGCACATAGCCCTGATGGTCCCCACTTCCTAGTCATCTATTGCTTTTGTCCTTGGACTTCTGAAAGTTTGGCTTATTTGGCGAAGAACTGCCCATGTTTTTTTCCCTTCCCCCTCTGTTTAGGTCTTCGCAGTTAGCGAGCCACTCTCCCATCTTTACCCATTTTTTCTCGCGGTGCGCTCGCTGCGACGTATAGGATACGACTCGGTGGTCCGTCGGGCTAGAGCTATTGCTCTTTTTCCTCTTATATTCCCGCCATTTATGGTTGCAGTTCTTTTCCACCTCCACGATACCCTTTCCCCCCCCCCCTCCTTCGTCCCCATGTTCGTTGAAGGGACCGCCACTCTTACCGTGATATTCCGCGGTTTTATATAGAAGGGATGTGATTTCTTTGTTGGTCTTTGTCTGGCCTTCTTCCTTCCCTCTATTTCGGTTTTCTTATTCTTGGCTGTTTTTCTGTATGTTCCATGCAGATTTGGCTCTTTCCCCGCCGCGCCTTGAATCCCCAGTTTCTTTTTACTCGTCTTGTGTTTTCTTTTTCTGAGTTATCGCCCATGGGTCGTCGCATGTTGGAGAACGGGACTGTGCATGGCCTCTTCTGCATTCCTTTCCCTCAGAGATCAGTTCCCCTTCTTTCTGCTCTGTCTAACAGGCTCGTTTTTCCTCAGTCGTTGGGTTTTTTTTGATACGTGCAAACCTCCCAGTGTCTGAGGCGTGCTCGATCTTTGGAGAGGCTTACCCCTTCCCTTTTTCTTCCCGCTTTCGATATGATCGGTACAGTTTCCCCTTGTTTTTTGCTGATCGGAGCCCGCGGTTTGGCCCTTAAAAAATTTTTAGATTGGTTACGAGATTGCTGGTCTGTTCACTGCGGACCCCCTTTTCCCCTTTTTTTGATTCTTTGCGTGGGTGGGTCACATGATATCCTTTCCAACACCTTTCAGCCGCTGCTTGGTCCCTTTTCTCCTAGACTGGAATGTCTGGTCCATTTAACCGTTTATAGCCGATTTCCCCCCTGTTCGATCCGGCCTGGCGTTTCGATTTTTTGACGTTCTCGGGCTGCCCAGCTTTGACGAAATTTAGGAGAAGCTCTACACACTGGCGGAATGTTCACCTCCCTTCATTCAGGACGTTTTTTCACTATTACTTTCGGAATTCAGGATTTAAGATATGTCCTAACTTCCTCTGAATTCCAACCATTTCGTTTTTCCGATTTCAACCTGCTCTTGATTCTTCCTGCCCCCCATCCCTCGGTCAGCTTGCCACCTGGTGCGGGTGATTCCAATATCCGACTTTTTTATCCTTCCCCCCCCCCCCCCGGAGCCTTGGTTTGACCTTCCAGTCCGACGATGCCCCCCCCCCATTTTCTTTCTTCCCCAATATCATTCCCGGAGGGAGCCAAATGAATCTCATTTCCCCCACTTTCTCTTCCCCTTTGTCCCGCCATCTTTTCATCTATCTTTTCCGTTTGTTTTTTTTTTTCTGATGTCCATGATGATGGTCTTTCGCCCCTGGTATCGCCCCCATTTTTTCCCCAATCCGTTTCCTCTCTTTCTTTCATTCATCTCTTGCGGACGCCTCCGTTTCCCCCCCCATTGCCCCGGCTTTGCCTCCCCTTACTTTTTGCTCCTATCCTTGGACTGGCCAAAACCGCCCTGCTTTGAAAGATACGATTAGTTTGCCTTTTCTCCAGCACCTACTGTGCTCGTTGCATCTTTTTTTCCCCCCCACTTTCCTTTCTCTTAGAACCTGCTTTTTAAGTAATCATTTCCCCCTATTGCCGCAGTAAGTAGCTTCCTCTTCCGTTTGCCTGCCCTGTTCATTCTGGTTGTTTCCCGCATTGTTCTTTCCCTTTCTGGGGACCGAACGTGTTAAGAAGTCAAGCTCTTCAACTGACCTGCTCACCCCCTTTTCTCGTTTGCCTCTTTTGACGCTTTCTTCTTTCGTCCGATAAAAAAGCCCCTCCAGGCGATAGAGATCCCTTAACAGCAGCGTTTACGCTTTCCCCCCCCCTCCTTTTTGCTTCCGCGATTTCTGTTTTTTCCACCCATCCACAACCAGTAAAAGGATTTTGAAGGTCAACAGAGCATCTCTGCCTTATTTACACGCTTTGCCCTTTGAAGATTTAGCCTCCCCGTTCTTTTTTGATGCGCAAAAAAGAACTAAGCCCCTTTTGCAAATTATACAAGGGTCACTCTTTTCCATGCATGATGACCCAGATCGTGCGCCTCCTTTGACCCAGGTCCAGGTTCTTCAATCGTTCTTCTTCCTTGCTACTCTTACGTGCCAGGAAAACGTCTGTGTAGACGACCCATCTCATGACTTATTCAAGTTCTTCCCAGTTTTCGTATGTCTCCCCCTTCCCCCTTTGAGTTTTGACCCCTTCCCTTCCCTCTTCGGACAGTCCGCAAGACGATCTTCCCCCGGCAACAGGTTTGCTACGTACAGTAATGGTTCTGTCTCCTCTGCATGGTCTCCCCCTTCTTTCCCGCCCCCCCCATCCCCCCGCCCCAAATCTGACCCTCTTTAATAAGAACCCCACCGGAGTCAGAGCTTTTGTCGTCAGGAAGTTGAATTCCCTCATACAGATGCGCCGCAGATCTTTTCTCTATCTCCCTATCTCTCCCTCACCTCCTATTTTTGCCTCTCCTGATTCCCTCTCTCCCAATAGGAAGCTGTAGTCCATAAGTCCGAGTCGTTGAGGAACCGAGGGCAATTTCCGCGTTCCTTCAAGTTCATTCTGTGCGTCCTTGCTCTGCCCGCTCCCCTCCATTGTGCTGCTTTTATTCCTCTTGGAGGAACAGCGAAGCGGACGCTTTTGAAGTCCGTTACGAGCCCATTCCGATCACTGGCGGGCCTTCCCCGCCCCGTCCCCCCTCCGTGACCTTTTCTCTTTTCTCTCTTCTCCACTTTCCGAATAAACCCCTTCTGTGTGACCACCGGTGCCGTGATTACCCCCCCACAGCAAGAACAACACTGCTTTCCCAACCCTCCTCAAACAGCCAAGTCCAAGCTCCCCTCCCCTTGCTACCTTCCGTGGGACTTGGCCGCATCTTGCTTATCACTTTTCTTTCATCCCATCAGGCTTTACCCATGTTGAGCACCTGACCCCGGCTTTCCTCTCCCTCGTTCCTTCACCCCCTCCTTCCCTATTTATCTTATTCCAGTCCTTTGCACGGTTCGCGGCCTAAACTCCCCCTCCTGTGAACGAAGCAGTTCATCCCAGTCTTGTGTCTGGACGACCGTAGGACCGCAATGGTCAGACGAGGATTGTATTTTTATCAGACGATCATTTTTTTCTCCCTTTTTTTCTGTTCTTTCTCGTCTCCTCCAAGCCGGTGCAATTGATTTGAAGGCGTGTCTCGCTGCTCCGGTGCTTCCCTAAGGAGAGAGTGTTCTCCGTGGTTTTCCGATCAGTCTGCAGGGGTGGTGTGTGCCCATTCAAATCATATGCATTCACCCTCCGGCGGAGACTTTCAACGAGTTTTTTCGCGGGGTTCCATCTTCTCAAACTCTCCAGATAAGGTTTCGACGTTCCCCCCATCTCTTTTTCACGTATCTTCCCCTTCAAACACAGTCCCCTCTACGGCAAATTTTTAGGGACTCTTTTTTCTATTTCGGATCGTCACCGGTTCGCTGACTTCAACTTGACCTACCGTATTTTTCGTTGAGAGAAATTGCCCTTTTCCTATCAATGGACTCTCCTCTTTCTTTCCGCCCTCGAATTTCGCCCGCCATCCCCGTGCACGCTTTCCCTTTGTCAGTCTTGTTCTCTCGCCCTTCTGCAACCCTTCGTCTCCCCTTCGTTTTTTTTTTTCTCTCTCGCCTCAAGGTTTTTTTTCTTCAGATCACATCTCCGTCAGAAGCGGACCGTGGTGCCACGGCTTTTCTGGACTAAAGCAGGCGGCTGCATCCATCTTCGACCTGCCCCGTTCTTCAGTTCTTTAGGCAAGGGCCGTCCTCCGTGTCCCCGTCCCCTCTTTCGTCTATCCTTTGACCTTGCCTCGTCAAGTTTACTAGACATTCTGCCCCATACCAAAAAATTGGCGGAGAGGGCTTCCAAATTTAGTTGATCGTGCGATCGCACCACTTGTCTTCAGGTTGGAAACCCCCTTCCTTGGGAGTTGGCACTTTTGGGTGAGCTGATTGGCCCACCGAGCAGCCCCCCGCTTTCCATCTCAAGCCGGGAGTGCTATTCAGGGAATTGAACAATTTCTGTCGTCCCCAAAACCCGGCCTCTTTTTCTCTTTTTTCCCGAAACCGGAGCATCGCTTTTCCTCCCGTTCCCCCTCCGATTCCTTCGTGATGGGTGTGAAACCTTTATTTTAAGTCTTTTCGTAGATAAGATTTTTCCCCCCCTTTTTGTGTTCGTCCTCCCCTTTTCCAAACGACCCTTGTGATGATGCTGCTCTTCACCGCCTCTTTTTCTTTTCGCAAGCTCTCCTTTCGGACTTTTTCCCACCACTAGCGTTTGTTTCACCTTGACCTAGGGTTTTTTGAGCATGTTCGCATAAAAATTTTCGACGCGGATCGTACGACTGCAACATCGCACTTCCTCTTTTCCCCCCCCCCCCTTCAAGGTCTCCTTTCCGGTTTATTGTCATTTTTTGGCGTTTCGCATTTGTTGAGTTCTTTCTGTTTTTTTTTTTCCCTCAATTCATACGATTGTTGTCCTGCCCCCCATACTGTTTCTTTCGTCTTAGTTCCCTTCCTTTTTTTCCTCTAGCCATCTCCGAACATTTCTCGGCGTGTCCCTCCTTAGAGGTTTCCGCCTTTCTTTTGGCCGCGTAAACCACTTTGACGTAGGGTTCGTATCCGTCTTTTCTGATGTTCCTAATTATACTATGCGTTCCCCCCCTTTTTTTTCCTGTTGTGTTTGGTTGGCTTTTCTTCCCTTTCGATGACTCTAAGCCGTTCTTTCCCCAACCCCCAAGGTGCGGGTGATAAGAACCTTTCCCGTCCTTTATCTAAAGCGGCTCTTTTTCTCTCATCGGAGAGAATGTTTCGGATTTTCCGGAGGATACTCTTTAGATCGCCGCTATGGAGCTTTTTTTTTTTCTGCCTTGAATGCCGGGTGCCTCCTGACGAGAGGCGACTCCTGCAGCGATGCTCACATTGTGTTCGTTATACTCGTTATCGTTTTTTTCCCTTTCTGGTCGACCATGCCCGAGCTTCATTATCCCCAAGACTTCCTCCTCCTCTGGACGCACCGTTTTCATGGTGTTTCACCATCTCTTCTTCAGGCTTCCTCCTCCCTCCCCTCTTTTTCCTCCCCCCTTCCTGTGTAGGCGCGGTATACTTTCTCCCGGGTTACTTGCCGGTCCTTATCGGTGCCGCGACATTTTGGTGATTCCTTGATTTCTCAAGTCCCGGGGCCGATTTTTACCTTTCAAATTAGCTCCACCGCGGAATCTTGATGGCCCCTCCTCTCTTATCCGTTTTATTCCCTTTTCACAGATGGATTTGCTTTTTGTTTTCGATAAAGACCGCGGAGCGATATAGGCCCTTTAGCTTCATTTTTCGCATCGCGATTTTTTCTGGCACCCCCCCTCTTGAAATGACTGGTTTTTTTGCTGGTGGAGTGGGTGGATACGACCTACAGACGCGCCCAACCCAGAGAGTTAAAGCTTTCAGCCGCTTCGGGTTTCAGGTGAGATGCTATAGCCTTACCTTGGGTTGTCATTCCATAAGGTCACCTCCTTCCTTCTCCCTCTCTCCATCCTTCGACCTACCTACGGCATAGCCCCCACTGTAAATGCAATGGAGATACCTTGTACGGTCAGTTCTTTTCTCTTCTCTTTTTTCCATTCTGCCGACAGCTCGGTGTCCAGATCTCCCAACCCCGGGATTTCCACCCCTTCCCTGGCCTATTGAGCTTCCCTCCGGCATGTTCAACTTCAGGGACAGGCCTTGGCAGATGTCCCTTCAACTCGACTATTTTACTGACACAACCCCTTGATAGGGTCGATGCTTAACTTAGTGATATGAATGTTCACCACATCGATGGCCCCTAATCTTCTGTTTTGGAAGACCTTCTCGCGCTGCTCCGACAGGAATTCGGCAGCTCTGGTTAATGAAATGCCGAGAT
>Ga0179591_1195527_pt1 | contig 10211 bp, 11 predicted proteins | sample CZOMad2_1_08_16f_FD_182891 | JGI IMG/M metagenome (GOLD analysis project Ga0179591, IMG submission 182891) | Vadose zone soil fungal communities from Angelo Coast Range Reserve, California, USA - CZOMad2_1_08_16fungal (PacBio error correction) | ecosystem: Environmental > Terrestrial > Soil >... | reverse complement strand
TAACCTTTATTCTCTTTGCTGCATTATACCGTGTTCTCTGGAATGATGAAGAGCGTTAGTACTGACCTCTTTCTTCAGAGTCCCCCTTTTCCCTTCGTTCCCCTTCGATTTTCCTCTTCCTACCCCTAGCCCCCACAATAGGGCTTGTTTACGTATTTTCCCTCCTTTTTTCGCTTCCGTCCCTTCCCCGGGGTGGGGGTCCTCACAATACGGGCGGCTCCGAAACCCTTTTTGAAGTATCTTTCCCCCCTGTTTTTCCCCTCCTTTTGAACTCCCTTTGAAAGTTGGAGCCTGCCGGTCTCTCCGACTTGGTTGTGTTTTTTTATACCTTTTTCTTTCACCAGGAGAGATTTGTCGATCTTGGGTCCATCGGGCTTCTGCGAGCTACCTCTTTCCTTGCTTTTCTTCTCCTCCATCGGGGGTGCTAATTTGTCTATAGTTAATCTGCTGGGCCAACGTCCCGCCCTTTTTTTTCTTCACCCTTGTCGCTCTTTCCTCCTTAAACGCAGGGTGAGTACGTTCTCTTCCCTGTCTTTTACATTCTCCCCTTTTTCTCCCATCCGCAAAGGAGACGTTGTCCTTCCGAATTCGGACCCTCCGGTTTTCCCCATAACAAGTACATGCATTTGCCGACCCAATTCGTTCTCGCTTCGTTCCCTTATCCCTTCCTTTTTCTTTTATTGTCTCCTGTTTCCCCCCGGCCTCCCCTTCTCGACCCAATCATTCCCCCTCTTCCCTTTGTCGTCCCCAAGAAGAAAACCCTGGTTACCTTTCCCCCCCTGTGGTCTTTCCTTTGCCTCCCCCGATAAAGACTCCTCACCCTCCCCATTGTCTTTTTCCCCTCCTACATGAGGAGTATCTGAAAACCCCCCCCCTCTCTAATACTGACCTTATCCGACCTAGTGGTCCTGAATTACTCTCCTCCCCCCCTTTGTCTTCATCCTAAAATGGATTCATCAGAAATATGTCCCAATTGAGACGGTTCCCTTGGTCTCGTTTTCGACTTTCTGTGAGACTGTGATTAAGCAAACCATTCCTCTCCTTCCAAACTTGAAAGGAGATCAAACCATAAATTTTCTCTTCCCTTTTGATCTTTACCCTCTCAGTTTCGCATGCCGCCTACCCTCTCTGGCTTCCCTCTCCCTTTCTTTCCCTTATCCAGTTAGGCCAGGCCCTCCCTAAGTTCGCTGGCACCAACCACTCCCTGGTCCGACGTCTTTTTTTCTTCCTTGTGCTGCCCCCCGATTTCCACCATTCCCTTCTAGTCATTTCTTCCCTATGACTGAAGCGAATTCGCGGCTACCCTATTCCCCGAGCCACCTAGGACGTCCTGTCCCCCCCGGACCTCTTTCGCAAACTCAAATTCGTTCGCTTTTCCCCCTTTTTTTGAAGCTTTTCACTGTCCGTGATGAAAGCGTTCTTCGAGGAAGAAATCCGATTACGCCTTTCATGCGGAATCCTCCTCCCCTTCCTTACTTTTTCTTTTTTACTCCCTTATGTGGGGAGCAATCAGAATATGAGCCGTCCCCTCCGGTCATCGCCCTTTTTTCTTTTGCGTAGTCCCTTTTGAGCTCCTTGATATGCTCGAGTCGTTTGGTTCTTTTTTCCCCTTCTCTTTCCTTCACATGAGAGGATGTCTGACGGCGGCACCTCGCTTCCTCCCCATGTTTGTGCCGTCTCTCTCCTGGCCTCCTGTGATGCACACCTAGTTCTTTCCCCCCATTTCTTAAGTCTTCAGGAGAACTCCGCGGAAGTGGCGTCTGCCCTGCTCTTTCCCCTTCATTCCCCTACCCCGTAGGACATTTTACACTTTCTTTTTTCTTCCCTTTCCTAGAACAGAGCCTTCAAGAAGCCCCGCTCTTATTGGTCCTTTTCCTCCCCCACCCGTCCCAAGAGTTCTCTGATCTGCGAGATTCTGAGAAGTACGATGCAGTCGAATCCCCTGCCGATCCTCTTTACCTCCTTTTTTTCTTTATTCGTTCTGTTACACCTGTTTGCCTCGTTCTTCTCTTTTTCTGCCTGCGTTACCGAATCAGCTTTCCGGCCCCTATCTATTTGCTCACTATTTCATGATTTTTTATCCTCCCCCAAAATGAAAATCCGCGTTGAGCGCTTGACCGGTTCCTGAACCCCAACGGTTGTTGTCCCCGGAGCTCGCTCCCTTTCCAGATGTTTACCCCTACTTCTTTTGTCGGATCGGAGTGATGAAGATTCTTTTCCCATTTCCTTTCCTGTTATGTCCCTCCTGTGGTGCCCACCACACCGTTTTTTCATGCGCCCCAAGAAACGTCGTGTTAGTTTTACCTTTTCCCCAATCCCCCCCCCCAATTAACCCCCTCCCCCCCCCCCCCCCCCCCTTCCCCCCCCCCCCCAAAGACCCCCAACCACATGGTTCCTTCACCGGGAGTACCGAATGACCGCTTCCCCTAACTGGTTTTTTTTTGTTTTTTTTTATTTTATTTTTTTTTTTTGCCTGAACTCTTTCTTTTCTGCCTGACCCCCCCATGAGTCTTTACTATAGACGGTCACGCCCGCGACCCTCGATACCCCCCCTCTGGCGGACCACCATCAGAGCGTGGTCTGTTAGAGGCCCGAATCTACAACTCCATCTTATCCGTGTCTTCCCAGACGTTCCGACCCTGACTTTTCCCTCCCTTTGCCGAATGGTGCTTCGCCGTTGAGACGGTTTAGTCTCTCTGTAACTGCAAACTTTCTTTCTTCGTCCCTGACTTGACAATTCTTCTTTCCAGGTCTGTCCGCTTTACTCCTCTTTCCCTCTCTTTGCCCGTCACGATCGGACGCCGCGATCTTTTCTTTCTGCTGGAATGCACTTACCCTCCTTCCTCCTCTACCACCATGAGGGTCTAGATGTCTCCCCACGGTCTTTTCTTCGTTTGCCCCCCCCGCCCCCCATCAAGAAGCTTGCCATGTCTCCCCTTACCTAGGAGATGCCCTACAACACAGTAGCCCCCCGTTGATCTTCCTTACCGGCTTGCAAGATCACTCTCCCTTGAATACCTTTGCCAATTCGGAACCTTCCATGTGTCTCCGGTAGACCAATACGCCCAGGTTTCTTAAGTGTCATCCCCCTTGTACCCTATAGTAAAGTTTTGTTGAACCTTGGGAGTTTAGTTCATTTTTTGCCCAAATTCTTCCCCTTCCTTTACAACCCGGTTCAATATCCCTCATTCTCCTGTTTACTTCCAGAAATGCCACCGCCCCCCCTTATACGTGAAGCTTGGTATAACTTCCCCCGCGTCCTTTAATTGTCGTTTTGTCTCCCCAATCACCCCCCCCTTCCTTTCCCCACTCCCTTCCTGTTTTCCCACCGAGCGCTATGTGAAATCACCACGCTTTTCCGCCCGGCCTTGTCTTTGCCAACAGTTCATCCCCTCTTTTCTCGTTTTTTCTTTGAGTCCATTTTGGCGCACAACAAGAACCCCCCGTTCCCCGTTCGAACTCGGGGGGGCTTCACCTCTTTCTTTTCGTCTTTATTTGACGGTCACTTTTTTTTTGATTGGTTCTCCCCCCCCCTCCCCCCAATAAATAGAGTAGTAAGTTTCTCAATCTTTTTTCTCTTTTCGTGCATATTCCAGGTATGACCGCCAATTTTGATTCCCTTCCTCTCTCTATTTACCCGTGTTAGGATTCCAGGCCAGTTTCCTTGAATTGTCTGAAGAAGAAAAGACCATGGTTAATTCCCGTTTACTCTACTCTAGTGAAGTATGTTTTTTTCTTCCCTTCCTACCCATTTGAGGAATTGAGACAGTCTCCCCCTTTGACCTTTTCTGCCCGCTTTAAATGAATTTTTACTTTAGAAGCGTGTGATATGACTTGTCGGCCTTCCTTCCTATTCTAGGGTGTCATATACCTTTTTTCGTTTCGACCTTTGACGTCGAGAACCCTTTCGAGGATCGGGCTGTTTCATCTTTCCAGTGCCCTTGTCCTGTCCCCCTGCAGGGTGTAAAGCTGACTCCTCCTTTGCATGAGTCCATCCTCTTTTTCTCCCCGGCTTTTTCGACGATAGTGAAGGCAGACCAGGACTTGATCTTTCGTCCCTTAGTTTCCCCTGTACCCCTCGCTCCTGCCGATTTGCTGACTCCCCAACCTCCCCTCTTTTTCTTTTTCTCTCCACAGTTTCGAACCTGCGCATAAAAACAGTTGGCCCAGTTTTTCACGCTTTTCTTCCGCTTCTAAGAGGTCAATTCCTAACTGGCTTTCTTCCTTCTCTTCGCGCTACCTTACACGTCCTCTATTTTGGTAAGCCTCGTATTGAGTTCTCTTCGTCTTTCGCTGGATTGACTGCGATAGTTTCCTAAGAAGGGTGCGGCCCCTACGCTTCGTCATTTCCCGAAGAGGGCGTTCCTGCGTTTCATCTTTCATTTTACCTCTGGTTGAGTATTTTTCGTTTACAACTTCCCCTCCTGACCTCCTTTCCTTTGCCCTTTCCCTGCTTGTTTTTTTTTGTCGGACATTTTACATCACCCTCTCCGAGGGATCGTACCATCTCCCTTCCCTTCAACCGATCCTCTCCTTTTCTTGTTCACTTGTTCCCGCCGAGAGCTTGCACTTGTTGTCCTTTCTCTTTAGAAAGACTTTCGTTCTCGCTTCCTGTTTCGTTTTTTTAGTGGAACGGTGAATTCTTCTTTTTTCTTATATGCCCGTGTATTGAATAGGCTCGCCACTTTCTTTTCCGTGGTTTCACTCCTACCGACAAAATTTTCACGTAGTCCACCTTTCTCCCGTCCGAATCCGAAAGATTTTCTGTTCCCTTCTTTCTTTACTTCTCTACGTTCGCAGATCAGCGTTTGACTCACGCGGTTACGTGTGAAGGGCTCGAAATCCATCGTATGGTTCTTGCCTCGTTTTTCTTTGTTTTGCCTTTTCCTTTCTTCTTGAAGTGGCCGTCCTTCTGTGGCGCGAAGGCAGTTGAACAATGACGGTACTTCTCCTTTGCCTCCGCACCTTCTTTTTTTCCCTCGCTTTCCCAATATTTCAGCAGCAACCGGCGGCCCTTTTTTCGCTCCTATCAACCAACCATGTGACGTGATTGATAAGGGCTTTCCGTCTCCCCCCTTTTTTTTCCTTGAGTTTCTATGCAGCTTGTCCTCTTCACCCCTTAAACTAAGCTTCTTCTCACTTTCTATGCCCCCGCCTTTCCTTCCATCTGTCTTTGCGACCTCCCTGCCTGTTCCTTTGAATTCTTCTCCCAACCAAATCTATTTGCACGCAGAGACTGACCCGGCAACTTTGCTTTCCTGCTTCCCTTTCTCCTCGGTATGTTTTTTCAGAACGCTTCCTTCCCCCCCTCTTCTTTCAGACTCCGGTGGATCGTGGCGACTGAAGTGGAGTTGCCTACCTCTTTTTTATTTGACTTCCCAACGAGGGTTATCCGGTTTTTTCTCCTTTGCCTCAAGAGTACAGTTCATAGAGCTTCTGAAGAAGTTCGAGCCTCCTTTTCTTCTGTCTTTTTTCTTTTTTCAATTTGTCCGCACCTGCCTTACTCCCTCCGTAGTGACACTTTTCCTTGCCTTTTTGTTAGTTGCAGTCCATGTTAGGGATGACGGGATAGAATGAAATAATGTAGCCCCCCTTCTCTTATCGTCCTTCCCTTTTTATATGTCGGAGAAGTCTCCACCCCGGGATAGTTCAATCGCGTCCTTAGGGTAGTTTGCACACCGTTTTTTCTTCCCTTCTTTTCCGGGTATTTTGTCGCCGGCTTTTTTTTTTTTTTCCCCTGCCCCGTACACCGGCGCCCAAGTAACCTGTCCCCCTGATTTCTTTCCTTCTGTTGACCCAAGGTTCTTTTTCTTGATCCAGTTGATCATGTTTTTTTTCTCCCTTCTTCTGTTTTCCTGTGACCGAGGCTTCTCCGCAGTCTCCTGCCCCTGGTTCTTAATCTCTCTTTCCTTCCGTTTCGTAAGAGTTCCCTGTGCGTGTTTGGCTTGTTTTTTTCCCCCTTATTTTCGCTCACAACCGACATTCAACTGGTTGTGTCTTGTTTGCTTCCCCGCCCCCCCAAAGTCCTTCCCGCGTCAATTTTTTTTTTTGTTTTTTTTCCGTTTTCCCGGCGAGATAAAATATCCGTCGAATTTTCTTTTTTTCGCTTTTCCCTCGATCGTAATTGGTCGGGTCCCAGGTTGTATTTTGGTTGGAACCTTTCATTCCTTTTCCTATTTGACTAGCGACACCGGTTGCGTGAATGGATCCCACTTTAGAAGATCCCTTGGTACCAGCCTTCCTTTTGAGAACGACTTTCCTTTTTTCCAGGTTGCTTGGTTTGTTTCCCCGTCAAGTTTTTTGTCCAAGATTTTTGCTTGTTTATGACCCCTGATAAATAAGCCCTAGCCCCCCGTGGATTTTTTCGGTGGCCCCCCCTTTTCCTCCTTTTTTTTTTAATCCGATGGAACCTCTCGGCCTGCCCTTCCGGCCGCTTTGTGATTTCTCCCCCTGTTCCTCTGTGCAAACGCATCCATTGAGTCAGAGTTATGAAGTGAAACGTCCAACCCGTTTTCCGGTTCTCCTGATTTTTTCCCCACACTGGGATTTTTTTGTTTCCCTTTTCTTTCCCTTTTTTCTACATTCAAACTCCTTCTGGTGTGGCTTTCGCAGGATCGGATTATTCTTCTTCCCTTTTACGTTAGGCACCTCCTCCTGCTTTAGTGTTCTAGTTTTTTCCCTTCTCCTCTCCTCTCCCAGATCTCATCCAACTCTCCAGTTTGGTCAAAGAAGATCTTCCGCTCTCTCCTTTTGCGATTGTTTCCTTTCCCTCTCTTTCCTCCCTCTTTTTGTTGAGTTCTGTCATCACAATCGCCCGAGCGAGGTTTTTTCCTTCTGCTCTTTTCCGTGGAGCTTTTGCCCGATGCTGCGGCAGATCCGTTCTCCCGACACGAACGGACCCTTCGAGTTTTCCACGTAATTCTTTTACCTCTATAAGATTTTATCCCCTGACTCCACCCCAGCCGGTTCGGTTATGTCTTTGGTCCCCGAATGTTTTTTGGACTTCAGCTTTCACCAGGGGTTGTGGGTCCGTCCCCCGGGCTTTCCTCTCCGTTTTTTTGTTAACCTTCCCCCGTCCAGAACCCTTCTGAATACTTTCTCGGAGTATTCAACAGACGCCTGCTTTTTTTACTCCTCTTTTTTTTTTTTTGTTGTTGTTTATGGTCTACTCCTCCTTTTTTTTTCTTTCGCCACCCTCTTTTCTTCCGTTGTGTTTTTTCCATCCGTATTCCCTCTTACGGTCTCACTTTTTTTTTGGTTTTTAATCTCCACAAGCACGGCGTGATCATTTATTCTATCAGTATCCTGCCCTTTTGCCCTTTCCATCTGCCTCCCCTTTTCGGGTTTTTTTCCCCCCCACAGCCGTGCCGGCCCTTTATTTTTTTTTTTTTTTTTCCACTTTTCGGTTCTTTTTTCTACTCCCTTGTAACAGCTATCTCAAAGTAGGAGCCATTCCGAACTCGGTTTTTATTTCGCCACCTGTTTCACTTTTTCCAAAGGTTTTCAACCAGCCAGTCCAGCTGTCACATCCCCTTTTCTTTCGCCCTACCCCCCCCCAAGTTTACTTCTAAGGATATTGTTTCGCTGCCGGGTCACACGTCATTCTTCCCCCCACCCCAATCGATACCCCTATTTAGTTTGCGCGTTGTTTGGCCCCTTTCCCACCCTTTTTACTGTAGGGGTAGGCTGAAATCGTTGCCCTCCATTTTTTTACCCCCTCTTTTTCCCCACCTGCGTACTTGTCTCACACCGTCGCGCGATTCTTCGTCCCCTTTTGCGCGTTTCCCGCCTCGGTCAATGGAATTCCCTTCCGAGCAGAAAAGTCACTCGTTGAGTCAGCTCTTCCCCAGATTTCCGTTTCTTCTAAGTACCACTGTCGGCCTGGTGTTTGCTGTTTTTCTTGCGTCTCCTCTTTCCGAACCTGCGTAGGAACGGCTCTTCAACGTTTATACCGCTTCTTGCTGTTATCCCTCCCCCCGGTTCGAATTGACTTACCATATCGGACCGTTTCTTCGTTTTTTTTACGTCCCGGTCCCATGGCTTCCGTTCTCCCTAAGTTAGCTGGACAACTACCAACGGCCCTTATGTTCCCTAATTCTGGTCCCTTCTCTTAAATGTTTCCCTCCCCGACGCCCCGATTCAACTATCCGGACGTCCTTTTTCCTCGCTTTTCACATCTCTGCCTTACTGAAGAGGGTCTTACAGACGTAAAACCCACCGAGCCACCCCTTTTTCGTTTTCTTCCCCTTTCTGTTTTTCCCCCATCAACATCGGACTCCCAACCCTTCCCCCTTCGTTTCTTTTCTTTTTGCTTTGCTGAATCGTTCCTTTAGAGGCCTCCACCCTTTTTACGGACCTGAATTTTACTCCCAGGATTTCCTTCTCCGTCCAGTCAAAGACTTCTGTGGTGCGAATAGCATATGCGAACGGCAATTTTTGTTCTCTCCTCCATGAGAGCCTCCCCTTTTGCTTTCTTTGATTGTTGTGTGTGGTGTTTGAGCCGTGGGTCCTGCGAACCCCCCCCCATTTTCCCTTCTTCCCTTGTACGTGATTGAGAAGGAGTAGCATTCCGCTTTCCCTCATGTTTGTCCCCCCGTCGATCCTGGAAAGAAGGAGCTCATTTTCCGTATCTGATGACCCCACCCCCGACATGACTCGGAAGATCTTGCCATTTTTTTTTTTTTTTTTTGATTTGCCTCTCGCCCTGATACGAGACTGCAACTTCTTAACGGCGCCTTTTATCCCCTTCTTTAATTCAGACGAAAATTTGTTTCTGGCAGGACCGTCTCCAAGTGTCCCCCCCATGCTGACGATGCTCTATTCTGAGCCGTTCGCTTTTCTTCTCCCTCAGTTTTTCCTTCAGAGTCTAATCCCTTTCGGCTTTGTCCCTTTCTCCTTTTCGGAAGTCAGCGCTGCCCTTTCCTTCCTTCCCCCTCGAAAGCTGGGCCCCTACTTCTTCTTCAGAAAAGCTCCATGGATGATTTTTGTTTTTTTTTTGTTTTTTTGTTGGAGTTTCTACCTCCCCTTCCCTCTGACCCATAAGAGACATGAGCGATAACTCCAGGTCTGCCCCTTGCCCCCCCCCTTTTTTTCGTCACTCTCCCGTAGCGTGCACTATTTTTTTTCTTCAACTGTTTTTTTGTCTTCTTTCCATCTTAGTTTTACGCTACGACGGCGAGGGTGATGGCCCTTTTGTTTTGACCCACCACCACCTCCAGGAATTTACAAGCAAAGTTCTTCTCTTTTGGTCCCTTTGTCCGAAAAGAGCAAACCACTCGTCCCTTCCCTTGCCCCTTTCCCCTCCAAACTTCCCGCCCATTGTTTTCCCTATTTGCTTTTCTTCCGCCACCACTGCCGTATTCAGATAGGACGTCGCAATTCCCGCTCCCCCTCGCCGTTTGACTCCCCCCCCTCTTCTGGTCCCCACCAGATCTTTCGTGGATGTAGTCTGCTGCTTTCTTCCATCCCAGATCCAGTTCGCCCCTGATGGAGACGGATAACGCCATGAACGTAAGCTAGGACGCTTTTCCCTCCCCCGTTTTTCTCCCCTTCTCCTCTTTACGTACACCCTCCACTATGTGAATTGGATTCAGCCCAACCCCAAGCTCCTCTTTCTTTTCTTCCTCTCACCGCCAGTAACTATCTTTCTGAATGTCACCGATGGACGCAGAACTCTACGTTCCCCCTCTTCCTTACGTTCCCCCCCATGATAATTAATTTCTCTTTTAATGAGACCGCCCCCTCGTAAACATCCCCTTAAAGCAGCTGACAGTTTCGACCTCTCCCCTTTCTTCTTTTCCTTCCCCCCCGCGCTCCGTCTCAGCGACGTCCTTTTTTCCTTTTTTCTAGCACCGCGAATTCGGAACTCAATGTGAACTTACTCCCCCCTTTTCTCCGCTCTCCAATACCCCCTGCAACGGGATTTTTTCCCCCGACCTACGGATTTTTTGCCACGGTGAGACCACAACACCCCCCCCCCTTTTTTTGTGCTTTGATCATTCCGCGTTGTTGTTTGTTCGCCTACCCATTTCAGCTATAGACATCCAGATGGTTTCTCCATACAGAATATTGCGCCCTCTGTCCTCCTGGCAGCTGGTTACGTAGCTCCGAGTAGCCTTCCTTTCTTCCCACCCCACGACAGGAAATCATTCGTCACTTGTTTTCCCCCCCTCTTCTCGGCCCTCCAATCGGTCTCCGGCTTGTTGCTCATT
>Ga0179591_1321442_pt1 | contig 10212 bp, 9 predicted proteins | sample CZOMad2_1_08_16f_FD_182891 | JGI IMG/M metagenome (GOLD analysis project Ga0179591, IMG submission 182891) | Vadose zone soil fungal communities from Angelo Coast Range Reserve, California, USA - CZOMad2_1_08_16fungal (PacBio error correction) | ecosystem: Environmental > Terrestrial > Soil >... | reverse complement strand
CGTTAGTCCCCCCCGGAACGATGTGGAGAGTTGCCCCCCCCCGGTCTCCTCTCTATATAATATTCTCATTATTCCCTTTTTCCCCCCTTGCCCTAGCATGATGTTCCCTAAATAATTGACCTTCAGTTTTCTTCTTATTTAGTCCACACTGCGCGCCTCTCGCCAAAGGCTAACTTCTCCTTTCCGCTTGGCTCGCATAATTTTTTCCTACCGAGTGGATTCGTTGGATTCTCCTCTCTTATACACCTCAACAGCTGCCTCCAAAGCAACCTTAATCTTTTAAGTACCCATACTCTTGAGGGATAGGTTTCCTTCTCTTTTTCTCACTCCCCTTTCCTAGTAGACTTAAATGATTAGCAGATCCTTTTGGTGGCCTCGACGCACCACCTTTGTTGACAGCTGAGCCTATAATCCTTGACACCTCCTAAGCCGATCTCTCAGTCCTTTAGCCCCGCGGCTTTCTTAAGACGCCGCTTCAATTTTGTTTGTCCCTCCGGGTTTTACGGGTAAAATTTTTTCTCTCTCTGATAGAATTCACGATCTTCCATTGCCCCCTTTGCTTTCTTTTCCCTGCTAGCTTGTGGAAAGGACCTGGTCCAACACAACCTCCTGTTTATGTGTTTTTCCCCGCACAGCACGCGGTGGTGATGATAATCGATGAGATCTCCATTTTCCGATAACTCAGCTACTGCGCACGTCGTATGGGACACCTAAAGCTTTTTCACTTTCCATTTTCTTTCTTGAGGTTTCCGCGTGTTCGGATCTTATCGGGTGGACGGCCACCATCATCCTTCTTTTTTGAGTTTCACACGTCCTTTTTTGCTACTATTTTTGCCTCACTATTGCATTAGATAGATAAGCATCCGCAGTCCTTTGCATTCCGTAGCTCCATTGTAGTCTGATGATATTGACACCTTTTGTTCTCTTCAGCGTTGCTGATCTTTCTTTCTTCTCTCAGGGCAAGAGATGACGCTAGTTCTTCTCACTGTTGCGGTCTTGCGAACCCGCGGATACTCTTCGTATCCTCAGACTCTCCCAACGAGTCACTACCGGACAGAATAGACCCTTTTTAGATGCTTTTATTTTTGGCTCACATCTAGGTATGTAGCACAGGGCTTCCCACCTCCATAACCTTCTTTCTCCTCCCCTTGAACCTTACCATTCACCTCTTCCCCCCTATAAAATAGGAGAGGAAGAAGAACTTCTTCTGAAATGTCCAGATTTTAATATACAGGCCCCCCCCCCGGTGATATAATAAAATTTTCACCCGCCTCAAACATCTTTTTTCTCAATCCAGGTCCGCCCCTCCTGAAGGGCCCTTCGCATCCCTCCTGATTTGGCCTTCGTTTTCTAGCAAAGTTAAAAGGATGCGGAATTGCCCCTCAGTGAATCGGGGTTGAGCCTCACAGAACTTAATCCGTCTACCTCTCCCCAAACAGCAGGAAATATGAAAAGGCCTTCTTACTTCTTTTTTTTGGCCAGTATCAACTTTTATTGTTCAGTCACGCAAAGGCTTAGAACCCACTAGAACCGAAGTCTGTCCCCTACGACCCATATGTTGTTTCCGTCCCCTATGTCGGAGTCATGTCATCATGGAAGTAAGTGCTCACACTAGGATTTGTCTCGCGCTGCAAGTCAGTTTTAATCCGCTTCTGATTTTTCATTTTTTGCGAATGACTTGCTTCCCCCCCCGAGTCGATACTTGTTACTTCTTCTGTGCTCTAGAAAATTTGAGATGGCTTCCTCTTCTCCCTATTCCCTTCGTTGATTATCCAGGCCTCTATTCCTTCCGACTTAATCCTGGTTCTTCTCCAAAATAACTTTAGAACTTCCCCTTCTCCATGCTTTTAGTTTCACCACCAAGGGAGTACCCCTTATTTTTTTGTTACCCTTCACCCCTGACCGTAGTATCTCGCGTCTTCCCCTTCCTTCCTGTAGTTTTCCGTCTTCGATCGCGTGAATCAAATTAATTTGGTTTATTTGCCTCCTCTCCTCTCCAGCTCTTCTCTCCCCTTTAGCGCCTTCCAAAGCATGCTTGATGATTCGTTTGCGTCTATAAGAACGGCCTGACCCTCTTCCCAGTGACAGTCCCCCTTACTTCGTGTTCTATTTTTCTCTTTTTCCCCTCTTCTTTTTCTTCGGTCTCGCCGGAAGGGAATTCCTCGTCCTATCTAACTTCTGACCGTGTAGTAATAGAACATTGTGAAACAGATGGACTAGTTCCTACCCCCCGAAACAATCTCCCATTCGAAGCGTACTTACTCCCCTAAATTGCGTCTCCCTTTCCTCCCTCTCAGCCTTATTCTACGATGTTCCAGATTCTTACAGAGGTTGCTACAATATGCTCCTTGATGTCTCTCCCTTTCCTCACCTTCCTTTTGCACCAAAGACTTTGACAGAGAGGGGCCTCAACTCCACTCATTTTTCCTTCCGCCCAGCCTTGACAGATTGTTAGTTTTTTTCTGCCGCTTATCTGATTTTTCTCAAGCCTTGGCCACCGAGCAGTCTACATTGATGTTTACTTGACTCCCAATTGAATGCGGCCCAGTCTTTTATCCCGTGGTCTTTTCTCCTCATATCAACCCCCAGCAGATTTATTCCTCCGGTTTCTCCCTCTTAGCCAAAGTGGAACAGTCATCGAGAAGGGAATAGTAGGACCGCTGTAGGAGGTATTGAGCCGGCAGAGAAGTGTAAATCAATTAACAATCCAGGCCCTTGCCGGTTCACTCCGAACCTCAACCCGGTTTTTTTTTTCTTTTCGGTTCTTTTTCCTTTTCTTTTTTTTGGTTTTGTCTTTCCCTTCGGGCGCCTTTTCCTTCTTTTCGGTGTTTGGCGCGTGAAACTCCCTCCCCAAAATCTCATCCCTCCCTTGGAGACCCTAAGGTAACAAGGTTGTTGAGGCCTTTGTGCAAGTACCTCTCTACCAAGTTAAATTGCTTTCCCGTGAGACGGTCAGGTCGCCCTCCGTGACCCTTCCTTCTTGTTCCGCCGGTAGTTTCAGTTGAGGACGTTTGCCTTACTTATCCTACTTCACGAGCGGAACCACATTTCGGCGGATTCCATCTATATATTGTAAATACTCCTTTTTTGTTGTTGTTGGACTTCATCGTTCTATACTGTGATGCCACTCGTCCAGAAGAGCATGTTCCTTTTCCCCCTGTCTTTTTCCCGGTACTCGCGTACAAACACCGTAGAGATTCTGCTAAACCCCTGACCTTATCCATAGTTTTAGTTGCTGCCCGGGTAGAATCTTGGTACTTCCCCGGACTAACTTGACGCTGAGTCACTTTTCCGTCCTTTAGATTCTTATTATTTCTTTTTCATCTTTTGACGAGCCCCCACCCCCCCCTACCTACCTTCACGGAGCACCTGGAAGTTCTTTTCTGAGTGAAAACATTGCCTTTGCTTTTCATTGTTATGGCCCCAGTTTTCCGAGTAGAACTAGCGAATGACGCATCTTTCAAGATATCGCCCTGGTGCAGATGTCTCTGTGTTACATGTTCTAATCTTTCCCCTCCCTTCTTACCTATGTCTGCTTGTCTTGGAATATTCCTTGGGTCACTCCCTCAAACTCTATCAGCACGCTTGCTGTCGCCCTTCTTGACATAAGTAAACCACAGGAAATGTAGAAGCGCTTTCCCCTCCCCCTCTTTTTCCTCCGATCAGCGTGAGTAAACATCAAATACCCGCTTTTCCGGAACATGAATCCCTTATTTCTTCCCCGCCCTCCGACCTCAACCGTTACCCCCGGAGGATTTTGCTTGTCCATCGCCATCCTTGAGAACTGTCGTACCGCCTTTTCCCACTCTGCCCCCATCTTCATTTCTATCTTCTCCGCTCGGGTACCAGACTGGACCTGATACTGAAGGACGCCTGATTTATTCTCTTTTCTCTTTTTCGGTATTTTGAGTTCGAACTTCCCCCATCCATTTTTTCCAGAAATTGGTTACGGTGGAATGTTCCTTCCAATCTTTTGTTGGGGGCGGCTCTTTTTTTTTGACTCGCCCATTTCTGTCGTCTCCGAGCGATGTGCCTGGCCAGGGTATGCTCATTCTTCTCGGCTTAGAGGTTGAGGAGCACCCTCTTCCGCGTCGCACTTTCGGGCAGCTTTGTCCCTCGTCAAAGGAAAGTTCGTCATTTTTCCCGCCACCTTTATCTTTTGGTGTGCCCTGGGCCTTTCACACGAAGTCCGTGAAGTCCTTTAGGTCTAGTCTGATACGTCGTGTCGTATAGAAAGACTTTTAAAGAGAATGGTGTTCTGTCTTCCCCCCTTCAAGACTGAGATACGCTTTGATCCCCATGGAAGTATAGCTGTACCCTACCACCCCCCCCCCCCCCATGAGGCAATTTCGAGTACGGACTAAACATCCTGACTTTGCTCGTACGAACGGACTCTACATAGCTGTGAACTTTGTTTCACCAACCTCCGGGTCTGTAGAAAGTGGCATTTTTCCGTCCCATCATGCGGCCCATTTTGGCACTTCTGCCGTGTGGAATTTATAATCGCCGTTTTTCGCGAATGCAACCTAAGCCCTTTCTTTTCCAATCACTTTTAGAAAGATTTTGACCTCCCTATCTCACCTGTTCCCATTATAGGAACGCCGTCAAAGTATTATACTGTCTCCTTCCTGGCGGCTCCCATTCCATCTCCATCTATTATTCCGAGATGCCTCTGATAGATCGCTTTTTTTTTCCCCTCCTGCCTTAGTCTGAGAATTTACTTTCGTTGTCTTAATGCCCTAAGAGTATCCTCATTAGGAGATTTTCTCTCTTTCCTTTTCGCCCTTCACCCCCCCCGTTTTACCCTCCTAAAAACGACTCTAGACGGCCTGTAGAATCAGGTGCCTTCCTCCCTCCCTCCTTTCGATGTACTCTTATTCATTTGATCCTGCCCTGAGAGGGAAAGATCATTCCTTTTCCCTTTCATATCCCCAAACGCCTTAAGAAAACAGATTTGCCCCTTCTCCCTTTTCCTCGGCTATAGGATCCTGATTAGCCAAAACGGGGTGCCGTGACTTTTCTCCACGTTGAGGAGTATCACCCGCGACCCGTCTGATGAACAAGAACTCCCTTTCTACGTCCTTTCTTCCGGTCCTTCGGCAATTTATTTTCTAGTTTCCAGCGTCTGACTTGGTGTCAAGGGAGACTCCTTTTTCTTTCCTGTGTCTCAGCTTTGGCTGACCTAGAACCAATGTTATACACTCCACCGCGAGCGTCCAAGCGTTTTCTCTTTCCCCCCCTGTATTTCCTCTTTTTTCTCGGCGAGCGTTTACCCAGAGGATACGCTTGCCTTCTTTCCTTCACCTTTTACTCCAACTTCATAGAAGAGATGCTCTCCCCCCCTCTGATAGCTACCTCCTCCGCCAGGTTTCCTCCCCTGATGCTGAATTGTAAAAAAGATCTAGGGCAAGCCCCCCACCTTCCTCCCTCCTTGACCAACTTGACACTTGTCTTTTTCTTCTATCTCCGTCCCTCTCTCTGTACCAAAGTCTTCCCACACCTCTGGTATTCCCCCCAATCTTGCTGTCTTCGACCACAAATACTCCCTGAATCCGTACCCAAGAGTCAAATCCCGCCTGCCTTGACAAAGCTTTTCTCCACCCTTTCCCCGATTTTCCTCCTCCTCCTCTTCTACTCTTGTTATTCTTTCTGAAAAAGAATAGTGTATAGATCGTTATCCCCCCCCCCCATACGGTGAGGTTGTTGCAAAGGTAGAACAAGCAAGCGCTAATAAACTTTTAGTAAGGTCCATCCCCCCCCACGTGTCCCCCCTCTTCCCTTCTCACAGATCATCCAAAAAGGATTCCCACCCCCCCCACCATTGCCTGATCTTTTCGTACGCCCACGCGCCTATTTTTCTCTTACTTGCGCTCTCTTATGTTGTTTTGTCCCCTCCCTCAGCTGCAAAAGGTTCGTCGGTAACCCCCCGTCCTCAACTCGACTCAGGGGCCATGCCCTTTCGAGGCGTCGGCACCCCCCTCTTGCTCTTTTTCCCCCCTCGCCCGCCGAAGGGGAGGACGAGGATAGGTTATGAGTGTTCCTTTTTTTTCCCCTCTTTTTTGATTTCTCCGATCGGCTCCCTTTGACGAATCAGGCTATTCTCCCCAGTCTTCCTCCCTCTTAGAAAGCGTCCCATCAGGTGTTGAGCATTGATGAGCTTACTCTCAAAGTGAGAAATACTTCCCCTTTCCCCCGTTCCTCCTCCTCGTCCCCAACTTTTCCTCTTCCCCGCATTGGTTTACCCCGTTTTCCGTCATTTTAGAATTGGATAGAACTGGCGATGTCAAAGATCCAGTTCTTCGTTTGCCTTTTTTTTGCAATTAGCACCCCCCCTATACCTTTTGTGTGTGAGAGAGATTGCTCCAATTCCCAAGACCCTTCTACGTCCCCCTTCATCTTTTCCCCCCGTTTAGTCCCGTTATTATCTTTAAATAATGGCGGTCCCTTATCAGGCCCTCCCCCTGTGGCCAATTGAAATAAATTGCTTCTATGAGCTTGTGGTTCTGTCGCCCAAAATTGGCGCGCCTCATGCTCAAGGCTAAAAGGTTAGTTTCCCCTTCCTCTTGCTGCTTCTCTTCTTCACCTGTAGTGGATAGTATTATTTTTTCTCGGGAAAACACCCCCTATGCGTACCCACGAAGCACCTTTCTCCGTCAGTACCATTCTCTCTCGGCGGTTTTCTTCTTTCCTAGTTTTTTTTCAACGGCCCAGTTGTATCCCTTTCCCCGAGTCCCACTTCTCCTGCGTATTCGAGTCCCGGGGGTGGCTAGACCGCATTTGCCAGATTAGCTTCTTACTCCTTCCAAAGCTCCTTCGCGTAGTTTAAAGCAAGGCCCCCGAAGCTGCCTGCTTCGGTTTGAGTCCGACAAGATAGGTAACCCTGTTTTTCCCCGACTTTTTTCCTTTATTCAGACATTGTCTGCTTCATGTCCTCCCCCCTTCTCCTGGTTAATGTTGGCCCATTCTTCCCTTTACTCCTCTTTTTGTGCCGCCGGTGCAACAACCTACCTATTGGTTCTCTTAACTCTTTTCCAAACTCGCGTTTTTCCTACCTCTGATCATCTATAGCCCCCTTTTTGAGGATATGAAAGATTTTCCCTCAATGTTTTTTTTCACTGCCCCCCTCTTCAGGTGTACGCGTGTGTCGTTCATTTATATTTTGTAGGCGACAACAATCATGATTTGGTCTCACTTCCTCTTGTAGCCGTTTGGAGCTTGACGATAGACCCGCAATTGTCGAATTTTCTTCCTGATATTCTTTTGACCTGATCTTTTTACTTTTTTTTGTCGCTTCTAGCGGTTGCTCTCGTATTTCGACCTCTTTTGCAAGGCTGTACGCGGCTGATTCCCCGGCGAAGTGCTTGGTGGACACTCCTCCCCCCCAATCGTCCGCGCGTGGCGTTGCGCAGCAGCTCCCAACCGCTGCACTCCTGGCAAGACTCCTTTTGGTATCCCTCGGTGTTTTTGTGCGACCTGTTCCTTGTATGTACCTCACTTCAGGAATAATACGGAGTTCACTTGGACCCCCCCGACAGTAAGGGAAATCTCCCCTAAGGGCAGAGGACGTAAAGGAGTCTGCCCAATGCGTCGTTCTTCTTCTCTTTTTTCTTTTTGCTCCCTTTTCCCCCCCCGATTTTCTCTTGGTTGGATGAAGGAGCCAACCTATGCCCTCCTGAGGGCAAAAGGCCACTTGTTCAGTTTTGTGTTTACTTATTGTCTCTTCAATCGTTAACCTTTTTTGAGGGGAGGCCCTCTTCCCTCCTGCGGCTGGCTTTTTTACCTCTCCAATTGACTCAGTCTCCATTATACAAAGTCTTTTTTTCCTCCTTCAATCTGCTTCCCTGTCTGTGCCTTGAGTTGGACTGCTTACTTTCGTTTGAAGTCGCCTCCATTTATTATTAAACCCGGCCCCCTCCTTTATGCCTCTACGACCCTCTGTTCGTTTGCATGACTTCTATCGTGAAATTCGTAATTTGAACTCTTATCCTCCTTGCCTAGCTTAAGAGTTAATATCGCGGCCGCGTGAGGACTTTCGACTCCATGATGAGCTCCTGAATAAGTGGGCCGGTTGAGAGAGAGAACATGGCTGATTTATTCATCTGACTCCCAGATCCCTGCGTTGATGAGTACGAAAGTTTCGGTCCACAGTAAGCGAGACCTGTTTCTTTTTCTCCTCCCCCCCCCTGCCGTTAGATACAATTGGCAAGCCCAGATTTCGTCCTCAGGCCCTTTCGAAAAGGCTTGGTGGTCCCCTCTGAAACTTTTTAAGATGATTCTAGTCTTTCTGTCCCGATTGTCCCGGCATCGAGTTTTTTCCCATTTAGATTGTCCCCTTCCCCTGGGTTTTGCTTTGGAAGCGAATCGTTGAGACCTTTTTCTCGTCATTTGAGCCACGACGTATGTCGATTTCTTCAGTTGTCCCCCCGCCCCGAAAGTTTCACTCTCTTTTATGCCCCCGATTTTCAATAGGATCTGCATGCCCCTGATTTTCCCCATGTTTTCTAGTTGCTACGGCCGGGCACCTATATTTCTTTTTTTCGTCCAGAGAAAGAGGCCCCCTTTTGAGTTAATATCTCTTACGTTTGTCCACTTTTCTCTTTCCCCTTTCTTAGAGGATAAGTTAGACCCCCCGCACACTCGAACTGTCGCTACGTCTGTTCTTCGTCGTGTATGTTCCCCTAAATTCTTTTTTTCTCGTTAATCTAGACCTCGTGACGATGTGCCCCCCCCCCTGCTTGGACTCTTTTTCCATATGCTAAGTTTGATGGCCCCTTTAATTCACTGTTTTCTCTTGGAAACAACGGTTGCAGGGACAGAGTCTTTCATCCCCAACCTTTCTCATTTCAGGTGCCTTCAGACCCCAAAAAAGAGGGGTTCTATTGTCAGTTGGCGCCTTGATCTTGTACCAAATCGCTTGGTGACAGCTCGGCCCGTGTTCCATTGGACCTTTCCCTTTACCAAGTCGGTGCAATTTTGATAGTGTCGCTGTGGAGTTGCAAGCATCCACTTCCACCTAAACTGCGATAGTCCGAAGTTCCTCCCCTTTCTCAAAGTTCCTCCGCTAGCACCAGATCCGTTCGCTCTCTTACTTGTCTTTTTCAGTTGCCCCCCGACCTTGTCCATTCCCACTGTGACCATTCAAGGCCGCATTTTCAAGACGTCACAGCCCGGTCTTTCTTCGTGCGAAGTTGGGGGTATTTTACCAGATATCCACCCTCCTCGCGCCCCCCCTAAGTAACGTTTTTGTGCCGGATCATTATCACGGTTGTTGCTTCCTTGACCTACATGCCGTCCCCCCCCAGTTTTACCCTCCCTTGACCCAATTCTGAGATTCCGGGTCGCTCAGCCTGACTTTCTTTCCCCTCGATCAGGTAGACGTTGATCCAGCTTTCCGAAGGCGGTACAGGACCTTTAATTTCTCTCTAAATATCTTCTTTTTTAATAAGACTTTTTTGTTGTAGAGAATTTCTCTTTCGTCGAAATGTGATGATACTGCCAGCCTTGTTAAGCAGCATCCCCCCTCTACCCCGTCTACCGGACTCGTTCTTAATTCCCTTCCCGCTTGCGGCGGTAACCCGTTTTCTATCAGCGGTTTAGAAAGGGCATGGAATGGGTTCTCGCCCTGTTCTCCCGGCCGCCCCAACCCTGCTAGATGATCAGTTCCTCCTTTCCCTCTCACCTTGATTGGTTGATATTTGTGGGAAAGTGCCACCCTTCCTTAAGTCCGACGCCTCACCTGATTTCGGTGCGGCTGGCGGGCCCTTTTATTTGTCCGTGGATGGAACCTTTTGCCGATACGGATCGCTTTTTCCCCGTCCCTTCTCCCAAATTCCTCTTCTGAATCTCGTTCCCCTTTTCCTAAGCTTTCACTTCTGCGGTGAGGTGTTCGCTCATCCTTTTGAGCACCCCCTACAAACTCCAGTTCCCTTTGGCTGGATGAGCCTTTTTTTGTAATACGTACATTCCCCGCCACTGTAGACCCTGCTCGTTCCCCACCTGTGACCCCATAAGCGCGCCCCCCCTGACCCCCAAGCTTTCACGCGATGAATGGCCCCGAATGCGCTTTTCATACCGCTCACTGAAAGTTTCCCCACCGGTGTTGACCAACCGGCCTCGGACAACCATGGAAGGTATTTTACATAACTGAGTCCTAGTTTCGAGGCAACCGCAGGGCCCCCCTCTCTCCACCCCCCCACGAACCTTCTTTCAATT
>Ga0179591_1251690_pt1 | contig 10212 bp, 8 predicted proteins | sample CZOMad2_1_08_16f_FD_182891 | JGI IMG/M metagenome (GOLD analysis project Ga0179591, IMG submission 182891) | Vadose zone soil fungal communities from Angelo Coast Range Reserve, California, USA - CZOMad2_1_08_16fungal (PacBio error correction) | ecosystem: Environmental > Terrestrial > Soil >... | reverse complement strand
TTATTTCCCCTCGCGGGTCGCCCCAAGTCCCTTTTCGTCCCCGAGGGGCGCGAATTCTGCCCTACCGCGCTTGTTACGGCGCTTTTTTTTCCCTTCTTTCTGGATCTTCCTCGCTGGCGCTTTCTGGGGTTCCCTTTTTAAAGGAATAGTTTTTATTTTTGCTTCGCCCTCTTAGCCTCAAACTAGGAGCCCCTCTCTAAGGCGTCTCTTGGATTCTCGCCTTCCCTTTTTTCGTTCTCCTTCTTTTGCCCAGATGTTTTCGACTCTCCCCGTCGTACGGCAGACCCCCCCCTCGGGACCACTTTCTTCTCTTGCTCTTCTTATTTTATCGATCTTGGCCTAAACTAACCCCAACTCCTGACTCACGCTATAAGTTCGAGGCCACCCCGCTTCCCCATCTAGGTATTCCTCCTTCATTATCATGATTCTCCTTGATTTTCTTCCTAAAAGAAGGCCTCGCCACGTTCGACTCATCAAGTCCCACTTCCCAGCATTTTTCTTTTTTTTCCTCTCCTGAGCTCTACTCCGACAAGCTTTCCACTATCAGGCCTTTTCTCTGATTATAAATCTCCTCAGCGCCAGACGGCAGAAAGGCGACTCGTGTATTTTAGGGCTACGTAAGTTTCTCCTTTTCGTTTTTTGGCTAACTTCGTAAGGGATACCTCCTATACCCCCCAGTTCTAGTACAATCCCATGAGGTGCTCCTGCCCCTTCGACCACGTGAAGCATTAGCTCTCTTTTCCCACTAATCCTCTCTTTTCAATACCACTCTCTTTTTCTCTCTTTGATAAGAAACTGAGAGAGCTTCATTTTTAACTCGTCCATTTCTGCGAGATTGATAGAACTAATCATTCGTTCCCTCTGGAGGCGATGTGAACTTTGACTTTCCTTGTATTCATTCATGAATCAAGGCTTCGTAGCTTTTCTTCATTTCTCGTAGTCCTTGATGCCTGCGGGGGACGTAGAAGACTTACCTCGCGAGTAGATGATTTCTAGTCTCTTCTTTCTCTCCTCTTTATTGTCAGCTCGTTATAGATCTGGAGTATGCCGTAGGCCTCCTGGTGGCATCTCTCTTTGGTGAAATTGATTTTTTTTTTGTTTAAATTCTTCGACTTGATTTCTCCTCTCTTCTGAACATAGCGCTCGACGCCTTGACGAAGGTAGATGCGTTTTTCTTTCCCGACTTTTGTCTTGCGCCCTAAGGATTGTCTATTTTCTCTCTTCTTTATCTAGAACTCGTTGCCTTAACGAACCGTTCTTGCTCTGGCGCGGTCTGGAGTCGCCCTTCGCTATCCAGAATTCAACCCCTTTTCTTTTCCCAACAGCTACTGTTCTATAACTCCCGAGAAGGACTACGGTGAGTCGTCAATGATGGCCTTCTTTGTGATAAAACGTGGCCCTCCATTCTAAACGATTTACTGCAATGTATTCTCAGGAGCCCTAGTGCCTTTTTCCTCTAGCGCAGGCCGGTGGATCACGCCTCACACTCCCTTACCTCCTTGCTTCTTTAGAAAAAATTCGGACACACTTCGGGGCTATTGGAATTCTGACAATGTGGGAAAGCTCCCTTCCCCCAATGAGCTCTTCCCGTCCAATCTCGCTCTCATTTCAATCTGCGTTCCCGTTTTTCTCTAGTTCTCCTTTTTTACCGCCTCAGCGGTAGGCCGAGTCTACCGGTTATGATCTTCAGCCTTTTTATACCGCTCGCCCTTTTCTCTTTCCTACGATCCTGATACGCTCCGTTCAGCTTTTTCTCCTCTTCGGATTGTTGACTTCAGGTCTGCCTCTGATGACGTTGAAGTCCCTAGAAACGCTGCACTTTGAGGTCGGCGACGACCGCACTGAGCCAGATTTTTGTTCTTCTTCCCAGCTCGGACCTGTATGTAATTCTTCCCTCTCGCCTCGACTCTACTGCTCTCCGTCCCCAAAGTCCCGAGACGACGAGCGCCCGGCTCTTTTTTCTTCCGTTTCCGCCGAAGACGTGGGTTGTTTTTTCCTCTTCTGACTGCTCATTAGACCTCGTTGATTGGTGATGGAGTTTCTGCTTCTTTCATCGCCTTTTTTGATAGACTTCTTGACCTCTTGATAGCCCTTTTCCGAAAAAGACAGTTGTAGAAGTCTCCTTCGTCTTATCTCCTGCGTATATGCTACCAGCTCCGTAGATGTACGATTCTTCCCACAGTAGCGCCGCGTGTGCCTGGGTTGGAATAGCCAACATTAGATTTTATTTCTTTTTACACGACGCTCTCCTCGGCTGTTCCCCGTCGACTCCTGCCATAGCCTGTCTCAGTACTTTTTTCAACGCCAGTTTCCCCTTTCACTTCCCTCTCCCCACGCTAGGTTGGCCCCCTCTCCCCTACTTGAAATTGCTACGCGGCCTCTCCTACCGTATCTTTGAACGTCACTTAGACCGCCGTTTTTTTTGTCTTCTCCTCGCACAGTTGGGGAACATTAGAACTCCCTTCTTTGTTCCCCTGTGTTCCCCCCTTCCCCCCCCTCTCTTCTTTTGGTGTTTTTTTTAGAGAGATGGTTACGCTGTTTTGGCCCCGTTTTCCTTTCTTTTCAGGCACGCTGTCCGATTTGTGCCTATGCGCCGTTTCCCCGACCCGGCCGGCGGTCGTTCCGTTAAAAGAGGTTCCCTTTCCCCTTTTTTCATTACCATCCCAGCCGTGCCTAGGCTTCTCAAATATCGTTGGCGAGAAATTTTCTTCTCCCCATAGTTCCTTTGTCCTCCCCCCCCCCCGTTCCAACGCAGGAGTCTCAGAATGGACCCCTCGAAGGCGCGTGGGCAAATTTTCGGATATTCCAAGGTAAATATTGCACCACACTCTTTTCCGTTTAGAGAACCCCTCCTTGATCCCCTTTCCTTTGCAGAGGAGCAGTCAACTCAAATTCATTTTAGACCTTAAGTTCCTGCTAAAATCTTTCCCTCACCCCCTCCTCTTGTACCTTTTGCGAAGTTTCCAGCACCTCACTACCCCAAGTCACGGGACGTCCTTAAGACTTCCTCCTCCCTATAAGAAATTTTCTCCTCCCCTAGACGGCGTCATAGTGGTCATTTCATCCTCCAAAGATTTACTTAACGTCCCCTCCCCCAGTTCCATGAAAGAGGATTCGAGGCGTCCCCCTTGCCCAACCCTTTCTCCCCTATGAAGCGTTATCGCTCGCCGTCAAGAGTTTTGACTCTCCCCGCTGCGCTTGCGCCTGTCTCTCATATTGCTCCTCCTATGAACATGCGCTTCCTCCAAGACTCTAGTACGAGCTCTCTTCTTAGCCGTCTATATTTCTTATCAAAACATGGATACTTCTTCCCTCTTTTACTTCTCTCTTGCGCGACGAAGGAGCTCATGGTATTGCACATAGTTGTCCCTTAAAGGAGTTTCCGATTCCTGTTATACCGCGTGATGGTTCCACCATTTTCCTCGTCCGTCTCTAAGGGACCTACTCTGGGGATTCCTTTCATCGGAGTTAGATTGAGCTGACTTTCTTACTTCAGGCAGGGAGTTAGCCTCCCCCTCACCTGAAGGGGGCATTTTTCCTACTAGCAGTTTTATTATTCGCCCCCCTTTTTTTCGTCCGAATCACTTTTCCACCCCCTTGACTCATCCCATGCTACGAGTCTACCCTCTCCAGGTTTTCGCTGTACTGGTGGTGACACCTTTTTCCGATTTTCGTTTTCTTCTTTTCCTCCGCCCCCCCCCATCTTTGCCGGTATCTTCCAGCAGTGTTGTATGTTCCGATCAGCCCAGACTAACCCCCTCTCTAGGCGCCGCCAACCGACCCACACAGTCCTGGACACGGACCCACAATCCTATCAGTTTTCTCGTTCCCGAAGGCTTCAGATGAATGGCTCTTCTCCCCCGCTGCTCGCCCCCCCTTTGACGGCCTCATTAAACTAACCGCTTCACCAGTAAGGTGTCCTTTCTTGTTACGAATCGAGAGAGGCTAATTTTTCCATACACGCATCCTCTTCCTTTTTCGCGTCTTTCTTAGCAGATCTGGAGGACGCGCCAGTCCGGATCCCTCTGCTCGGAACAGCAGAAGGCTTCTATAAGAATTAGAATTCTGATTTCACTGTTCTTCTCCAGCAGCCCCCTCCCCAAAGTAAAGAAGTCCCCTCGGATTCAGGTGATATTCAATCTAATCAATTGCTGCAATTTTGAAAAGGAGTTGCTCTGTCCTGGTACACCTCATCCTCTCTTACTCCACTCATCCGTTGTTGCTTGTTTCACTCTTTTTCCTCCTAGAGAGTTCTCGATTCACCCTGAGGTTCTCATCTTCTTGAGGAGCCCATAACCTTCCCTTTCTTTCTGAAACTGGGTGGTACTTCCTTGTTCTCCCTTGAAGTTGAATCCAAAATAATGATACCCCTTTGCGCCCTGGGAGGCTCTGATATTTCTCCTTGTCCTGAGAGTATTCAGATATTCGAGTGACGTTTTATTTCTACGAAGAGCCCCTCTGGCCGTATTGCGCTTAGAGTCTAGGAGCTTTGTCAATCAGTCGGCGTGAGGGTGCTTCGTCTTGGCGTTGCCTTGCTCCTGTTCTTTCCTTTTGCTCCTTTTGTTTCTGACTGGCTGATTTTTTGGAGCATGAGGGATGAGCGACACCGGTCTGAGAGAAGGTTTGTTTTCCACAGGTCTCCTTTTTTCGCGGAGACGGCTGGTGACGCTTTCTGCTGATCGGACACTCCCTTCTCTTCTGAGCTGGACCGGGTTCCGCGTTGGGCGGCGTGCCCGCCGCCGAGAAGAAGCTCCCAATCACCCCTCTCACAAAAGAGGTCTTCCCCCACAGTCTCCCTCCTCAAACATGTCTCTCTTCCTCTTAGCTGAGTCTATGATTTGCACTAGTTGTATTGCTGCCGGGACCCCGTTGCTGTCGTCAACGTATTTCAAACGATTCGCTCGGTCTTTTAGATGGCTCGTTCATTTTCCTCCTTCCACCGGTGGCGAAAAACGTGCATCCTAAAAAAGTCTGAGTTTAGTTTTCGGATCCCCTTTTAGAGACTTTATGAAAATTTCTTCTTCCCACGCATATTTCCATAAACTCGATAGTCACCCATATACCCCTTTGAAGGGACAAACAGAGGTTTTCTGCCCCTCTTCTTCTCTAGGTGAGAATTTTGACCTATTTTCCCCCCTTTCCTTTTGATATCTTCTCGCCTTCGAAAGGTCAGACGCGCGAGGATATCGTTCCTCCCTATCTTGAGACGAGTTGTTCACGCTTATCGATCTTGTTTGAGCTGAATCATTCCCAGCTTTGCGTGCTTCGACTCCGCTTGCCTTCTTGATCTGAAAGTCCACCTCGGTCGAAGGAACTACTGCTGATTGGGCTGCTGTGCTCTCTACAACCCATATGTTAAGGTCACTATCTTAACTTACCTTGCCTTTCCTTGAAATGATTTTCACTCCCTTTTCTCCCCCTTTTTAAAGCGATTCTCTCTGTAGCTCGTGTTTCCCTTCGTGCCGGAGAAGCACTGGTAAGCTCTCTTCTCCCTTCCGACGATCCTTTGCTTGTAGGAGGTGATGGCGAGCGTTTTCACCCACAGAGCGTGGGATATATCCGCGTGACCCGTCTTAGACTACTCTTGCTTGTTACAAGGACCTTTCTTGCCTTCTAGGACTGACGGGCCGAGACTCCGGTAATTCTTTATGGTTCTTCCCTCACGGCGCCTGTCGCGTTTTTCCAGCGAGTCCTTCTGAATAGACCTTGCTCTAGCCTCATTTCCCGCTCCTCGAATTCTTTTGGAAACAGTCTTACTCTCTTACCGGTAGAATTACTCATCTCGACATTGACCCTGTCACTAACTTCGTAAATTTGTGAGAAATAGAAACTTTCCTTTCTCTCTGTTTTTCCGATCTTCCTGGATCTTCTTTGCTACTCGGATGCTTTTGGCCTGGAATAGCGTCGTGTTTTCTAAAAGAATTGGCTGACTTATCTTTTTGGCTTTTCCCCAGTGCACCTTTCTTCTTTTTCGACTTGGTGTTGTTGAGAGAGATGTTTTCTTTTCTGAACCTGAAGAGAGTGCTACGTTCAGGCCACAGATTCTTTCCCTTTTTTCTCCAAAGTAGAGCGTCAAGACCCCCTCTTTTTATTTTCAAATAGTTGATAAGAGAATCTGATTATCTTCTCCTCTTCACTGTTCCCTTTCGAGGATCTCCGTTCTATGCGAACGGTTTTCGTCCCTGGCATCTTCGCTGTCGGTGAATTATTAGTCTTTCCTTTCTCTTTTCGCTGGGCAACCGCCAATATTTCGTCTTCCACAATTCCTGCTCAAGCCGAAGGGTATTCTCCGGCAAACGCCCCCCACGTGAAGGGCTTTCCTGATCCCCTTACATAAATCTTATCTTTCCTAATGATGCGGACAGCTCTAAATTCTGGCTCTACTTCTACAACTTTCCTCGACGCTCCAAGTGAGATAAACTCTAGTTCACTTTCTATAAAAAGATCGTTTGGCTTAGTTTTTTTGAAGTACTTTCCCTACCATGCACCTCTTAACACATTCCTTTTTGCGTCCTAAGTAAAGATCCTTCTTTTTTTCCGTTCGCACGGCACCAAACCAGCAGCGCCTCGCTCAGCTACGCGGAGTCCTTTTACGTAGAATTTCTTCAACCCAGACTTTCAGATCTAGCTACGATCCCGGCCCTTATCACGTAGAAGGCCGATCGGTTTTGGAAGTCTTTTTTTTTTGCCCCCCCCCAATTCTTTTCTTCTTTTTTCGCAGACACTCATTCTTATTAGATAGCCGCTCAACTGCGGGCTATTCTGATCTCTTCTATTATCTCCCACGAAGACTTCTCTCGCGAACAAGCGCTCCTATTCTAACAGACTCCTCCCCCTTTCCCTCCCCTCGGAGTTCTGCGACTCTTCAGATTCACAATGTTCAGTGACTCTGCCGACTTTCGGCCTACGGAGAGCCGCTTTATGACTCTGCTCTATCCAGAGCAATAGTCTCTCACTGTAGAGTATTGGTTCCGTTACTCTCCTCTTTCACCTAGTGATCGGCTCCCCCAAGTGTAAGCATTTGACTACGGAGCGAGACCGTTGCGAGCCGCCTCCGTCCGGTGAAATTCACTTTGCTGCGGGTGGTTAACATTCCTTCCTCGAAGAGACGGTCCTTCCCCTTTCCTCTATCTTTTAATGACTCCGTTGACCGCACCCCTGGGTAACCCCTTCTCTCCCCCTAGGGAGAATCAATTCCGCTTCCTGCGTCTTCGTCCCTTCTAGCCAGAAGGTTCGCTCTTTTGGGGGCCATACCTCCGTCTCCCTTCTACTCCTTCCATTACTGCGCCTTTAAGCATTGCCCCTTCCCTCCCAAGAGGGGAGAGAAGGCTCTCTCATCATTACTTCCCCCTCACAAATCTGAGGCTAGACAGCATCATTATCAAGTTCAACCCCCCCCCTTATCGTTAGTAGAAAATCATCTTTTCCCCATTGCAGAAGCCTCTCCTTTAAACGGACTCGCCAATCTGACGAATACTCATTTCACCCCTTTACTTCCTCCTCCCCACTCCAGGCAGAATTCTTCCCAGAACGCCCGAGATCTACGACGCCCAGCATCGAGTGCACAAATCCGGCGCTCCTTCCGCTAGATAGACACTCCCCCACTGTCATGCGCCTTAAGGCAGCATTCTCTCTTTCCCCACATCAGGGTACGGAAGCAGTAGAGGAGTGGCTTCCGGTCTCATGTCTACATCAGCCGAAACCCCCCTTCTTAAATCAAGTAATACCAGTATGGATTAGGCCCTACATGATCGAATACCATTCTACCCTTTTCTAAGTTCAGGACCCCCGGGCTTCTTCTTACTTCACCCAAAATACTTGTTGTGTTTGAGAGAGCTTCCCCCTAGAGGAATTATCCATAATGTTAAGTCTCCTGTTCTGATCTTGAATAGCAACTTCCCCATGCGGTCCCTGTATTCTTTGTCTTTTGCTTTTTCCCTTATCTAAAATTGCCCTGCCCTCATCCACTAAGACTCCTGATTATCTAGCCATCCGCTTCAGGCCCAGCGTCTCTTGCGGAGGTGGGCGAGCGCCTCATTATGATCTCGATCTTTTGAGCGAATGAGAGTTGAGTACGCTTTGCTTTTTGAGTCCTAGATTTTTTGATTCGGACCCAATATTCATTCTTCTTGATAGTAGTCGGGTTGTGATGATGCTTAATTATTGGTCCCGATTTATTAGAAAGCTTGATCTGAGCACTTTTTCACCTTGACGACAGCTGATCTGAACTTTCTCTTTGGTTTTCCTCTTTCTTTTATTCTACGGTGGGCGGGACGGAATACGTTTTGGTTATTTTCGCCTGTCTCTTTATACCCTCGCCTTAGAAATTTTCCATAGAAGAGGTTTTCCCTCTTGGCTTTCTTACTTTAAGCGACAGTCTCCGATTCTAACTTTCAATTTATTCCCCCACCAGGGCGTCCGAAAATGTCGCGGCTCAACCGAGGCTAAAGCGTAGTATTTTCGTCCTTTGAGGGATTAACAGAAGTTTGTGGGCTTTCTGTTAAGGGACACCTGTGTCAGAAGCGAATTATTATTGAAAAAATCCGAGAGCCCGGGCGTTACCCTTATTCTCTAAGAAGGATGTTGAGCAACACATTCATACTTCCAGGGGGTCTCGAACCAGGTATTGCTTTTTATGGCGAGGATCTCACTTTTGGAGACCCTCAGAGGGTAATCACGCTCTTCGTCACGCCAATACTCCCGTGAAGGGAAAAAACAGATGTGCTCGTAACTGATTTCCCAATCAGGAGTTCTCCATCCAAATTGACCTAAGCGATGTCGGAACACCGGTCTTTTTCATTGTTGATTCTGCCTCTATAATTCCATTTTTTTGCCCTGGATGATATCTTTTTTCCTCATTTTGATGCGAGATTGTTACCTCCTTTCTTTCGCTCCTCGCGCTTCTTCCCTAATCATGAGCAGTGCCTGCGAGACATCCCCTCGTTGACGGAGATGCTGACCTTTCAGATTGTCGGTAGGAGATACCGAAGGAGCGATGGGTTTTTTTCTTTCACAACCCGCCTCGGGCCTTCCGTGCCTCCCCATGCTGCCCCTCTCCGCGTGTCCTCTCCTTACGCGTTACTCGGTCAAGTGCCAGAGGAGCCTCTCCCTCTCCGCGTAGGTATGCTCGGGGTCTTCTTACTTTCGGATTCTTGACGCTAGTTCTCGACCTTCGGCGTTGCTTCTCTTCTTTTCCGAGCTTTTAAATATAAACGAGCAGTGGGATATCCGGCTGAACTCGTTGATGCCTCTTCGCGGGTTCGAAAAGACCAGTTTTTCTTGATGTCTAGATTGTGTAATCTCCTTCCCTGATCGGCTTGATGGAGTTCGAGGAGAATCCCTCTTCCGGGGATTTGCCGAGGTGCCTTGTGCCCCCTTCTTCTGTCATCAGTGGCCCCGACGCCCGAGAGGCTTTTTTAAAAAGGGTTAAAGCTTGCGAGACCTCTTTTTAAGTAATTCCACCTCCAGCTCGTTTTCCTCGAATAGACCAGTTCTCCCAACTCGAGGTTGGCGAGAACTAGAATTGCTGCTGTTGACAGATGATATCCAGTCCGCTGGCGCGGCCCCCCCTCTTTCCGAATAGACGACTGCTTGAATGTTCCTCTTTTTTACTTCCTTTTCAACTCTCCCCTCTTGGCCTCCTCCTGATTTTCTGAGTTTCGAAACAGCGAACCATTTTTTTTATTATCAAGTTTTTTTGTCGTGATGGTTTCTTTTTTGTTCCCCCCCCTGCCAAAAAAATGAATCGAGTTTCTTTCCCCTTTTGGTGTCGAAACCCTTCCCGCGTTTCCCCCCTCTGGTGATGTCTATTCTTAAAGATGTTCTGCGCGCCTTGGATGAGAGATCCCAGGTCCAGCTCTTCTCTAGTTGGAGAGAAAGTTTTATCCCCGAAAGGTTCCTCTTTCTCCTAAGTATTCTACAGCGATCAGGATTCTCATTTGACTGGCAAAAGCCTCTTTCGCAGTGTGGACCCCTTCTTCTCTCCCTCCGGGGAGATTCAAGGCCCTTACACTACCCCGATTCCCTTTTCTTCGAGAACTACATCAGCCGGAGTCTTCTTGTGACAATTCCAAGGTGCTTTCTACTTCTAACCCTATTTTAGAACGGACGATTTTCCCTCTCAACACGATTCTAACAAGCCTTCTACCACGCTCGTGATGCGATTTGAAGAAGTGCTCGCCTCTTAAGAACCCGCCGCGTTAAGCTTCAAGA
>Ga0179591_1369599_pt1 | contig 10213 bp, 20 predicted proteins | sample CZOMad2_1_08_16f_FD_182891 | JGI IMG/M metagenome (GOLD analysis project Ga0179591, IMG submission 182891) | Vadose zone soil fungal communities from Angelo Coast Range Reserve, California, USA - CZOMad2_1_08_16fungal (PacBio error correction) | ecosystem: Environmental > Terrestrial > Soil >... | reverse complement strand
AAGTTAACAGCTCCCCCCGTTTGTCCTCTTTACATATACGATCCCACCCCTATTTCCACGAACTCCTATAGGCCCCTTTTGCTAGACGTAGACCCCGATTAATAAAACCCTCAGCAGAAGCAAGACTTGACCAGCCTTCAACACTCACCAATTTGTACAGAGACCAAGAACCTACCCCATGCCGCTCATTCAACCCCCCCAGCCTAGTCCGCTTTGCGAGACCTTTTTCTCATCAAGAGGGAATCGAGTCCCCAGCTTTCCTACCCCGTTTTCGGGTACAAGAGCTCCGGTTCGGACGGCCCAGACGTTTTGCACGCACTTCTGACGCAAGATTTGAGCGACTTCCCCCCATCGGCCGACATTCTACTGTACTAAACAGATCCCCTGATGGACCCGCATTCGATTCGACGTAGTCGTGCCACTGACATCTTTTGCCGTTTTTAAGAGGAAACTTTTTTTTTTCCCCCAAACCTCCCAGACCTCTCATCTGCGCCAAATCCGTCCCTTCCTGCCCTAACCTCGGCACAACCCATCACTAGACTCTCTCCCTCTCTAATAATAACGAGCATTCCTTCCCCATTCTCCCAACCGTCCCCGAAAAGTCCATCTTTTGAGTATACCAGGATGGCCCCCTGCCTGCTGAAAAGTCCAGAAATACCCGTCGACCAAAAATGCCAGCTCACCACCCACCCCCAAAATAACTTCGATAATCCCCCTCCTACATACTGTACATCCGCTCCCCGGAAGAGCTCCGGCGCAAACCATCAACTAAAATCCCACACAAGTGTTGTACTCCAAGTACTCTCATCCGTATAGTTATAGATCACACAGTCAGTTTAGGGAACCCCCACCACCCGACCAGCCCCCCCTTCCTACACCCCCAAACCCCCGAGAATTGGTCCATATCCCCTATAGTTATATCACTAAAGCGACAAATTATCATTCCCCCCAATAAGTTAAAACCTATTTTCCACACAGGACGTCCTGCTCCCCTATCACCGTCTGAAAAACAATCGCCTTTACATCACTACCAGCGAATTTTGGGTTGATCACCACCTTTTTCCCGTCCCTCCAGTCCTCACCCCCCCTATCGCGGATTCGATACCCCCCAGTAGGAGAAAACCACTTCTACCCCTTCCGATACAGCGCCGCCAGTCTTTTCCCCTGGCATAAAAACGCACCCGACCAACCCCGTTCCCCCTCTGCGATGAGTGACTGTATCCAAGGAGAGTCTTCTCCCCCCTTTCCCCACTCGAGCTAGAGAGATTTGATTTGAAGAGGCGAGGTCCTTTCTCGCTTTAAGTCTAGACATTGGTCTCCACCCAATCCCCGCTCCCCTCTTAGCCCCCCTTCTTCCCCTTTCTGCCTTTGCGGTTCCCTTTCTTTCTCTCCGGTTAGTCCCTTTCCCGACCCCTCTTTCACCCCCCCAACCCTCCTCCATAAAGATAAGATGTCGAGTTCCTATCTCCAACCCCTTTCCTCACTGTCCTGTTCTCGATATCTTTCTAATCCTTTTTTTTCATCTCTACCCCCTCGACGCCGCCTTCAGGGGTTTTGCATACGGCTCGTTACCCCCCCCTTTTCTCGTGAGTGGATGCATGTTTTGTCGTTTCTGATGTAGAACTCGACACTCTCCCTCTTCCCAATGAAAGGACAGAAGATGGTTTTTTCCTTCATTGGTCTCAAGAATTTGTTGTTAGAGAAAAGTTGATGGTTTCAACTTCGCCTCAGCCCTCCTCTTTTCGAGTTGAAAGGACCCTCTTCCTCTTTCTCTCGTTTTTGCTCTTTTTGAACCTCCTTCAAAACGATGCTACTATCACTTATTTTTTTTCTGTTCTTGGAGTATTTTAGAGTGGAGGGGGCTGACCGTGTCGCTGTTTCATTCCTTATGTGGTGGCTCCCCTGAAGGAGATTTTCCTGAGTCAGATATGGCTTTTTTCGGGCGAGGGTTTTTGAGAAGCTGCGGTGTGCCCCTTTCTCCCTTCTCACTTATTCTTAATTCGTGGACCCTTTCCTTTTTTTTTGAGATTCCCTGTTTGAAGTGAATTTGTTTTTGGGATTAGTGGTCTTATGTTTTTTTTTAGTCCGTCTCTCTGAGATTTCTTGACCGCACCTCATCTGAAGGTTTTCATCTTCGTGTTCTTTTTTTTTTTGGCTTTTTCTTTAGTTTTCATCTTGACTTTTTCCTCTCCCCCCTCTATTTAGGGATCTTTTTAGTCCCCCCCAAATGGGGAGGGTAGGTGCATTTTCTCCTGTATCGTGGGCTTGCTTATGACCTTACGCCCGAGTTTGATTTATCTCTCTTGATAGGGCTCCTGATCTGGTGAGCACTTTAGGTTCTTTCAGATGTAGTTTCTCTCCGACTGCCTGGAATTATTTTACTGGGCCGATTCTTCTGGCTTTGTTCTTCTTGCGGTCTTTCGCTTTCGCTGATGCGAGTTCCTTCTTTTGCCCCTGATGTCCCCCCGGCGGGTCTTCTTTTTGCCTCGAGAAGGGGGTTTCGCCGTTTCGCCATTTCTGAGCGCCCCTGCCAAAGTGCATTCGCCTACGTTTCGCTCTCTGCCCAGTGGAATCGTGGTAGTAGGATTGTTGTGTTTCTGGGGTTGGGTTTTGAGGGTTTTGTTTGGTGGGTGTTTTTTTGCTTCTTGTGGGTTTTGGGGGTTTCTTTGTGGTTCTGGTTTTTCGATCACCTCCTCTCCTTTTCCTCCGAGTGCCCCTATCAGGTCTTATTCTTTTTCCCCTTTTTCCTAAGATCTTATGGAACAAATGATACCTTGTACTCACTAGGGTACTCCCTCGTGTCTTTTCTATAGAACTTAACCCCCCCTCCCCCTTCCAAGAGGCGATTTTAGAGGAAATGATTGAGGGGCTATTAATGCTGCGAGTTGTTTCTCCTTTTAGGGGGGTTTTTTGGGGTTCTTGGGCTTGGTTTTTTGGTGTGTTTGTTGTTGGGGGTTTCGGGGGGGGTTGGTTGTGTTTTTGTTTGGTGGGGGGGGTGTGGGGGGGTGTTGTGGTTTTTTGGGTTTTTAGATGGAGGTTATCTGGATGTCTGACCCTTCCCTTGAAGAATTTGGTGAGTCCTGTTAGTTTCCTGGATGTTAAACTGTCCTCTTGCGTGGGGGTTCTTCGAGGGCCTTCTTAGGCGGCGAGGATAGAAATTCTCCCCTCTCCCCCGAGCGCCGAGAATTCTGGTCCCCGCCACCCCCCTTTGTAAAGACCCTTTTTCTCAGATGTTCAGGGACACTGCATTTCCCACGCGATCCTCCCGTTCCTCCCTCCACAGGAATTACATTCTTTCACTGGAGGAACCGATTCCACGGGTGCAGTTTTTCCCCCCCCCCCGGACACCCCCCCCTACTTTCTAGGAACTCATGTTCTTTCTCTATGTCTTTCCTGTCGCCTCTTGTATCAAGAATCCATCCCCCCCTTCTGTCGTTGATTGTTTTACTTTTAATTTGTCTTACATGCCGTTTGAGTCGTTTTCTGGGCCTTCTTTCTTGATGGAGCGCCGACGGGGTGGCATGTTGTATCTTCCACCCCGCAACCACCACAACCTATGGACCGAAGGACTAGCACATTTAGACCCTGGAGCGAGCGGTTTGGTGTGTTCTAAAGTGGCAGCCCGTTTCTTTTGATATGTGGATAGAGCCCGCGGCTGCGCTTAAGAACAGGCGCATGCCCCATGATTCTCTGTTCGCGTTGCCGTCCAGAAGTTCACTTCGAGACCTTTGTATTTTAGCCCCAGCTTTTTCTTGAATTGATAGTCCCCCTATCGACCCCCTCAATTCGGACTGGTCATTCCTTGGTTTTCCTCTTACTTACTTAATCCCTTTTCGATTAGAGGAGGAGATTCCTGTACTCTTTCTTCCCTCTCCGCGTTAGGCACCTGTGGTAATCACTATTTCCTAATCCCCGTTTGCTTTTTTATTGCTCGACCAGTTCCTACTTATAGCACTTTGGCTCAACAGACTTTCGACCTTCCCTCCTCATAGACAAAAAGTCCTTCGCCTGTATTTCTTATTCCCCCCCCCGGCTGACATATGTGAGTTAGAGTTTCTTTCCGCGGAGTAAAGACCTCCCCCCCTCTTTAAGAACCCCATTCTTTTCGAGGAAGGCACTATCTCGTCTTCCTTCTTAATCGCGCCTCATTTCCTTAGAGCTAAAAGCATGGCCCATCGTCCCCTCTTCTCGATATCCGCACCTACGCGTCAGCCCAACCACAAACAGAGATACACTAAAGAATAGTCCAGTCTCGGAGTCCCTCCTGTTGTTGTGGTTTTTGTTCTTTTTACTCCAACACACCTCATCTAGAAGAAATAAACCTCCCACCCCCCTCCTTGCCCAAGCCTCCCAGGAATGGGCCGAACCCTTTTCCTTCCCACAAGACGTAATCTTGAGTTGAAAGTATCCAAGAAGCGAAAAGCATGAGTCATCCCCACGAATCCACACCTCTTGTATGCCAGGACTTTTTGGATTCATTTTTCATTTTTTTTTTGAAAAACTTCAATTTCTTGTGTTTTCCTAAGTTTTTTCCTGTATGACGTCTATAGTGAGACTTCCCTTGGTTAAATTCCCATGAGCAACTGTATCTTCTAGGTGTGTTGTTCGTTTCCCCCTCCTTTTAGGGATCATGAGTATTTCTGACCCTATCCTATACAGCCCTACCTTCAAAAGCAACCCCCCTCCCCTGACCCCAGCGACCAAGTGGTCTTCCCCTATCGTCCTCCCACCCATATAGTTGGTCCCTCTCATGCGTGCTTATGCCGGCGAAAGAGTTTAACCGCAAATTTTCCTTCCCCCTATCCGAGGAAGTTTCCTCCCCTACCAAATTTCCCCAGACTTCCTCTCCCCTTCTCCCCCCCGAAAACTCCAGGGAACCTACTTAAAACCCGTTCCCCGCTTTGCTATTGACTATACTCTTTCCGCTTTACCCTGCTTCCGTAAGTCCCTTCCCCCCAAGAAATTATAGGTCTCTGTCCCCTTGCTAACGGTCCCCCCAGAACAGATTCCGCCATCTCTCCGCCCGTCAACTCGTTCTGACATTGACGGTTCAAACCCCCCCATTCAAAAAATGGATGTCCCCCCGATTCTCGTAGTAGTCCCGTTATTAGTCTGCGGATCCTTTATTGTCTCATTTAACACCTCACTCGTAGCTTCCTCCCCCCACCCATCTCCTCCTACCTCCCCCCCATCCCCTCACACCTTAGATTTCCTCTAACGACAGATAAATAATCCCGCCTCATTAATGCCATCTCCAAACCACCGAAAAGTTCTTAGCCTTCTCTCTTTGAGCTGAACTTTCCCTCATTCTCCGATCGTCTCTTCAACAACCATCCCCCCCCCCCCTACAGATCCGTCTCCTTCCTTTTCCTCTATTTTCCCCAATGGCACCCCGGCGACTCTCCGCCCCCCTACCTTATCCAACTATCCCCCAGTTGGGACTACCCCGTCTCCGCCCCTACTCTTTTTCTGCTACCCACCTCCATCCGTCCCCACTAGTCACCCCTTTTTCAGAATTACCCCCCCTCATTCCCCGTTTCATTCCCCCTCTTTTATTCTCCCCTTTTCATAACCCCGCGTCACCTCGTCCCCCTCTCCCAAACTCTTCCCATCCCCACCCCCCGGTCCTTCACGATAAGCCGTCGCCTGACAACGACCCGGCGTCTAACGCATGAATCCCTCCCCCCTCGCCCCCCACCACACTTTCCCCCCCTCCTTCCCTTTTCCCTCCTACCCCCAGAAGAGGAATTACTTTATGTATGGGGCGCCCCCCAACCCAGAATTTACCCCTTCAACCTCCCCCCCCCTCCTCCCACTCCGCACTAATTGGCCCTTCACCCCAAGACCCAGAACGAAAAAAGCAATTGCCTCTCTAACTTCCTCCTATCGTTTTCGGTAGTCGGATTTCACCACTGAGCCCACGGGCTCGCCATTGATATGATATCCCTCTCCCTTTCTTCCTTCGTCTCTGAAGTTCCCGTTTCTTGGTCGAACCTGCTCCCTTTCTTTCCTCCCCCACTAGTCTTCCCCTTCTTTCCTCTCGGTGAAAATGCCCTTCTTTTTCTTTTGTGTCTGAGTTTCCTTCCTACCCCTCTTCCCCCTATCACATAACGCTACCGCTTCCGAGCCTTATCCCCCACCCCAATTCTCAAAGGCGGCTTCTCTCTCTTTTCCCCCTCTTTTTTTTTTTTTTCTAGAGGGAGTCACGACCTTGAGAGTCAAGGAATCTGGACAATATGTATCCTTTTGATTTTTCTGATCTTTTTGGAAGATTGTCTGATGACCTCTCCATCGAGAGTGAACTGAGAAAGGCATTTTCCCGCGAAGGGAGGAAATTTCTAGCCGAGGTGGCAGGCGTTCTTTTTTCGAGACCCTCCCCTCTAATTTTCATTAGTAACTACTCTTCGCGGAAAGCTTCCCGACCCTTTTTTCTTCTGTGCCCATCTAGGGTACCTCCTCCCCCCTATCAGGATGCTCAATGTCATAATATTCGGTGTTTGGAGCGGGTTTCCTTATTTTCTTGGGTTGTTAGCCATGTGTTTTTTCCTTCGCATTGTGGGTGCGGTTTTTGCTGCCAAAAGAGGGCCTTTCCCACAGTCATACCTATATGAGAGGTGGTTGGGCGAGGTTTTGTGGGGGGGGTTTGGGGGGTTTGGTTGGGTGGTCTTTGTGTTTTTTCCGTTTGAGCCTTGCGTTTACAGGCCGACAGTTAAGTGTGTCTGCGTTCTGACTTCCCTTTGTTTTTTTTCCGGCCCGGCGCGCCATTACGGATGTTGTGGGTCCTTTTTTCGAGGAGTTTTTGGGGCGTCGTTTCTTGTTTCGGCGATGAAGTCGTTTTTTTGTCTTTTTTTTACGGAGGCTAGAGTGAATGATAGACAGTTCCCCCCCCCCTTCCTCCATCCCCCCCCCCTCCCCCCACCCCCTTCCCTTACCCCCTCCCCTCTCTCCGCATCCTCCCACGTCCCTCTTTATCAATATCCCTCCCACCACCCTACCTCTACCCCCCTTTCCCGCCCACCCCCCCCACTTCCCCCCGCTCCTCCCCCCTCTTTCTCAGAAAATCGCCCTTTTCGGGTCGACGGTGCCCCTGGGGGGAGGAGTTGGAAGAGTTTTAGAGGAGCCCTTTTCAGGAAATGATTCTTTGCCTTGGAGGGAAAATTTTTTTTCTCGTCGATGAGGTTTCTTTTTTGAGGGTGGTTGTTGTCTAATTTTGCGCATTTTTCATGTTAAAGAAGTTTGTCCATAGCCGCTCCCTCTTCCTCGGTGTCTTTTTTGCATGTCCTCATGCGCTGGCTGCTAGCCTCTTCGGTTATAAGTTGATTGTTGTTCTTTTTCAGGTACGCGTTTGTGATAGAGGGTATCTGCTTTTTGTAGAATTTTTCGTAGAAATTCTTCGCGCCAAGATTTTTTCTCAGTATGGATCTCTTCTAAGAGTGCCTTTTCTTTTAGGCTTTGAGCACCGCCTCACGAGAGTTTCTTTTAGATTTGGAGTTCCTCTCTGTTCCTTTCAGACGAGGATCCTTCATGGCATTACCCGTGTCCTCCCTTCAGGCATTGATGACCTTTTCCCCCCTCTCTCCACTACTTTTTTTAGGACCGGAGAGGGTTTCATGGCAGAGTTTGCCTTCTGAGGAGTCCGTTTCTTCCTCTTCTCGTGGCGCGATTTCCTGCTTTCTCTGCCCCCTGCTCGATTTCCTCTTTTTCGTAGAGATTCTTATTGATATTGCCTTCCCCTGTTGTCGCGGTCGCTGTGTCTTCGGTCGTATGGTTGGGAACCTCTTTCATTCTTTTCTCATTCCGCCCCCCGTCTGGCCAGCCACAACCCACAATTTTGTTCCTCTTCCCGTTGCTAAGGTTCTATGTACAAGCATTTAGCACGCAGACGTCTTTCTCACAAAAGCAAAGGTTAAGGAGGAACCTTTTTTTCTTGTCCCCGGAGTTCAAAGTGGTTCACCCAAGAACATCCCCATACGTGTCCCCCTTCAATTCCTTTTTTCTTTCTTTTTTATTATGAGTTCGGCCTCGCTTTGAGTTGACTTTTTCCCCCCCCCTCCTTAAGGAATTTATGGGTTCGTCCCATTCCGTTAGAGGTGGAGGGCCTCCCAGAGGTATAATGTGGGTGGATTCCTCTTTAGCTGCCAACCCTCCCCCCACCCACCCCTGCTTGCATATTCTTTTTGAGGCTTCAGAGATCTTAGCTTCTGAGAGTGTTTACTCAGTATGACTAGAGGCTTCCGCTTGCTATTTCCCATTCTTACCCAAATACCTTTTGCGATTGCCTGATACTATCCTAGATTTCTTTTAGACTGGGCGTTCTTCTTCGACTTGCTTGGAGGTCTTGACGTGCTCGGCCATTGGACTGACCCCTTGAGGGTTTTCGGAGTTCCCTATCCGCTTCCCCTGAAGGGTAGAGTGATCTCGCGGGCTTTAAGCCTGTTTCCGCTGCATATTATAGGGGTCTCCTCTTTATATACAGACCAGAACTTTGTGTTCGTCTGCATATAACGGACGCCTCCTTGCATCGCTTACAAGGTCCTTTAGTCGAGTCAAAAGTCCCCGGAGCATTGTGATCCTGCGTTCTAACTAAACACCACCCCCTTGAGGTCTGAGCCCCTCTTGCCGCGCACCTTTCCACTTATCCGGCTACTAACTTTCACGCCCGCTCTAATTCCCTAGTTCCGCTCTAAACCCTCTTTCATCCTCGACGAGGACAAATTGGCCCAGCTAATCGTGCTCCCATAGCCCCCCACCCCCTCACTTGCCGTCGCTTTCCTTCCCGCCCCACAAACTCGAATAAGAAGTACATCCTCCCCGGCTAGGCTCCCCCCCATTTTTTTTTCTTTTTTTTCCCATTTTCCCAACAAGTTGCTCTCCACGCCCTCCCCCTACTTCCCCCCTCCTCCCCCTTCATGCTCACCCCATTAAACTTGACCAGACACCCTCCCGATTTCCGGGTGACTTCTCCTCCTTCTTCCCCCCTCCAAGGACCCTCGAAGAAAAAACGAAAAAAAGAGTTCTTTCTGGACACGGATTTTTCTTGAGTCTTATTGGTTAAACCCTTTCCCCTGAATTCTCCGTTTCCCCATTCCCCCCCCCTCCCTTGAAACCTTTTTTCCTTTCTTCTCCGAGTCTATGACTTCCCTCATCTGCTGCCTCTTTTCCATGGATTCGTAACAAGACGGGTGTGGGAGGACCAGTCCGTGATGTGCGCATTTTCTTTTGTTTACCTCTTTCTCTCAACACCCCAGCCCCCCTCTCTCTAAAAAATTTGTGTCAGTCCCCCCCAAGAATTCCCCTCTTCCCGCCCTCGTGAGGATCCTCCTATGACTGCATGCCAATCTCCCTATCCTCATTCAGCCGTCCCATCAAGATGACCTTCTTCTCGCGCACGCCCTAAGCTCAACTTCTCGGGGCTCAGCTCTTTTTAGATGTTCTCAGAGTTGCCTTTCCTTTCCTTAACAAGCAAGCTTTAGCCGAAATGAAAACCTAAGGTTCCTTGCAATCCCCCTATCTCCGCCCCTCCCCGGATTCCGACTAGGTTTTCCCTCGTCATGCTCTCTTTTCCCACAAATCCCTTCCCCCCCATGGAGGTTCACTCTTCGGAGATCCCAGTAGGCGTCCTTTCCCGATGCCTGCCCGTAGAAACTCTTCCTCCCCCCCCATTGAGCTCAACTAGTAGCTTCCGTCCCAAAACTCGACGCCCTCCTCTAGCCCATGAAGACCCCATCCTCCCCTCTTTTTCCTTCCCCTACCTCCCACGCTCTTACCTTAATCCTCCCCCAAGTCAAAAGTACAATCAGATTTGAGTTCTGACCCCTCCTCTTCCTTCAGATCCCCATGCCCCCCCCTTCTCTTCAATTTATAACCCCCTCATCCTCTTCGTTCCCTTCCCGAAGTTTCCCTCCCTACTCACTCCCAGGAGAAATACCGCCCCAGTTGGGCCCCAAGTTAGAAAGCGCAATCTCTGTGTCGCTCCCCCACCTCTAGCATGGACCCCCCCTCCTGACCCTCCCCCCCCCCCCCCGCAAAAGCCTACTACTCCTATCAAGTTCTTTTTTTTCCCTTTTTAAACTCCCGAAACCCCCTGAAGAAAAAAAAAAGACGTTCGAAGCCCTGATCAGAAGTAGCCCCTTTCCACTCAAGGCCTTTCCTAAGATTCCGCCCCTTCCCTAGCCTTCAAACCCTCCCCCACCTCTCATAATAACCCTCGATT
>Ga0179591_1339299_pt1 | contig 10213 bp, 12 predicted proteins | sample CZOMad2_1_08_16f_FD_182891 | JGI IMG/M metagenome (GOLD analysis project Ga0179591, IMG submission 182891) | Vadose zone soil fungal communities from Angelo Coast Range Reserve, California, USA - CZOMad2_1_08_16fungal (PacBio error correction) | ecosystem: Environmental > Terrestrial > Soil >... | reverse complement strand
GTGGGGATGGCTTCCGGCTCGACCGGACTCCCGCTTGGTCCGATCGTTTCTACCGGAATTTTTCCCGATGTGGGCCTTTTTCACCTTTTGGTTCGCGGGTTCGCGTGATACGTTTCGCATTGTCTTGCCTTGAGCGGGTCGCCACGTTTCTCTGCAGTGCGATCGTTGCGCATAAGTGGGATTCCGCTGGCTGTCGAACGTGTCATCCATTTCCTCCATTTTTTTTTTCGTTCTTTGCCTTTTTTTGGCCCCCCTGGTTTTCGCGGAGGACTCGGATTGCTAGAACACCCGGAACGATGCGACTATCCCACCATCTCACGAGAGACTAACTTTCTCACTAAGTCACCATGGAAGAGATCGAGAGCCCTCTGTAGGGATGCCCGCTTCTAATTGAATCGCGTTTCAACTGATGCAATGTGTTTACCGGTAGTGTGACCCTCTCTCTAGATTTTCCATATTCAATGAACCCCTTAATAGGCGTTCTTAACTGTCCAGTTCATCCTTTTTCGCTGTGTATTAGGGGGCCTCACGCCTCCGCGGGTCTTTACTTTTTGCCTGATTTTCTTCTCGTATAATGAGGGACTTTTCCTTTCTCCATCCCCCAGCGCATCCCTAGTAGCCCCCTTCACCCGGTACTACTTAACCACCCTCGTGGGCGTTTGGCTTTCTTACTTGTACCCCCCCCCCGTCTTGCCCACGGGTCAGGGCACCAGTTGCCCCTGGATAAGTCTTTGTACCACACCCCCCAATTATGCTTACATCTTTTTTTACCTTTTTAGACGCGTCTAGGGCAATCCTCTGGGCCTTTTTCCAGTGTTTGAAGCCAGCTGTTGTGCGACCGAGCCTACGTCACGGTTTTCTGTAGAAGAGCATGGATTTTCTTTGCTCCTGCCCTCAATAAGTCTTCTTTTTTTTTTAGCCCCTAACATTTTTTTGGACAAAACAAAATTCCCCCCCAGGCGGTAGAAGTTTCACGTATATTTATTCCCATACAGCAGCAGACCTTTTCGATGTTAACCACAGCTCACCCGTAGTACAGTTCCTGGGTGAATACTTTATTCCCCCCCACTTAATCTTCATGACTTGAACAGGCCGTACATTAAGTTCGTCCAGAGACTGTCCCCTCTGCTTCGCACGACAACAACCAGAGGGCACCTCCAGTTGGTACCCCGTTACCAGACTTTCCCCTTATTTTCTACAACCCAGGATGTGGGCCTTTGGTTTCGGACAGGCACCCGTCGCTTAGGCCTGCGGTTCTGTCACCCCAACAATCCCGTTGTCCATCCTTGTGACTTACCGTTTTGGGACCGAGGAGAAGCTCTGGACGATCGTCTTATTTTCGGTCCCCCCACAACCCTAAGCGTTAAAACTCCATCGCGCCTCGTCTTCTGGTAGTGTTTGAGGGCCTACTGATTATCTTATTCTCCCCGTGTACGTGATTGGTGGGGTCTGGGGGGTTGTTTTTTTGTGGGGGTTCGGTGTTTGTGTGATGTATACTCATGCTGTGTCCACCTCTCCCCCACTGACAATGAATCGTCACGGCAGGGCAACGTGATTGGCCCCACCCTGCGCTGTTGTGGGTGGATATCCTCTATCTTGCCAAATTGGTATGGCACCCGAAAACGGGTGGAAATTCTCTTCAACCCAGTTTTTGCCCTCATTAAACTCTTTCTCGCGCCTTCGAAGGCGTCCGTATTTATTCACGTCCCGTTTGTTGAATATTGGGTAGATTCTTGCCCCGTGACCCACTCCCCCCAACTGTTGTTCTTTCCTCACACCATGACTGGTTCTGGTTTTGACCATTGGACGTTTGGACGTTCTTTGTTCCAGTCCTGTAAAGAAGTTAAAATTATACAATTCCGTGTAGCTTGTATTTCGCTGTAAAGCAATTCTAATCGTATTTGCTGTATTTATTGCTATCAAGACCGTTCTTCGTACCGACGCCCTGGTTTTTTGCGTTATGATAATGCTTTCTCTCACCCCAGCATGTGCACAAGAATTCGCTCAACTCGTCATCTCCCTCTGTCTCAGAACCCCCAAGGCGTTTCCGTGAGCGGTTGGTCTTTCAAGTCTGGGTCTGCGTCTCCCCCTGACCCAGAATCCAATAAGTTTGCCCTGCTACGCCCCGTTCGAATCACGATTTTTCTGGATTCCGGCCGCTTGGTTGAGGCGCCCCTTCCCAGTTCCGACGATGACCCAAATCATTCAGAGGATGTCTGGCGGTTTTCTCTTGATTTTGGCCAGCAACCCTTGTCGCTTCCGCTGGAACCTACTCGCCTCCACGCTTTTTTCTTGAAGAGCCAAAAGCCGGTAGTTCTGTGACCTTTTATTGTATACTTACGGGAGCAAGAACCTTCGGGAAACCCGACGTTCATTTTTGTCGGAGGTCCTTCGGGATTGCGTATTCTAAGTTCTAACCGGTACCCCTCATGGGAAGTCCTTTTAACCCACTTTTCTTTCCCGCCCTGCATCCCGCCTCTCCAACTATTTCTCCCTATCGTTCCATCGGAACAGTTCTAGGAGGACGAGGGCGCGGGAAGAGCACCCTTTTGACCTCTACCAAATCAAGTTCATGTGGACTCACGGAAAGCCCTTCCGGCCTTCCCTCAGTATACCCGTCTCGGTTAAGCGAGTTTCTGTAGTTCGTACCCCCCGCATCTCTGCAGCAAAGCATTCCGCCCCCCACTTCGTTACACCGTCTGACAGCACATGCCTAGGCCTGCTCCTTTTGCAAGAATCCGTATCTGAACGAGCATCCATTCATTTCCATTTGTTATCACATGCTAGGGGCGTCCATCCCATGCACCCAAAATAAAAACCTTCTCTTATTTTCTCCCTCCTTTGTTGTGTTTTTGGAGTTCGACCCATGGTAGGGATTATTGTCGGGATTGAACTCCTACCTCTCCATGCGTAAAGAACCTCCTTCAGACTGATGCCCTCCCCCCCTCAGGGCTCCCTTCTGGATTTCCCCGAGAATGCTGCAAGACATAAGAGTAAGATAGGAGGGCTCATCCTTTTATATGAGCCGGTTTTCTGGATAGACTCATTCCTTCCGAAGACCCCAGGGAGCTTGTTCGCCGAGCACATTTTGTTGTTCTCCCCTTTCAACTTGTAGAGGAATGAAGAGCCCCCAAACACCGGATTCGTCGACTCGATCTACAAGCCCCCTCTAATAGGCTGTGACCCTACCCGACGATGCAGCTTGTTTCAACCATTTTCTCAGTATTGGATATTCGCCGCTTTGTATCCCCCCCCATCCGTCTTGCTAACGCCATCTCTTTTTTTTGACAATGTGCTTCTCTTTTAACAGGGAGTTTTGTCACCCGATATTATACCCCGTGAGTTAAGTATCTATTACTAGAAAATATGGAATACACCCGCCAAAGTGGTCAAGTTAACATCCTCTGGAGTCCTAACTACTTAGAGTGTCAAGCTCCCCGGATAGCGATACCTTGCGTTCAGCTGCGTGTATAGTCCCTTATTTCAGTCATCAGCACCGTTACCTTTTCCCCAGTGTTTTTGTCAAGAAAGCTTCCTACCTATTATGACTGGTTCTTCCCTTCTTCATGCCGGACGCCGATGTCACCCCACCCAACCCCTCAAACCATGATATTACCCCACCGTGTTCGTCCCGGCAAGAGTTCTCCTACAATATTCCGGTTATCTTTGTGCATTCAGCTGTTGCGTCCACATCTACCCCTCAACGACGGTTTTTAGAACCCTATTCGCCGCTCTTCAAAATTCAATTTGGTCGCCCACAACCAGAGGCCCCCAAACAAACCAACGAAGGCTTTTTCCCCCGATAATTTTCTTCTTTCCCCCTTTAAATATCCAGATGACGCCGAATGTCGTTTAAATGCACCTACAGCCTCCCCCCCTCATCTTATTCATTGCCTTTTTTCCTGCACAGGCGTACTATAGTCCTTCCTTCCTCTTACAATGGCTGCTCGTGATTTTGTCCCTCCAAGTTCCCAACAAAACCGTTTTGTGTTTTTCTTTCCTCCCCCTCTCATCTCCTCTCTCCATGTGCTTCCAGTACCTCTGTGGGGTCAGTCGCTATCTTTCTGATCCTCTGCCCCGGTACAGCCACAATAGTGTGGTCTTGCCTAATTTTTCTCTTTCTCCCCCCAACCACCTTTTTCTGATTTCATTCGGTAGGTAGAGCTATGGATAGTCTGCACCACCAAAAATCCAACGCGCTTTTCTATCTATTCTCTCCTCGAGCTCCATGGTGGCTTCGCTAGACTCTATCACATCCTCGTTTTGCGAGATATATTCGATTATCGCCCCCCCCCTTTTTAATGTTCTCCATCTCAGCGGCTCCTGTGCTAGAGCCCGTTGGCGCTCTCTTCTTTTTCTTGGTTTTTGAATATTTTCCGTAGTTGTCATTTTGTGCTACCTGGAGTTGGAGACATTCATTGGCACACGATTTTTTTGTGCCGGACCCCCCCAACGCCTAAGCGGAATTGCTTCGTTACCCCCCCTCGTTACGGGGGACCGCCTTTGTATCCGGGGGGCTGATCGATACTTCGGGGCCCCGGGTCAACCTTACTGTGGTTGAGCGTGCCCACCACTGTGCCGCTTTGATGCATTTCTTTTTTCACAGGCTCCTTTTGCAAGTCCCTTTGAAGATGTCTTTCGGTGATCACCGGACCGCTCTTGACTTCCTGTGAAGTTCTCGTTCCCCAGCTTTTCCCACTTGTTTCGTTTGCTTTGATATAGTGATACTAGGCTTTCTCACTTTTCACCATTGCTTTTACTACACAAAAAAGTACTTCCTGTTGATACAACCTTTTTGCCCGTCCCCCGCTCCTTCTAGAAATGGCTTCTTTTTCTCACCCCCCCCACGTTCCTTCTTTATTTCGCTTGCCCAGCAGTCAATTTTCTAACGCTGTACAAGGGAATCGGTTCTCTCGCCCTAATCTTGCCCTTCCTTGTCTGACACTTGCAACCACAGAGATATGCCTTGCTCTGTTGAGGGGAGCCGGGAATTTTCAACGTTCCTCACGGTACTTCCTCTTTCTCAGACCAATTTACAAACGGCACCCCTTGTTGTCATTATTAACCAACGATTTTTTCTAGTGATTTGAACGCGAGGACGAATACCGACACACCCGCCGTGACTGAAGTCAGCGACACGCCCATTCCCCCCCATTCCTTCCCGAATCCAGCAGACCCGAGTGAACGGGGCTTTTTCTCTGTCCCGAGGTTTGGTGTCATGAGCTTGCACGGGACATCGAGCCCTATGTCATCCTTACGACTATAACCTGTTAAACTCCCCACCTACTTTCCAGCCTTGGAACTCTAGCAGCGGCTAATTTCTATACAACTATTTCTACCAGCATCCCCCCCGATCTGCAACCAACATACATGGGGCTGTGTCCCGAATTACCGGGACCCAAGGTGGGTATCAGCCCTCTTCAGAGACTTCATTCTTGACGCGCACCGCCATCTCTTCCAACTCGGGTTCCTCCCAATTTTTACTCTGCTCGACGAGGCAGTCAAAGCGAAACTGCTGATGCGCATCCGAAGGACAATTTCCCTGCCTTAGGCAGCCGCCTGTTCAAGCGCGCCTTGCCGGCCCCCGGCCACAACTGTAGATCCCACGGAGGTATTCCCGTTCAAGCAGAACAGCCCCAAATTCCATCCCTAACCCTCTTTAGCTTCTTTCCTCCAGGTTGTTGTGTTTTTGTTTGGTCGTGCTTTTACTTTTTTGTGCGTTGCCCTTGTTCCGAATGGATCGGTCTTGATTGATATCTTCGTTAGTCCTGGCACGACCCCCCCAAGCGGGAGTTCTTATCTCCCTGACACCTTTAAGGTGTGGCATTGTGCAGTATCTTGACCGGCGGGTTTCCTCCTACTATGTGCCAATTTGTGATCGAAGAATGCTCCCCCCAGTTTCCGCTAGTTTTTATAGGAGGGATGTGCAACTTTCCTTGGATAGTGTACCAGAGGCGCCTACTCCCTCCTACAAGGGAGTTTTAGGAGAACGTTTTTTTTCTTTCTTTGAGGGCGGCGCCTGACCACTCTGTAGCGTTTACTCGGACCGGACTGTATACATCTCTGGACCGGAATATCCGCACATCAGCTCTTCATTCAGGACAGTCCCCCGGGTTTAAATCTCTGATGTCAATGAGGAGTCTTTGACTTACCTCGGCCGTGAGGCGGGTCCCAACTTATGTGGCAGGACCCGGTAGTAGGTTATTAGCTCGTTCTTGGCTCATGGACCCCCCCGATTCCATCCCACCCCTGAGAGTAACGGTCACGTAATCACGGTCACCTATGCTTAGCTGAGCAATGCGAATGTGTGTTGAGACCTTTGATCTTAAGGCCTCCTTCTTGTCTTGACAGTCTTGCATCAAAAGCAGTCAGTAAGTTATTACCGTAAGTCTAAATGACCGAACACCCCTCCTTGGTGCGGCTTTTTGTTTTTTCTGAAATGAGTGCGGTGGCCTTTAACATACCCCACTAGTCAACCGTTGTAGCATTTTTTATACCTTCTTTTTTCCCCAGTGCTTCTCTCCCGCATCCGCAACAGCCCTATTGACGACCCCGTCCGACAAGCCGCCCAATCCCGGAAACCCCTCCACTTTTCCCTCTTCAAGGAGGCTGATTCCCCTGAGCCGTTTTTCGGCGAACTAACACCCATTGTTCCTGGGCATTTACCCTTGACACCCCAAACCCCCCCCCATTTCTTTTGCTCATCCTTCTTCTCTTTATCCCCACTTACAAGACATCCTGCTGTTTTACCAAAGACTTAAACCCTTACGCCACTTCGTGGTCCTGTGTCAATTCCCTAGCTTGCACGCCCCTAAGTGACCCGTCCCTTGGTAACAACTGATTTTAGCTTGGAAAGGGCACTCCAAGCGCGGTCCCCTATTGGGCCCTCGACTGCCGCTCTCTATGTTCCCACCGTCTGTGACCCTTCGTTAGTCTTTAAAGCCTTTCTTTTGACAGGCAAGTGCGTGACGTGTTCTTTCCTTCCTGGAACCCCCGGCCTCAATTTGGTCGGCCCAGGAGTCTAGCAACAGTTTTATTATTTGGTCCCCTTCCTTTCTTAGAACATCATGACTAGATTCAACAACAATTACCTCATACATCCCAAGACATCCCCACTCTTCCTTCCCCCTTGCTGCGTTCTGCGGTTTTTCTTCTAGTGGCTTAGTTCATCTTCTTTCCTTTTTATTTTCTTCATGCACCTAAGACAATCTACTACCTCTCCTAGTCTCTTCCTTCCTCTCCCGCAGAGTGGATTTGCTTTTTACTTGGTGTTGCTCTTACGTTCTCAATCAAACCCAGACTAAATATCCCTGCCCTCCAGATTTTTCACTCTCCCCCCAGACCTCCCCCCCAGTACCTGAGCCTGTCCCTGAACCCACAACCTCTTCAACAGTTCCCCTCCTTACAGCCCCCGGCGGTTGGATAATTTCTCTCATTTCCACGAGTTCAAATTTGCCATCTCTGTCACACGCCTATTTGAGCGTGTATTATTCCCTAATCACTTTGCTGAGCAGTTTGACTGACATTGGCAATTATGGCGTCCCCCTCCTGTGTCACTTTGTTCTCGTTTGTGAGATGAGAAAGGGTCAATTTTTCTTCTATGGCCACCTGTTGGCTTGTTCTCCCAAGATCCCTTGTAGCTATTATGCCAGACCTTGAGACTCCCGCTTGGGGGTTTTTTTGTCTGTGTTTTCCCCCACAACTCCCCCTGCCCCCAGTATGGTTTTCACTTTACCGTTTTCAACGTTTTTTTTTTTCTATTCTTAGTCAAAAGGCAGTTTCTTTCTTTAGTCGGTTGGTCCCGCGTAGTCCCACTGTTCTTCACCGCTTCCCCAGCACTTTCCTCCGTGCGCGGCTTTCTTCGGCCCGTGTCTGTGTCTTTCCGCTGGGTGATATGAAGTCCCTCCCCCTTTACATGCGGTACCACGCCCGTTAATCATACCAGCGGATACTCCAAGTCCAACATAGCCCATCTGTCCTTTGGCGTGTCAGTTCTTTGAAACCCCCCTATACTACCTATTGTTTTTACCTTTTTGTAATCCACATACCAGTTGACCGACCTGAAGGACCCGCAGACTCCTGCTGATTACTACTCCATTGATCCTCAAGACCGAGTTAAATTTCCTTTTTTTCGCCTTGATTCCTTTTTTGTCCCCTGTTGGTGACGCGACGCTAGGTTTATCCATAGGGATTAGTGCCAGTAAGTTCTTCCCCCGGGCGTAATCCCCCCCTCCTTTCATGTGCTTCATTTTCTTCCCTTCGAGCCTTGTGTTCTCTTCGAAATGTTCTTTTCTTCTTTTATTAGGGGGAGTGTATATTCCCTCAAGCCAGGGGATCCTCCGATTCTCCATGTGACTTCCAGAGTCTACCCCGTATACCCTGACAACATGCTTTTTTCCTCCGACGAGGCAGGCTAGCTCCGCCCCGCCTAACGCCGCCTCGTTTTCCTGGTCATTTCTTCCGCATCTGGACTCTAAATATCCCTGCATAACTGTCCTTTCCCCCTTACCCGCGCCGCAACATGGCCTTCTCGTTGGATGTTCCCCAAATATCGCAAGGGCCATTCATTCAACTCCGCCAGGCCGTCTCCCCATCACCCTCCCCTCCTTTCCCCCTCGTTTGTTGTTGGATGGAGGGTGCTAATTTCCGGAGGGGTTTCATGACGATTGCTGCTTGCTGCTACGAACCCCCCTTTCTCCTGATGTTCGGTTTTTTTTCGTCTCTCCGTATTGGTATGATGTTCGCTCCACATATTTTGAGCCTTTTCCCCCCGCTTCCGGGAAGGACCTGTACAGATGGTCTGCGGCCCTGTCTGGACTTTCTACTTTCTGGGCCATCCTTTTCTTTTTCCACCTGTTCTTCACACAGAGTTTCGTCCCTTTTCTCCCCCTCTCTTTGACGTATCATGCTCGGCAACAGCGTCTTCCAACCCCACCCCTTGCGACTCCAGTCCGCTCGCCGCCCCTATTCCGAGGGTTGAATTAGCCCTCCTGGTTCCCCCCGACGGTGTCTCCAATAAGGGACAGAGAAAATCGATCTTTCCTTTGTTTTTCCCAAGGTCGGAGGATGAGGATCCGTCTCGGATTTCCCCTTTTCGCTTCTCCAGACCCCCTTCCACCTTAAGGAGTGGCTTTTTTTCTGATATCTCCTTCGGGCCAGATAATTCGCTGAGGTCATTTTTTTTTGTTTTACATTCTTGTGCTGTCAGTAAATTTTCCCCTCCTTTAGTGTTGTCTTCTTCCGTTTCGTACACGAGAGAGTACCTGATGTCAGTTCGCAGACCGATATACGACTTCCAATCCTAGGTTGTTCTCTCCCTATGGAGGAAGTCAGTATGTTTCCTCGGGCAAACTTTCACTCAGACACCCCTTGTCCTCTCCAACCCCATCCTTAGAGTGTTCTTCTGCCCTAACGATTTTTCCTGTGCAGCTCCCGCCTTTCTTTCTCTTTTGAATATGGTTTTTGCTTTTCCGACCATAGAGCCCCCACGGTCTGTTGTCTTTTCTTTTCCAGAGTTCTGCTTGCCCGTATTTCCCCCCCTCGCCCCCCATTCTTTATCCCCTTCCTGCATTCCTCGTACTAGGTAGCAGCACAAAACTACCCGCCCCTAGCCCCCAACCTTTTTGGGTTTAGCGTATTACCGGCTCTTTGGGTCCTTTTAGACCCAAACCCCCAGAGATTTCAGGCCCCCTGCTGTTTAAGAACCTTCCCCTGACTTTCCTCCGTATTTTTCTTGACGAAGTTATTCAAATCAGTTCCCACTTTAGTACATCCACTTCTTGTCATCGCCCCAGCACATGGGGATTTGTCGAAACTGGCACTCTTCTTCACCCCGTTTTTCCCCCTACATTCACCCAGATCCTCGTTACTTCTCCACATTCACCCCCCCCCGTCCGAATATCGCCATAAGTTGGTACCGTTTTTCGTCCGAAAGGGCGTCGTGCTTTCCTTTTCCTGGAGACACTTCCCAATGGCTCATCGTTTTTTATGAGAATGTTCGCAACACCATTTGGGGAGAATCTTCTTCTGGAGGTCACTGAGTAGAGTACCAACGTTCATCTACACAACGCCCCCCTCCACTCCGTTTTGTCTGTCTGAGTGGTGGTTCCTTGACTCATGAGAATCTATCGTCCCAACCAGAGTTGTTTTTACCCTATGATGCTTATATCTCCTCCCCCTATATTCACTTCCTCCCTTCCCCTGCCGTTCTTAT
>Ga0179591_1305935_pt1 | contig 10213 bp, 7 predicted proteins | sample CZOMad2_1_08_16f_FD_182891 | JGI IMG/M metagenome (GOLD analysis project Ga0179591, IMG submission 182891) | Vadose zone soil fungal communities from Angelo Coast Range Reserve, California, USA - CZOMad2_1_08_16fungal (PacBio error correction) | ecosystem: Environmental > Terrestrial > Soil >... | reverse complement strand
CCGTAAGTTATAGCGTCTGTCCTTTTAATAATCGCCCTCAACAGTTTTTCCTTTCTAGAACCATGACCCCCCTTGACTCAAACCAACTTCTCAGGTGTGGGTGCCTCCCCTTCGTCCTTCTAGATACGTGTCCTTTGGGGCTCCTGATATGATGGACAGCTAGGTGACATAGGAATTTTTCCTCTACTAGACCATTGTACTAACGCCTTCCTCACCCTGACCGAATCGTGCGTGGTTATCCCCCCCACCAGTAGAAGTCCCCCTCAGGATACTGTTTTTCCGTAGGTACCGGACCCTTTCTCCTTTCTACCAAGGTCTCCCCATTTGCTGTTCTATAAGCCCCTTCTTTCCCTTGGCCCCTTTCGCTATTCCGCTTTCCATCAATCCCGACGCGTGTGAATATTTTTCTCTCAATACCTTGCTTCTTTTCTTTTTGCAGTGTACCCTTCTGTAGAGGTTGAGCACCGAGAAGAGTGTTTCCATTTCATTTACCCTCACGTGTCCCTCGCCCCAGCAGATAATACCCATCGAATACAACTTTAAGGTATAGATGAGAGCCTTTGCAAAATTGTAGACTCCTGACTGTTGCCATTAAGCCCCTCCCGTGTCCCTGACGGCCGAGATCGGCCAGCTGGCCCCCCGCAGTCCCCAAGATGTAATCCTATATCGTCTTCCCCCGATCTCCCCATAAGTCAGTTTAAGTATGCATTCAGTATATTAACACTTCAGCCCCCCCGATGATAGGTCACGTCCCACGAAGCCTCCGTGCCTCCTATTAGTGGTCATTTGGCCTGCTTTAAACCTTGCGAAGCTTGCCAACAGTAGTTGGGCCTTTCTCCGCTTTCGTAACCTATCCTTGAGTGCTTACCTTAACGCCGGTATTCCTTTTCTCAGATACTTTTAGGCTACCTTTGCGCGGGGCTCGGTCGTTGTCTGTCGGTTTACTTTTCTTCAGGAAGAAACTGGGAAGTTCCCCTTTACTAGTTCCACGTCTCTTGACTTTTATGGTACGCGAGCCCTTGTGTCGATATTTAGTTACTTGAAACTTAACATGATAGGGTCGAAAGAGTTCCCTAGCAGTTTCTAGATTGTTTTTGTTTCAAGACCAGCAAGGGGGTTACCCCCATTCTGCATTATCTATTAATCATCCCGTTGTTTTTGTGCAGTTCTTCAACTGAGCATTTCTGGTCGAATGTAACTCCCACTTTAAAATAGAGAGAGCTTTAACACTCGGTAGCTCTCATTTCATAAATTACCCAATCGTCCAACCTTTGGTTCTACCTTGCCCTCTCTTCCTTTAGGATTCTGTCCCCCGCGTTTCATGCAGACCGGCTACCCCTAGAACCTGAAATACTTCTCCTCCCTTCACAGTACGGTCCTTCTCTTAAGACTATCCCGGAGCTCATCAGACCCCCTCCTTCTTTGAGAGAGATGGCCCAAGACAGTTTGATGATCCCCTAAGCTTATTGGCCTCTCCCGCCAAAGATTTGAAAAATGCCCTTCTCAAGTCAGTTAGCCAGTCCCACTGTCTTGCATCCGAACCACATCCAGTTGTTTGCCTTTTTGTCACATCCGGACTTTCAGCCTGAGTGTTCGCTGTAGCCCTGTCCCGAAGTAGTATTTGCTGGATCAATTCTCGCCCCGACCTAGGCGCCTGTAGACCACCCTGTTGAGGTGGACGAAAGTTCACAATACTCGTATCAGAGAAATTGACCCATTGGCATGCTTCGCAAGGTACCTGAAGTCAGGTGGATTCCGAGTTGATCAACCTGATGACTCGTCATATTCCAGTAAACCTATCCCCCAAGTCCTCGGATCTTGTAGTTCTTTTCCAACTTATCGCCTGTTTCCAAAACCGAACCGAGACTTTCGTGCGCAACAAGCTTGTATGTCGGAGGCATCGTCTTTCATCTTTACTTATTACATTTTTACTCCGATTTGACCCCAACTCCTCCTTTTGTATTCCAGCAGCATCAACGGTTCCCCTTTTAGACCTGACCCCGCACCCAGTGCCATAACGGTTATATCTCTTGTGCAGTCCCCCGCACCAGACCCCCTTCGATTTCTTAATAGAGGCTTTCAGTCGATCCACTAAAGACCCGCGGAAGCCTTTCCCAACTAGATCTTTTCCCCTCCATGCCCCCGGACAACCCCGATTCGAAGTCAATTCTGCCAACCCCTCCGCGGGTCACTGTTCTATCCGTGGGGCCAGGGTTTGAACCCAACTGTTTCTCTTTATCTCAACTTCGCCCAGAAGTCGCGGCGGCCTGCGACGCACTCTTTATGCTCTAACCAAGGCACCAACCCCTCTCTATGTGGAAGAGTTTGACCTTGGCGAGATGAAGCTGTCCTGAATGTAAGCCTTTAGAAAGCCAGTCTCGTGACACTAACCGTAAGAGGAGACCGTCTTGCTTCCAGTGCGGAGACCCTGGCCGTTGCTGTGTACTACCCCTTGACTTCCCTAGACGCCCTATGCAACGTATGGTTTTTTTCGACACCCCTACGTTGTTCCAAGAATGCGCCACTGTCTTACCCGATATTGCCTAGATTGAGTCTATCTACTGTTTCTGAAATACTGTATGAATACTGTCCAACCGTGTAGGAACATCCGCCCGACCCAGGGCATTGCGTTGCGCGACACCCGGCTGAAGATGTGGTCTCTTTTTAAATGTCACAAGAATCCGGTCTGGAGTCAAACCTCCCCTACAGGCTCCCTCACCAATTTTGCCTCTTAGAGGGTGAGAAGGCCTATCCAAGAAAGAGTTCCAGACCCACGTCGCTTTAACATCAGAACCCCAAGAGGGATCTTAACCACACAAACCACCACCCGGCCTGACGGTCTTTAGAGCCAGACTATTGCCGTAAAATTAGCAATGGCGTAGAAATGGTATTTCTTCTGCGTGTTGTGCACCCCCTTTCAGCCTTTTCTTTCGAACTACGTTCGAAGTGACCATATTCACTCATTCACTATTGTGACAGCCCATGCCCAGTATTCAAGACCCTTCAGGACCCAGAAGCATCTCTCCTCCCATCACTGTTTGATCTCAGTCTTGTATTCCTTGCTCTACAGACTTCCCTGACTGTCAACACATTTAGGACGCATTGATCTTTCATCCTTTTCCTCATGCTGGCTGATCCACACCTTATGAAAAGAGTTTTTCAACCCAACCTAAGACCACCCCATTTTCGAATTGGGACTCTTCCAGGTTAGAAAACAGGCTCTGCCGTAACCAACTCGTCAGTGGTGGGCAATAGGGCCCCGCTTTTCTTGAGGGTAATTCTTAGTGTGATAATGACCTATGGTCTTAGTCAGGGACCTCCTCTCTCACCATTTCCCTCTAAACTTGGCCCAGCTGGAGTATTTTTGCACCCAGAAGCCTTTTCTGTGGCCGTCACAATGAATCCAGAAAATCGGCAACCCTTTTTTTTTCGTCTCCCTCAAGTCAGATAGCCCCCTACAGTTCAAGGATCAACGGCGGATCTTTTCATCTCCGGTTCAGCATACCTCTTTTTAATTCGCCAATTAGTAGAGGGAGTTCCCAGTACTTTCTTCCTTCAGACCTTGTGGTTTACAGTCGATGTGCCCACCCTTTCTACGCACTCGCTGTCAACCCTGAACGTGTGTCCCTCCTCCTAAGACGACAGATAGAGCTTTTCGCGCCGTCCCCTGGATTACGTCATTCTTTCCCCCTTAAGTCCCCTACCCCTTTTTAGCGGTCCCTCTCTTCATGCAGAACACAAGGTAGGGCAGCCGTATCTCCCTCCCCAGATCCTAGTTTGCCTTAGACGGTAAACAGGCATTGCTAGTCTCCTCCCCCCATACATCCCCCCCCCCCACAGTGGTTTCCTGATGTTCCCCGAAGATCCCTAAGAGCAAATTAACTGCTCTCTAGGTTCTATTCTATCAGATTCCTGGATACCTCCAAACCATCCTTGACAATTTAAGCGAAGAAAGCCAGGTTGGCTTTTTCTCAAAATGAAGTCGTCAAACTTAAGTGAAATTAATCCCCCCCCACACCCCCCCCCCCCATTTCAAATTGACAGAGGGTAGACCTTATCGATGTGAAGTTCTTACTCAGATCCTCCTTTGTCCCTCCCGGACGTTTGAGAAGCGTGATCCATCCCCTTTGCCCTTCGATGCTTTGTTTTCTCTTCCCCACACCCATATTCAACGCTTTATTGGCGTCTCGAAAGCTTGACCCCCCCCCCCTTGAGCCATTGCTCAACCCGGTAGACTGGTTTTTCACCCCCATTCAAATGAATCCTATTACTCACGATCATGAAGACACACCCTACTCCTTTTTTTTCTAACCATCCACGAGGAGTTAGTTTTTTTGAGTGTACCGTCTGCTCAGGTCTCCCATGATGTCCTCTGCCTTCTTTTCCTTCTGCCTTCAGTTTCTTACTCGAGTTCGATCGAACAATCTAAAAAGGATTTTATCCTTCTCATATACCTTCCCCCCTGCTCTTTCTGTCCTCTTATTTGGAAACTTCGGACCCCCCGTGTAAGGACTCAGATATGATTCCGGGCCCTCTTTAGAGAAATCTCCCCGATATACTCCTGAGTCCTTCCTGCCATTTCCCTCACCATCTATCTGTAAGTCCCCTCATGAACACATAGCGGTCCTACCCGAATGGCGAGCTTCCTTTTTCCCTTCTCAGGACTTTTTCGAAGAATTTGGTCCGTCTTTGCCGAGACTCCCTGAGTGCCTTCCGGGTCACAGTTTCCTACCTCTTAGCCCCTCGAGTGATTATCACGAAGCTCTGCCTCCTTCTCCGAATGTAGTTTATTTTTCCTGTTTCCTTGTTCCTTTTCATCGCACGGTCGTCCCCAGTAATCTCCTGGACGGATCTGTTGAGCCCTCCTCACCCCCTTTTTCCCGCGTACTTCGGGCCTTGAGCTTTCGCCCCCTCTTTCCCTCTACCCTTTTCTATCTCTTTGGCGGGCACTTGCCTCTTCTTCCGTGTCCCGTCTTCCCCTCTCCTCCCCGTTCGAGATTTGAGCATCTCAAATGGGAAGAGGTTTCTCAGTCCTCGCAACCATCAGCCGATCGTGAAATGGAGACCCCTCTTGTTCCCGGTCACGCATTCCCCGTCTCGTCCACCAGTTCCTTGCTCACATCCCCGATCGACCTGCGCTTGGTCTACCTTCCCCGGTCCCGGTTTCCCCGGCTCAGCCGCCAAGCTGCCGACCCCCTTTCGCACTCCCGTTTTACATCCTGAAGAAGATCGTCCTGCCTGAAGAGTCCATTCCCGGCCATCGCTGGTTGAATCGCTGACCACGTACTTAGCGCACTTCATATTTTTTTTTCCGATCTATCGGCCAAGAGGAACCCCTGAAGTGCCGTCTTCGGCCTTTCTGTTGCACTTGACCTCTCCCTGGTTTCGTATTCCTCTTTCACTGAGGACCTCGGTCTCTTGTTACGTATGTTTCCATGCAGAAGATCCTCTCAAGGTTCCGTAATCCCTTGCCTCTCGATACTGCCTTCCAAGGGAGGGGGCTTCCCCTTGTCACAATCGTACGCTCCCATTCCTGCTTATATGATCTTTGAAGGTATACCGATCCCGGTGTTTCTCTTTTGATCCCCCCCTGAAAATGAGGAGGCTACTTCTCCCCCCCTTTCAAGTCCTGTTCTCTTTGTGCAAACCCGATCCTTCCTCTAACAAACCCTCAGAAGCCTTGAAGCATAGTGCCACCTGGTTAGTGATTTCTCGGAACGTCGTAACATTGAACCTTGGTTTCCTCCTCTGTCTGTGTTCTCGTCTAAAAGAGTGAGGTTTCAGAACGGCCCAAGTCCCATCGTAGAAGCTTGACCAATGAAGTTGGTGCCGATGACAGCCGAGGCCTTGCTCGAGGCCTTTTTCATCTGCTCCATGCAGTCTGCAACAATCCCCCCTCGCTTCAGACTTCCCCACCTCCGGTGAGCAACGGCCAACTCTTCTCGAGTTTCTCTCCCCCCAGCCGCGGTTTTCTAGAAGGGGATACTTTTTTCGCCCGTCACAACCTTCTGTAGCTTTTATCGCTTTTCCCCTAACCCTTGAGTACCTTGTGAAGCTTTCGTATGGCCCTTCGAAAAAAATTACAACCTCCCTCTTCTTAAGATTTGGAATGACTCTACCGACGGCTGAAATGTCCGTTGGACTCACCTATGTACAGATGTCCCTAACATTCTAGAACTCCTGCTGAATCCTGATGTTCAGGAGAGTCTTCCTGCCAAGTTTCCCTGACCTTAGGTGCACGCCCAATCCTTGATCCCGTAATGGTAGTCCCTAAAGCCCCTGCCCCCCTCATGAGAGAGCTGACAGCTCATGGAAGAGAATCCGAGTCATTTTACTGACGAATAGTTAATAAGTATTTCTACCAGTTAGCTCCCTGCCCTAGCAGTGTGACCTCCCCTCTGGTAGGCAAGCTCTCGCAGGTCCACCGTTCAGTGGTAAAGCTTGTATACTCCTAGAAGGAGTCCACCCCCTCCCGGATTGCACAATCTCTCCAGCCTTTTTCAAGAAACGAGGACTATTGGCACCAGGCCTCCTTTTTTGACCCTCGCCTTCGCCGTAACATTTACTAACGCCAACTGTCATTCTTTTTTTAATTTGGAGAGGTGGGACATGCCCCCTTTTCTTTCAGAAGAACCTATAACCCGCCCTTCCTCCCCCGATTGGACTTCTTTCCTTCGTCCATTACCTTTGCGGCATACCATTTCCTTTTTCCTCCTCATTTTTTTTTGTTTTTTTAATGAGAGCTTCTTCTTTTCTTTTCCCTTTATTTGACCTGACCCGACGTACCCAATATGCGGAATATCCATGACTTGATTCCATTATCCTCAAAAAGTCTTCCCCGAGGTTGACCACACTAAGACCCCGCTCCCCTTGGCTACTTGTCTTAGTTTTCTGCAAATCCTTCTCTTTCAGGAAAAACTCTGTTTTCCCCTTCTGTGCATATTGTGTGATGCTTTGTCTGTTCTCTCTCCCTTTCGTTTTGTTGATTAATCCTTTATCCACTAATCTTGCAGAAAAATGGACTGTCTTTTTACCGTCCTTTCCTCTGGTCTCCCCTACCTTCGGCGGTGCGTTGCCCATTGAGAAGGGGTACATTCTGACCTTTCCTACGGATCCCCTTCCAGTGATGATCGGTCTTGCTTTCCCGATAGACGTCTCTATTTCCTTCCTTGTAAGAAAGGTCGGGGTATTTTGAGCTTTTCCAAGTCCTTGATATAGATCTTGAACTTCTCATAAGTGTAGGTCCCACCTAATACCTGCTCCCCTTCCTACAGGACTAAGCTCTTTCCGAGATCCTTTATAGAGTTCATCTTCACCCCTTTACGGCACCCTCTTTAAGCGTCGTATAAATGTCGAGGCCTTCGAGTTAGTTTCTGGGATAGAAGAATCGTCCTTTCCCCTCCCCCCCTGAAGAGTCTCGGTTCATATGTTAGCGCGAATATCCCCCGTTTTTTGCCTTAGAGCCTTTACTGCCACGTCTCGACCCACGCTGACCTGCGCCCCCGGTGTTAACATCGTTCTAGATTTTTGCCCGGATGTGCCCGTATCGTGTGTCCTGATGACGCCTCGGGAGTTTTTTCATTCACAGAACGTTCCCTCACGCATCGTAGAATAGCCGGCCGCGCCTTGCGGTTAATCTGTCACCCCGCTGACCTAGTCCCCCCTTCGAGTGGTCGGTAGCTCCCGATTCCTAGGTGAGACGGCGCACACCCCTTTCTTCCCGGTTTGATATCTAGAAAAATGTCCCCATTCACCGATGCCAGACGACGCCGAACCGCATCCCGCCCTCTTCTTCCGCATTCGATTTTTGTTCCCGTATGAGATCCCAAGACCCTAGCCCTCCCCCCAATTCCCTGAGTCCGGTTGACTTTCCTTCTCATCCTTGCGACGTACAACAGGTCCTGCGGAGACCTTTCTGCCTGACGATGCCTTGCAAACTTCTCGATCCCTGAGCTGTGAGAAAAGGGTCTTCCCCGGGTTCCAGGCTGTATTATCCAAGGTTCTTTTTTTTTTCTCCGAGATACCAGAGATGACACTTTGCAGCTGTAACCTCGCATTCTTTTTCCCGCTTTTGCAGATTGCCCACATCGAGGAAGAACTATTTGAGATAGGGTTCACCCCTTTTTTCAGAAGGTCAGGGGAAGACTTTTCTGGGTCCCTCTTTTAAGATCTATCCTCTTTCATATTTTTGCCCCTTTTCAGTTTTTTTCCTCTCTAGTCAAACCCTGAGGAAGTGCTTGATTACCCTTTTCTTCTTCAGGCTGCTATTCCTTTTTCAGGTTCCACTTTTTTTTTTATGGCTTTCTATTGCCTTTAGCCTCCAGGAGGTCAGTGATCTCGGGCCTCCTGATTGGCTTGGTAGAAGAGTCACCTTTTCCGTTTTTTCTTTTTCTTGACCTTTCCCCGAAAGATGTTCAGCCGGGTCTCGACTGTTTCGGCATTTCTCTTCGTCCCCTGTTTTTCTCCCCTTTTTTTCCTCCTCCTACGTGATCGAGAACTTTGGACGCGGCGTGGAATCACTCCAATCCCCATCCTCTGGTCCTCGGGGAGCCTTTACTTTTAAGGGACCCGCTCGTAAAAGTTTTTGTACATCCAATCTCCTCTGAAATTTTGCGATTAGGTTTCTCCGTAAAAGGTGGCTTCATGCCCCTTCCCCTCCCAATTGCCCTTAAAAGAGAGAATCCACTTTCCTTTTCAAGAAGATCGGCCGAAGGAGCTATAATCGCAGGCGCTCTTTGAGAGGCTATGAAGGTCGACCAAGTTCTCTCCCTGCTGATTTACAGAGATCTCTGCCCCAAAGAGGCCTCCTCCGTTCCTGCGAAACTTTCAACCATCCTCGCTTTTTTAGCGCTTGCGGAGGACTTCTCCCTCGACGCTGATTATCGAGTGTGCGATGCCCTCTCGGCGCTCTTCGGGTAGAGCGCCCAGCTAGCCCCCCCCTCCTGGATTTGCTCCCTGTTAAAAAAGATAAGTTGTCGTTCTCTTTTTCAAGGCTCCGATGTAGGATTGCCGTCTTTACCCTCTTGTTTGACGGATCTTTGCTATTCCCCGACCTTTTTCCAACAACTTCCCTTAAATCTCGGTCCCGGCTCGAGAATTAACGCAACCCCAACCCGCAAGGTTCGCTGCTTCCCCCCCTTTCTGCGTTATCGTCGTAATCGAATTCCCATTTCAATGGTTCTCGACACAAGAGACGTGTTGTCAGTTTCTAACCTTGCCTAGGAGTAGATTAAGGACTCACCAGGTCTATCTTTTTTTCCCTCGCTTTTTAATGATGTACGCGTCGTAGGGTGCTGGCTCTCCCCTCAGAGTCACTCTCCTTTCCCCCTCTTTATGCCAGGCGAGTCCTCCTGCTTTGGCAGTTTCGCTCCCCCCCGGCAACTCTTCTTTCGGACGAGTTGATTTCACCCCCCGAGGGCAGTAGCTCGTGGCACGCTCCTTCCAGCACCCACCAAGGGCTGTCGAGGATACCCCTTCCTACCCTGAGAAGCGGCCCCGCCTCCTTTTTATGTGGACACACTCCATCGAGCTGTGCCATTTCATAGCATCAATTTAGATGTCACCGCGAGTACCCCGATTATCATCTACTTCGCAATAGATTGAATAGGACGTAAGTCTGGCCTCCCACATTGTTGTTGCCTCCACGTCTGCGCCGGCCCGACACGATACTTACATGGCTTCACATACCTACAAGACGGTGCCATCCTAGCTTTGGTTCAAACCCAGAGTCCTTCATCTCCTGTACTTTTTTCGTGATTAATGAGCATCCTCGATTCTTACTACTACCGATCCTGTTCTCTAGAGTGAGGTTCAATCAAGACTTCTGGACAGCCTACAGTTCAGAGGCCAAAAGACGAGTCTCTTCATTTCGTGTCTCCTTTTGCTCTTTGTGGGGGGTGTAGTTGGTCTTGTGGTTTTGGTCTTCTTTTGGCTTTTCTTTTTTTTTTTTTTTTACCTTTTTGATGAACTTTCTCCTGAACCCTTCACCCCCATTATGCCATCTTTTCCCCTACAGAAAAAAAGTTCGGATTTTGCACCGGTGAAGAGTTTTACTCCAGAGTCGGATCTTCTTGACTATCCTTTTCGCATGGTCGTTGCTGTTTCCCCCTATTTCACGAAGGTGGTCTCATTTTTTTGCAGCAGTAAAGAAAGTATTCAACAGTTTACCCCTTCTTTTTTTATGTATTTGCAAGGAACTGATTCATCCCGTAAA
>Ga0179591_1540144_pt1 | contig 10214 bp, 10 predicted proteins | sample CZOMad2_1_08_16f_FD_182891 | JGI IMG/M metagenome (GOLD analysis project Ga0179591, IMG submission 182891) | Vadose zone soil fungal communities from Angelo Coast Range Reserve, California, USA - CZOMad2_1_08_16fungal (PacBio error correction) | ecosystem: Environmental > Terrestrial > Soil >... | reverse complement strand
GAGCTCACTCGGATGAAGGCGTAGAATTTCAGCAAACTATATCAAACGGGGGGTATATGGCACCGTGCAGCGAAACTGGTTTTCGGTTGACTGCCCCGGCTCGTCGAACTCGGCGAGAGAAAGGCATTGTCTACTAACGTTCAAGATTATGCCGACGTCGCGTGCCGTCCGCCGAGCCGGTCTTCAGCGCATCGGGGAAGGGAGCAGTGCTTGGAAACGCGCTGGTACCTTCCGTGCGCGCATCGAATCCCTTCGCGCCTTTGCCTCCACAGTAGCGGCCAGTACATAGAGCTGCGTTATACGTACTCTACAAACATTCAGATCGATTATTGAACCCAGGCCCAAGTGAAGCTCGCGGCCAAAGGTCCGTCTTCTACCGCGCTCGTAGTGCGCGTTTGCTGTTCGCGCCCGGAAGTATTTGTTCCAATGAGAGCTGCCAAAAGGCTCGTCCACTTCGTTGCCGTTGTTGCCCCATCGGTTCGGGAAGTCCAGCCGCTAGGGGCTTGGCCCGCCGCGCGGCTGGCGCGGGGAAGGAAGGGGTGGCCTGCGATTGCGCAGCTTTCTCGCGGATTCGAGTTTCGGGGCAGCAAAGCCCAGGGCCCTCCGAGCGTGCGGCATTCCGATCTTGACGATTGTGCTCGGGCGACCGATAGCGCAACCGGGGGGGTACCCGCCCCTTGCTAGTCCGTGTTGGAAGACTTTCGGCCAGCGGAAAAAAAACTGCCATATTTAACCGTCGGAAACGGTGGTATTGCGCGCCCTGCTGGAAGGGCTTGGAAGTGCGCAACGCTCGGACGCATTGCGCGCGCGGAGCGGGTGAGCGTTAGTACACGCGCTGGCCATCCTGCACAATGTGTTGACGCGCCGAGCCCGAGGACCGCCTCCAGATCGCGCCCGCGATGAACCAGAACTTCTTTCGAGCGCTTGAGGTTTGCCTGCTGGCACCGGAAGAACGATTTTCAGACACTCATCGAGAGGCCGCGGCCCCCTCGAGGCTGTCGTCGCGTGAAGATCCGGATTTTGAATTCCGCCGCACGACACTAATAGAGCGAATCCATATGCCCGGAAACGTATGCCATGTTGGAGGCGGATGGCGGGAAGAAGGAAAAGTGTGCTCGCTAGCGGGACCGAGGAAGATGCAAAACCCTTCGATTTCATCGGCTACAGGGGAATAGAGGCGGGCTGCAACAAAAGATCTCTGTCGCGGAGGCGACGCGAGCGATTCAAGGCCACGCGCCCCGCCGCTATGCGAAACCCCGCTCACGTGGTTTCGCAGGGACCAAGTGAATCCGTGGTTCTCAGAATCGGCGATGTGAACCCGCCGTCAAGCCGAAACGCGCACGAATTGGCTCGATCCGCAGGTCTGGGTGAGGTACAATCTCTTGCCGCGAGCCGGCCCTGCAGGCCCAGAGACCCCTCCGATACTCTTTTTCTTTCTTGTTCCTTCTCTTTTCCGTTCTCTTTGTCCTGGCCCTGGATGGAGAGTAGGTTCCGACTTCAAAACACGAGGAGTCGAGTTGGAGCGGCCTAGTCTCCGGGCTCGGAAAACCGCTGCCGTAGGCCGCTCTGCGGGACGACACGAAGAAGAAACGTTGCCACTTGGATCCGACGGGCATGAGTCAGGAGTTCGTCCAACCTTTGATCACGCGCTCGCTAAGGCGAAACGATTGCGGTTGGCCGAGATTATGAGGAGCTGCAAATTCCGTGCCGTTGATCAGGTGCCCCCCGGAATTGCAAACGACGTATCCGTACGCTGTGTTTTCGGGCAGCGCATTGAGTCAGTATCTTGCTTCAGGCCGCTGGCGCTAGGCAGGGGTCACGATCCATGCTTTGGTCTGTTCGCGGCGAGAAACGAGTCTCCCTCCTTGTTTCGTTTTCTCCGGCGAGTTAATCTTTTCCATCCGCTGCTGCGCACCTGCTTTTTGCAGTTGCGTGAGCGGTGGCGTTCGCTTTCGGTCAGAGCGCTTGCCGCTGCCAGGAACCAAATGCGCGCAGAAAAGATGGCGGGTATCGATATCAATTCGAGTCGGGGCAGATGGTTCGCGGTTCCTTACGAGCGCGTAGCGGACTTTACCTTGTCGGTATTGAGCACAGTGAGGCTCGGCTTCTCGGTTTGACGGATAGGACCCGGTTTCGTGCAGGCGGCCTGCTGTGCACAGCGGGGGAGCTGTGAAGATTCGGTGCCGGCCGCCGTTGCGGCTTGGCCCGCCGGTGAGTGTGGCGTGGCCGCCGCCGCCGGTGTCTGTTGCGTGCCCGGGCGCTCCGAGGACACCTTCCTGGCTGTCCAGCTGCACCGTGTGATGGTTAGTTTTCTCTGGAAAGTTTCCCATCGGCACGCCTTGTTTGCAACTGGCCACGCGGCTTTCCCTTGAAGCAGGCCCCAGCGGACACGGCTGCCTTGGGAACAATGGAATGGTTGGCGGAGACGGTTCGAGCCCCGCGGTGCGACGCGCTAATGCGGATTCAGGGACGATTCCCGCAAAGAATGTCACTCCGCCCGAGAATCCTGGCCTATCTTCCGTGACGACGCCGCACGCAACATCCAGTTCGGGGTGGCGCGCGCTTTGCTGGTTGGCGTGGGATGGAAGCGTGAGCCTCGTTTTCCGGGAATGCGGCGGGCGAGCAAGGCGGGAATCGCTTTTGGAGCTCGTGGAGCTAGAAAGCAGGCGGGCCCCGCCGGAGATAGCGGGGATCCGTTGTTTCAGGTGCGCGATACGGAATATCATCCGCAACCTGCTGCAGAAGCCGCCCCCATTGGAACCGCGCCGGACGAGACCGCAGCCTCGGCATCTAGTCGAATGCGATACACTCGGGCACGGGCACAGTTGATCGTAGACTGCGCCCGTCGTTCGGGTCATCGCCGGCTGGGGCAAATAAATGCGGACGTCGCCCTCACCGGCAATGTAATCGCAATGCTTCGTCGGCATCGGCGTGTCGGTGGACGTCGGGTGCCGGCACCGCGCTGGTCAACAACAAAATGATTTAGGGGACGCCGCGCGGCCGCCAGGGGTAGGCCCTCGACACGCGGCGCAAAGATCACGCGGATCTGGCCGACCGAAGGCCGCAGCGCCTTGCCAGGTCGTGGTCGGGACCAGCGGTGCCGAAGGTAGAGCCCACGCGTGGGCGCGGGCACGCCAGGGACGACAAACCTGAGGTCGCCATAAAGCGCGTAAGAGCAGCGGACAGTTGCTCGATGCAACGTATCCATCACGGCTCCGTGGCTCTAGCAATCGCCAGGAGGGAAGGCGCATCATCCGCACAAACCAGAGCAGATTACGAGGAAACAGAAAGGATTGGTCGGGAATTTACGGCGGAGCCGGCCGATCCACTCCGGAAGACCAAGCTTTAAGCGTGCGGCAGCGATGGCGGGCCATCGCGATGTCTGGACATATCGACCGCGGCGCGGTCGATTCGACACCCTCGCGCTCGACAGGATGCGCCAGGTCTCGACCGCGCTCTGGCTTCCCCCGGGATATTTCGAGGAATTCCGATTTCGCGTGATAGCGGCGCCAGCGGGGCCGGTCGCGAACCAGTTCGTGAGAATCAAGCCGTGCTCGGCAAGATTGCACCAGCGCGCGAAAACGTCGCGGGCCACGTGCCACCGTCAGCTCGATGTGTCATGAACCCCGCCCCGTACGGAGAAAAACGGACGCAGACGCACCGGGGACGAATCACTTGCACGTGACAAGGGATGATTCTGTGGAAAACTTTCGTCTGTCCGAACGCCCTTTAATCGACACAGGCCGTGAAAAGAAGACGCGATTCAAATACGGGGTATCCTGAGTTGCACCGTCCAGGGCACGAAATCGCATGACGGAAAACTCGAAGTCTCCGTCGGCGGGTGCAGGGGAGTCGCGGCAAAGGCCCGCGCAGAACGAAAGACCCGTCCGGGGGGACACCCGACGGGTCAAGCCATATGGGGTTGGGGTGGATGGGCGCTTCGCCCGATACAGGCCTCGCTATGGACGGGAAACCGAGCCCACCACCAGTAGTAGCACAGGTCGGAGCGGACGTCACGCGTCGCGCGATTTTTATTGAGTTTCTGTCGGGATTTTTCGTCGGAAGGAAACTTATGCGCGAGCGGGGCGATGGTTCGCCTTTTGGCAGATTATCCGACGCAAACTCGAGGCCGGATGCCTCCGGCCCGCTCGGGGGGAAACTGGACCCGTCGTGGTCGATCGAACCACGGCGCGAACCGAAAAACCGGGCATCGCATATGCGGCGTGGCGCGACGGCACAGAAAACGGCGGCAAAGGAATCCGCCGCTCGGCGCCGAACTGTCGTCGCGGCCGGGCTGCCGAGATCGCGCGCAGTCCGCATAAGGATTGAGCGCACCTGTCGGCTTAACGCAGGATTGCGCTCAGCATAAGCGCGACGAGTCGATGAAATAGGCGGCGGAAAAAACGAGGTCCGGAGGTCACTATGTTTCTTTTTCGTCCGGCGCAGGCAGGAAGATATCGACGCGGGTGCTGCAGACTGCCGATATGGGCCGCCCGCGGTTCGAGGCCGCAAAACAGCATGTCCCTGGGCGTCAGGTGGCGCTGGAACGCGACAATTGGCCTGGCGGCCCCCCGGATTAAAGCGGCGGCGATTTCGGCCGAATTGAGGGGGGAGGCCGCTGACATACGATATTGCGCGCGGCCGTGGCGCCGATGGTGCGCGTTCGATCAAAACGGATCTTCGGACCCAGCCAAGGCTCCTATTGAGATCGGCGGCACCGGCAGTGCAGCGTAGTCAAGCGCCTTTCAGGATCACGTAGGGTACTTTCCAGGCGCCGTCGGCGTGGCACCAAAGGCGCGGGTTCCCAGATACGGGCTGCGGCGCGACCCCATCAGCCGCCGCGTGCGCAACAATCGCGGCGGCGATTGACTGCATGAGATCCGGGCGGTATGCTGCCGAGAGCAGCGAAATCATACCGCGATTGCCGCGCAAATCGGATGGAGGGCGTCGATCCCGGACCGGCGATCAAGGGCACGTGGGGACGTTTGCGCGTGGCCAGCGTAGGGGCCTGCAGGCAAGCAGCAATTATCTCTCTGTTGCCTAATAAGACGTTGTTGGGGATTCTGGGATTGATCTGAATTTATGGTCGTTCTTCTAGGGGGGAGTAAGGGGAGAGGGAGGGGGAGGACGAGTTTCCGTTTTCGTATCTATTCCTTCCTGGTGTATGATCTTTCTCACTTCGTGAGTTTCATTTTTTTGTTTATTTATCTTCTGAGACTTTCTCTTTTGTTTTCGTCTTTTTTCTAACTTTCTTTTCTCGAGAGATAATCGGATGCCGAAGACCCATACGGATGGCACAGCGGCGCCAACTCACATCGCGTGATCGACTCGGGATCGCCCGCCCGACCACCGGAGTTGCCGGAACGCAATCGCGGATGATTTCGACTTTCCCCCGCTCGGCAGCAAATACCGGACCGGATCTCCATGGCACCGGCCTCGCCGGCGCGATTGTTGCGTACGGGGCTTGATGGGGGCGGCCGCAGGCCCCGTATCCTGGGAATCCGCGCCTTTGGTGCCACGCCGAAACGGCGCTGTGAATGAAAGTTGATGAAGAAAGTACCACCTAAGTGACTGAAGGCGATGGATACGCTCTGCCGGCGCGAAGGGATCATCATATCGAGCTTTTGCGTGTATGGTCCGAAAGATCCGTTGCTCGAACGCCGGCATCGGCGCCACGGCGCGCGCAATATAGTGGATGATCGCGCCTCCGGCAATGACGGGCCGAAATCGACGACGATGGATCGGCCCGCCATGCACTGTGATCCGGTCAGCCCACCGTACGGCCAGCGACAGGCTGTTTGCGGCCTCGAACCGCGGCGGCCATATGCAGTCGCAGCACACGATCGCCGCACGATCATCTTCCTGCCGGCGCCGGAGAAAATTACCAGATGGACCTCCGGGACCTCGTTTTCCAGCCGCATAGGTCGCCGTGAGCTCCGTCGCGGCTGCGCTTGGAGCGCAATCTGCGTTTGAAGCAGGGACCAGGTGCGCGCAATCTGATGCGGACGGCGCGGATGCTCGGCAGCCAGGGCCGCGACGACCAGTTCGGCGACGGAGCGGCGGATGCCTTGCCGCCGTTTCGGCCGTCGCCGCCAGCCGGTAAGTGCGATGCGCAGGGGTGTCGGGGAGCGCCCGTGGTCGAAGGCGACCACGGAACGGGGCCAGGTTCCACCGACTCGGCCCGAGCCAGTCGGGGCCGCGATGGCGTCGGATAAATACGCGCCCAGAGGGAAGCCAATCGCCGCGCGCAAGAAGGTTTCCGCGAAAAATCCCGACAGGCAATCAAAAAAACGCGCGACGGCGTGAACGTCCGCCGACCCATGCTGCGATATGTAGGGTGGGAGCGGTATCCCTCCCTATCGAGGCTGTAGTCGGCTCGAGCGACTCCACCCACAAGCGCCCAATGGCTGACCGTCCGTGTGTACCCGGGAGGGTCTGTCGTTTCTGGGGGCCATTCCGCGAACTCCCCTGCGCACGCGGCCGACGGAGCTGCAGTTCGTCATGCGATTTCGTGCTTGACGGCATAAGAGGATAACCCGTATGATGCGGTTCTTTTTGACTGGCTTGTGTCTTAGTCAGGGTCGTTGCGGGACAAGACGAAAGTTTCCCCGAATATTCCCTTGTCCGTGCAAGTGATTCGTCCCCGGTTGCGTCTTCGGCGTTTTCTCCTTCGGCTGGTTCATGCCACATCGAGCTGACGTGGCCAGTGGCCGCGACGTTTTCGCGCGTGGTGACTCTTGCGAGCAACGGCTGGAATATCTCACCGAACTGTTCGGCCCGGCCGTGGCGCCGCTCCCACCGCGAAATCGAATTCTCGAAAACCCAGGAAGCACGGCGCGGTCGCGACGGGCGCATCCGGTCGAGCGCGAGGTGTCGCTTTCGACCCCGCCCGCGCGCGATAGTCCAGAATCGGCGATGGCAAGGCAGCGCTGCCGCACGGCGAAAGCTTGGGCGAGCGGATTGCTCGGCAGGCGCCGCCGGAAAATCCCGAACCAATCCGTGCTGCGCGGTGGACAGCTGCTATGGTTTGTTGCGGATGATGAGCCTTCCCGCAGCCGGCGATGGAGAGCAGCCACGGAGCCGGTGTGGATATCGGTGCGCTCGCGCAACGTTATCCGCTGTCGTAAAACGCGCTTGTCGGGAATCGTTTTGTCGTCCTGGCGGCCCGGCGCCAACGAGTGGGCTCGACCTTCGCACAGAATTCGTCCCAGCCCCGACCTGGGCAAGGGATGCGCGCCTTTCGGCGACAGATCAGGTGATCGGGCGCGCGTGATCGAGGCACTAACGGCGCCGCGCGGCGTCCCCGAAATATGTTGTTTTGACCAGCGCGGTGCGGCACCCGACGTCACACGACACGCCGATGCCCGACGAAGGCTTGAGGATACATGCCCTGTGAGGGCGACGTTCGCGCATGTTATTTGCCCCAGCCGGCGATGATCCCGAACGACGGGCGCATTCTCGACACGTTGCACGGGGACCGCGGTATGGCTTACCTAGATGCCGATGCGGCGTCGTCGTCCGGCGCGGTGCCAATGGGCGCTTCGGCCGAGGTGCCGGAGATATCCGTATCGCGCCACCTGAAACACGGTCCCCGCGATCTCGGCGCCGCGCTGCGGGCTAGCTCAAGCGCTCGAAAAGCGTTCCCGGCCTTGCTCGCCGCCGGCCTTCCGGAAAAAGAGGCGCACGCTTCCATCCCACGCCAGACCAGCAAAGCGACGGGGGGGGAACTAGCACCGAACTGATGTTGCGCTTTCGGTCACGGGATAGGCCAGGATCATCGTGGCGGAGGTGAAACATTTCTTGCGGAATAGTACTGATTCGATTCTACGATTCTCACTCAGGTCGCGGGCACCGTCTCGCCCCCTTCCATGTCCTCAGCGTTCGCTGGGCGTGCTGTCAAAGTGAAAAGCGGTCCATTGAGAAACAAGCGTGCCGATGGGAAACAGTGCCATGAGAAAACTAACATCACCGCGGTGCATGTCTCTGAAGCCGGATGAGTCGATCGGGAGCGCCCGGGACACCAGACACCGGCGGCGGCCACTCAAACAACACCTGCGGCCAGCCGAAACGGCGCCGGCCCCCGAAGTCTTCACAGGCTACCGCGCTGGTGCCCAGAGGCCTGCAGCGAAACGGGTCGATCGCGTCAAAACCGCGAAGCGGAGCCACTGGTGCTCAAGACGACAGGATAAAGTCAGCTACCGCGTCGGAATGACCTCGGACACCATCTGCACCCGGACTCGATTGAATCGAATACGCCATCTATTTGCCGCGCCTTGAAGGATTCGCTTGCAGGCGGCCAAGACGCTACCTGACCGAAAGCGAACGCGCACCGCCCTCACGCAAAGGCACAACCGCAGTGCGCCGCAAGCAGAGGGCCACAGCTGAACCTCGCGGAGAAACGAACCAGAAGGAGGGAGACTCGTTTCTCGCCGCGAAACCAACAAGACAAAGAGGATCGTTACCCTGCCTAGCCGGCCTCGACTTAACCAGATACTGACTCAAGGCAGCTGGCCCGAACCAGCAGCGCGGATACGGTCCCGTTTCGCACTTAACGGGGAACCGCTTTCAACCGGCACGGAATTGGAGCTCCTCTAAGAGCGGCCAACTGGCCAACGTTTCCCTTTGCGCGGCGTTGATAAGGGTTGGACGGAAGCTCTGAACTCATGCCGTCGGATACAAGTGGCAACGTTTCTTCCCGCAGCGCTGGCCTCGGCGAGCGGGGATTCACGAGCCCGGAATAGGCCACCCATCGACTCTCGGTTTACGTGGAACTACTCTCCATCAGGCCACGTCCAACAGAGAAGAACAAGAGAAGGAAAAAGGAAAAAGAAAAAAAGAGTAGCGGAGGCTCTGTGTCCTGAAGGGCCGGCTGCGGCAAGATATGGTACTCAGCCCAGACCTGGGGACGAAAGCCAATTCGTCGTTTCGGCTTGCACGGCGGGTTCATCGCCGAATCCTGAGAACCAGGTTGCCTTGGTCCCTGCCGAAACACGTGAGCTGGCGTTTGCATAGCGGCGGTGCCTGTGAATCTCCTCGCGCGCCTCCGGCCAGAGATCTTTTTTGCAGCACTCCGCGTAATTCACGGTAGCCGATGAAATCGAAGGGTTTGCATCTCGCTCGTCCGCTAGGAGAACACTTTTGACTTCTTCAGCATCCGCGCTCCCCAATGATCCGTCGGGAATGGATTCGCTCGATTAGCTGAATCGGCGGCGGATTCAATTCGAGCTTAACGCGCGCCAGCCTTCGAGGGGACGCGGCCTTCTCCGCTGAATTCTGAGATCCGGATAGTGCCAGAGGCAAACTCAATCGCTCGAATAAGTTTCTTGTCATCGGCGGGCGCGATTTGGAGGGCTGTTGGGAGCGCGCGCTTTCAAACACCTGTGGAGATGGCAGGGGATGTACCAGCGCTCACCCCGCAGCCTGCGCCGCAATCTCGAGCGTTGCGGCACTAAGACAGCCCTTGCCAGCAGGCGGCAATACAACCCCGTGCCGACGGTGAATATGGGCAGTTGTTTCCGCTGCCGACAGTCTTCCAAAACGGACAGGCCAATGGCGTAGCCACGCGTTGCGCTACGGTCGGCCAGAGCAAATGATAAATGATGCGGAATGCCCACGCTTCGGATTGCCCTGGGCTTGGCTGTCCGATTCGAATCCGCGCTAAAGCTGCGTCGAATCCCGCAGGCCACACTTCCCCCGCACAGCCGCGCGGCGAGCCGACTCCTGCGCTGACTTCCCGGAAGCCGTGGGGCCAACAACGGCCACAGGAGTGACAGAAGCGTTTTTGGCAGCGCTCATTTAAAACATATGCCGGGGCGGGAAAAGCCCAACTGCGGGCATACGAGCGCGGGTAGAAGACGACTGTTTGGCGCGGAGCTTTTGCATATTGCCTGGCTTAAAATATCGATCGGATGTTGTCGAGGTCGTATACCGGCAGCCGATGTACGGGACCGCTGAACTGTGGAGGCCAAGGCTAGAAGGGATTCGATGCGCGACGGAAAGAGACGCAGAGAGTACAGCGGACCCTGCCCGAAATGCGCTGATGACCGGATCGGCGGACGGCACGTGCCGTCGAGCATAATCCTTGAAACGTGAGTACGACAATGCCTTTTTCGCCGAGTTCGACCGAGCAGGGCATCACGCAAAAAGTTGACGCTCACGGTGACCTATACCCGGTGAGAGAGTGGTGAAATTACGCTATCCGGTGTGGAGCATCC